>QQTW01001215.1_pt1 | contig 17671 bp, 22 predicted proteins | sample 1904831 | NCBI WGS metagenome assembly QQTW01 (sample SAMN09435610, study PRJNA476489) | Subsurface metagenome, whole genome shotgun sequencing project. | reverse complement strand
ATCGTCATCCCACTGATACCCTCATAATCTCTTTATTCGTGATGATTGTTTAATGGTGTTGTGATACCCATCGCTGTTACTTCCAAGATTTCTACCTTTCTTATTCGTTACCCCTTGCCAATCAGCTGCTTCCGTTCCTCCATAACACTTTGTGTACTCATCACTACATTACCGTCACTATTCACTTGTCCTCGTCTACTCAATTCGCTCTTCCAAAACTGCGTGTATTGTTGGCTTCACTCATCATTCGAATCAAGACAAACGACGATTACTCTGTTATCATGCTTACAACATTACCTGTTATCCTCCTTTCCCGTTTTCCATACTAGCTCGCTTCTTCCCTCTACCATCGCCATTCACAGGAATCGCATTACTGTGCCTGTCAAGTTCCTCATTGTATTTGTCCTAGCAGGATTCTCAGGCTGCCAATGAACCATTCGATCCACAAGTTCATCAATGACGCAACGGACACACTTTTGCCCAAGGAGATTATCAAGACGAGGTGGTATGTATCAAAGCAACCATCGAGGAATCGAGGTTATAACAACTTTCAATGAAGTGGAGAAGAATAATAACGGTACGAAGCAACTCAGCAAAAGTCCGACGACCAGAAGAATATGTACAAGAAGAATTCAAACAACGAAAGCCGAGAAGCGAACACAGCAACGGAAAAACGCTCCATTCACTCTCAAAATAGACCCTCGAAAGGGTCCTTTTCGATTAGGCTTTCGTAGTCATCTTCACCGTCACCCGCACGACGACGACCGTATCCTCCATCGCGATAAGCGCCATGAGCGCCACGACGAGAAACAAGGCCACCGCCACCAGACCCACGACCACCACGACTGCCACCATCAACACCACGACGAAGAAAGCCAACACCACCGCCGCGAGCACCACGACGAGTACCAACGCCACCGTCATCACCGCGACGAAGAGATCCCACATTACCGCCACGACCACCACGAAGAGAGCCCTCTCCACCCTCACCACCACGACGCAGAGAACCCGCACCACCGTTACCACCATGACGAAATCCAGCTCCACCTCCACGACCACCACGACGGAACCCAAGACCACCATCATGATCGCGACGAGAAGCCACACTCCCACCATCACGAGCGTCACGACGCACTTCGGGGACGAACAGCGGGGAAGCCGATCGCTCGCTAGCTGCAGGACTGGTGCGCAAGTCCGGCTTCATCTGTATCGGCTTCGGCGGCGGACCCATGCGCTGATCGAGAGTTCTGCGCTTCATCGCCGGCTTTGACCCTGGGATTGACTTCCGCTTTTCGGCCCACGGCATCGTCGTCTGCGTCGACGTGCTCACATCCACGCTCCCTTCGTGTTGCTCGAAACGATCGATGTATCTCGTCTTGGATGGATCGAATTTCGGATCCATCTGATCCCGCAACGAGCGGTATATGGTGTTGGGGTCTTGCGTGCGGAACTCTCGCGGGGTGATGGTTCGGTCTGTGCTCCAGATAGAGGGCGGGGGCATATTCGCCGGCCAGGCGTAATCGATCATCGGCTGATCTTTCATTTTATGAGCAAGTTGAAAACGCTGACGTTCGGCCGAGTAGGGGCTGATTTTGCGACGACGACGTTTCTTGGATTTCTTCGTCGTCGTTCCTCCGGGCGATACCTCCTCGCTGTCGTCGGTGTCGTAGTCGGAGTAATCTTCGGGACGATCTGGGTTTGTTTTAGATCGCGGGGGTGTCGGAGTACGTCGCTGGCGAAGCTGATGTGGGTATTGGGCTTTGTAGCCTTTGCGTTTATCTTTCCGGGCGGCTCGGACGTCAACGGGGACGGAGGGCGGCTGTTGGGCGTGGCTCTGCATGCTGCTTGGTCCGCTACCCGTGACGAGTGGTGGGTCCATTGGGTCGGTGCATCAGTGTCCTGTTTGCGTCCTCCTTGTCCTTCAACTAATTCAGTCTTGCCTGGATGTCAGTCCGAACCCGCTCGTCGAAGCCTGTGGACGCGTTGGCCCCGCCGGACAACAAGTTCGCCACGACTTGTGCTCGCTCTTCCGACGAAAATTAAACAAGTCGACCGATCAGCCGGCTAATTACCGGTAGATTGTTGGTCTCGAGTGGTGCGCGGAGTTGAGCGTCACGGGGAATCGAGGTGGGAAGACATAGATTGTGGCCGTCTGGGCGGGCTTGTGGGTGCTGTTGTTGTTGTTGCTGCTGCTGCTGCTGCTGCTGCTGCACCACCACCCGGGCCCGACCCTAGGGCAGAGCGACGCGTCTGCCCGGGGTCAAGGGCGCCCGCGCCAACACCGCGGTGGTGTTGTCGTTCTTAGTAATGGTGTTTTGATCGCGAGCAGCAGCAGTCAGCGGAAGATATTTACGCGTCCGTAGGGCTGGGTCACGTGAGGTGGGGTCGTCTGTTTCCAAGTCGGTCGCGTTGCGAAAGACGGTCGACGTTCCCAATATTCCGTCCACACCTCCTTGGCACCCCCTGGAACTGTCATCCATCAACCCGTCAGCCAGCTCATTCCATCGTAAGAGGCCTTGTTGGTCGGAAAAAGACATACAGATGGATACTATACAGAGATGTATAGTATCAGAAAAACAAATGATGCAATGGACCCAGACTCACCTTCGTCCTTGGCCACCTTTGACTTCTCCTTGCGTCCTTCGTCTTCTTCCTCTGCGAAGAAGCACTTCAGTATGGAGGCCAGGTCAACAAGCATCCACTATCCTCTGCTTATTGATGTGATCTGAACGACGTGGGCTAACCCAGGAGACGAGCTTCCGAACCATTTACTCGGACTCCAACGTTCGCCGACAATGATCCTGTCAAGAGAATGTCCTCGTCAGCATTCTGGATACATCCAGTAGGATAGATACCACCAGCCCACTACTAGAAGATAGTAGTAGGCTGGTAGATCTCCATACTAGCAAGGGAAGACGTGAACTTACCTCTTCTATGCCGTCTCACAATCGGCGTATCCTCGCTGGAAGATTCATCACCACTTATTCCTTCATAATGAACGTCAACTTCCTTATGACACGTCTCACCTGGGAGAGATGTCTTCTCTTCACCAATCATCGGACCACTCCCGTGCATCTGTCCTTTCTTCTCGATATCCAAAGCAACCCGTCATCTTGACGTCCGTCGGTGAGACACCTGACATCGCACGACTTCGCTGTTCGCTCTTCTCGCCTTCCGGAACGCCAGCCATGGTGTCGTCGGGTTAGAGTGAAGAAGTAAGGATAAAGATGGGAGAGAAGAGTTTGTGTCCACGCTAGGTGTATGAACGAGATATGATGTGAACGTGCTGATCTGTCTGCAGAGATGCTTGATGCCTTGGATCGGAGATCGGAATTAATACGCTTCTACTGTGCGTGTATGTGCTGTCTTGATCGTGACAATGTACGCGGTTGAAATAAGTATTGCGCGAGGAGAAGAGAAGAAGAAGAAGAAAAGGAGGAGGAGGAACAAGAACAACGAGATAAGATGGTATAGTCAAAACGAACACGCTTACAGGCTTCTTCCTTGAGGATCGTGAGGCGAGCGTGAAGGGGTTGAATGCTGTTGGTGGACGTGAAGGTAGGAGCATGCCATCGTCAACCTCACGAACTTCGTGGGATGGGCGGTACCGAGGACGGAGATGATAGTTGTGGGTGACCGGCCTCGATTGTACGGTAGGGTGGGCCATCTAGGGAAGTTTCGTCCGCCGGAGGATGAAGAAAGATCAGAGACGACTTGTCTCTACATTGGAATGCGTGGAATGCATAACATATCATGGCTGGTGTGTTTTCTGTTACTCCTTCTCTACGACGATTGTACGAGGCTGAATCATGAGATTATCATCGTCGTAAGTGCGATGAATGGTGGGTTAGTCTCATCATGAGTTCGACGAAAGAAAGACTCTATTACCATCATCAGTGTGATGAAGGTTGGTTTATTTATCGTGGGCGTGGCGACGATTCTTTCGTCAAGGTGGTGAAGCAATTACTGTTGAGCAGCTCCTTTTGTTTCGTTGCCCGCATGTCTCCTTCATCGCTTCAGCGTTCTTCTTCTTTCCTATCATCGTTTCTCTCGTTGCCTCATCCTCTAGCGTACTCTCCTCTCTACCCCTCTTGTCTTGATCTGTTATAACATCTACTAGATAGACCTGGTCGTTGAGTTGAACGCCTTCCTCGAACATCAACGCCTCCGAGACAGGATCCCTTTCCGTGCGGCAACATTTCCTTGTTGAATCAAGCGTCCGTCGCCCACCTCAGAGATCTCAAGGTTCGATACTTTGTACTTCGAAAAGCAACGGCTCCGGACTCGAAAGTAATCCTGGGTTAGAACCCTTCAACGCGTCTCTCTCTGTTCTTAACTGCTTGATCCCTTCCATGTTCGTTTCTACTTTGGTCTGTAGAATCTTGACCTCCGTTTGTTAGACCCTTCGTCTTCCGTCGCTGATCGTCGATCCCCTCGAGGGTCGTCAGGCCTTCGGAAATGCCGAATTGCATTTCGTTGCTTACGCAGGTGGGGGGTCGCCTGACCTACGCGGTCGGAGAGGCGTGGCACATCGCGGCCATTTCGTAGTCGTCGCCGATCGGGATGGTGATTTTTTCGTGCACGATTGCTGCGACACGAGTTTTGCCCAGCGAGGGCGAAGATGAGAGTAGTGACGTTGAAGACGGAGACGACTTGCGTTGCCGCTCGTTTGGCGATCCGCGCGGACTGACTTCTTTATAGGTCGACATCGTTGTTAATGTGACTGGGACGAGGGGGAAAGGTGCGCAGTCACCCAGGAACATCCTCCATCGTAACTGTGATGAAGGTTGAGAAATATTCATCATGAGTATGATGAGAAGGAAGGCTATATATCGTCTTCATTGTGATGAAGGTCGAGTTGTCCACATTACGAGTGCGATGAACAGGAGAGCGATCACCACCGTCATCAGTGTGACGAATTTTAGGTCATTCATCATAAGGGTGACGAAGTGGTCCTTGCTGAGCGGGTCCTTATACTTTCTTCACTACGAGAACGTTGAGAGAAGAGAAGGATGATGAAACAAAGGAGATCAAGCTCTTGAAGAAGAGGGTAGAGAACACGGGGATCTTGGCGGAGGGCTCATATTGTTCCTTCTATCCTATAAAATATATCTAGATAATGCTTTCCCTCCTCTCCTTCTATACCTTCCAGCTTACCAAGGAGATCTAAAAGACTAACCGTCCCAGCCCTAGGCCGGGAAACGAAAGAGAACTCCAAACTTCTGAGACATGCACCTTATAGTTATATGAGACGCACACCTTGTAATAATATAATAGAGCCCTGCGAACGGAATACCAAGTGCGTAGTCTCAGAGATTGTCATTTGAGACAAGAATGAGACATGATGGGATCACTGGACGGCACAACCTCTTTTGGCACCGTATCCCGTTTCCTCATTACCATCGGGGCCGGATTCGAGCTTGACAGCAGCAATGGATCGAATGAAGAGCTCGAATGACCCTTGTTGCCCGCCGAAGAAGCTGCATTTGTCATCATCGTCAGTATGACGAGTACTCTCAGCCCGCCAATTCGAACAGCGGAAGCAGTAAGGACATAGTTGTGAAGAATTTAAGAACTAAAGATGACAAATGCAGAGTGGGTAAAAGGGCATGAGAGAAGTCAAGGATAGCATACCTTCGAATCAACAACGACATGCGTTTGATCCCCCGCCGATCAAGCGGTGGAGCATCCTCCTTGACACGTCCTCGATAAGTCGCCGTGAAGGCATCCCACGGTATGAAGATCTTTGTTCCGGCCTCTGAGCCAGACTCTGTCTTTGTCGTCACAACAGCCGCCGCTGCTGTCGTAGTCCCCGAAGCAGATGTAGAATTGGTTGTCGTATTGGACGCATGGGAAGAATTCGACGGGTTGAGCTGGAAATCATATTCGTACACCACCGTCGCCTGTTCCCTACCCGTGTTGGGTTCCGGAGGGAGGACCGTATCGGCAAGGGTGAAGGTGTATTTCTTGTCTATTGATATTTCGAAGTGCAACGTACAAGCGTCAATTTCGAGATCTGGGTGCATGGAAAAAAGGCGAAAGATGCAGCGGACGAAATGGACTGACCATCAGCCGAGACGATATCCAACTGAATTCCATCGTAGCCGGATAGATCCCAGGACCCGGTTTCATTCGTAGCGGTACTAGTACCATTGGAGGCTCGACGACTAGCGAAGCCGGCTCCGCCTAGGGTGTTGATATCAAGGGAGCCGTAGAAGCGAGCGACGGACGAGTCCGTGGAGGACAACTCCAGGTACGACTGACGAACAGCAACAATCAGTTCAGCCTATTCCAGAAAAGATATATGACTGGATTGCAAATCTCAATAATTTCATTCGAAAACTGAAACGAAATAAAGAAACTGTTTTTCTAATGGTCACACATAATGTCCCAATTCGAAGTATCCAATCCAAAGTGCGAAACAGACGCAGGTGCCAGAATGAGCAGCAAGCACATAGCACATGGAGAGACTGGATATTATGACACCGGCTTTGCAGCTGGATATAACAGAATGGAATTGGAATAGGACTTGGAAATATCTAACCTGGGATATCCCCCCGCGCACACGATCATCACTAGCAATCCACTCGGACGGATTCCACGGGCTAGATATCCCATGAGAGCAAGTCATCATCATCAGCCATCCATCCATTTAACAATCTCGTCGTCTTCATCGTACTGGTGCAGAAACTGATAGATGAGGTATCGTACCTTTCACTCCCAAACAGGGACAGAAGCATCGTGGATGCGGAAGCAGGGTACATTGTCTTCCCGTCTATAGTTCTCTTTTGTCGGAGGATATTCTCGTGCTATTTTCAGAGCTTGCGGGCGACGTCGGTGGTGGCGCCGGTGACCTTGCTAGGCTTGCTGAACTGCACGGAGGAGGTGGGACGTCGTAGCAAAGCCACGATGGAAGCTGAAGTCACCCCCTTGCAAGAAGGGACGTCGGTGTGTGTTGTGTTACCCTCGCTCGCTCGCTCGCGTGGGAATACGATCTCCCAGAACAGTTCGACGACCTCGTGCATGCATTGCCGAAATTTCAGCTTCGAGATGTCCCGATATGACGACCTCGTGGGCCTCATCTAAACCTTTTGCGTCTTCTGCATTCGCCTCATCGGTCACATACTCCTGAGGCGTACATCATTATGCCTTTCTTCTTTCCTTTCTGGTCTTTAAACGCAGCGAAGCAATACCGTACTGTACAGTACCGTATTCTTAGAGTTAGTACAGTATCGTGAAGAAGGATTCAACATCACAGTGCAGCTAGACTAACTGACTTACTGTCCGCAGCTGCCGTCCGTCACTTTCTCGGGACACCCAGCCAGCCAGCCGTCGTCATTCATGTGCATGTGAGTGTGCAGGTGTTGCATCGTGCACGAGCACGGCCATGATCGATCTCCCTCCAAATATAGAATCAGCCCCACGGGCAGCAGCGTGCCCCTCCCCCGCGCTCACGTTTTCTTTCCGCTTCTTTTCCCGTCTTCCATTCTTTTTTGCTTTTTGTTCTGCGATTTCTTCCCGAAAGCTTGATTTGGAGCCGCCCTGTGTCTTCGTTCAGCTCTCTTTTGCGCGTCTATGATCCCTTCTTCTCAACGGCCAGAAGCACTACTGCACCGCCTAGGACGATAGTGTACTGCATCCTACTGTAACTTTTCTCAAGTTACAAGTCAAGGGAGTACTGTAGGTAGTCTCCGCCGCGGACCTGCGTCTTCGGAAGCTTAGGCCTTGGCCATACGGACATTTCTTTCTCTCTCAGCCCCGTTTTCACCCGCTTGGGTATCTGCATCTCGATTCTTCCTACGCAGGAACAAGAGTCACGCAGAAACTCTGTCTGATGTCTGAGATGTCTCGGTACCTATCGGCCGTAGGTGCGTGGATGTACTCATGCTGCTTGCTTGCTTCCTTCCGCCTGGCTGGCACATGCACTCTATCAATCCGCGGATGGATTTGCATCACCAGCTCCGATGATGCAAAGCGTCCTCACCTGGGCTGGATGACTCCCACTGGGTCATCCAATTGTCGATATGCTCTTAGAAGGCATTGGTTGCTTCTAGATTCCCTAAAAGTCTTTGCTGGCCCACTTCAGGTTGTATCGGGTATCATACCGTCATGCTGTCATCGACGATGAAGCTTCTCTATTTCATTTGCCGTATTACATTTTCCTGGGCCATTGAAATTCCAGTATGAGCGCCACCTCATCGGACATGTCTACCTCCGACCCACCACGAGGAGCGGCTCTCGGGGGACTAGGCTTTAGCCCGCTGGCTGGCTGGCTGGTTATGGTCGCACAAGGCCTTCTCAGGCACATACAGCTATGTACGATCGTACATAGCCTTCCCGTTCTTCCCTCTTGTTGTTTTGCCTGTGACATGCGAGCCATGTCCACAGCCGCAAGACGTCGCGTGATCCGCGAGCTAGGGAAGCAGAGTTTGGAGAGCTGCTAGACACAGCCCAGAAGCCGACCTGGAAAACTCCTCGGGACCTACGTTCGCCTCGGTTCGGGAGATTACATGCAAGCTCGGGACCTGCTTTCGACGATCAACCTTCGATAACTCATTGCCAGCTGAATACTGTTACTTTGTTCTATGAAGTGCAGTAGTTCTAGAACATACATACTCTCGTCAAGACAATAGATTAAGATCCGAACAACGGCACGAAAAACTCTCTCCACCTTCCCCTTGCCGTTCCTTCTACGCTTCATACTTCTCAGACTGCCTGCCTGACGCCGCTGCGTGTCAGTTAGGTTCTGGTGTAACCACACCTGTTACCTCCGTCTCAAAAACCAAAGGGAGGCTCTCCAAGCCTCCGAGCATCTTTCCAGGTATATTGAGTGAGGCTGAGGTACATCCATACTCTCCTACCCTCTACTTGAGAGCTACAGCACAGCACTACTGTAGTCTCGCCAACATCCCTTCGTCTGCTCCCGTCTTGCATGCGGCTGTTACCTCTCCTCCTTCGCATAGTAGGGCTTTGCTTCACACGTGGAAGATAAGAGAGCGAGCCACGCGTGGGCATGGAATGAAGCGAGATGATTACGACAATCTCGATTCGATACTCAAAGGTAAAGTGAATCTGTGTACTATCCGAGCAAGGTCCCAGCTGGCATTGAGTTCATATTTTCGGGTCGGGAGGGAGCGGAACTCGTCAGCTCTCTTCTTGACGCAACGTTGTGCTTCTCCACCACCCTCTTCTCTGCGACGACCACGTCTCCGAGGGCTGATTGCGTGCGTGGATGCGTGAATGACAGCCTTCTCGAAGAAGGTGACGGAAGGGACGGAAGGGGATACACCCACCCTATGATCCAAAGGCAGACATCTTGGGAGGGAGGGACGCGTGGCCAGGCAGCCAGACCAGACCAGGCTGAAGCAGGCGGTTCAAGCTAGTGGCTCTTTCTTTGCTCAAATGATCAACACCGTTGCAACGAGGGGTTTATTACGAAACAGTACGACGTCGAAGAATAGGCAACAGGCCAGAAAATACCTCCAACGGAAATCACAAGGAAGGGAGGGACAACATACAACATGGGTGAGGGATCATCGGAGCCTTAGTTGAGAAGTAGCAGTAGTGGTATTACCATATCATTTCGATAATAACAAGGTAGAAGACACCCGAGCCTCGCCCTAGGTTGAATTAAATAAAAATCATTGGGGGTAATCGTTTCCAAATATCCAAATAGCCGTATCCCATCCCATTCCCAACCGAGACCGAACCCATAAAACCGCTGATGAGAAATCATTTTTCAGTAGATTTGAAAACATGAGAAACACTTTTGAGTGGGAGTGTGAAGACCAAAAAGGCGCTGGGGAATATGTACTGGCCAGCCAGCACGAACGAAACCATCATCGTCATCATCGTAGTCACTCATTGAAGGCAGTGAGAAATTAGAAGCAAAAATCCAAAATCCCGAAATCATGTCGTTCCCTGAGGAGAGAGTCCCGCTGGCATAGAATAAAAGAGATATTTCCCTCCAGAATCATCCTGAGTGTTGTTCGTGGGGGCGTGCCGTGTTCCGTCCATTTTGTGTTTTCATCCCTCACTCCTCACACATGAAGAGGCGAAGTAGAGTTGAACATGCCCGGCGTCACCGGAAACGTGCCCGTCGAGGTAGCCGGAGAAGGAAACGGGGATTCCAGCAATTCTAACTCCCTCGAGAAATCGAACGGATCGATCGACGGCGACAGTAACAGTGATGAGTGGGTGGTCTGAAGGTAACGAAGACCAATCAGTTTAAACTGCTTTTACACAAGTTTTTGACAAAAATCGTATTAAAAATTTGATGATGATGATGATGTGAAGTAGAAGTAGAAATAGAGTAGTACAATAACGCAATGCCCCTCGATGAAACAAATGAAATGAATGAAACTAAGAGGAGACTAACGAGTGGAGAGCAATAGAAATTTGAAACTTTTTTGGAAGGAAAAAAAATTTTCATCGACGATAAACACGGGGGAGATTTACTGGTTGCTTTGATCCCGGGTGATGTTGGTGGTGTTGGTGATGATCCAACGGGGCAAATTGTAGATCCACACCCGCCATCAAGGCGTCGTTGAAACCGCCGTAGGAATGCAACAAGTCGTGTTCGGCGAACAAGGTCCCCGTGGATCCGTCGAAGCCCGGTTCCGCTTTCATCATGCCTGGTGCGGTCGCGGGCATGGAGGGGAAGTATTGGCCTTGCGTTGTCGTCGTCGACATGCCAGCATGAGGATGATGATGATGATGATGCGAGTGATGACTGCTGGGGAGACCTCCGTAGCTTGCTGCTGCTGATACTGCTGCGGGATCCGCCGCGGATGGGTACAGCGCCGGATCATGCGCAGCGTAAGGCCAGTAGCTCGGCCCAGGCCCCGTTGAACTGGCCAGATCGCTGGGATAGGGCGGCTCGGACAACAGAATTCGACGGTCCTCGTCCGAGCAGTCTTCCGGGAAGTAGCCCGAGGAAAGCAGTTCGGGGGAGATGTACCGTCCGGTCGAGTCGGGGCTGCCCAAAGCTTGCGATGCGTAGGGCGGGGCCAGCCCTGACTCCATCGTCGTTGTAGTTGCTGTCGTCGCCGCGCTGCTGCTCATGCCGTCGAGTTCCTGGTGCGTGTCCGGTGGCGAGGGCGGGGCCGAGTTAGCTCGGGCTTCGAGCTCCTCCAATTTCTTCTTCAGCTTCTTGCCTATCGAGAGGAATCGAGTCAGCTATGGGGGTTCCTATTTGTGCTTCGACTTGTCAACACATACGGTAGTTGCGTTGGGCAATGCGGTTCTGGATGCGTCTTCGCTCGGCCAGATCAGGGATCTTGGTCCAGTCCTCGTCTGGGTTGGCGCTGGCACTGAAGGCACTGCTCGTGCCATGACCGGACGAGTGTCGTGACGATGGTGCGGCCGTGAAGGAGTGTCCATGTCCATGAGTATGGCCATGGGGGTGAACGTGCGTATGAGACGCGGTCCGGGTATTTTGGCCCGCGCTCGAGGAGGATCCTGATTGTTTGGATCGACGTTGCGTCATGTCGATGGGTATCTCAGTGGAGGTACGAAGTAGAGGTGATTGAATAGATGGATGGAAGGGAGATAGGAAGGGAGGGAGGTCGAAAGTTGATATCGAGAGGTGATGACTCGGAGGAATGACGATATCCCGAACGGAGGTCGCGATGGGTTTATATCCAGCCGGCCACGTTCAGACCCGGTAGGCTAGCCTCGGCGGGACCGCCGATGCATGGTACTGAATGGAAGGCCATCGCACCACAACCCGCAACGGCTTTGTCGGGCTGGGCTGTGCCCCCCCGAACCGAGCAGCAAGCAGCAGCAGCAGCAGCAGCCAGCAGCATTGGCGGACGGAGGTTGGCGAGATGCGCACCGACATCGCGTCCAGCACCCGACCCCGGGTGGGTGGGTTTCGCGGAGGAGGGGAGGACGACGGTGGGCGTACCAGTACCCCATCGACAGCGGTGTAGCCGGGTACCTTGTCCAACTGTCACGGCCGAAGTATCGCGGTACCTGGTCACTCGTTGCCCGTGCCCTTCATGGAAACCCTTGTCCCATGTCCGCCCGCCCCTCCCTCCCCCACGTCCCCTGTCGCTCCGTGTGCTGCAGCATGCGCCATTCGACCCCGGTTGGATGGCACCGGCGGGCGCGCACGCTGGGGTTGTTGTTGTTTTTTTCGGTCAGAGCGACGACGCAGAACGGCGCAGAGGTGAACTCTGCTCAAACGTGAGTTGGAAGGGGGGGGTTGTGTAAGGCCCGCTGCTCCAGGAAGCATCCGCATTCGCCGCGTTTCCCAGCAGACCGGTGCACCCCATGTGTTCCTCCCGGGATGGATCCTTGCCCCCAGCAGGACCCTAATTCGGCGCAGTGCGCGTGGACCCACTCGCACCGACGCAGCTGGACCCAGCGAGCGCCTTGCCTCTCGCGATGCATCCTCGGACGCTGGTTCGTCGACGTCGAATCCACTAGCGTCGACGGCCTCCCCGATTGAGCCATGCCCTCCGCCCTGCCGGTGCGTCGCAGGCCCCCTTGGGCGTGCTGGTGGTATCGGCTGCTGCGCCGAAGACTATTCGAAGCAGAGTTTTAGGAAACAGGAGGATCGCTGGTGTCGCCGGTTGGCGCTAGACTGTTTCGGCCGGTGCGCGACGGCCGCTCAAAGCTCCCGTCCCGAAAGTTTTCGGTCTCATCGGCGGACCGGTCCAGCGATGCGCCATTCAGCTTCCAAGCGATCATTGGCGAGGATCCAAATAAAGGAATCGTTGATCGCGACTGGCTCGTGGGCGTCGGGCGGTGTCCGCCGGGCGTCGTCTCCTTGTCAGGCCAGATCCAATCCGCGGTGGCTTGCTTCGCATCCATGACGGAGCACATGCCATGCCCGATTGGTGCCATGTCGATGTCCGGAAGATGACGATGCCGCGGTGGGCGGTGAGGGGCGTGCAGAGTCTATGCACGGAGAGACAAAGAGATGTATAGGGAAAAAGCGGAACGAGGGACAGAATTGATCGATGGACGGGCAAGGCTGGCAAGGGTCCAGCGAGGCCGACCAGCGATAATATCCCGACGACTGTGTTCTTTATTCCCGCTGTGTCACACTCATTTCAGGATCGAAAAAGGCTGATATGGCTAACTTCAACATTTCCAAAAAATCTACCTAGCTCCGCCAGATGGCATTAGTCTTCTGGGAATAAAACCCGGCGTAATGAAAGCTGCTTGCCTTGGAACGGGAACTTCTTTGAGCGCACATCACTTAATGCTGCCATTCAGATCGGTTTCTGATGTGCCGGCCATTTATTTCTCTAGGAGTATTTTCTTATATGAGCAGTAATCCGTATCCCATAGACAGTTCTATTGGTAAGGGTCTGATGGACCCACCCGAGTGACCCTCCACTTGGCCTCCTAGCATCCACCACAAAACTCACTAGATGGTACCAAGAAGGCAATGAAAGCTAGGTAGTGGGAGCAAGACCTCATGATACTGCAAGCAGCACGGAAAATGTCATGCTCCTTGAGGACGAAGTTGACATCGAGGTATAGAAATGAGAGGAGAGCTGTGGTGGTTCTTGCATAATTTGCTGAGTCAGCATTGATGAGGCTCTGCGAAGCGCTATAAAACTCTGCCCTCTTCCTTTTATCTACGGGCAAATTTAGAGCCGCGGTACGGAGCAGTCAGGGCAAATTCCAGTGATGCTGAATGTACCTGAAGTCGCTCAATTGATATTCCAAGATCCTCCTTCACCATGCATTTGCTACTTGTCCAAATTCACTTCATATGCATGCTATGGAGGAAAATGCGATCCAGATTCTTTGGGCTAGATTGGTATTTTAGGAGTGGCTTCGAATGCCGGTCACCCACGATAAATAATAATAATCCTAATGCCCTCTCCCAAGGGACCTTCTACAATATCCCTCCCTCTGCTTCCTAGGAGTCGTTTCCTTACCCACTCAACTCGCTTTGTGATGACGGTCCCTGTGAGACGCCCTATTGCCTTCTCCGACGCATGGAATCCACAGATCCCCCTCCACCGCTTCTGGCGCCCTTCTCAGACCCATGTCGGTCCATGACCCCATGCAGGCCATGCAGGTATCATGGCACCACCTTGAGCACTTTCGGCGTCATCATCAGGCTTCGCCCGCCTCCGTCACCGGTCCTCGTGTCGTCGATGTGGGGATTTCGGTCGACCTCATTGGCGCCTGATGCCCCTCGCCCCGTCCAACATGAAGAGTCATCTCCGGTGAAGACGGGTCTTCGGCATCGACGACGGCGGTAATGACACACGCAGAAGTTCACATTACACATACGGGATTGGTCATCTTCGTTCGACGCGATTCTCGACACACCTTACACCGGTTTCTGCACACTCCGGTGGTATGTCCCCAGGCGGATAGCGAGCCGATATGACGATAATGAACGAGAAAAGATCCCGATGGCAACAAAGAAATGTGCCCTGCAGGGCGTCTGGTGCTCGGTGACTATCACCTTTTCTCTCTCTTTCCTTTCATGTGAACTTATGCCATGGAGTTGTGCGCTGCCATACGCTGAATAGCTGGCTGAATCATATCTTAGTCATTCATCTTTGCACGGAGGAGGGCCTGCACGCCATGCAGTGAGCCGCGCGCTTGCGTCGTCTTCGCCCTGTCCCCGCCGGCAGAATTCGCTCGGCCTTTCTCGGCCCCCGACGCGGCGCCGAAGCGCGCCCCCCCCGAGCAGCTGGTGACCGCTGCATTTGCCTGAGGGCGGCCGACATGGGCGCGGCAAAAGGCGGTACGTCGGCTGTTTCTTCGTCATGCCTCCCTGTCGGACTTTGCCCTCGTCCTTGCATCAACACCCATGCCCCGGACCGACATTCACGGTTTGTTGAATTGCTGAATGCTCGCCCTCGTGGCCATTGTTGTTGTTGTTGTTGTTGTTGGCCCTACTGTACCCAGTCACGTACCCAGTACGACTCGCGGTGGTATCCCATTTCCATGCATGACGGACAGGTCGGCTGCTTGTTCGTTGGTTCCGTTCGATTCCGATGCTGGCAGTTCGCGGTTGACTCAACCAGGTCATCTGCCCTCGTTTTGATGGTTACTTCGTGTCATGGCTTGGCTGCGCACAAAATTGGAATCCCATTTCGGCCGACCGTGGTGGTGTGTTGAAAAATTGGCCCCGTACCATCTTCCATACAGGACGCCTGTATGATTTCCGATCTTCCCCCGCTCCATTTGGGATACACTCGCGGTATCCTGCTTTGTCTTCCTTTGCTTTTCATCGTCATCGACTTTTCCCTCGTGGGCGTGGAGAGTGTGGGTGCGGCACCTTTGCACGACGCTACGCACACAACTTCCGGGTTCGGGAAACGAAGGCACAAATCTGCCAAAGGTTCGCCGACCGGGTGCATGCAGCCCCTCGGGCGTTCGTTCGACCCCCCGTCCCGCTCCTTTTGCTGGATGCGAATGGCGGCCCGAAAAGAAATGGATGGATGGGAAAACAAGAGTCGGACCTATTTTCGTGTGTAACCAAAGCCTCAAAGAGCGAGCGAAGGCGTCACGGGTCTCGCCAATAATCGAGGCTGAACATCGAATCGAGATCACCGAACCCAGCAGCCTCATGCACGAGGGTCCAGCCGAGTGCAGAATCAGGAAACTTGCCTTCAACAAGAGGCATGGGAACAACAGCAGAAGGGTTAAGGCCACCCCCCCCTTTTGATCAGTATTCCTTAAAGTATGGTATTCAAGGTCCCATGCACCGCACCGGGCACCTAGAGGACACACACACACACAGATACTGTAGCCTGGAAGGGATGCGTCGACAGCCGAGCGGCCGAGTAGCCTAGTCGCAATGCAGCGCAGCGCATCGCATCGCCTGTCAAGTCCCAATCCGAGGTTCGCACGGGAACAGAGCCCATCAAAAGAAAGCGCCAGAAGATATTGGTCTTCGAGGTGGGTTGCGCGAACGAACGCCATATCGCTTGCGAATGGGACCGTCCAGCAGATGCTGAGGATGGAGGCCAATATCCGAGAAATATCACCCTGGGAGCATCTAATTGCCCAATGAGCGGCGACGGGTGGTCAACAACCGCAGCAAGTCGAGCTTCTGTTCACGATTTCCTCGGATTGGTTCTGCACTCGAGCGCGTTCATCCGACTCCAGCCGACATTCTCCTCTTCCCCCGCCCTCGTCTCCAGGCAACCACGAGCATCTCCGGACGACCGGCTAATGCTGGGCAACAAGTTCCTGTACAAGTCAAGGCGACTCCGTATCCCATAAGAGCGTTTGAGGCGATCATCGACGATGAGCAACGGCAGCAGTTCGACTAGATCAGCCTCTTTCGGGGAAGTCCTCGACCTTCTCCGAGGGGAATCAACTGCCATAGTCTTGCCTGAGGCCACGACTGTGGTTTACCGGATCGTTCATAAGGGCTCTGCTTTCGGTTGACCACATCTGCCCCGGTACTCATGGTAACTTCTCGAAGAATTCAACCAATGAATGCACGCCCAACAGGCCAGAGCACGAAGTGGGACACTGGACCGTGACGGAATATTTGGTGAAGGTAATCTTGCTATCACACGACCGGAAAGCGGCGAAATCATCGATAGGCTATTCCGGAGGAACAGGACACTAATTCACGGGATATTCACAATCACAACAAGAAGAAACCAGCATCGCATCTGCCTGAGGGTCAATTGTGCACAAACCCAAGAATAGCCTTGGAATACAGGAACATGATTGGTTGGCCATACGAGAATCCGAACGCTTGCAGCGAATTATTTACAAGGAGATTCTTGGTTCGAATATCTAATGACTAGTTATGGCTGTTCACATCGGCGTGTGTCGCTTATGCCCGGTGGCTGTGCCAAACGCGCGCTTGGGCGCTTGTCAGACTGCGAACTCGCACCACCAAGGTGAAGAACTCAACGACCAGAAAAGAAACAAGATGACAGCGATACTGTATTAGGAAGGAAAGAAGAAATGAACAATGAAATAGAGGCAGTAAGGAAGGAAACAAGATTGACATCTGCTGCTGGTAAATCGATCACTGTCAAGACGCACGTGGAGGCTTCCCGAATGTGCAGCAGCTTGCTCAAGTCGAGCGAGTGACCTCTGCACACCGACTTTGGGCAAGCACAGTCCACCATGCGCGCATCAAATTCCTGCAAGGCAAGGCAACGAGAAGAGTGATTCACATCTCGAGTGATAGGGCGTGCCACCAGGTGGTAATCGCTCGCCCTGCGATTGGAGACACTCATCGGTCGGTAGTGTGGGCGCCATACGGCCAGGGCCGCCCCAGGCCTGCGGGGTTGCAAGCGCACCGCACAGCCACGCTTCAATGCATTATTCATCACCTCTTATGCTCACCTTGGAGCATAATCACCGGACATGCCCTGCTGCAGGATGGCTTCTAGCGCCATGCATGGAAGCTTGTGTCGTCTCGCGTCAGGTCACGGCGCCGTCCCGCCGCAGCCTCGGAGGATTTACATCCGTACGCCCAGGAGAACATGACAACAACCCGGCCAGCCGCAGGATGACTGCGGACATGTGTCCGGTCAGCGTGGCGCTCAATGGCGTCGAGGAAGATGGCGAATAGGGCTCGAACACAGCCCCTGGGCAAACGTTCACCTTGACCGACGGATCAACCCCCGCAATGAGATCGGGGAACCAGCCCCTTGGGCTCACCACCGACCACGCGAACACGCACGCGGATGGACCTGTGCCGCCAACAACCAGA
>QQTW01001214.1_pt1 | contig 17682 bp, 16 predicted proteins | sample 1904831 | NCBI WGS metagenome assembly QQTW01 (sample SAMN09435610, study PRJNA476489) | Subsurface metagenome, whole genome shotgun sequencing project. | reverse complement strand
ATGTGTTGGTTGATGATGCGGTTGTAATTGATGATGTCGTGGTTGATGAGGTCGTGGTTGATGATGGGGTGATTGATGATGTGATGGTTGCTGATGTCGTGATTGAAGATGTGGTGGTTGATGAGATTGTGTTTGATGATGATTGGGGGATTGATGATGGGGTAAACGGGGAGCATCTCGGCCTGGTGACTCGCGAGCATCAGCTTCGATGAGATCGGGCTGTTTCTGGTTGCGGCGTCGGGATTGTGACTTCTTCGCTCGCCCGACACGGTTATTGGCCTCTGTAGGCCGAGTAATGTTTTTCTTGATGGATTTAGCTGGCCGTTTCACACGCTGTTTCTGACCTTTTCGAGATAATGGGTATCTGCTTGGAGTATGTTGTTCATCGTCCACACCGAGAACAGGCGAGACGAGTTTCGGTGCGAGGATTACGTCTTCGTTTCCTCCTTTCCGGCGCTTGCTGCGATGGTCAAGCAGAGGAGATGGCTCAAGGGGCCGTTTGCGCTGTTTTCTTGATTTTGTGGACTTGCCTGCTTGTTCGTCGCTTCTGCTTATATCGTTCTCTGTCGGGTTAGTATCGTCCAGGTTACCGCTTGGTTGAGCCGGGTGTGCAGGAATCCCATCGCCTGCATCGCTGGCGGGCACTCGTCTCTTTGATCTCAGACTCGTAGATTGCGCACGAGCAGAGGGACTAGAATCGCCAGCAGATGGCCTTCTGAACCTGATCGTCTCTGCCTCGGATTCAGGTGTTTCGGCCAATGACTCCGACGAGGAAAATTGCTCTTGCCCGTCGCCGTAGTTGTAAGCTTGGGAGAGTCCGGATTTCCCTAGAGCGGGGCTGGTCTCTGGAATGATGGTTTTGATCTGAAGCGCCTTTTCGTCTGCGTCGTGCCCTAGTGTTGCTGCCTGCGTTGTCCTGAACATCTGGCTTGATGAGCTCAGAATGCCGCCAGCAGGAGCTTCACATCGCGCAGGGTGGGGATCCGTGCGGAGGTTCGAGTCCAGTTTGCCGTGCCCTTGTGTCGCTGCCTGCGTTGTCCTGAACATCTGGCTTGGTGAGCTCAGAATGCCGCCAGCAGGAGCTTCACGTCGGGCAAGTGGGTGATCCATGAGGGCCTTTTCGTCTGCGTCGCGCCCTAGTGTCACTACCTGCGTTGTCCTGAACATCTGATCTGAGCTCAGAGTGCCGCCAGCAGGAGCTTCACATCGGGCAGAGAGGTTGGGCAAATCCGAGACCGGGTTGTCGTGCCCTGGTGTCACTACCTGCGTTGTCCTGAACACCTGGCTTGAGCTCAGGATGCCGCCAGCAGGAGCTTCATGTCGGGCAGAGGGGTTGACAGAATCCGAGACCAGTTTGGGGCGCTCTGGTGTCACTGCCTGCGTTGTCCTGAACACCTGATCTGAGCTCAGGATGCCGCCAGCAGGAGCTCCACATCGGGCCATGGCCGCAGTGTATGTTTCCGGCGATGGATGATCACTGAGCGGATGCGAGACCGGTTTAGGCCTGTTGTTGTGCCCTAGTGTCACTGCCTGCGTTGTCCTGAACACCTGGCTTGGTGAGCACAGGATGCCGCCAGCAGGAGTTTCACGTCGAGTAATGGCCGCGTCATATATTTCCGCCGTTAGATGATCACTAGGCGAATCTAGAATCGATTTATCATGCCCTAGTGTCACTACCTGCGTTGTCCTGAACACCTGGCTTGGTGAGCTCAGGATGCCGCCAGCAGGAGTTTCCCGTCGGGCAATGGCCGTGTCGTATTTTCCCGGCGATGAATGGTCACTGGCCGAATCCGGAATTGGTTTGTTGTGCCCTGATGTCACTGCCTGCGTTGTCCTGAACACCTGGCTTGATGAGCTCAGGATGCCGCCAGCAGGAGCTCCACCTCGGGCAACCGAGACCAGGTTGTCGTGCCTTGATGTCACTACCTGCGTTGTCCTGAACACCTGGCTTGGTGAGCTCAGGATGCCGCCAGCAGGAGCTCCATGTCGGGCAGAGGAATTAGCCGGTAGCGCAGGTGTTATGGCCGCGCTGTGTATGCCCGATGATGAATGATCACTGAGTGGATCCGAGATCGGGTTGTCGTGCCCTGATGTCACTGCCTGCGTTGTCCTGAACACCTGGCTCGAGCTCAGGATGCCGCCAGCAGGAGCTCCACGTCGGGCAGAGGGTTTGATCGGTAGCGCAGAAGTGACGACCGCGTTGTATATGTCTGGCGATGGACGATCCGTGAGGGGATCCGAGACCGGTTTGTTGTGCCCTGGTGTTACTACCTGCGTTGTCCTGAACACCTGGCTTAAGCTCAGGATGCCGCCAGCAGGAGCTCCACATCGAGCAAACGGGTTGACGGGTAACACGGGAGTGATGGCCGCGCTTGAGGTACCACCGTTGCCATCTTGTTTTCGAAAGCCCACGGCAGGCGTCTTTGGCAGAGCACATTGCACGTCGTCTGTCAAGTTCTTGTCAGGTCCCGGTGAACTGCTGAGCAGATCGGTGGCTAGGACGGCGTCGTCGTCTTCGGCGTTGTTGTTGTTGGTAAGTTCTGGGCTACTGGTAGGGGAGTCAAGGAGCGAATCTAACACGTCAGCTTTGTTATCTTCGGAGACAGCCGAGGAGCCTAACGCGTCAGCTTTGTTGTCATCGGAGACTGCCAAGGAGCCTAACGCGTCAGCTTTGTTGTCATCGGAGACTGCCGAGGAGCCGATGCTGCCATCGGGACTTCCCGAGTCACGTGGCTGGTCTCCCAGTGAGGACTGTGATGCCTCTAGAGTAGGGCTCACGTGTTGTAGTGAGGATTGTGATGCGTCCAGAACAGGCCTCGCGTACTGGTCGTAGGCTGAAGCTGAGAAGGGCTGCGTCTCCGCAACCCAGCTGTCATCCGGATGATCTGAAGGTGTTGGACCAGACGTGATGCCTGGTTGTGCGTTTGCAGCTGTCTCGGGTTGTTGGTATAGGTGAGGTCGTTGATGAAGGTGAGGAGGTTGAAGGGGGTGAGAAGGTTGAAGGAGGTGAGGAGGTTGTTGCTGCGTCGGCGAACTTGATATAGGGTTGATTTCGGGAAACGCCGTTGAGGCGTGCGCCGACGTGTGTGCTGATGCCTCGGCGGAGATTCCCTCGTCGCGCTCATGTTGTTGTTTATCTTCTTGACCGTGTCCATTGCTCAAAGCGGAACTACCCGAATCGTCCGTGGCGTTTGCCTCGCTGGCACCAGATACACGAGCGCCGAGGCGACGCACAACCGATGGAGTGCCCTGATAACTACTCTGAATATCCGGGAATCATTAGAACCAAGTGAGCATCACGCGTAGGATACCGGTCTCCGCAAAGTTGCTTCTAGGTTCCAAACCCATGAAGATCAACGGAGATGCTTACGCGGTCATGGCGTAGCAAGTGGTCCTTTAGACCTCTCAGGGTCTCTGACGTGATGCTATCGTTCTGCGATGCCATTGTATTTCAAGTAATTGGAGGGCGGACGCGTAAGGGCAGTGGCCATGACACTAGCGCGAGCGTTGGCCATCATCACGGAGATGATGTTGATGTGCTTGGTGTGAAGGCCGTTAAGCTACCGGCGCGATCCGATCCGATCCACGGCATGTCCCGGCGGCTCGGAAAATTATTGTTCCGTCAGCCCTATGAGATCACGCTACTGTATCATGTGCTTTTGTGTAGAGTAGATTTAGCTCACGCAACGTGACTACGGTGCCAATCAATAGAAAGTCGCTATAATCTCGTAGAACACTCACTATAAAGGCGTGAGCAGAGTAAACTGATTACTGGGTCGAAAGCTCTAAAGGTTTCTCTAATCTATATGTGAGATGTATGGTTCAGTCATGTGACTGACACATGATAGTCACCTGACCGATTGGATATGGCTCCATGGTGAGAGCCCTGGACCTCTACGATTACATCAAAAGACACCGCGGCGTTGATGAACATCGTAGGTTCATTTTAATGCTTGACAGTGGCAAGTTCCATTAAATTTTGAGGGAGTTGAAGCACGGTATCAGTTTTTTCAACATGAACAATAGTCAGTCCAACGCGCAGAGTCAGCTAAGCAAGTGTAATGTAGAATATGCTGCGAGCTAGAATGTTACAAGGACAGGCATGAGTACTGATTCGATCAAGATGCTATCGCTCTTTATATTGTAGCCCCTTCCTAATCGCGACTCCGATTGGGTATCCATCGCTTCACATTCACTTCCCAGACTCGATATCTCTTCAGAAAACGCCCAATGTCCTTGGGATTGCTCCCGCCCTCGTTCTCGGGATTAGGTGGTGGAACCTCCACGTAGACCAGCAGGAGGCTTTTTCGAACTTGACTCTGAACCCGGTTCACACAGTGCAACCAATGCCATGGTCTGCGCTGCCGCCTTTCTGTTTCCTTTCTTGTCTCTGGTGATCGAAAGTAGTAGGGGTCGGTGTAGGAAGGTAAGATGACCACCGCGAACTCGGCATGGGCGAAGACTGGTCCTCGGTTGTACAGAAGATAGTCGACGCCGAATTTGATGCCCGGACGGATGACCCAACCCAAGGAGCGGAAGTGGTGATACACCACGTATGATAGGAGGAAAGGGTCGTCCATTTCCAGCTGCGCTGGTTGCCGCGGGGGGAAGTATGATTGTTGCCTGAAGGTTTGGAAGAGGGTGAGATTCGAGAGTGGCGTGGTACTTTCATCGTTCCAGATTTCGAGCACACCTAGGCCGTATGCCAAGAAGAAAGCCTCCTCTGAAGTTAGCTGTAGATGCTCCTGATTTGTGATGGTTATTTCAACATTTGCCGACGGACGCGCTGGCAATGATGATGTTGCTGCCCGAGGGTCCTTATGATTTGATTTTTCACTTTGTCTCTCTCTGGCGTCCACAGGCGCATCCTTTGGGTCCAGTCTTGAGTTATCCTTCTTGAGATTGATAGAAGGCAATTCTTTTGAGTTGTTTGATACGCCCGTGTCGTCAGAAACGATCACATCGGTTTTAGGATCTCCGTCGGCAGACGGTATTGGGGCTACCACCTCATTGCCCTCTGCGAGATGACCATTCTCCTGAGATTTCGGCTGCGAGGATTGGGCTTCTTCCAGCTCATCTGTAGCTGGAGTTTCCACCTCTTTGCCTTTGCCTTCATCCTGCAGTTGTTTTTCAATCGTCTCTCGTTCTTTCCTTGCTCTTTCCTTCTTGAATTCTTTTCGCTCTTCCCGTCTCTTGCGTGTCACTTCTTCGCTGGTCTGCGCAGCTGAGAGCCCTTGTCGTCTCCGTTCACGCTCAAGCCAGCTAGGCTCACTCCGGCTCAGACTTCCCTTGCCGAAGAAGCCACGTTCCCACAGTGCTCTGATGGCCACAGGATCCGTGACATGAATTGAGTTCGACTCAGCCGCCAGATGGGCCTTGTAGAGCTGCGCAGGATGTGATGATGAGCGAGACCAAAGCTGCACAAGAGAACACCAGACAACATGCAGTATGGACAGAGGGTTGTGGGGCACCAAGACCGGAAGAGGATGGATTGTCAATGGTAGTGGGAGAGCGTGTATCTGATTATAATTGGGTTTGCGAGGTCGAGGAGCTTGGCCGGATTTACGCTCAGAGGACCCGGCCATGTTGGCTCCTACTAACAACTTCTGGGCCATAACCCAGGAATAACGTTCGTAGAAAATGCCCTTTAGGAAAATCAAGCACTGCTCAATAACGACGTGGAAAAAGTCAGCAGATATTCATTGCAACTCATCGCGAACATTATCCCACTCGACATCGTAGCTCAGATACCGTTGTAGTCTTAAAATTGGCTAAACATGTGCAGGCGTATTGATACAAATCCGCATTTATAAATACCAAAGATAGTCATCATCGCTACTATATCCTTCCAGACAACGAGATATTCACAACTTACATCACAATCTGTAAGGGATCCAGACGAAGAGAATGTTGTGGAACGTGAATTGATGAAGTGGGGGTTTCGGCGAAAGAAGAGTTGACCGTCTGAATTGCTCTTCTGGCATCGCCACCTTTCTCTTTGCCTTCATCCTTTAACACCATTCATCTTTCGTCCATGATTGTTCAATCGCAGCTCCAGAGATGTATAACTGTTGGCGACTCCAGGTTGGTTCATTTTTCGCGTCCAGCCGTGTTGCATGGCGCCAGCAGAGGCGTGGGGTGCGCGCGCCCCCACCAAGAGCACCTCCACCGGCAAGAAGACGACCTCCATCCCCCAATGATAGGTCTGGTGGAGCAGCTTCCACCTTTGGCCCTGTCTCGCAAGTTCTTCATGACACCAATGGAGAGCAGAATAGCCTCTTATCATCCGTCCATGTGGGCCATGCACGAAATGGCGTGCTCAGCGAGGAACATCCGGCCGCCAAGCTGCTGTCCAACTCGGCCATCGTGGTGCAACGACAGCTGGAATTGATGAATGTAATGATGTAAGTTGTATTCAAATACTAGATGATACTTTTACTGATTATTATATAGTGGATTTGAGCAAGCCAATAAATATGTTATCATGGACCCTCATGGCAATCATATTGGATACATGGCCGAGCAAGAGTTGGGAATGGGGAACATGATGGCGCGCCAGTGGTTTCGCACTCATCGGAGTTTCACCACTCATGTATTCGACAAGCATGAAGTCGAAGTACTGCGGGTGAGTAGCTGCAACATTAGATATTCATGAAGAGATGTCGAAAGACAATGTTTATGTTGCTCTTTACTTACATGTCCCAGTTCCACCGACCGTTTTCATGGATCTCGTCACTCATCCGCGTGCTCGATCCGCTGAATTCACAAGGCTCGGCGACGTCAGCGACACTCGATCTGCAAACTCAGCCCTCAGGGGGAGCTTTGCAGACTGCTCAGTCATCGCCGAATGTGTCCCAGCTTCCGCTCTCCGACATGCGGATCATCGGCGAGGCGCATCAACAATGGGCCCCATTGCGCAGAAAATATAATTTATTCGTCCATGAGTCGGCCAGTTCCGATCTGGACTCTCTTCAAAAGGAAGCAGACAGTGGCAACTTCTCGCAGTTTGCTTATGTCGACGAGCCCTTCTTGTCGTGGGACTTCTCCTTGCTCTCCGCAGACTCCCGTCTGGTTGGATCGGTCAATCGCAACTTTGCCGGTTTTGCGCGCGAGATCCTCACCGATACCGGAGTCTACGCTCTCCGCATGGACGCTGCTGGTCTGGCCGAGGAGCCGCGACATATGATTTCTCAGACGGGAAGCAAGACGCCCAGCGCGTACGATACGCCATCGGCAGGCATGACGCTGGATCAACGAGCGGTGATGCTCGCCACGGCCGTCAGCATCGATTTTGATTACTTTAGCAAGAGAAGTGGAGCGGGTGGCATGGGTTTCATGCCGATCTGGCTGCCCGGTGCGGGTGAGACAGCCGCTGGAGGTGAAGCAGTCACGGAAGCCGAAGCGGGCGCTGGGCAGGCAGTCGGAGGTGCTGCCGGCAGAGCCGCGGGCGGTGTTGGTGCGGGTGAAGCTGCCGCCGCAGGAGGAACCATGGCTGGGTATGAGGCGATGCGGCGAGGACAAGAGTCGGCACCTGAGCAGCCTTCTTCTACCGAACAAAGTCCTGGATCGGAGGGTATGCAGCCAGGTCAGCAGGAAGACGTCTGGGGTGAGTCCGGTGGTTCCGATCCATGGGGTCGAGGTGGGAATGACGGATGGCCTCCTACCAGCGGGCCGGAAGGCAGTGGAGGAGGTGGAGGAGGAGGAGGCAGTGGTGGGGGTAGTGGCGGTGGTGATGGGGGTGGAGGTTGGGACATTAGTGACTGGTTTTGAGACAGGATATCGCTATGGGTTGGTGTCAGTAATTTAGAGCATCAGATCTTAGCTTCTGATATATCGAGCGACGCTATTCCTACAATTTCAGCATGAATTTCTTGAAATTTACTCAGTCCTCAATACAAGACACTTAAATCAGCTAATTATGTAAGGAATCTCGAGCTTACTCAGTGTAGCTCTACGCATATTTTATCCAGTCTAGTTCGATCCATGAAGCCGTTATAATTGGTTTCAAATCAGACTTCAATCCCGCCAAATCATCACCCCACTTCACGCCTCTCAGAGCTACGGTATCAATATTATCACTCGACCAACTCCCATCACATATCACTACCACCATGGCCGCCACCGCACAAAAGCGTCTCCTCACCGAATACAAAAACCTCACCAACGACCCTCCTGAGGGGATCATCGCTGGCCCGCGCAACGAAGATGACATGTTCAACTGGGAATGTCTCATCCAAGGACCCGAGGGCACGCCCTTCGAAGGGGGAGTGTTCCCCGCCACGCTCTCCTTCCCGCGCGACTACCCTCTTGCTCCTCCGACCATGAAATTCGAATGTGACATGTGGCATCCCAACGGTACCCACTCCCCATCTCATCCTTACAAATCACCTCTAGAAACAGCCACGAAAGACGGACACCAGATACCAAATGCTCGACTGACGTATGTCGCTTTATGTGCATGGTTAATAGTGTATCAAACCGGCGTGGTATGCATATCCATCTTACATCCTCCGGGTGACGATCCGAATCATTACGAACATGCATCGGAGCGGTGGTCGCCCATTCAGAGCGTCGAGAAGATCTTGATCAGCGTCATGAGTATGTTGGCCGAACCGAACGATGAGAGTCCGGCGAATGTAGAGGCGGCCAAGATGTGGCGGGAACGGAGAAAGGATTATGAAGGTGTGGTGAGAGAGAATGTGAGGAGAGGATTGGGGTTGTGAATGTATCATTTAGGGATCGGGAGTGTTTTCTAGGAAGTTGGGTTTGCATTGCTAAAGGGCTTGAGATCGGGTTAGAGGTCTGGTTTTGCATGCGTATGAGGATTCTAGAGCAAGAAAGTTACAGTCTGTCTTACATATCTGGCATAGTAGTAAATAGTTGGAAGCAGGCGAAGGGATGGCATCGAGAACTGAAAAGTGTAAACTCGGGCATGTGGCTTAGCTATGAAAGCTATCAGAGACTACTAGCTTCGCTGCAGTATCTAGGCGATGTATCCAGTCAGCCGATGGCCGATACTTCGAACGTAAAAAGCCATTATTCAAGTTCCAGCCAGGTACTGCGATGTGATCTCGTTTCCAAGCCACCGCTCCAGCCCTCCCTCGGAATCATTCAAGCACTGAATCTCCGCCTTGATATTCAGCATCAGCATGATCTGCAGTTCTCGTCGCCACTCTGGTTCATGGCCCGCTTCCTGTAGGATGTCTTTCTTCAGTAGGCCTCTTGCCTTCCTTCGATCCCTCAGGCTCAAGCGCATGATGTCCCGTCCGCCACTAAGGGCGTCTAAATCGACAATACTGCTGCTACGTACGCCTAGCCAGTGAAGATCAGGTACCACGAGATGGGCATTCTCATGTGCCAGTGCTAGGGAGCCGTATTTGTATGTTGACAGGATCCCAAGACCGTCTGGGTCGAAGTCGACGAGGCCGTAGATGGGAGGTGTCGGTGATTCATCGGTTGGAGTACACATGGACAATCTCCGGAGCAGGGCACGAGTTGAGATGTCGGGATATCCTTTAGCCTGTAAATGTACTATGTGAGTCGGTCCGTTGAATGAATGAATGCGGAAATTAGTACGGTCACCAATAGCCCGTCACCAATCGGTAAGTTCTTCCAGAACTGCCTGGCAGCAAGGGAGCGGAATGTAGCCTAGATGAAGAGCATCAATGCCATGTTACAAGGGAGGGCCGAACGTCATGTATCCCCTGGGCTCACCTCCTTCTCAATGACCAGGATCCATCGGACTGTGGCCTTGTCAAGAGATTGAATCTCGCGTGGGTTTGGTACCAGAGTCCCCTGTATAGAAGGAGAACCAACAATCAGACTTCAACTGATTATTGGGCGATTGGGGAAACCTCAGACGAGAACGGATAATATATACCTCTTCATCGGTGCTGCAGTCCAACACCGTCCCGTTGACCCTCAGGATCTTCAGTGGTCCTGCGATGAGGCCTTTGGCGGCAGCTACCTGGTTTTGAGGTTGGCATATAAATGTTGATAACGGATGCCATGGCACGCACCACATTCAGCTGGTGTCTTTGAACCTGCAGAGTGCGAGCGATATCATCGACAAATCGGTCAACGACGCTCTGCTTGATGAAAAGCTTAGGATCCTTATAGAAGATATCTCTGGGAGAGATATCAGTCCGGGGATATCATGACGCTTCTTTTATGGGGATGTAAAGCAGGCTTGTACAGACCTCTTGGTAGTCAGGGAGTCATTGATCAGAGCCTCATGCACCAATTCCAGAATCCGGATCACGACAGCTAGCAAGTATGTCAACCCTACCTATCAAAAGGGTAGACGAGAAACGTACTGAATCTCCACGCCTCCCTGGGAGTACCGCCGGGGAAGGAAATTTCTCGATCTCGTCGACTTGACGTGGCAGGAATTGTGCCGGCTAACCCATCAGGAGCTCTACCGCTCGTGCCATGCTTGTAACAGAGGCTAATGGATAGCTTCTCTTCATCCGCAATAATTGCTTCAACCACCATTTGAACAAGAGCCTCGACTTTAGAGATGATGATTTCTCTGAAATCATTTCAGCATGCCTGAGCATCTTGTAACTGGCCCTGGTCCAATGGCTCCGGAGCTCAGCTCACCTGCTCTGGGTGGTATCTGGGGATGTTGTGTTGACTCTAGAAGTCGAACTAGTAGTATATGAGCATGATGCCCTCATATATGCGAGATGCGCACCAACATTGGGGCCGGCAAGGCTTCCAAGCCAAACGAAGGGAACCGGAGGTCAGGTTCCAATAACTCTGATATAGGCGATGCTTCAACATGGACCCGCTTTTCCTCTTCAGCTCCTTCTATCCTCGGGGAGTTGAGAATCAGAGCAAGATCCATCATCGGTCATCCAAAGGAACTAATGCGGTGGGCCTTAAGGTTGGAGCTATAGGACCTTGATCGGACCACCGCGGATATTGAAAAAGAGGTTCAAGAGAGACCATGCTAGCAGCATGGTCAATTGAAATTGATCTTAGAGACAATAGAAGAGAAACCACGACAGAGCCATAGCTTTCACGAGATAGCTACAGACACGATGCCGCAGTAGAGGTTCCAGGGTTTCAGACGTGGCTTGACACTGGTAAGTTTTGCATAGAGGCCTTTCTATGGGCGATTGTCCTGATCAAGAATATCAGGCTCTCTTCCAAACAATTTCTAGCAAGCAACGTATCTAACCAAGTTCGATGGTCCAGAAAGAACAACCTGTAGCTTAACAGGCTGCAAGCTACAAATTCACGGAGCGGGAATGCGACTCGCACGAATTGACTTCAACGTCAAGGCATGAATATTATATAAGCGCAGCCTAATCGCTCGTGCTCGGCACGTGACATATCATGGCTAGAGTGAATCTGCATGACTAAGCCAGCAAACACGTGCTCTTTGGCGCGTCGGAGGATCCCACTCAACGCGTCTCCCACGGCGCATCCCCACCGCGCCCACACAACCTTAACGTCACCGCTCGCACAACAACGACTCATCATCAACAACTCGGACTACATGCCACAATCACGACTCATCACCGGCGATCGTTCCGTCAGCGAGCTCGGCGAGATGTCGGGGTCTAGGGATGACGTCCCTTCGGAGATGCACATCAAACAAGAGGGCGACGAGCATGCTCTCGGACAGCAGGAGCGTGATTCGTCAGCGTTCATGGACGAGCTCTACGCAGCGATTCGACCCAAACAAGATATTGACGAGCCTTCTCTCGCCCAGCCTGAGGACAATTCGTCAGCGATAGCAGCTCCGCCAGCTGGTGACCGTGTCGTAAGTGTGCGTGCGGACGAGATCACCGCCTTGTGACTGACATTTCACCAGCCGCTCGTGGACGTATCAGAGGGCTCGCAGGGGCGATCGACCCCCGATACAGCCAATTCATCGAAGAAACGTAAGCTATCGACACAAAGTGCAGCCGATGACGAAATTGCGAGCCGTCCTAAACAGCTGAAAGCGCAAGAGGCTACGCAACGCCAGGAGAAGGAACGTCTGAAGTTAGAGGAGAAGCAACGCAAGGTAGCAGAACGAGAGGAGAAACAACGCCTGAAGGAGATCGAGAAGCTCGAGAAGGCTGCTGAGCTAGAGGAGAAGCGGCGCCAGAAAGCTGCTGCACTGGAAGAAAAACGGCGTCTGGACGAGGACAAGAAACGCCAGAAAGCTGTCGAGGTCGAGGAAAAGCGGCGTGTCAAGGAAGCCGAGAAGCGTGCCAAGGAGGAGGTGAAGCAACGGAAGGTGGCGGAACAGACCAAGAAGGATCGCGTGAGTGTTGACGCGTTGCGACGCACATGACCACAGCTAACCCTGCGCACGTAGTCTCAACTGCGTCTGAACGCGTTCTTCCCAGACACCAAGACGTCACCAAAAAAAGCTCGATCCACCTCGGTGACGTCGGACGTCAAGAATTTATCTCTCGACTTGACTGGATCGTCCCAACCACACTTCTCACGCTCCCCTAGTATCTCTGAAGACGGGTCCACGATGGCTCCTCAAAGCTACTTTCATCGACACTTCAAACCATTCCAAGTAAAGCCCGGCGTGACGATGGCACCACCCAACCCATTCGTCAGCGCTCGCGGCCTCGTTTATATCGCCAATTCGCTCGACCAGACGGTGCTCAATCAAACTGGCTACGGCGAGCCGGGGATGGATGATGAAACCGCGCGACAGGCGCGACTGAGCGAACTCCGGGCGCTAGCGGGATGGCGAGACAAGTACCGGGCTCCACCGACGGCGAAGGAGGTGGTCCTCGCCTTTCAGCGCTCGGCCGAGGGTTTCAAGAATGGCTCCAGCGAAGTGAAGAAAGAATCGGAGACGGACCCGATGGATCTTCTCGATGCTCTTCCCATCAAGTACATCTCATTCCACGACAGCAGGCGTCCCCCCTATGTGGGCACCTTCTCCAAGAGGCCTCCGCCGAATTCGGCGCTTCGCTGGGGCAAAAACCCCTTCAAGAAGGATCTTCCAGGGGTGGACTACGATCATGACTCGGACGCCGAGTGGGAACTTGAGCAGGGGGACGGGGAGGAGCTGATGTCCGAAGGCGACGATGAGATGGACATCGACGCCGATGCGGACATGGCGGGCTTCCTGGACGATACCGAGGGGGACATGAAGAGTTTCGACCGCAGCCATGGTCGCATCGTCAATGGAGACCTGGTGCCCTTCTCCAGTGGTCTGTGGTGGGAGGACGTCCACGGGACCCCGCGCCCGGTGAACCCGGAGGATGCCGAGTCCGGCATCGACATGAACAAATACAAGCTCGAGGTCATCAACGGTAGGAATTCTTTCACACAAGACCCCTTCGTGTCGCTGACCCGCATGTTAGACCGCATCCAGGGGCCCATCGACCCCTTCTCGACCGCGTACTGGGACGGCGATCCCGCTCCGGCCGCTTCGGCGACGATGCAGATCACCGCCCTGGCTGACTCCGACCTGCCCGGACAAGGTTTCTATCCTCAGAATCCCTCCCGCAATCACCCCTCCATCGTCCCCCTGGGCCTGACCACAGGCCTCCCCTCCACAGCCCCCTCTGACCGTGCCCTGCGTGTGTCGCGTGGCGGGAAGCTCAAGACGCAAAGACTAACCTTGAACGATTCTGATATAGATGTGAGTGGCCGGGGCGAGACCAGGTGGAAGGACGGCAAGATCACGCTGAGCCCTGGCCTCCTGAACGGCATCATCGGCAAGATTCGCGGGAGCAACCTCAAAAAGGCCGGACTGGTGGAAAACTTGAAGATGATGTGAGTGCAGCTCGGAGTCACCGCGACTAAACCGGTGTTGCTGACCAGGTGCTTCTGTAGGTTTCCCATGGTTCACAAAGACGTCATCTACGAGGTCGTCGGTACCGTCGCGGAACGCGTCGGGCAAAGGGAACCCGACAAGCGTTGGCGCATCAAAGACGGGTGGTAATCGTCAAGATTCTAGAGCCCCATGGAAGTGGTGCTCTTCGCTGCGTTCTGCCTTCATCGCTTTCGCTTGCCGCTTTTTAGGCAAGGCCGACTTTTCGAGCTGCTGCTTCTCTACTCTCGCTTCGGTCCCGTTACTCCACCGTGGTCCATAGCAGTCCTTTGCTCACTATTGCTCGCTTATTCGATTACTCGCACTTGCACTGCCTCTCAGTTTTCACGTCGTGATGTCTTTTGATCATGTCTGTTGATGTTTCAGGGCGCCCACTGTATATTGATGACTCTCGAGGGATTGTAAATATGAACCTAGTGCCGTCGCCAGGAGCGAGTATACTCACTCACATATATTCCATCAGCAAACCGTCTAACTAGGGGTACGGTGACCGACTGTCGTGACTGTTCCTGGTGAAGATACTGCCAACGCTACCCTGACCGCCTTGGTACACCGCCTTCGGACAGGAGAAACTTACATCCGAAGCGCAGACAGCTAGTCACGACGACCGGGTACCTCCGGCTTAACACCTTTTCTTTAGTTCCATTGCAAGGTCTCCTGGCCATAGTACGACTTCGTGTCCCCAAGATGATGGACAGCACTCCAAGAAACAGTTGTATAATTTCGAATTGCTGAGCAGACATCTTGATCAATGATTCAATCTTACACCTATCTGCTCCGTCTTAACGGCGGAGAACTTTCATGGAGCACCATATGGGCATCAGTCGCTCTCATATGGTACCTGACCGTTCTGATTGTCAGCACCTTAGGCACTCTCCAACTGTGAGGAACCAATACTATTCATCGGAGTAGTACTTTTCTCTAATACCTTGTTGTTTTTTTTTCAGATGGCGATATTACTCCTCCCGGCCAACACCAGCAATATCCGCAAACTTGCCATTAGGCAAAGTCCCACATATCACGATTTTACGTCCTGCCAAGGGCCTCGACGCCTTTCTCTATGAATGTCTGGCAGCTACCTTCCGTCAAGATTATCCGCGAGAAAAGTTGACCATATATTTTTGCATCTCTTCGCGAAACGACCCAGCTCTGTCTGTTTTGCAACGTGTGCTGGCAGACTTTCCAGGATTCGACGCAAAGATCTTTATCGAAGATGAAGATCCTTTTCTTCAAGATCAACCTGGCTCGAAGGCCGCCCTGGGACCTAATCCGAAGATCCGAAATATGAGTCGAGGCTATCGTGAGGCCAAAGAAGACATTATATGGGTCTTGGACTGCAATGTGTGGGTAGGAAGAGGCGCCGCAGGCCGCATGGTCGACAAGCTATGTGGGCTGGATCGTGGAACGGCTCGGACACGCCGATATAAATTTGTTCATCAGCTCCCTTTGGTGGTTCATGTCAACGACGAAGACCAAATGGGTAGCAGAGGATCTGGGTCCGGAAGAGATGGTGCCTCCAACAAGAGCAAGAACGACCTGGGAACACGCATGTTGGCAACCCTGCCCGGAAACATAATGCAACTGGGAAAAAAACCATCTGCTGGTGCAAAATTGGAAGAGATGTTCATGTCTTCAGCCCACGCCAAATTCTACACAGCGATCAACACGGTGTTGATTGCACCATGCATTTTGGGCAAATCAAACATGTTCCGGCGCTCGCATCTCGACCACCTGACCGCTTCGGATCCAGCCAGACCCGCCGGCATTGATTACTTTTCCCGCAACATCTGCGAGGACCATCTGATCGGAGATCTGCTCTGGTACGGCAAAGTCCCTGGAGAGGTTGACGGCGAGCCATGGGGCAAGCACGCCCTGGTGTATGGTGATCTTGCGATTCAGCCGATGATGCGGATGAGCCTGCAAGAATATGTGGCCCGACGAATCCGGTGGCTACGTGTCAGGAAATTCACCGTGACTCTGGCCACGCTGGTTGAGCCTGGCACCGAGAGCCTTCTGTGCTCACTTTACGGTGCTTATGCATTCGCAACCTTTGCGACCAGCAGCACGATCGGGCAACTCGCCCCATACTGGGCTCTCCTCACTGGATTCTGGTTTCTCAGCGTCACCCTGTGGGCTACAGTCGACCGATATCTCTATCTGCGCCTGCACGACGCTCGGTGCATCGAAGTGGATGAGCATACCCCGCCCTTCGTCCTACCGCGATCCATCCCTCGTACGAAAACTCGCCGCGGTTGGATCTACACGTGGCTCGGTCGAGAGGTCTTGGCATTTCCCATCTGGGCGTGGGCCATGTTCGGTGGAACCACCGTCCACTGGAGAGGTCGAAGATTCTGGGTATCGACAGACATGACCGTGCATGAGATGCGCGATGATGACGAGCAGCATGCCACGCTCCCCCGACGATCGACCGATAAGGACCGGCGAGTGAAACACAGCTGACTATTCGGGACTCGCTTTTTCTTGTCGATTGCTGCCGTTTTGGCGATGGTCGCTGATCTGCCATAAACGTGGAAAAGACGCGAAAGCGAATGGGACCGCACGAGGACCTGGACGATCCCTCGTGCTGCCTGCATTGCTATCATGCCGTGTGACGGTTCTTGGCGATTTGCACAATCCCACGGTCCGTACCGAGCCGCAGATCCTGGGTGAGACAAAACGTCAACTTGCAGCGGCCCCGACATGCGGATGCTATCACGGCGCATTAGCGCGTTTAGGGCCCGCGTCCGACCCGCTCTTCCCTTCGGACCGGCGGACCGCGTTCCTTCTCTCATCCGGCGTGCCGTCCATGGACTCGGCCGCCCTGCGGTAGCTTAGGGGGCTAACTTAGCGGACAGCACGCCGTCTGGCGAAATCAGGGGTCTCGGCTGTGTCCGAGCTGTCATCAGGGATCCCGAACTGCCATCCGTGGACACCTCGAAGCTTGCAACGAGGTCGAGATGAACGAAGAACAACAGCGGGTCGGGCTGTTAGTCAACCGCGTCCGCAAGCGTTCCAGAGTTCGGTCCGTACGGGACCGGTAAAAAGTCAGATGTCTTCTGCGCATCGAACGATTGGTCAAGCTGGCAAGCAACCCGTGTCGTTTTCCCACCACAGCCAATCATGAATGGTGCGTCTGACAGACAGATGGCACCTTCTGCCGGTGCCTGTTCGCCGCCCTATCCACAAGCTCGATCGGGGCGCTGTGCCCGCCGCCGGTCAACAGCCGCGATGAAGCTCTGGATCTTGCTCTGTCGGTAGGAAGTGCAGCATCTAGGGGCGAAGGATGCCATGCGAGGGCCACACACTTCGTCAACGCTTACGGTCTGGATTCGGAAGTACTGAATTTTCTCTCAAGCTTTTCCAGACGATTTGCACCAGCAATCGGTTTCCCAAGGACCATCAATCATGCTCTTATCAGCGGGTATTGCGTGGCATATGGGGAAGCGCAGCTTCTCCGCTGCACAGTCCTTCTTCCTCCGAAGAGGGAAGGCGGTTTTGCTTTCTGCGATGGTTTTCTTTTCGCCCCATATCAACCATGAAGGAGGTTGATGGCGTTTTCAGGTCAGAGATCCCCCGCACCTGGATTGCTTCGTTTTGCGAGTATGGTTCCACATGAAAACTTTAAAAGATTTTCCCGCTGATCCGACGTGGATTTCCCACTAGGTTTGCCGGGGCCCGCAGCATGGCTTGATCGAGCTTTTGTGGTGGGTGGAATGGGCAGACCCATGGGTTCACTCGGATTCATAAGGTGGCACTACGAACGTCCAGCCAGGGTCCTGGGCCGGTCGTCGTTCGCTCTACGCCATACGGAACCCTGGGTCAGAGCAAGATGGATCACTCTCACATTCTGGTTGCTCGACAGCAGGCGGTACCACCGGCGG
>QQTW01001213.1_pt1 | contig 17720 bp, 17 predicted proteins | sample 1904831 | NCBI WGS metagenome assembly QQTW01 (sample SAMN09435610, study PRJNA476489) | Subsurface metagenome, whole genome shotgun sequencing project. | reverse complement strand
AAAATCACCTCAGATTTGGACGAACTAACGGGAGATCCAGAGTTTCGGCAAAATGTCCGCGAAATAGTTGATGGTTTAAGTGGTTTAGTTTCTTCCACCCAAAAGTTAGAACAGCAAGTTCAGGTAGCGGAAAGTTTAGACTCTTTAACCGCCGAAAAAACTTTAAATATGACTGCTAATAGTTCTCCGATTTCTGTCATGCCGAATTTCGATAATGCGGAGTTTTCATTAGCTCAAAAGACTTTAAACCCAATTTTACCCACTCTAGAGGAAGGCAGAAGGGAAGCCAAATAAAAGTTGTTCCTCTGCCTATACGATCGGGAGTGTTTGCGGGAAAAAAAGTCAGAATAATTATGCTTTAACCCAGGGCAAACTTAAACTATACCCCAACCAGGAGGGGGTAAGGGTATTTGCTCGTCCATTCTTGACTGTGATACGCGCTACATACTTGCAGACAGCCAGATAAACATTTCTTGAAAATTTAAACCTACTAACTTTAAAGGACTACGGGCAACAATTTGAGAAAGCCGAGTCATATTTGCCCCTTCGACACCGACAGCAAAGAAAGCTACGCGCTTATTAGCTTCATCTTCTTTGATGCGTTGGGCGGCTTGCTCTATTAAGCTATCGGGTTCGCCTTGGGGTTCTCCATCAGTAATCAAAAATACCCAAGGACGATAGTAAGCTACTCCATTGGCGCTGTACTGAGCTTTGCGGCTAGACACCATATCTAGTCCTTTATGAATTGCTGAACCCATCACTGTCAAACCTTGCGCCTTCAGTGTGGGTGGCTCAAATTGGTCGGCGGTAACAAAGTCTTGGACTACATTAACATCGCTGTTAAAGGTGAGAATTGCTACTTCAACTCGCTTTTTAGCCAAATTATCGCGGTTTAACTCCTCTTTAAAAGTTCTTAATCCTTCATTTAAGGCGTTAATCGCCTCCCCCTGCATTGAACCAGAAATATCTAGCAATAGCACGCAGGGACAGCGCGGTTCTGGGTTTTCAGCAAATTCAACAGCATCCTCAAGTCTTAAAAATTCAGGCATGGTAAGAGCAATTATAGGACTAGAATTCCTAGTTTAACTGGCTGCGTGGAAGCCTAGCATCTATTTTATTGTAGAAAAGATGGTAGACCTTGGCAGAATATATGGTTGCAAATCAACAGGACTTATAAATTCATTGCCGAAAGTGCGGCTTTTTGGCTAACTTGCCCGTAGGCATTACTCAAATACGCGATCGCCGCCTCCGAAACTGTAGCATCAAAGTTAGAGTTTCCCGTGCCATCAATCGATAGTGGAATTGGCCCTAAAATATCTAAGATCGATTCGCTGCTTACCGGGGGCGCGATTACAACTAAGCTGGGATCTAAAGGGCGATCGTAGTGCCAAAATTGGGCAATATTTGGCGTACTAACAGAATTAGCGGCAAGAGGAAGGCTGTGTAATTCGGCGGTGGGTTCCTCGATATTTTTAGGAGTGCGTAACTGACGTAAGGAGGCGATAATTTTGTCTTTAGAGCTACCGCGCAGTTGAAATAACACAAAAGGATCTTCGCTAAAGCGATCGCCCAATTGATAATAAACTGCGCCTATATGCTTGCAGGGGTTGGCTTTGTCGGGACAAGAACACTTGCTGCGAATATCGCTCAAACTAAAGGGAAATAGCGACACGCCATTAGCAGTAAATACTTCTTCAATATTTTGCGGCATTTCTCCTGCTAACAATTTGGCGGCAAAAAACGCTCGATGAGACATTGTTTCAATTACAAAACCCCACTGTTCGTCAGTAAACGGTTCTAGAGATAAAGAAACTTGATAAGGTTCTACTTCCGTACCTTGTACCTCGGCAGTTACTTTAGCGCCAATAAACTTAATGCTGAGGACATTTCCCTGTCTTGAGTAGGTTCTTGCCCTTTCTAGGCGCTTTTTGAAACGGTAGGAATCTAGCAAATCTAGCCATCGTTGCGCCCACCATTGCCGACTTGTAAGCGCATTGTAACTTGTCATTGTGTTGTGCGTGTAATCTAATGTCTATTTATTTTAGACAAATAGATGCGATCGCCCGGTTTTTTGCCGTCAATGCTCCAGAAATCGCCCTATTTGTTATCCTCCTAAGATTTTGAACTTGATTTGGCTCTAGATTTGGACGTTGGAGTTTTCTTAGTAGTGGTATTTGCTTTGGTTGTGCGTTTGGCGCTACTAGCAGGCTTTTTAGTGGCTAATAACTCTAAGGCGGTAGCCAACGTCATTGTTTCTACGGTTTGACCTTCAGCCAAGCCCACATTAACTTTACCGTGCTTGATATAAGCTCCGTAAGGACCATCGTAGATATTGACGGGTTCGTTATCGGCGGGATGAGAACCCAATTCTTTTAAGGCTTGCTTAGACTTGTTGCGCCCGGTTTTTTTTGGTTCTGCCAAAATTTCTATTGCTCGTTCTAAAGTAATTGTAAATACATCATCGGAGCCTTTAAGACTGCGATAGTCTTTCTCATCCTTGCTTTGATTGTGAACGATGAACGGTCCAAACTTGCCGAGTCCCGCTTGAATTTTGCCATTAGTAGCTGGATGAACCCCCAAAGTTCGGGGTAAGGATAATTGGTTTACAGCCATCTCCAAAGTTATATCGTCAGGACTAACACCCGGAGGTAAGGAAGCAGTTTTAGGCTTTTTATTTTGCTCCGAGGGTTCGCCTAGTTGCAAGTAATAGCCGTTGCTGCCAATTTTGAGATAAATTGTTTCTCCAGTATCGGGATGTTCGCCTACTTTATTTGGGCCTTGCAACAGTGCTTCGACTTGTTCAACATTGATATCTGCGGGGGTTAAGTTTGGCGGAATTGAAGCTGTAATTGTGCCATTCCCGTTATTTGATTCAACGTAAGGGCCAAATTTACCAATGCGGACTTTGACATCTAAATCGTCTAATTGTACAGTCTTAGCTTTAGCCCGATCGATTTGGCTTTCTCTTTCTTTGACTAAAGTTTCTAACCCTTTGTCGCCCGAATAAAATTGACGCAGGTATGGCAACCATTTCACTTCTCCGGTGGCAATATCATCTAAAGTTTGCTCCATCTTTGAAGTAAAGCTAGTATTTACCAGGTCGGGAAAATGCTCCTCTAATAAAGCTGTAACGGCAAAAGCTGTAAAAGTTGGGATTAAAGCATTGTTGACTAACTGCGCGTAGCCGCGATCGATAATCGTGCTAATAATACTTGCATAAGTACTAGGTCGCCCAATGCCTTCACTTTCTAGAGTTTTGACTAAAGATGCTTCGGTATAACGAGCGGGGGGTTGGGTTTCGTGACCCGCCGCCTCTAATTTAATACAATCTGGGAAGTCTCCTACTTTCAAAGGTGGTAAAATTACTTGTCGATCTTCCAAAGCCGCGTCTGGGTCATCAGAACCTTCTACATAGGCGCGGAGATATCCAGGAAAGTCAATTCTTTTCCCACTAGAACGAAAGCCCGCATCTTCTACTTGAGTTTGGACAGATACTTGCGTTTGTCGCGCATCAGCCATTTGACTTGCGACTGCCCGCTTCCAAATCAAATCGTATAAAGCTGCTTCTCGACCGCTTAAGCCCGTTTCTTGAGGAGTGCGAAAAGTATTACCTGCCGGACGGATGGCTTCGTGGGCTTCTTGAGCGCCTTTACTTTTGGTTGTATATTGCCGAGGCGCAGGGCTGAGGTACTCTTTGCCATAGAGTTTTTCTACACAGTTACGGGCAGCAGAAGTTGCTTCTGAAGATAAATGCACCGAGTCTGTCCGCATATAGGTAATATACCCTTGCTCGTACAAACTTTGTGCTGTCCGCATAGTATCCCGTGCCGAAATTCTCAGTTTGCGGTTTGATTCTTGTTGCAGCGTTGAAGTAGTGAACGGTGGGGAAGGTTTGCGGGTGACTGGGCGCTCCTCTAGCCCGGTTACTTGCCAAGGTTTACCCGTTAGACGTTTTTGTAGATTTTGCGCTTCTGCTTGACTAAGTAGCGTCACCTTTCGCCCGGCAATAATTTGCCCGGTGGCTTCATCAAAATCGCTACCTGTGGCTACTTTCGTACCTGCTAGGGTAGTTAGTACGGCACTAAACGGGGTTTTGTCTTGCTCTAAAGTTGCCTTTAAGTCCCAATAACTACCTTGGCGAAAAGCGCGGCGCTGGCGTTCGCGGTTGACTAACAATAGCACCGCTACCGATTGGACTCGTCCGGCGGACAGTCCCCAAGCAATGGTTTTCCATAGCAAAGGCGACAAAGTGTAGCCAACTAAACGATCTAAAATTCGTCTAGTTTCTTGAGCGCGGACTACTTGCTCGTCAATATTGCGGCAATTTTTCAGAGCTTTTTTGATGGCTTCGGAGGTAATTTCATGAAACACCATCCGTTTTATCGGCACTTTTGGCTTCAATATTTGTAATAAATGCCAACTTATGCTCTCGCCTTCCCGGTCTTCATCGGTAGCCAGGATTAATTCATCGGCGGATTTGAGAGCCTCTTTTAGCTGAGTGACAATTTTTTTCTTATCTTTAGGGATTATATACAGGGGTTCAAAATCTGCTTCTACATTGACACCTAAATTTGCCCATTTTTCAGACTTAACCGCCGCCGGAATATCACTAGCTGACTGAGGCAAATCGCGCACGTGACCCATCGAAGCTTCCACGCGGTAGCCTGCGGGCAAGTAATTACGGATAGTACGGGCTTTGGTCGGAGATTCAACAATAACGAGAGTTGGCATGGGAACTTTTTGAGCAAGTAGCAACGAGGCTAATAAGTCCAAGGATTAAAGAATTTCCCTCCTAATGTCAAGAGGGAGAATTTTTTAAGGAGATAATATTTATCTACATTAAGTTATCTCAATCTTTAACCTATATTGGCGGATAGTGGCTACAACTTTAGGTAAAAAATCGACTCAACTAATTGCCCTCAATGGTTTGTAAGAATTTTAATAAGTGTGCCAAAATTTACTTCTCTAGCTGACTTGAGAAATTAAGGCACAGATTGTCAGGTAGATGAAAATCACTGGTGTTAAGGTTTAAGTCTAATTTATCTCCTCTTGCTTATTTTCGGCGATCGCACCTACAAAGTAGCGATAAAGATTTGAAAGTTGGTGAATTATCAAGACAAATGCGATCGCTTCCTTCACTAAAAACGATCTTTCTTGTCAAGTAGAACTTGCCAACTCCTTGTCAAGGATGTAAAGTAATACTTGACAACGAACGAACAGGTTATGAAAAATCGACTGAAAGAACTTCGACAACTGCGCCAATGGTCACAATCTGACCTCGCCAGGGAATTAGGAGTCAGTCGTCAGGCAGCTAATGGCTTTGAATCTGGCAAGTTTGACCCCAGTTTAGCCATGGCTTTTAAAATTGCCAGTTTGTTTAATGTTGCCCTTGAAGACGTTTTTATCTACGAGGTAAATAATTCTATGCAAACACTCGTCAAACGATTTACAAACTTCCTTGGTTTCGATTTTGGGTTTGAGCGGTTCACCCAAAAGGCAATTAATGCACTTAAGGTTGCCTACAATGAGGTAGAGCGATCGCAGAAATTAGAAGTTGAGCCAGAACATCTACTGGCTGGCTTGTTAGCAGATCCAACCACAACCTCGGCGCAGTTACTGCGAGCTAGTGGCGCGACACTAGACATCGAAATCAACGAACATTCTTTTAAATCTCGCGAGAATCCAAAACTTAACCCACAGAGTAAGTTTGTTATGGAGCTTGCATTACAAGTTGTTCGGCTTCAGGGTAAGAAGTCGATTGGGACTGAACATCTTTTGTGGGGCTTAGTTCGACTGGCGGAAACAGACAAAACTACTACAAGTGACCTATTTCAACAATACGGGATCGATCTCCAAGCCCTGAACAAGCAACTAGCACAGACGGTTTGATTTGGAGCAAAAACGGACTGAGATTACCGGGATTTTAGTTTGAACATTCGCAATATGCTTACAGTTACACAAATAAAAATGTTGTTGGTCGTCTTTTAGGGGCGAAATAAATGATTGTGTTCGGGATGGTATAAACGACTTCGCACTTCTCCCATTTCCTGCAATGCGGGACTAATTACATACAATGTTGTCCGAATCAGATTCTCTTTCTGGGTAACTTCTGCTATTTTCTCCAGGGGTACTACTAAAATTTTTTCATCTACCCAACCTAAGCGAAAGCAAATAGCTACGGGGGTTTCTGGGGCGTAGTGTTCTAATAATTGAGCTTGAGCATTATCTATATGACGAGCGCTCAAATACAAGCACAAACTAGCTTTATGGGCGGCTAAAGAGGCTAATTCCTCGGTGGCGGGTACTTGGGTGCGTCCGCTAATGCGACTGAGAATAATTGTTTGTACTACTCCCGGAACAGTTAATTCTATTTTCAGTTTGGCGGCGGCGGCTTGAAAAGCGCTAATTCCGGGGATAACTTCAAAGGGAATATCGGCGGCGGCGAGGGCTTGCATTTGTTCGTGAATGGCGCTGTAGAGGCTTGGATCTCCCGATTGCAAGCGAATTACCGATTTATGCGATCGCACTTTTTCCACCATTAAAGGCAAAATTTCCTCTAATGTCTTATTTGCAGTCCGAATAATCTCCGCATCCGGGCGACATAACTCTAATATCTGTTTGGGTACTAAAGAATCCGCAAATAAAATTACATCCGCTTGCATTAAAAGTTTTTGCGCCTTGACGGTAAGTAAATCGGGGTCGCCAGGGCCGGCTCCTACGAGGTAAACTGCAGGTGTTAAGGGAACAATTGGCGTTGATTGTAGAAGCTCTGACTGGGACATAAAAAAAGTTTTACTCAATAATATATTTTTTTGCGGAATGGAAGAATTGGCTCGTGGAGTAATAAATGGTAGATGCACCCTGGTTAAGCTCTAGATTTGACTCTAGAGCTTTTTTTTATAAATTTTATCTTTGGGACAATTCCCTATCATCTTTTCTTACTGGTGCAACATCAGGTAAAGGGCGCTTGTAAAGGTATAGCCAAGCTAATCCCGCTAATCCTAAACTAATACCCGTTAAACTTACAACTTGAGCTATCTTTAACCATCCCAGCATCAAGCTATCAGTACGTAATCCTTCAATCCACAAACGCCCCAAACTATAAGCAACTAAATAAACCAAAAATAACGTCCCGGTTTTAAGTTGCTTTCCTCGAAAAAATAGCGTCAAAAGCAAGCCAAACACCATTAAATTCCACAGCGACTCGTACAAAAATGTGGGATGAAAGTAAGCCTCATTCGCAAATTGAAGGGGACGATATTGGGGTTGGATATATAGCTTCCAAGGTAAATTAGTCGGACTGCCAAAAGCCTCGGAGTTGAAGAAGTTGCCCCACCGCCCGATCGCTTGTCCTAAAATTAGCGAAGGAGCAACTAAGTCTGTTAATTGCCAAAAAGAAATATTTTTGACTCTAGCAAAAACTAGCGCTGCGATCGCACCACCAATAATTGCCCCATGAATTGCTATCCCACCTTCCCAAATTCTGATAATTGTCTCTGGATGTTGGGAGTATTGCGACCACTCAAAAATAACGTAATACAAGCGTGCGGAGGGAATTGCCCCAATAATTAGCCAAATAATCAAGTCTCCCAGCAAATCTGGGTCAACCTGGCGGCGTTTTGCTAAATATTGAGAAAGGTTGATGCCAATTAATACCGCCGAGGCGATGAGTAAACCGTACCAGCGAATAGTTAGCGGCCCAATTTCAACTAAAACTGGGCCAGGAGAAGTAAATTGCATTGCTAAAGGTAATTGGCTAATATCTGGCAACATCTAATAATTCCTCAGAAATATTTATTATCCCCTGCGATCGCACTGGGCATAATTAGCGTGTCTTATCTGCGATAAGTTAAGGTCGTAATATATCTGTTTTTATTTTCAAAATTACTTTTATGGGCAGCCTAGACCAAACTCAACTTCCCCAAACTGCCACTGTTACTTTAGAACAGCCTACTAGCTCAAGTCCCCTATTAGGTTTAAATTTACAAGAACTAACAGACTGGGTACTCATTCAAGGACAACCCGCCTATCGTGGTAAACAATTACATGATTGGATTTACCATAAAGGGGCGCGAAGTCTTGAGGATATCTCGGTTTTTTCCAAACAATGGCGAAGTAGCGTTGCTCATGTCCCTATCGGACGCTCGAAAGTACATTTGCGTTCTCAAGCACCGGACAAGACTGTCAAATATTTGCTGCAACTAGCCGATAATCAGGTGGTGGAAACGGTGGGCATTCCTACCGAAAAACGCCTAACTGTCTGCGTTTCTAGTCAAGTTGGCTGCGCGATGGCTTGCGATTTTTGCGCTACAGGAAAAGGTGGCTTTACGCGCAATTTAACATCGGGCGAAATTGTTGACCAAGTTTTGACAGTCCAAGAAGATTTTAAGCGGCGCGTCAGTCATATAGTATTTATGGGGATGGGCGAACCGTTATTAAATACCGATAATGTTTTAAAAGCAATTGAATTGCTCAATCGCGATGTAGGTATTGGACAGCGCTGCATGACTCTTTCAACCGTTGGCATTCGTTCGCGCATTCGTAAACTCGCTAGGCACGAATTGCAAGTTACCCTTGCTGTTAGTCTCCACGCCTCCAACCAAGCTTTGCGAGAACAACTTATTCCCAGCGCCAACAATTATTCTCTTTCGGACTTACTAACTGAATGTAAGGAATACGTACAAATTACCGGGCGGCGGATTAGTTTTGAGTATGTTCTGCTGGCGGGGGTAAATGACTCGCCAAAACAAGCAACAGAACTTGCTCAACTTTTGCGTGGCTTTCAATGTCATGTAAACTTGATCCCCTATAACCCAATTCGGGATGCAGATTACGATCGTCCTAGTCCTCGTGCTATTCAGGCTTTTGTAAATGCCTTACAACAGCAGCAAATCGCCGTTAGCGTTCGTTACTCGCGGGGATTGGAAGCTAATGCTGCTTGCGGACAACTTCGCACTACTACGCAAGTTTAGACGACAGCTATCAAGTCCTGGTGCATAAGCTTCGATTACTTTGCCAGTTTCCGAACAAGTAACCATTAAGTAGTCGCAAGTAGGGCATTGCGTCCGAATTAGCTTGCTTTCGGTAATATGGTGGCGTTCGCCTTCACTACCGCAGTTTGGACAGCGAATTGCTTGAATTAATTGCATTTTTAGTACCTTTTTGAGCGATTGTGAGGAAAAATAAATTAAAACGAAACCTTACAAAAGTTAACTAATCAAACTCAACTGCTTAATTTTTAAATGAACGACAAAAGCAATATTTGTAACTTCCTGTTTTTATTGTGTAAGGCTACATAGGTGCTTGTCCTGCAACTTTAGATAGACTATTAAAACTTTTTCTTGTACGTTTTGCCTCTAAGTTTGACGATCCCCACTATTAATTCCTCTTATTCTAACTTCCATTCTTAGATTGCTCAAAAATTTAATGAAAAGTTCAAACTTGGGAAATTGCTTATTAACTAAGTAGTTGAGCAAATAAATGCGATCGCATACACCTATATTTCTTTAGTGATTTATATTCTTAATATTTGCTTAACAATCGCTGCCTATAGAGGGGAACATAAACTTATACAGTTGAGCGAGGTAAAATTTCGTAATATATTGAGGTGCAAAAATGACTCATTTCTTAACTAAAGAAATTCTTTATCAACCGCCCTACAAACCAAATCAAATAATTTGCGGTACAGGTCAAACAGTAATTGCGACTGGATGGACGGTAAAAGAAAGCGTCGCTAAACACTTAAAACCCCACGAATACGCAGGTATAGGCGCACTTTACAGCCCAACTAGAGGTATTTCGCTATTAATTCGCAATTTATTGGCAAATCCCTTTGTAAGATATTTAGTAGTTATTAATGCAACCAAAGAAGACCGCAACGCCGGAGCGAGTAATTGTTTAATTGATTTTTTCTGTAATGGCTTTGAATTGGGACTTACAGACACGGGTAAACAGTGTTGGCTAATTCGCTCCTTCGTAACGGGCTATATAGATATAGAAATCCCAAGAGAAGTTTTAGAGCAGTTACGCAAATCTTTAGAATGGGTGGAAGCTAAAACAATCTCCGATGCGGTAAGTAAGGTAAAATCCTACGCCCTTAGAGAGCCTCTAGAGCCTTGGAGTTCGCCGCAAACCTATCCTCTAGCCACCGTAGAACCAACAGTGTTACCAGGGACGCGCTACGGACACCGCATTGAAGGGCGGACAATTGCGGAAACTTGGGTAAAAATCGTTCACCGCATCAAAACTACAGGGACAATTAGACCAACGGGTTACGATGGACAATGGCAAGAATTAATCGATTTGGTTGCAATTGTCACCGATGAGCCAGAGGAGTTTTACTTTCCCGAACCTAATTATCTCCCATGCGATCGCGCTTTTATCAATGAATATGTCTCGCAAATATTAGACGATGCGCCAACAGTAGAAGGAGTTAAGTATACTTATGGGCAAAGATTGCGATCGCATTTTGGATTAGATCAAGTAGAGCAAGTAATCGGTAAACTAATCGCTGATATTGATTCTGCTAGAGCGGTAATGTCTTTATGGGACGTACAGGACGGCGAAGCAAATAATAGTCCCCCCTGTCTCAATCATATTTGGGTAAGGGTTGTAGATAACGAGCTATCTTTAACTGCTACTTTTCGCAGCAACGATATGTTTTCTGCTTGGGTGGCGAATGCGATGGGGTTACGAGCATTGCAAAAACATATTTTAGATCGAGTGTGCGAAGTCTCTAACCATAACTTACAAATGGGAGCGTTGATTACTATCAGCCAAAGCGCCCATATATACGACGATTGCTGGGAAAATGCTGACAATTTAATTCAAAATCAGTATAAGAAACTTACAGCACAAAGAGACTACGCCGATCCTTCTGGTAGTTTTGTAATTAATGTCCAAGATGACACAATTGTTGTTGAACACATGACCCCTGGAACGGGAGAAGTTGTTAATTGTTACTTTGGTAAATCTGCAACTCAACTTTGCAGACAAATAGCCGCCGATTGTCCTGCTTTGCAGGTTGGACACGCAATGTATTTAGGAAGCGAATTGCAAAAAGCAGAATTAGCCTTGTCAAAACAACAAATTTTCTTATATGAGCAAGACAAATAAGTTCAATAAAAAAGCTACTTACTCCTACTATAACAAAGTATAGGAATTATCTTTGTGTTAACGGAAGTCAAAAAAACAAAAAGCTTAAAGGTAAACTTTCTTAATTTATTTTATGGTACTTATGAATCAGTTATATAATTACAAATAACTTTGTCAGCGCTACATAGCAAAGATAAAGTTATTTTTATTTGGGTAATTTTAGAAAAAATGTCTATTTTAAGTGATGAAGATATCAAGCGAGAATTAGGAAAAAATATTTTAATATATCCTTTTGATGAAGGTAATCTTAAAGGTGCAAGTTACAACCTGACAGCCAGTAAACTTGCTTGGAGAATAAAAGATGGAAAACCTGCCTACGATGACTTAAGAAAAAAAGTTATTATTCCCCCTAACTCTACGGTGTTGGTAGAGACAAATGAAACTATATGGGTTAGTCAAAATATAGCTGGAACTTATCATTCCAAAGTTTATTGGGTATCAAAGGGAATGGGACATATTGGTACGACTCTTGATCCTGATTATATAGGTGCTTCTTTGATTTCTGTACACAACCATAGTAGTGATCCTATAGAATTAACCCCAGAAAAAGAAACTTTTGTTTCGCTTGTATTTTATTATGTTAAGACAAAATCATCAATACCACATCTCAATAAGCCTGGTAGACCAGAAATATTAAAGCAATTTCAAGTTAGTCAAGATGAAGATAGTTGGCTTGATGAACCCTTTAGAAACGACCCAAAGAAATTAAAAATAAAACTTAAGGAATCTGAAACTTTTATCAAATTTAAGAAGGGTTGGTTTGGAAGTGCAGCGTATTTCTTGCCATATATAATTTTATCAATAATTGCTATACTCAGTCTTTTTATTTCCTTATACTTAAATGATAGGCAAGAAATTTTAAGTCAAAACAATTGGTATAGTACGCTTGTTTTTCTTACCGATCGTGCAGCATTGTTATCTTTCACTACATTACTCGTGCAATTCACAAATGATTTACGTAGAAGTTAGAATGTTGTTTGAACAGCAGCCTAGACTAAAAAAAAATGAAGCTAAAAATACTAAAACTCAACAATGCGGCTATTATTCCTAAATACGAACATCCAAACGATGCAGGAATGGATTTAATTTCGATAGAAGAATTAGAAATTCCTTCAGAAGAAAGTAGACTAATACATACTGGAATTTCTATAGAGCTACCTCAAGGGACTGAAGCTCAAATTCGTCCAAGAAGTGGTTTAGCTCTTAAGCATCAAATTACAGTTTTAAATACTCCGGGTACTGTAGACGAAGGCTACCGAGGAGAAATAGGTGTAATTTTAATAAATCATGGCAAAAATTCTTTTAAAGTCACAAAAGGCATGAAAATTGCTCAAATGATTGTCACTCCCGTTATTCATGTTGAAGTCGAAGAAGTTGATAATCTAAGCGATACCTCTAGGGGAACTGGAGGTTTTGGCTCAACAGGAATCACCGCCAATGTCTAAGTCTTATTTCCTATAGACTATATACGAGCAAGGGTAACGACTTCAGCTTGGTCTTGATACTTACCTTTGCGATCGTCGTAACTTGTAGCACAGGGTTCGCCTTCTAAAAACAGCAGTTGTACTACCCCTTCATTAGCGTAAATGCGACAATCTGCACTAGAAGAATTTGAAAATTCTAAAGTTAAATGACCTCGCCATGCAGCTTCGGCGGGAGTTAAATTTGCTATTATGCCACATCTTGCATACGAACTTTTACCAATACATATAACTGTAATATTTGCTGGAACTTCTAGCTTTTCTAAAGCTACCCCTAAACCATAGGAATGAGCGGGCAAAATAAAATAATTACCACTACTATCTGTATGCAGTTGTGTTTGTTCTAAGTTTTCAGGATTAAAGTTTTTAGGATCTACTACTGTTCCGGGAATGTGGCGAAAAATACGAAATTCTGCGCTGGAAAGCCGGATGTCATACCCATAAGAAGAAAGCCCATAGCTAATTACAGGCTGTAATACTGAATTTTGCTGATGTTTTCTAATTAATTGCGGCTCAAAAGGTGCAATCATACCTTCAGCCGCCATTTTAGTAATCCAAATATCGTTCTTAATCACAAGTTTCAAAGGGTAGATAAACGATCGGGGAATACTAAGATACCTTGAAATGTAGCGTAAGGGCGCAAGGCGTTGCGAAAGCATCTTTTGGTCAGAATTCTTCTTCCCAAAAATGCCGCCCCTTACGGCTGGTGACTGCGGCGAATTTCGGTGATTTGGTCGGCTAATTCTAGAATCTCTTGGGGCATTTCTGTTCCTGTCAATACAATATCTACATGACTGGGGCGTTTTTTAATAAATTCCAACACATCATCTAGGGGAATTAAGCCAAAAGAAATCGCTAAACTTAGTTCGTCAAGCACTACAAACGAATATTTACCCTCAGATACAACTTTTTGCGTATGCTGCCACAATGCTAATAAAGATTTGGTTTCTGCTTCGTCTAGTTGGGGAGTATCGATATAACGGGGTAAGTCGCAGCGAATCCAATCTAAATTTTGCCCTAACTGTACTGGATGCTCAAACCCTTGCCCGATACCGCCTTTAAGAAATTGAACTATCAATACAGGCGTACCTTGTCCAGCGATTGTTAATGCTTGCGCCATAACGCTTGTAAAAAAGCAACGGGGAGAACAGGTAAATACTTGGACAAGTCCCGCGATCGCATAAGGTAGGCTATTAGGAGTTGTTAATGCGGGGGTTTCTAGCTGGGCAACCATAGGACAACATTTAACCGTTGAGGAAAATTAATACAGATATATAGCGTATTTGTGCGCTAAGTCCTTTGATTTAACACTAGATATGAGTAGAGGTCAACAGCTAGAAGATAGTTGATTTTCCCAAAAAATTATGAGTAGCTTGGTGGAGAGGAGTAATTGATGCGATCGCAAAATGTCATAAACTTGGCTAAGTTCTGATAACTAAACGAGTAAAAGTCATGGCTTGGCAACGTCCCGATGGTAGACAAAGCGAACAGTTGCGTCCGATTAGCTTTGAACTTGGTTTTACGCGCTTTGCAACGAGTTCTGTTTTAACTAGATGCGGCGATACGCAAGTCCTTTGTACGGTAACGATTAGCGATGGAGTACCGAAGTTTTTAGTCGGTTCGGGAAAAGGCTGGCTAACGGCAGAATATCGAATGTTACCCGGCGCAACCCCCCAGCGTCAACCCAGAGAATTATTAAAATTATCGGGACGCACCCAAGAAATTCAACGCCTAATTGGGCGCAGTTTACGCGCAGCCATTGATTTAGAGGCACTAGGGGAGCGGACAATTACGATAGACGCTGACGTACTCCAAGCCGATGCTGGAACCCGTACAACTTCTATTACTGGGGGCTTTGTGGCGTTATCTGATGCGATCGCATCCCTGATAAAAAAAGGAACTTTAGAACGTTCTCCGATTCGTCACCAAGTAGCGGCAGTTTCTGTCGGAATACTCCAAGGCGAACCCTATCTAGATTTAAACTACCCCGAAGATGTAGCCGCCGAAGTAGATTTAAACGTAGTTATGGATAGTAACTTAGGCATTATAGAAATTCAAGGAACCGCCGAAGAAGGCAGCTTCAGCCGAGTTCAAACCAATCAAATGCTCGATATTGCCGAAAAAGGTATCAAGGAACTGTTTACCGCGCAACAGCAGGCGTTACGGACTGACTTAAAGACTTAGTTAGGACAATCAATCAGCTAAGTAGTAGATAGCTAATGATAACTATAGTATGTAGAACTTTAGTATGCAGCCGTTTATGAATGTTTTAGTCCTGGATGAGAAAAGTTGTATGGGGACGGAAATACTCAAAAGATTTGGTCAAAGAGTAAGAAATGAAAGATTAAAGCGGAGTTTTTCTCAGGAAAAATTAGCCGAAAAAGCAAGTTTGCACAGAACATACATAGGAATGATTGAAAGAGCAGAGAAAAATATCACTCTTATCAACGTTGAAAAAATTGCTAATGCTCTAGAGATAAGCATTGAGGAATTGTTAAAAGAAAGTAGTAAAAATGAATAAGATTCCAGAAGAACAATGGATTGGTCACTTGCGGGAATATTGCCGCTCATTGAATATTTCTACAGGTGATCTGTACAAAATAGTAACCGATCTCAAAGTCTCGCCAATGATTCGCGGTAAAGCTTTTGAATTTTCTACTTACTCAAGATTGAGACAAATATTACCAGCAGAAGAATGGACGGTTACTAAACCTTCAATGAACGCACAAACAGGGACACACGACATCGATCTGATGGTAAAACACAATCTAACGGGTAAAATTATATCTGTTGAATGTAAGTTAGCTGGTAAGGGAAAATTTAGAGTCGCAAAAAAAAGCCAACCCGAAATTCCCGCATCAAAAGACGATTATCTGATCGGCGTTAAGTGTATGCGATCGCGAACAACTAAAAGTCCGGCAAAAGTTGCATCAGCCGCAAGAATGCTTTCTGTTAGTCCTGAAGTATTTCTTACTCATAGCGATCAATATCGCGCATCTAATTTTGATGTAGTTGCTACATCAATCGGTAATGCTTTTTATGAAACTTTAGAAGATGAAGACGGCAACTTGATGTATAAGTTTCAGCTAACAGAAGCAGGAAAAAAGTTTATAAAACGACTAAATCCGCCTTTAGATAATGAAATAGCTCTACAAGAATTTGTTTATAATAAAGTTTATTTCGCTAGTTCTCTAGATATTGCTGTGTCAAGCAAAAGTGGTGTTGTTTGTAATAGGCGTAAGTGTTTAGATAAGTCAGATTGCGGGTTTATTCCCAACTATCCAGTTATCAACTTTGGAAATATTACAGAGTTATCGCCCGGTCTTATTCCTTCTCCTAAAAATCATTGGATAGAAATAGAGAGAGTTGAACAGTTTTTTAAAGAGGTATTGGAGAGAATTTAGATAAATAGTGCTAATTGCTCTGAATCTTTACCTTTAACAGCTATTGAATTATAGTTCAATATAAATATTTCTTTGCCTTTATAACGTTCTCCTTTCTTGAAAACCTCTGGAGAAGCAACCGCCTCACCCGAAGTTTTTAATTTATTTTTTTGATCGTCTGTCCTATTGATAGTATAGTTCCACTCTTTATCGTGTATTTGCGTTGCCCAATCATACATCTCTCTAACTTCTGTACTGTTGTCATAAGTCAAAAGAAATTTAATCCTATCTTGATGTTCTCTAAGTAATTGAACTAGCCGATAATGATCGTTTGTTGAAAAAGAGTGGGTGTAAAATTTCTCTTGATCGGCATTAAAATAAGGAGGATCGATAAACAAGAAAGCTCCATCAGGCACAGATTTTATAACCTGCTCAAAGTCAAAGCAAGTTATTTCAATATTCTGAAGTTTAACGGAGGTTCTTAAGATATTTCTACCCCAGTTTTCTGGACGCATACTATACTTTTCTCCGTAGCCCCAGTAGCAGTTTTGTAGTTTCATTATGCCTGAGTAAGATGTTCGATTTAGATAGAACCACCTTGCGGCTGCTTCCAAATTATTTTGGGGTACAAATTCTTTTTTATAGTATGTATGCCTTTCTTTAGTAGCTTGCTCCCCAGCCAAAAAATTAATTAATTCTTCTGGTCGATCTCGAATTATTAAATAAGTATTTATCAACGTTGCATCTATGTCGTTTAGCCAATTATTCTTTACCTTTGATTTTGCAAAAAATATAGACGCGCCTCCAGCAAACGGCTCAATATAGTCTGAGTGAGGAGGAATGTGTTCGAGAATTAGGTTACGAGCATAAAATTTCCCGCCAGCGTAGCGAAACGGTGAGTTGATTGCGGAAACTTTAGGGGTGTGGTTTCCCGTCCCAAAGGTTTTCAAGAGAGAACCATTCATAATTATTTCATCTTAAACATTAACGAGAGAATGCTAACTATAGTATTCACAACCTGTAATTGTCAACAGCAGACAAAGGCATCGTAAATTTAAGCAAGAGCTTAGAAGCCATTTTGAAAACGGGACAAGTATTAGCTTAACTGAAGTACGATTGATGCCTGGGGAAGCGATCGCAATTTATCGTTTTGTTGCAAAAATTGTTAAGTAGCTGCTCGTTGCCCGATATCTCTGGGACAATCGGAAACTACAAGACTAATAATTTAACTATTCCAAGCTTTATAAATTAGGGAGCATTGCAAAGATATGAAATTGGCTTACTGGATGTATGCAGGACCCGCCCATATTGGAACTTTGCGAGTTTCTAGCTCTTTTAAAAACGTCCATGCCATCATGCACGCACCGATTGGCGATGACTACTTTAACGTCATGCGTTCAATGTTAGAGCGCGATCGCAATTTTACTCCAGTTACCATTAGTTCGGTAGACCGCAACGTATTGGCGCGGGGTTCTCAAGAAAAGGTAGTAGACAACATCACGCGCAAGGACACCGAAGAACAACCCGATTTAATTGTTCTTACTCCTACCTGCACCTCTAGCATTTTGCAAGAAGACTTAGAAAACTTTGTCGAACGTGCTTCTATTGATACAAAGTGCGATGTCATGCTGGCAGATGTCAACCACTACCGCGTCAACGAATTGCAAGCGGCGGATATTACTCTGCGGCAAATTGTGCAGCA
>QQTW01001212.1_pt1 | contig 17723 bp, 24 predicted proteins | sample 1904831 | NCBI WGS metagenome assembly QQTW01 (sample SAMN09435610, study PRJNA476489) | Subsurface metagenome, whole genome shotgun sequencing project. | reverse complement strand
TTTCTTCTCCCCTTCCCCCCTTCCTCCCTTCTCCCCCTACTCCCTACTCCCTACTCCCTACTCCCTACTCCCTATAAGCCACAACTGCATAAAACGGGTCGCCACCACCTGCACCTAACCACTGCAAGAAGTTGGGGACTGAAGACTGATGTGCAATAACTTCAGGAGAACTAAACCCAGGTACTCCAGTAAAGTAACTTTTCACCAGTTGAACTCGACTAACTTCGGAACCTTCGCGCCAAGCTTGGATGGCTTTTTGGTAAAACATGCGATTAGAAAAGCTGATAATTGACACGCCACCGGGTTTAAGAATGCGGTGTATTTCCGAAAAAATTGCTTCGGGATATTGTAAATACTGCACCGAAACACAATTGATAACCGCATCAAAATCTTGGTCTTTTAAAGGTAGTTGCGGTTTATAGGGAGTAGGGAGTAGGGAGTAGGGAGTAGGGAGTAGGGGGAGAAGGGAGGAAGGGGGGAAGGGGAGAAGAAAATAGAGAACTTATCTACTTCTTCCACTCCTTACCTCCCCACCTCCCTACCTCCCTACTCCCTATTCCCTCCATTTAAATGAATAAATATTTAACTATAGTTAGATTTTTAAGACAATTGCACCACAGCAAGCTAAATTCTAGAAGATGCTCAATTGTAAATACTTTGAAGGTGAAGGATTAAGAAGATAAAAATGATAAATTTTCCCCGTCTTCGTGGAGTTTTTGCAGCGTTATTGCTGTCAATTTTGTTACTGACTAGTGCCTGTGCTAGCAAACCCCCATCACGCTTTGATGCCGCGCAACAAGAAAGCAGCCGCCAACGTAGCGGTCAAGCAGTTGCTAAGTCTGCGACTCAAGGTAGCGAATTTAATAAGTACTTCCCTTCTTCGGGTAGTGGTTTTGACCGCGTGTTCGTGCAAGAGAAGAAAGGTTTTTCAGAAGCTAATTTGAAAAAAGATGGCAAGGTTGTTGCCCAACTGGCAATTTCAGATACAACTAGCACGCCATCAACCGCAGCGAGTTATTCAAAAAGCAACACAAAAATTGGTGGATACCCTGCAAGGACTTTGGGTAGTACTCAAACTGCGGTTTTGGTAGGTAAGTATCAAGTCAAAGTGCTGTCGAAAGACCCTTCATTTACTGCTGCTGACCGCCAAGCTTGGATTCAAAAATTTAACCTTGATGCTTTGGCACGGCTTAAGTAATTGTCAGTTGTTAGTTGTTAGTTGTTAGTTGTTAGTTGTCAGTTGTCAGTTGTGTTCACCAATAATGAATAACCCCTGACCACAATAACGAATAACCCCTGACCAATGACCAATAACGGATAACCCCTGACCACTAACCAATGACCACTGACCACTAACCAATTACCACTGACCACTGGCCAATGAACAATCGTTAAATAAGGAGAATGTAGGTGAGCAAAAGTATTTTTGAATTAGTCGATCAATTACCAACTAGTGGCTTGACTATTTCGATGTTAAATGCATTGGATTTTGCTGCCCCTGGTGAGTGGAAAAATGTCACGGGGTTTGTGAATACAATCAAACTTGTGACGGGTGAAACTGACGAAGATTTGATTCAACAAATCGGCGATCGCGCTGTTTATCTCTACAATGACAAATCGCAGGGATATCAAACTGCGATGTGGATGTATCAAACTGTAGATGGAACCGATAGAGCGCTGGGTGCTGCTGCGCTGGCAAATAAAGTGGGCAGTAGCGTTTCGTTTTTGGGCTTTCTTGATAAACTGACTCCCAAAGCCGACAAAGCTCAAACGATTGACTTATCTTTAAAATTGGTGACTGAGTTGGTGGCATTTTGTCAAATCAATGGTATCCCCGGTGATAGTATCGGCGATTTCGTTGGTGCGTTAGGCGAATACAGTGGTGAGTCGATGATTCGCATGGCTGCTTTGGTTTGCGTTGATGGTTTGATACCTCTGGGTCCCGATTTTATTCAAAAGGTGACATCGGGTCTTAATACAATGACACCTCAGGATTTACAAAAAAACTCAACTTTCGGTAATATTAAAGATGTGATTCCCGGCAACGATGCAGGCGGGAAACTCAACTTTATCGGTGAAAGTTTTGACTCAGTAAAAGGCTGGATGAGCAACTTGGTTGCTTCGAGAAATTTATCGCCACAGAAGGTTGTAGCCAATTTGGGCAACTTTATGGAAGTTGCTGATGATAAATTAGATTACCTCGCGGCGTTCCTCGATGTATCGACAAATTATTACGAGCATACTGGTACGCAGACTCTAGCACGTCGCTTGATTGAACGTGCGGTGGCTGAAATTTAGTTTTTTTGTCAGTGGTCAGTGGTTAGTAGTTAGTGGTCAGTAGTCAGTAGTCAGTGGTCAGTGGTCAGTGGTCATTAGCTGTAAACTATTGAACGCTTACGGCTGATTTTTGATTCTGTAGGACGGGTATCTTGGCCGTCCTACGGTATTTAAGATATACCAGTATATTTAATTCGGTAACTTTAAATTAGCTGCGATCGCACTCATAAATGGCTCGAAGACTGCAAAATTTTCTAGCTTTTCAAATTTACCTTTGGTCGTGGGGTCGAACGCTGTATTAATTACATATAATGCATTCCCATCAAAAGCTACATAACTCAAGTTTTGTTCTTGAATTCCACCGGACTTGTTAATTCCAGCAAACCCGTAACGCAAACCTTGGAGTTTACCAATCGTGACTGGTTGCGGGGGATAACTCGAAAAAGTCACGCGATCGCTATAACTACTTTGACGGTCTTTCGATAGTTTGACATAGCCATCGGTAATCCAAGCGTTGAGTGCAGATGTTACTTTTGTTTGGTAGTTAGGATTTTGGTAATCAATTTTTACACCCGTAGGAATACCAGCAGCAATGAGCATCTTTTGAAAAAGAGGCTGTTTTTCTAACGGGTAAATTTCCATAGACACTGAACCCAATTTTTTATTGTCAGATGCGATGCACAACAGTGGTGCATTCCCGTCGCATGGTGTAACATTCCAGCCAGGAGGTGCAGCAGTATTTCCTAAGATACGAGTCCAGATATTACCCGGAGTTGGTGTAGCAACTGAGGTGGTTTGAGAAAGCTTTGCCGCTGCTTGGGGTGTTGATACCTGCTGTGGTGATTGGCTTTCGGAGGCAGGCTTTTTGAAAACTGATTTAAAAATCAGCGGAGATAAAAAAATCAGAATAATACCGATTAACAGATGATAAACTCGCAACATTGCTCCTTTGTATTCAAACTATCTGCAAAATCTAGTTTAGTTCCACAACTAAAGATACATCCTGATTAGGTTGATTAATACAAAAAAAATCTGCTGCGATTGGGTAATTGGGTAGTATGTATTTCTTTTTCCCCTTCCCCCTGCCCCTTATCACTACTAGGGGACCCCACCTTCCCCCTTCTCAAAAACAATAAGGGTACAACCGTATCTGTTGTACCCTTATAAAATAGCTAAATACAATCAATCGACCCAATGAGTGCTTATCTGAAACGCGATCGCATTCTCCGATTTTGCTTGCGACGTGCAACGGCTTTACGCTTCTCTTTCTGCAAGGGTGTCTCGAAGTGACGCTTTGTTCTCACATCCTGGAGAATACCAGCTTGCGAAACTTGACGCTTAAACCTTCGCAAAGCCGACTCGATTCCTTCGTTCTCGCCCAAAACTACCTGCGTCATTACTTTTAATTCCTATGTTATGGATACCTTATTTAAGTCTAACTAGCTTTGTTTACTTTTAAATCGCGTCCCATCTATTCTGCCCCATTGAGGGCTTCAATTGCAATATCTTCTTTCGCATTATCTTCCATTTCAATAAATCCAAATCCCTTTTAAAAGCTAAAATGGTTTTTGCAGCCGCATATAAATCTAGATAGATATTATAGCAGATTGCGTGCAAAACAACGCAGGGGAAGGGTGCAGAGTTAGATGCTCGCCAAACTTGAAATCTTTTAGATAAGAATGTGTCCCATTCTTTCTAAGCATACGAACTCGAAAGACTTTCGTAGTAATTACTTCCAACCCCCAACACAAGAACACAAGAATGACACCTTCCGAAATCCGCAAACTTTGCCGATACGGAGAATTCCAATCTCCTACCCCTGGATTAGCACCCCAGTATATCCAAACTAATTTAGTTATTTTACCAAAATCAGTAGCATTCGACTTTCTGCTGTTTTGCCACCGCAACCCTAAACCCTGCCCTGTAATCGATGTTACCGAAGTGGGCGACCCCGAACCGCGTTTAGCAGCTCCTGGAGCCGATTTGCGAACCGATTTACCCCGCTATCGCCTGTTTCAACATGGTGAATTAATCGAAGAAGTCAGCGATATCAAAGACTTATGGCGCGACGATTTTGTCGGGTTTCTTATTGGCTGTTCGTTCTCGTTTGAAGCCGCATTAGTCGATGCAGGCATTAGCGTGCGACACATCTATGAAGGTAAAAATGTACCAATGTATAAAACGAATATTGCCTGTCAATCAGCAGGAATATTTTCCAGTTCTTTGGTGGTTTCCATGCGTCCTTTATCTCCAGCCGATGCAATTCGTGCAGTACAAATTACCAGTCGATTTCCCAAAGCGCACGGCGCACCAATACACTGGGGAGATGCAAAAGAAATTGGCATCGACAATATCAACGCACCCGATTTTGGCGATGCAGTGACAATCCATCCGGGTGAAATCCCTGTATTTTGGGCATGTGGTGTAACTCCCCAAGTGGCATTATTCCAAGCTAAACCTGAAATTGCTATTACCCACGCTCCCGGACATATGTTTATCACAGATTTGAAAGATGAATCGTTTTGTTAATTTGGATTGTGTAAGCTATTTGATACATGAGTGCGATCGCGCAGCTGTATAACAGAGTTGGGGAGTAATTATTATCTGAATAAACCGCAATTGCAATATAACCAAGAAATTTTAAACAAAATAACCTACCTCGAAACCATTTGCGGGCAAGATGTTGGCAGGGGTATTCAACCACTTGTCCAAGCAGCGCAAGGGGGACTTTTAGGTGCAGCTCGTTCGATTGCCGAACATCCTAATCCTCACGTTGCAATTATTACAGGATTTTTCTTGCCGTCTAGCAACCCACCTGCGGCTGAAACCGATGGACCGATTGGCTGCGCTCAATTGGCAGCGGGATTAGTACGCGCAGGTATACAAGTTAGAATTGTTACTGATGTTTTATGCTTTGCGGCGGTGAAAGCTGCTGCGGATTTGGCTGGTGTTCCAACTAGTACCGCTTTTGATATTATTCCTGTAGATGGGACTGGTATTAGTTCGCTGCTGGATTCGTGGGAATTGCTGGGAGTTACTCATGCTCTAGCAATCGAACGTCCCGGTCCGAGCTACGATGGTATAGTGCGTAGTATGCGCGGACACGATATTACTTTGCATACTGCACCGCTACACCTATTATTTAATTTGCCGAAAATTATCACTGTCGGAATTGGTGATGGTGGAAATGAATTAGGAATGGGCAAGATTCCGCATGAAATTATTTCTAAAAGTATTCGACATGGGGAAAAAATAGCCTGTGCTACCACTTGCGATTATTTAATAGTCTGCGGGGTTTCCAATTGGGGGGCAGATATTTTATTGATAGCGGTAGCTTTGCTTCGTCCCGAATGGAAATCTCAATTAATCGAAGAATTAAGTATTGCAGCAGAATTCCACATTTTAAAAACGCTAATTGATAATAGCATTGCAGTTGATGGAGTCACAGGCAAATTAACTTTAACAGTAGATAACTTACCTTGGGAATATTATGCTCAAGTCTTGAATGCAGCAATTCAAGTTATCAAATAGAATCAGGGCTGTGGGTAAGTTTTCATATTTAAAATCATCCTTGTTTAATAGAATACTTCAATTATTAGGAATCTACTATAGCAATCCTATATAAGTTGTAAGAATCGAGCGTGCCAGATCCCCGACTTCTTTAAGAAGTCGGGGATCTTGTTTCTCACGTAGGCGTACAGCCAGCCCTTCGGGCTTATGATTTAGGAATGCTATAGGAATCCGGTTTATAAAAAAATTTAAGTATGTGTAGGGTGCGTTAGCGACAGCGTAACGCACCGTTCCGAAGTCTTGGTGCGTTACGCTACCGCTAACGCACCCTACGTATCTTTTCAAAAATCAAATAGTAGTCCTATATACAGCACATTGCAAGTAAATGAGGTACAAAGCTAAAGTCTAAAAATCTTGTGGGATGGGCATCCCTGCCCGTCCGATTGTACTTTACTTATATAAAATCTGCTATATATATGCATGTAATTATTTTTGGTTTAGGAAACGTACAACAACATACTAAATATCTGAAAACGAATCACGGCACGCGATTTTTGATTAAGACAAATGCCACTCAGGGTATAGGTTTGAGCGTATATATACAATTGTTTGTATGTCCAACCTTTAAATTCAAACTCTACAGTTCCAGCTAAGTTTTAGTCGCGGGATACTACTAATGGAAATTTCTGTCAAGGACACGTAAACCATGGTTGTTACTTATTGCCTGATTTGTTGTCTCTTCAAGTATTATTTACCTCTCCATACAACCTATTCAAAATGCGACGGATGTCGGTTCGGATATGCCGGATTTCGGAGACTAACACCATCAAATTCTCTTGGTGTTGGTTGACAACCTGTAATATTGATTCCGTAGATGATGTCAACTCTGCGACCGAATTGTTGATAGTGTCTACGGAATTTTTTAGTACCTCGGATGATGTCAACTCTGCGACCGAATTGTTGATAGTGTTTACGGAATTTTTTAGTACCTCGGTGGAGGTTCGCAGATCGGCATTAACTTGAACCTGGCGGTCAAGCGCCGCTTCTATCCAATCTAAACGGTCGTTGGGGGATTGAGTCATGCTGATTGCTTATCCTTATTACTATTTTTTTTTCTAGAAGCTATTGCTTGAGCAAGCAAGATGGCTCCATCATTTTATACTTAACCACTGCCGATTTTTTTATTTTTCTCTCGGTGCGATCGCACCTGGAGTCGTTGTTGTGTGTGGATTCTAACTTTCAAATTGTGTTTGTTTTAATTCCTGTATCAAAGCTTGACATTGTTTACTAGCATCTCTACCTTGGCGCATCAATTCAAGTCCTTGTTTACGGTTTACTTTAGAAACTTCTACAGCTTGACGACTTAACGATGCAGCTTGATGACTTAATTCTTTAATTCTAGTTTTAAGTTCCATATTATTCTCTACGTTCAGAAATTACCGAGTACAAATTTTCCATTTGTTCAAACAATATATCCGCTCTAGCTTGAAGAAAACTAATATCTTCCAAATTACCTGTTTCTACAGCAACTCAACTTGGCCACTTTTACCCCTGTTAGAACCAATTGTTCTGATGAAATAGTCATTTTTTTAGCCAACATCGCAAATACTACTTCCATCATTTCATTTTTAGGGACATCCCCAGACACGATCGGCATAGCTTATTGAATTGGTGTTCTGAAACACTTAACACTACGGAACTATTTCTTGGCGATCGCTCTTAGGAAAAACTTTTTGGTCTGACGGGGCGACAAAATAACCCGAAAAGGGTGTTTTGTCGCCCGTCAGAGTTATACAACTAATGTGCTAATTTAAATGTTGAATTTATCTGAATTTGAAAATTATTAATAATCGGTGTATTGACTCATACTAAAAAAGTTTACAATCTTTTTGATAATGGCTATGTTATACAAAAAAATCAATCAAAAGTAAGAGTTTAATAATGGTTATTGCTAGTTATATTGTAATATAATTCGTCATTAATTGAATGAAAAATTAAAATTTATTTTAATTATAAAAAATCAGATACTTGCCGCACTCTCAACGCCTGATTATCAACGCCTCATTCCTCACCTAGAGCAAGTTGAGCTTGACATTAAACAAGTCCTCTATGAAGCAGGCGAACCGATAACACACGTCTATTTTCTCCATCAGGCAGTAGCTTCTTTAGTCTGTAACCAAGAAGACGGCTCAACTGTTGAAGCTGGTATAGTCAGTGATGATGGTATGGTAGGTCTTCCTGTAATTTGGGGTGGCAGGACTACAACTACAACTGCATTTATACAGGTTGCAGGTAATGGTGTAAGGATGAAAGCAGAGCCACTAATAGCGGAGTTCAAACGGGGCGGAGAACTTCAGAATTTGCTTTTGCGTTATACTCAAGCCCTGTTCACCCAGGTCACACAAACCGCAGCCTGCAACCGCCTGCATACGATAGAAGAACGACTTGCCCGTTGGCTATTGACAGTCTGTGACTATGTGCAATCAGATCAATTTGCACTAACTCAGGAATTTATTGCCCAGATGCTGGGTTGTCGCCGCTCAGGTGTCACAGTGGCTGCTGGCACTCTTAGCCGAGCTGGAATGATTAGCTATAGGCGTGGAAATATTAGCATCTTGAATAGGCAAGACTTGGAACATACAGCTTGTGAATGTTATTTCATCATCAAAAATGAGTACGCTCGATTACTAAGTAAACAGAGCTAGCTTTTGCCTGAAGGAGTTGTAATGTGCGATTGCGTACCGACTGTTGAGGTCAAGCGAGTGTAAATTTCAAGTAGGTATAAATTGGTGTAAATTTTAAGCAGTCTAAATAAATGTTATGTTCATTTATTAATGAAGAGAAAATGCTTTCAAAGCCACTACCTCAAAATCAAATATCTCTTAATGGTTTGCGGGTACTTGTGGTAGATGATAATGACGATAGCTTGTGTTTAGCTACATTTATTTTTGAAGAGTGCCAAGCAAAAACCAAAACGGCAACATCTGTCGATAATGCCATACAAGTAATAGAAGAGTGGAAACCTGATATTGTAATCAGCGACATCATTATGCCTGACAAGGACGGTTATTCACTAATTCGCTTCATTAGAGATAAAGAGGCAAAGGCAGGAGGATTTATTCCTGCGGTAGCGATTACAAGTTATGTATGTCCAGAAATGTTTAGTACAGCAATGGATGCAGGGTTTCAGAAGGTTATTCACAAGCCTTTTGAATTTGATGAACTTATTGCAGTTGTGGCACACCTTACCTATTGCCATCGTCCCGCTCATTAGCGCAAGCGAAATTGTGTATTGGATATTGACAGGACTTACGCAACTGGCACATTAAGCTTAAAACTGTCACATAAAACGTTCTTTGGCTCTTATGCTGATAAATCAAAGCTTACAAGCATTAAGCTTCAATTAAAGTATACATGCCGATTGACATTGTTTTGTGACACTTGCGTAAGTCCTATCCTTGACAAACAAGTTGTTACCCCGTAGTTTTGTAGGGGGATTGCAAAGCCCTCGCCTTGCGCGAGAACCTCTAGGAGTTTGCCAAATGCTCAGAACTTTAAGAAATCAATTGTTAAGGATGCGCTTACCTATTGTTATTGGTGCGGGATTAGTAATGTCTCTAAGTTTGAACACGCCAATAATGTCTCAATCTCCCATAGGGGTAGCACAATCAGAAGAAAGTGCTAACTCAAATTTAAGGCAATTAAAGATTAATCGACGGTTGTGGAATAAGCAAAATATTGTTAACTACCGCTATACGTTAACTAGGAGTTGCTTTTGTACAGCCGAGGCTAGAGGACCAGTAGTTATTGAAGTGCGTAACGGCAGAACCACTTCTGTCACTTCTGTCGCTACAGGTCAACCAATTAATCGAGAACTCTTCCAAAAATACAATACAATTCCTAAGCTTTTTCATTTGATTAGGGATGCGTTCGCCAAGAAAGCATCCAGCCTTACTGTGCAATACAATTCTGAATTCGGCTATCCAACCCAAATTAACATTGATTACAACTCTCAGATAGCCGATGAAGAAGAATTTTTGACAATTGAAAATCTGCAATCTTATTAGTTGGGGAAAAAGTAGCCGACATGCTATTACCAACCGCCATGCGACAGCTAGAACGATTGCCATACAAAGGTTACAAAAATAAATTCATGCGTTAATGAATTTCCCAGATTGGACAAAAAACTTTTTCTGGAAGTCTTACACCGCAAAACTTTCAGTCGCTATATGGCGGCTTATATTAACTTGGCCACTTTTACCCCGACTTGGTACTATGGGCCTTGGAGGAAGGACGCACTATGAGTAACCTTGTAGAGCGAATTGTCACAGCCGCAGTTCAACAAAGACGAAGTAAATTACCACCATCTTCTTCTTAGGATTAAACCAAAGGAAGCATCATGACCAAAGGCAGCGAGCCAGATAAAGGCAAGAAGCCAAAAAAACAACCAGGAGAAAAGATTAATTATGACTGGCGTGACCCGACAAAACCCCGAAATCTAGAGGATGATGTAATTGTAGATGGGTGGCGACGGCGGGCAGATGGAACCTTTGAAAAAGTTGAATCCGTGGAGGACGTTGAAGAAGTTGAAGAAAACGAACAAAATTTAGATGGTTCTAGGGAGGACTCTTAATGACACCTTACTTATGCGATTTAGCAATAGATTTTGATGCGGCTACGGCTTATGAGGCTTCAGATGTTGAAGCGTTGATAAATCAAATACAAGTTTCCTTAGTAGAAAACGAGGGTAGAAAGGTTGTGGTGGTGCTTAAAAACGCCCATTACCTGACTATGAGGGCTTTCTCTGTTTTGTACAACTACATCCTTTCGCCACACTCCGATGTAGTTTTAGTGTTAGTTTCTAGCGATAAATCTAGGATCTTTCCCCCACTTTTGGAGTATGTACAAACCGCAGCCGTAGTGTGATGCACGTTGGCTTGAGAGTGTTGGTTGCGATGCCCGTATGTCTACCAACCACTCTCCTGCGGAGACGCTACGCGATCCGTTGATGGTATCGCACCGTCTCCAAAGTCCCAACTAATGGTATGGGTATCGAGTATACCAGGGTTGGTGAAGCTACCGTTGAATGCTATCGCTTGTCCTTCATCGATTGTTACGTCAGTGCCAGCATTAACTATTGGTGCTGCGTTATTGACTGTAACATTGAGGGTTTGGAAGCTGCTTATGCCTTTGCGATCGCGCTACCATTGTTACGTCGCTTCAAAGGGGTAAGTGCGATACGCTCCTTAACGTAACTTTCGGTATCGCACAATCGAGCGCATTTAATTATGAGGTTAAGCTGTCATTGACTCTGCTGCAACCAGCAAACCCGACATATCCAACACTCGATCCGACCAAGCAGCGGCAACCGAGGCAAGGTTAGCAACTTCGGTTGGAAGATCGCAAATACTCGACCAATTTTGCTGCCATGCAATAAGCAGGTCTTGGATTTGACTTAATTGTGCAATGTCCCCAAGTTCTTGTATTAACCTCACATACAGCAGGTTTTCTTCTAACAACACTGGAACTATTTCACGGCTGGCTTTTTTTTGACTCCAAGATTTGAGACGTGCCAAAGAGCTTGCCAATTCTCCCAACTGTTGGGGGTGGGATTGTCGTAAAAAACTTGCTTCAATTGCGCTCCAGTTAGCCATTATATTCTCCTAGTAATCGCTCGGTAATAACAGTAATTTTTTCTTGAAGGATGGGAGACTTTACTATCATAGTACGATTGTTCTGACTCGGACGAATATTAATAATCGATTCAAAAGTTATCTCCCGCGTATAAGGATACCAATCAGCACCCCTTCATGTCTTTTTCTTTACTACCATCTTTAAGCAATTCTTGCTCGCATTCATAGTGACGTTCTGCACCACCAGCTAAAATTTCGCGTTCGATATCCACTGCTATTTTGATAAATAATCCAAACGCTTCAAGCATTCGCTCTAATTGCTCTAAGGTAGCGCGATCGCGAATGATGAAAATCAATTTACCCCACCCCAATAGTTTTTACAAAATTAAATACCTTTGAAACTATGACTGCTATTAACAGTCGCATACAAGAGGTTTTCTTAATAATAGTTTATTATTAAATTGGTCATATTTATTATTTAATATTTTTTTCTTTTACTTATTGAATAAAAGCCTTAATTTTATGTACGCTTTTGTAATTATTAATCATTGCTTGTAATGCGAAAAGTTTACTTTTAGGAACCGAAAGCGATCGCGTGTCTTTTTGGGTTTTCTGACTCAGTTATCCTAATCCCAACACACATAAAATTTCCTCTACCGGGGTAATCAATTGCTTCTAATTGCACCTGTGCCACCAGCCGATGCGCGAATATAATTAGTGGATTTAATTAGGCGATCGCAATAACACTCCAAGACTTGTAGCGAACCGATAGGTCGGCGCTTCGCTATCGTAAGCTTGCAGGTAATCCTTACCACACGAACATAATAGTATGGCCACTTTTACCCCCTATTCTCAACCATTAAGTACAAATGTTCTCTGCGATCGCAAATATCGCTCCCATAAACACCAGCCCTTGTGTTACTGGCTGGTGCTTCTTTAATCTGACCACTTATTTCTCTAAACCGTTTCTATTTCATCTACCGTCAAACTCTGCTAAAATCTTCGCTGCTGACTCGCATAAAATTTCGTGATATTTTCCATTACTTGCCAGCAAACCACCCCATTTACTTGCATCACCCATGTTGTATTGCAACAACGAACCGTCGTAGCGCGTATATTTACCACCCGCTTCGGTCAAAATTAATTCGGGTGCGGCAATATCCCAATCTTTCGGGGCAGATTTTCCTGAAAGCGAAATATAAACATCGGCTTGTTGTTCGACAATTGCAGCAATTTTACAGCCGATACTACCAACATTTTTATGCGTTTGGCAAGGTAATTTACTTAATATATAATCTAAGCGATCGCTTCGGTGCGAACGACTCACAAGAACAGTCAAATCTTCGATACGTGTTTGCTTTTCTACGTGCAATTTTTGAGTTTTGCCATCGCTGGTTTCGACAAATGTCCCGCTACCTTTGATTGCATAATAGATTTTTTCCATTTCGGGAACTGCAACCAAAGCTAATATCGGACGATTTTCTTTTACTAAACCGATATGAATCGCATATTCTCCGGTTTTATCAATAAAATCTCGCGTTCCATCTAAAGGGTCTATTATCCAAACCCACTCTTTGTTTACTTGTTCTCCTTCATAGGTTTCTTCGCTAATATAACCAAAATCTTCATTCCCTAACTGTGCTTGTAGCTGTTCTAAAATGTATTGACTAACTGCAATATCAGCAGCAGTAACTGGGTCATTAATTTGATTATCTTTATATTGAATATCTAAGTTTTTATTTGCTGTACCTTGGTAGTAAGACCGTAAAATATCGGCTGCATTCCAAGTAATCGGACGAGCAATTTCTAAGATTTCCTGTAGAGTTTTCATTTAGGTGATTCCATCCAACGGCGCGTGCCAAAATATTGACATGAATAACCTGCAATTTTAGCAGATGATGTTAGCGCTGCGGCAAAGTTTTCGTAGAGGATATAATGACAAAATGCACCATGAAAAATATCTCCCGCACCTAATGTATCAACTGCTTGAATACTATTTACAGCAATAGTAGAAATTTCTTGACTTCCGGAAGCATTAAAATTCATGCATTCAATCGGTTTCTCACCATGAGTAATCGCAACGTGAGGAATACCAATTTGATTGAGATAAGCGAAAGTATCTTGGGCGGTGCGACAATTGGGAGGATGAAAGTTAGCCGAACAAATGGCGTAATCAACGAATGGTAAGATTTTCTCAAATCCCGACTTCCAACTTCCACCGTCGATGACCACTGGGATATTCTTAGCTTTGGCGATTTGGGCAATATGATACCCTGCTTCGATTTGGTGTCCGTCTATTAAGACGATATTGATATTTTCCAAGATATCGCGGGAAATGTTTGCAGGATTGGCTTGAATTTTGACTGCGTTGATAGAGATTACTGCCCTTGCACCTGTACTTTTAGTAACAATGATTGACGAAACGGGTGGTGGGTTTTCATTTGTAGGTTCGAGATCAATCAAATTAACCTGGTGATTTCCGAAGTCATTATGTATTAACTGCGTCATCGGGTGCGAACCGAGTACACCCATCACTGATGCTTGATTGCCCAAATAGCCGAATGCGATCGCCGCATTAGTAGCAGGACCGCCAGCGGCAACGGTATAATCATCTGCGACGAGTTTTTGATTGTTTTGCGGTGGCGAATCGGCGAGGTAGATTAAATCTAAAGTGATTAAACCGACGAACAATCCACGATACGACATTAGTTATTAAGTAGTAAATAGTAATTTTAACTCCTCTAGAGACGCGAAATTTCGCGTCTCTACATGGACTAACTCTTAACTCTAGCCCGCGTCTTGGTGAGTAAAAACTGGTCTAAAATTGCTGATTTTTCTCTTACCTTTGCGCTCTTCGTGTCCTTTGTGGTTCAATAAAAAGATTTTTTTGAACCACATACGCGCTGTACGCGTTCCCGTAGGGTAGGACACAAAGGACACAAAGAAGAAGTATATTTTAGTTCCACTCCTGTCGCGGGCTACTCTTAACTCTTAACTCCCTACTCCCCACTCCCTCTTAATGGATATTAAACCTGGAACACTCTACATTGTCGGTACACCAATTGGTAACTTGGAAGATATGACCTTTCGAGCGGTAAAAACTTTACAAAATGTGGATTTAATCGCGGCAGAAGATACGCGACATACGGGTAAATTACTCCAGCATTTTCAAGTTAAAACGCCACAAGTAAGTTATCACGAACACAATCGTACCAGTCGCATACCAGAATTAATCAAACAACTTAAGGAAGGAAAAGCTATAGCACTTGTTAGCGATGCGGGGATGCCGGGTATTTCTGACCCTGGATACGAACTAGTCAAGGCTTGTGTGGAAGCTGCGATATTAGTAGTGCCGATTCCCGGTGCGAGTGCTGCAATTACAGCGTTGAGTGCTGCGGGTTTGCCAACTGATAAGTTTGTATTTGAGGGATTTTTACCTCCGAAAACCAATCAACGCCGCGAATATTTGGAATTGTTGAAGACAGAATCCCGTACTTTAATTTTCTACGAATCGCCGCATCGCTTGCGGGCAACTTTACAAGACTTAGCATCCGTTTTGGGACAGCGCCAAATTGTTTTGGCAAGGGAATTAACTAAATTTTATGAAGAATTTTGGCGGGGGACGGTTGAGGAAGCTTGCAACCTTTACCAAGAAAAGCAGCCTCAAGGTGAATATACATTAATTGTGGCAGGTGCAGTTGGCAATCGAAGTCAGCTTACAGAAGTTGAGATTAAAGCTGAGTTAGAAAAAATGTTAGCTCAAGGGGTAACGCGATCGCAAGCGAGTCGAGAATTGTCCGAACTGACCGAGCTCTCTCGTCGCCAAATTTATCAACTTGCGTTGACAATTGAGACTTTTGAGCAGTTGGAGTAATTACTAGTAGTTCATGTCATTAAGTCTAGATCCCCGACAACTTTTACGGATGCCATTGGCTCATGGTAGGTCTGACCTCTCATTTTACCAAAAAACCCTCGGCGGGGTACCCCCGCCCCTACAATCTCGTAAAATGACGACAAATCCTTATGTGCGGGGCGATACCCCCTATTCGCCAACGGTATCCTTTAGGAAGTCGGGGATCTAATAACCCCTCAAAACTAATGACATCCGGAATTGCGATCGCAGTTTTAAAAGGAGTTAGGAGTTCTTGTATTATACCAACTCGCAAAAATTTGACTATACATGAAATAGTCGTAGGGGCACAACATTGTTGTGCCCCTACCAACAACATTTGTAGCCCAATTAAAGCGAAATGGTATTAGGAGTATTTTCCCTGTTCCCACTCCCCCTCTTCCCCCTGCCCCTTATCACTACTACGAGGCCCCACCTTCCCCCTTCCCTAATACATGATTACAATAGAAAATAAATTTATCACTGAGGGAATACAAACAGAATGACTCAGGTGCTTTTAGGTGAAAATGAAGGAATAGAATCCGCACTTCGTCGGTTTAAACGCCAAGTTTCCAAGGCTGGAATCTTGGCTGACGTGAAGTATCATCGACACTTCGAGACGCCGATCGAAAAACGCAAACGTAAGGCTGTTTCCGCTCGCCGAAAACAGCGCTTCAAATAAGCGTATTTTGTTAAAGCTTGACAGTTTAACTTAGTAATGGTAAAAATTTCCTAATCGTTGTTGCAGTTGAGCAGCACAAATAGCAGCCCCAGACCGGATGCAACTAATCTGATTATTATCTAGTAATTGTCAAGCCTGTTATTCTGGTTGGATGGAGCAGTCATAAACACTGCCCATCAACCAAATTTCTTTTTAGTTTTATTCATAGCTTTAATTTTCTGACTCAGCCGCCGTAATTGTCTTGCTATTGCAGCTATTCATCGCCTTTTCAACACCTTGTTTGATAGATAGTTCGACACACTCGACAACGAACTGAAGGACATCGTTCATTAATTTATTTTCAGAGGCAGAAAATTTCCCCAAAACATGGGAAATAGTCTCTTTATCTTCACCAACTTGATTTTTTGGTTTACCGATACCGATACGCAATCGGGGAAAATTGTCTGTTCCAAGGTGTGCGATCGCGCTTTTCATTCCATTATGCCCCCCTGCCGACCCCGATAACCGCAACCGGGTTTTTCCTAAGGGTAAATCCATGTCGTCGTAAATTATTAATACCGACTCTGGAGGCAATTTATACCAGTTTGTTACGGCTTGGATGGATTTTCCGGAAAGATTCATGTATGTAAGTGGTTTCAGCAAGCAAATTTTGCTGCTTTTACCTGCTACTCCTTCACCGTATTCTCCCTGAAACTTGCGGTTTTCGGATACATTAATTTTCCAAGCGCGAGATAAAGCATCTACCGCAGCAAAGCCAATATTATGTCGTGTTTGGTCGTATTTGGGTTCTGGATTTCCCAAACCAACAATTAATTGCGGAATCACCATTTTGGCAGTGTCTGTCATAAGTGAGGGAGTAGGCAGTAGGCAGTAAGCAGTAGGCAGTAGGCAGTAGGCAGTAGGCAGTAGGCAGTAGGGGGAAGTGTTCTTGAAATATTCTTGAAGTGGGGGAAGTGAGGGAAGTGTTCTAGAAGTGCAGGAAATAAGTAATTTTCTTACTTACCCTACTCCCTCTACTCTTTACTCCCTACTCCCCCCAACCCTACTCCCTACTCCATCTCTTTATACTTCTTCCTTCTGTGCTGCTTCAATTTGCTTGGGTTCAATTTCCGCTCTTGTCTTTACTGCTTCTTGCAACTGGGTAGCTTCTTTTTGAAACTCATTTTGAAACTCTTGCGAAGCGTCTTGGAACCCGCGAATCGCTTTTCCCAAACTCCGTCCTATTTCTGGTAACTTCTTGGGACCAAATACCAGCAAAGCAACTACAAATATCACAGCCATTTCCGGCAGACCAATACCAAAAAAATTCATACTCATTCCTCCTATAAGCTTAAATTTTCGTACTAGAAACCCATATATTATTTAGTTTAATTCTAATATTCTTACTTCTAACCGCTAACAACTAACAACTGACCACTAACCACCGATCGCTGACCACTGACCACTAACAACTGACAAATAACAAAAAAACCCGGATTAACCGGGTTAAGGTCGCTTCGATAATAAGCGTCCTACTTACTGCTTATTTTACTTACCTGCCTACAGTGCGCCAATCAACCAATACATCTTGGATTGAGATGGATTTGTTATAAAGTTGCAGAATAATCAGCAAGAAAACAAAAAACAACCCAATGAAAATAGCCATTAGGGGTGTTGTACCCCAACCTGGGGCAACTTTACCATATTCAGAATTTAAAGGTCTGAGGATATCTCCCAACCGCGTCCGTTGTGC
>QQTW01001211.1_pt1 | contig 17736 bp, 11 predicted proteins | sample 1904831 | NCBI WGS metagenome assembly QQTW01 (sample SAMN09435610, study PRJNA476489) | Subsurface metagenome, whole genome shotgun sequencing project. | reverse complement strand
AGTGTCAATACCGAAACCAAAATCGAATGTATAGTCAAGGTCAACGGATGCCTCGTTTTTATCAAGTACTAAACCAAGCTGTGGCAAGCCAAAGCCGATTTTAGACGGCAGCGAAGTATTGAAGGTATTTTTACCGCCTAGTTGGAAGTTGAATTTAACTGAGGAGCCATCTCTGGTATAGATAATATCTTCTTGAGTAATATCATCTCCAGCATCGTCAGAGTCTTTGAGCAGACCAGTTGCCCCAAACAATCCAAAGAAAGCTTCTTGGATCTCATCAACAGATGCTGTATCCGCTGCCTTAAGTTTATCAGCGAGTTTGTCCTGGATTTGCTTGGACAACTCGTCAATAAACAGTGCCCCTGTGGCAGTTTGGAGTGTGTTGCCGAACAACGGTAACTCTTTTAAGCTGCTACTAAGGTTATCGAGACCTGCTGCCCCAAAAATCTTCTTAGTTACAGCATCTTGGATGGCAGATAGTGTCTTACCTAAACCAGTCTTCAAAGGTTCAAGACCTACGCTAGGTACCACAGAAAAAGTGCGGGTACCACTCCAATATGCACCAGTTTGAAAGTCGTCCTTATTAATACCAGTGACATTATTATCAATACCAGTGACAACGAAGTGGTGTTTTCCCAGGATCTTTGTAACCTTCTCCCATTTATCTACACTGGGTGTCCATTCCGTTACAGTAAGTGGGTCACTTATAAGCTCTCTCTCTGAGAAATCACTATTGAAAACTATGACTTGGAACTCATCGTTTGCCTCGTTGTTTTTTTTATTCCACGTAAAAGTTGGGGGGGGACTTTTTGTGCCATAAGTTGGTTTAATCGACCCCTTTATAGGTTCTGGTGATACACCGTATTCCTCAAAGATTGCTCCAACCTTCGTGAGTTTAGCATCGTTTGAATAGATTGAGAAATAATCCCAAATATTATCGAGTTGATTCGGAGTAGTTATCTCTTTTTTGAGGATGTTGTAGAGTTCCTCGTGACCTAACGCAATTTCATCATGAGGTTCATTTTTTCCATCTGCGAGATCCCATAAAATCCGAAACACTGATGCCTCGTCGCCTTCACCTCTGTTACCGACAAGCTTTATAGTTTCTACACCAATATCGATAGAGTCTTTCTTATCCTTTGTAAGATTTGTATATATCTCATCGTATACTCCTGGCAACAGCCCTTTACTAGCGGCAACATATTGGGCAGCAATACTCAAGTAGGTGGCGAGCCCCTCACCCCACGCGAGACGAACACCATCATATTTCCCAAGAGGTGGAAGATCGCTATTACCAGTAATACTGCTGGTACCCGCTGCATGAGGAGCGCCATTATAACTGTCTAGCTTGTCTACGTCTGCAAGGTAATGACCATACTCATGGAGAATTACATCCCAATACGAACTATATTCACGTTCGATCAGTAAATACTTATCTTTAGGGTCGTATGCTGTTTCACTTGTTGGAAACTTAGCCTTCAATTTCACCGCTGGCAGTTTTCCGCGTACAGTTTCTGCATAAACTTCCCCTACATACAATGCATCGCTAATTGAAAACGCACGCTCTGTGTCAGTAAGCTCTCGCTTAATACCGTCACCAATTGTGAGATTTATGGTTTTAGCACCATCTGGTATTTCATTAATAGTATTGCTTCTCTCAGAATAAGTATAAGTATCAGTAACACCAAAAATGTATCTCTCTCCCTCCACAAAGTGTGCTGGTCCATCCGCAAAAACTTTTACATAAATGTCCCGCTTGCCTTGACCAACTCCATCATTGTTGTTGAAGCTAGCTTGGTAACGTCCTTGAGAGTCAGTAAAGACAGTTGTGATATACGTATCCAAAACAAGGTCTTCATCCCAAACCTCTACGGTTGACCCACGAACTGGACGTGTGTTACCAGTATTATCCGTCCAAAGAATGGTTCCGGAAATTGTGACATCATTTGCCTGCTCTATCTGGATGACTTGCCCATCCAAAGTAATAGTCGCTGTATCATCCTTTGCTTTTAACTGCTGCAACCGCCCCTCATCCAGCGTTTCCCCCCGAACCAGTGCCGAGAAAATAGCCCCTTCATCCCCAGGACTATCTATTGCATTAATTTGAGCATCAACAAAATGCCCAATTTCTTCCAATAAAACATTAGTAATTGCTTGGGGATTAGAACTATTCTGTGCAATATACTCCTGAGATAAATAAATTGTGTTAGTAACTGCTGCAAAAGCCCCATTAGCCCCATTAATTTCTGCGGCTGGGCGAATGTCAATCGTTGGAAGTCCTTCAAAGTTACCAGTTGCCCATTGCCGACGCAAGTTTTCTAACTTCTCAGCATCGAAAAGGTTGCCAAAGGAGGAATTAACTACTGTTAATAAGCTTTCGTCTATTGCAAATTCGCTCAAATAGTTTTGTACAATTAAAGACGCTTCATTCAAGGCAGACTGAGCAAACTCATCTAACATTCCAGCACCAATTAGTCTAACCGTTTTCATCATTTCAGAATTTCTCTTAATTTAATTAGATTTAAGCTCTTGACTCAAAATACTCATAAAGTAAAGCTTGCCAGTAGCCACATTAGTCCGAAAGTTTGACACAACACTAAAGCTAGTAGCCTCTAAGGTCACATAAACGCTTTGGCAATTTGGGCTAGCTGTTATAGAGTGGGGTTCTACAATCAAACTAATTGGGTCGATATTTTTGCAACTGATATATAACTGATCATCACACTTTGTATATTTGAGTTTATTACTAACCGTTCTTTATTTTCTTCAATACAATTCGAGGCGTTTCCGGAAATATTATAAAATTGTGATAATTTCACGCAGTTGCTTTGAGTGCAGTTGCTTTCTACGGATTAGTCGGATATTTTTGACTAATTTGTAGCTTGTACCTTTTCCCCTCATTTCCTACTGTTTGATTTCTGTATAGCTTTACAAAACCTCTATAAGTGGTTGCTGAAAGGATTTTACAAAGGTATAGCTAAAATCCGTAGACTAACCATATAGTTATCTAGTTTAATTGTCAACAACCAAAATAATACTGTATTATAGAAAGGTTGTAGTATTCTATACATCTAAAGAAAATTAATTCTGTTTCAGAGAAATTATCCCCTGTCCGTAGTTGTATTGCAAAGAGTTTATCAAGGTAAAAATGGTTGTGTTGCAAAAACTTTGTTAGGACGAAAAACCTCTGTGGTGGAAGTTTGTATTATCAACTACTTGAAAGATTCAGTTGATGAAAAACCCCTTCCTTTGACAAATTTCTTGGAAACTTCTAAAGTTTGTCCTTTTCTTCCCGTATTCATAATTTCATATCCTCTAATGGTTCGTCCTTGTGTATTGAATAAGCCGAATCCCATTCCTGGTTTAACCAATCGTTTTATCCCTCAATGGTCTTGCTCAACCATATTATTGAGATACTTACTCTGCCTCAATTTCACTATGCCGGGTAGCTTTTTGGCAGCAATGAGTTCCTGGATGGCTTTCCGATAAGCGGGATTTTCATCCACTTTCCTGTTCGTGCTGATGCTTTTTGTAATCATAATGTTCAATTTTCTTGGGATAAACGCCAGCCTCGCCTTGATGATTGAGCTTACGTTGAGGAGAGGTTTTGACTTGTTGCTATGCTTGAAATGCATCTCACAGGCGGCAACAAATAACAAAAACCCACATCCTGCACCGCCATCAGAAGTTATAACAGTGCTGATTATTATAGTTAGTGCCACTTCTACTGCGATAAGGGGGTTGTTAATTTCCTGTGGTTTGCTCCTGGCTGTTGGGGTAGTGAAGCGGGGAAGTTGGTTGTTGGTAGACGCGCTGACTTTACTTATTAGATTGATAGTGGAATTAGAACGATGGGAAAGTGGCTCATAAAGTATGATCGCCGAGATATCTACAGGCACAATTTTTTCCTACAGCTTTATTCTTCCTAAAAGTTGGAGGCAATTGCTTTATTAGTGAAAATATTTGTTTCATTTATCAATTATGCTGAGACGGTTCCGAAGCTATACGCGAAATTACGGAAAGGTAAGCAAAACAAACCAGTGATATATGTATCTAGATCATTGCTAGTTTTTTTAGCTCCAGGAATAGTGTTCTTTACTGTTTCTTAGCAAATACTCTCTATTATTTCATTTTTATTACTCAAGTCTTTAAACTTGTTCACGTGTTTTTCTCAATGGCAAAGATTGGAAAAAAAACTAAATTTAATTTAGACATTCGCTGGATTGATTAAAGGCTTAGTTAAAAAATGAAAATAATTAATACTATTTTTATCTCGATTAGTTTATTACTATCAATAAACCCTTGTGTATTAGCTCAAGAGTATCAAAACGAGGGGCAACCTTGTCAAAGCTCATTTACAAAACTACCTGCCAGAATAGAGTATGATACTTGTACTCCACAACCTTTGTACTTAAATCAATACAGTAGTAATTCAACTTATATAAAGTATATATCCGCAGGGATGGATCTGGCTGCTGAAAAAGGTGACTGGGATAGTGCAATGATTAATTTTAAAAAAGCTTATAACTTCGCCAACAATGAGGGGGAGCAAGAAGAAGCAGAACGCGGTTATAAAGGAGCAAGTTTAGCTAAATATCTACAGAAACATCCAGGTTCGACGGAGGAGACTAACCCATATGGAGGTTGGGTTTACGTTACTGGGGTACGTTCGTCATTTGACTAATTTAATTATATTTTATTTCCAAATGAATATTACCATTTGAATTGTTACACTAAGGAACTTTATTAAGGCAAAATATTTGTGTAGGATTTTTGTAAATACTAATATCTAACAAGTACGAGTCAAATTAAAAAAGACTTGAAATAGCAGTTAGACTTTAATGTAACTATGAAGTTTCTTGAGAGACAAACGAGGAATGCAGAGGAATTTTACACAGAGCCAAAAATTACTAATCCTCCGCCAAGCTAATTACAAGTGTCAAAACTGCGGCAAGGACCTTGACGCTACAATTTTTGAAGCGGATCATAAAATTGCTTATTCAAAGGGCGGCGCAACAGAAGCCTGGAATGCCCAAGCTCTGTGTAAAAACTGCAATCGTTGCAAATCGGACAAAACTCAGTAGCCATGAACGACAACTACTTTCTTAACTACCACGATTTAGTCTTGGCACGGATAACTTCAGGGCAGACTAAACTCTACCCGCATCAAGTAGAAGCATTACTGGCAATTTATCAAAAAGCCTGTAGAGGTGAGTTGGACGGTAGTTATCGGCAAGCAGCGCTGATCCTAGCAGGCGTTGGCACAGGCAAGACTTTAGTACAATCAATAGCCCCATACATACTTGCACCTTGGATGTCTGGGAAACAGGCTTTATTTTTGTCAGATAACTGTACGCTACGCGCCCGATTTCTCAAAGATTTTCCAACAGATTCAAAGCATCGTCCAATATATCAAGAATGGTTGCTCTACTCTCTAGAAGTATTACTGCCAGGTATACCACCACCGCAAATTGTGGAATTAGATGCAACGGACTTTAACAGCTATGCCTTTGCAATGCAGAGCGCTGATATGCTGGTCGGCAATCGTCAGTTTGTCCTTAATCTAGTCGGACGAGGGGATATTGAACCATCGAACGTTGGCGCACTAATAATTGATGAAGCGCACTTTAGCGCTGCCAATTCCTACCGAACAATCTCTAGCTATTTCTCCGAATCACTACTATGTTACTTCACTGGCTCAAAGTTCCGCTCTGACAGTCAACCGTTGCCGAACGTGCGCTACGAGGAAGTAGAAGACCTTGACGAGCTAGGACGAAAGGTACTTCACTACTCACCAGTTGCCGATTACGAATTTACGCTTCAAGACGCTTGGCGGCTATCTCCTGCGCCAATTAAAAAGCTCATTTATAAGGAAGCAACTAGCAGCGCTTTTTTGATCGAGGAAAATGGGATTGAGGTGGAGTATGACCTTGAGCAATTTATCCTCAAAGCTCAGACGCAAAGAAATTGGTTTCGCCAAATCCTGTTTGCAGATTCTTTCTCCCTACCCGTCCTAGAGATGGCAGTGCAAATGTTACTCTCTAAACGCTCTAAGACAGGTCAGCCTCACGCTATGTTAGTACGTGCGCTAAATATTCCCCACGTCCACCGCGTAACTAAGTTATTGACCGATAATTTTCCCATGCTTGAGGGGAAAGTATTGGCAATTCATTCTGAACACGAGCAATACGACTTGGCAGGGAGAGCAAGTGCTTTACTAGAGGAATTTTACAGTGATCGCTACTGGGTAATAGTTCATTGCGGAATGCTCGGCGTTGGCTTTGACCATAAGTGGATATCCGTTTCTTGTTGTTTGTGCGTTTTCAAGTCCATGTCACCAGCCGAACAGGAATGGGGGAGAGCGCTGCGAAAAGTACCAGAACAAACCCCATCAAAATACCCCGAACTCAATCATCCAAACTGGGCAGTCGTTGTGACCCACAGCGCCTTGGAGCTACGGGAACTGTTTGGGAAGTTTTTACAGGGTGCGATTGCGGATGTAGTTAAAAGTACCCCCACAGAACAACCAGTTAGACCAGTGTTGACGGCGGCTTATGAAGCGGGAGAAACCGTACTAACGCTATCGAATACTCTAAAAGTCAAACCAGGGGATATTCTTGAACTGCGCGTACCAGTAGCGATACCTGAATCCTCCCCACCGAAGTTTTCACTGGTCGATGAACTGCGTTCTACAGGTAGTTTGTCAACAGAATCCGAAAATGGCATCTACAACGGTAACGGTGAAAGAGCAACAGAAAATAAAACTGATCGCCCACTGCCTAACGGTGAACTAAAATCAACACCAGCACTGCCTTGGGCTTCTCAAGTAGATGTGATCGCATCCTCGTTGCATGAAATGAGAAGCGCTAGAACTTACCAATTCAAAGTAGAAGCGGTGCTTGATAATAAAAATGTGCAAATTACCCCGGCTTGGAACGACATCCCAAGTGGTGTAGAAGTTAAACTCACGAGCCGCATCCAAAACGAAATACCAGAGGCTAACTTTCTTCAGCACGTTGGACTAGATTGGCAAATCCTGATTGACCAAAAGCTAGTTTCATATCTCGACTACAAAAAGCAAGTTGTCTTACAGCAGCGCGGTATGAGCTTGGACGAATCAGGAGAAATTGTCGTGGGTGTCGTTAGGCTTAAAGATACTTTCCCACCTGCCGCCTATGACTTGTTTCTCAAAGGATTGGAAGCAGAAATTGCGAGTTCCGAAGTCGATATTCCTCACTGTGATCGCGTAGCTCGTCCTGATAAAGCCAAATTGGATATGCAGGCACGTTACGGAGCGCTCGTGCGTAGTCTCGTAAATGATATATTCAGGCAGCGCAATTTAGTCAGAGATGGAGTTTCGGGACGTTCTTTGATTGAAAATCCCGTTGCTTTACTTACTGAAGTAATTCAAAGAGTGGTGGATAAAGGTCACGAGCCTAATTTTACAAACAATTCTGCCTTAATTCACTCGGCGGTGTTTGGGTTTGTCAAGGAGCAGACAAAGCGAGGCTGGTCAGAGCATACCAATGAGGCAGAATACCAAGAGGCAGTAAGGATAGCGCGTCACTTTTTCTTGCGTTTGCAAGAGCAGTTGCAATGGCGACTTAAGCGCTAAGTATAAATTTGCTAATAAGCTAGTTGATTATAATAACTTACGAAGATGAGCAGAGTTAATAAATTAAAAGAAATTTTGAGCGACATTTACGTTCAGAACTTAATGCAAAGTAGAGATATTCATTCAATCATCAATTATACGAGACAAATAATTGAAGAAAAAAAATATCAAGAAAAATATGCAAATCTTAATTTTTACTGTAATTGGTGCTTACACATTAAGCTTACTAAATCCAGTAAAGTATATTTAATTCTTAATGAAATTAATAAACTGATTATTCCTGATCTTAGCAATACAACTGATTTATCATTGGTTATTAATAAAGTCTCTGAATCTTTATCATTTAACCATCTAAAAAATGATTTTATAGAGTTGTACACAGAAGTAAAGCTACCTCTTTTTTTATTTTCAACTCAGTCAAATTGGGAGACTATTATCAGCCTAATAATAAGAGAGATTTTAAATAAACCTATCGAAGTTCCAAGTAACATTTTTGAGCCAGTATCTTCTAGTCGTAAAGTTAAGGGTCCTGAGAAAACCTATTTAGGTATGTATCGTAAATCTAATATTTATGCGTATAGCTCTGCTAAAAGTCCTCCAGAGATCAAGATATTTATTACAAGCATTGAAATTAAACAAAATAATGATATTTATGATGGAGCCGTTTATTTGGAAATTTCATTAACCCCAGATTCACAAGTAACTATACTCTGTCCTCTTCATCTTTAGCCATCAAATTTGAGCAGTAGTTGCAATTAAACATGAATATTAGATAGTCAGGCTTTGATGAAGCAGTAGCTCAGGGCTTTAAGTTTTCTGTATATATTTTTTCAAAGTGACAAAAGAAGGACAAATTAATGCTGACTTAACATTTCGGATGCTAGGTTACGAAGTTTAACCACGTTAACGGTGCTAGTTATAAGCTAATAAACACTTAATTTGCATAAGATAAGAGCTAAAGCCCATGCTGCACAGCTTTTAAGATTGTGATTTGGATGTATATTGGGCTAAAAGTAGCTAAGACTCATTTAACCGCCACGTAAAGCTTGAAAACTTTGCTGTGGAGGAACTACAGAAATAAAGTCGCTCTCATTCACCAAAAAACGAAGAAGAAGCTGATTTTGGCTGTACCAATAAAACTCTAGGTTAATTTGTACTGAAAATGAGTACGGCATAGCAAGAGTTTCAATCACCTAAATCCGAGAGGCTTCAATCGGTACAGTTTTTTGACGGGAAATCTAGATATTGAAAACAAGTCGTTTAACCCTTAGCAGCGTAAGTTTCTGCTCAACTACTCATTTCACACCTATAACGTTTTGCTCACCATTTTTTCGCGCATAGGCAGTCCTAAATCTGCCCGCCTACGCCTTTAAACTTCTCAACAAACGCCGCGATTTTTTGGAAAACGCTCTGCTTCTTGGTTTTGTATTGTGGATTAAGCGGACTCATTTTAGGCAGTGTTGAATTTAACTCAGTCCCATTTTCACTGGCGAACTCGCGTTTCAGGGAAGCACTGATATAGCGCTTGGCTGCTTCTTCATTCAAGCCATCTGAACGAATCAACTCATCTGCTTCGCGGGCTTGCTCGGCTTGGGCAAATTTATAGAATGTATCAATGATGCTGGCTTTATCTGCCATCTCATCGAGATTGGTTTGATTAATAAAATCCACAATCAGGCTTTCTTTGGCTCGATTACCTAGGCTGGCGCGAATCAAGCGGCGCACTTCTTCGATCAATTCACCTTTATTTTTATTCTTTTTATTCTGCTCAAAAATTAGCTCAAGAATGTAATCCAGATTGATCTCTTGGGATTTCAGCAAATCCACTTCAAACACCACATCGTCCCAATCGATCGTGGATTTTTCTTTTTCACTGCCCGCTTTTTCACAGCGCAACCAGTCGCGGATATCGTTGTAGGTGGAGCGGTAATCTTGAATGGTGCGATCGACAGGAATCTTGATGGCTTGCAGTACCGTCAGGTCTTCATCACTTAAATAGTGTTCTGCTTTAAACGCTTCAACCGCCGCCGGGTCATTCATATCGACCTGTTGCAAGGCTTTCAGGCTGGCAAATTCATCGTAGTTTTGTAGTACATTTTCAACCCGCAAGTATTCGCCAAATAGCTTGGCAAAGTCTTTTTTGTCTTTTTCTAAAACAATCTCGTCGGGGTTGGGAAAACGCTGCTCTAATTCCGTCACCACCTCCATAAAGCCACGCCGTGCTTCACCAGTCACCATATCGGTAAAGCCGCCCATATATTCTCTGTAGCTTTTTTCCAGCACCACGTTTTTGGTGTTTTTATCGCCAAACAGAGTGATGGCATCGATGGTGGCTTGTTCTAAATCGCGGAAGGTGACGATATTGCCAAAGGTTTTGGTGGCATCATAAATACGGTTGGTGCGTGAATAGGCTTGCAGCAAACCGTGATAGCGCAGGTTTTTGTCCACAAACAGGGTATTGAGTGTAGGCGCATCAAACCCCGTCAGGAACATACCCACCACGATCAGCAGGTCAATTTCTTTGGCTTTTACTTGCTTAGCCAGATCGCGGTAGTAGTTTTGAAAACCGTTGCTATCTATGCTGAAGTTGGTTTTAAACAGGGCATTATAGTCGGCGATCGCCACGCTTAAAAATTCTTTGGCGCTGCTGTTCATGGCGGATACATCAAAGCTTTCATCCAAAATTTCGCCCACGGTTGCTTGTTCTTCATTGGCGGCAAAGGAGAAAATGGTGGCGACTTTCAGGGGTTTATCGCGACCTGTTTGTAATTGCTTAAACGTTTCGTAATACAACTTGGCAGCGTCCACACTGCTCACGGCAAACAGGGCATTAAAGCCTTTGCCGCCCGCTTGCAAGCGGTGGGTTTTTTGGCGGAAGTTATTCAAGATGTATTGGGAAATCTCGCAAATGCGATTAGGGTGTAACAGGGCTTGTTTGGTTTCGGCGGCGTTTAGCTTTTGCTCGTCTTGCTCGGTTTCAATGGCTTTGAACTGTGGGCGCACATCGTTGTAGTCCACCTTGAACTTCAGCACTTTTTCATCACGGATCGCGTCCGTGATCACATAGGAATGTAGCTCCTGACCAAATACACTGGCGGTGGTGTCTGCGCCTAGGGCGTTTTGCGGAAAAATGGGCGTGCCAGTGAAGCCAAACTGATAAAATCGCTTAAATTTTTTCTGTAAGTTCTTCTGCGTCTCACCAAACTGGCTGCGGTGGCATTCATCAAAAATAAACACGACCTGCTTGTTGTAGATGGCTAAGTCGCTTTCGGTTTTCATCAGGTTATTGAGTTTCTGGATGGTGGTAACGATGATTTTATTGTCGTCTTTATCCAGATTACGCTTCAGCCCCGCAGTGCTGTCAGAGCCATTCACGCTATCGGGCGAAAATCGTTGATATTCCTTCATGGTTTGGTAGTCGAGGTCTTTACGATCGACCACAAAAAACACTTTGTCGATAAAATCTAGCTCAGTCGCCAGCCGCGCCGCTTTGAAGCTGGTTAAGGTTTTGCCTGAGCCAGTGGTGTGCCAGATGTAGCCGCCGCCCTCAATTTTGCTCCAATGTTTGGCTTGGTAGGCGCTTTTGATTTTCCATAAAATGCGCTCGGTGGCGGCAATCTGGTAGGGGCGCATCACCAGTAAGGTGTCATTCACATCAAACACCGCATACTGCAACAGGACACTGAGCAGGGTATTTTTCTGAAAAAAGGTGGCGGTAAAGTCTTTCAGGTCTTTGATCAGGTTGTTATCGGCTTTCGCCCAGTTCATGGTGAAGTCAAAGCTATTTTTATTGCGCTGGGTGGTGTTGGCAAAGTAGCGGGTATTGGTTCCGTTGGAAATGACAAATAGTTGCAAATATTTATACAGCGAATTTTCAGCATTAAAGCTCTCTTTGCTGTAGCGATGTACTTGGTTAAAGGCTTCACGAATTGCTACGCCGCGCTTTTTTAGCTCAATTTGCACTAGTGGCAAGCCGTTGACCAAAATGGTCACATCGTAACGGTTGGCTCGTGTACCCTTCTGTTCAAATTGCTTGATGACTTGTACTTTGTTGCGGGCAAGGTTCTTTTTATCGAGGAGGTAGATATTTTGAATGCGACCATCATCAAATACAAAATCATGGATATAGTCGTCATGGATTTTGCGGGTTTTATCGGTAATGCCGTCGCTAGGCTTATCTAAAAAGGTTTCTACAAAACGCCGCCATTCGCCTTCGGTAAACTGCACGTTATTCAGTGTCTGCAACTGCTCGCGCACGTTGGCTAGCATGGATTGAGGGTTGGTGACGCTGGGTAGGTATTGATAGCCTTGATTCACTAAATCTTGAATCAATTCGCGTTCTAAATCGCTTTCGCTTTGGTAGCTATCACTTTGCGGTGCTTTAGTGTATTGCTCCAGCACGATAAAGTTATTGGATTCGGCGATCGTGTTGTAGTCCGTCATTGGTGATTCTCCTGCCAAAAGCCATATTGATCTTTCAAGTGGTCGAGCAATAATCCAACCATCGCTTGCTCAGCAGGTGTTGGGTTTGCAACGCTTTCATTGGATAGCGTGCTATGGCTTGTAAAATTGATAATTCTGCTCCAATAGAGCTGTTTGTCATCGGGTAATAAGTCTGACCATCTTTGATAACCCAGAAAACTAGCTGTTTTCTCATACAAATTACGTAACAGTGTGAAATGGTATTTTTGCACCTGACCTTCTGTAATTGCCTGCTCGATTGTTTGCTTTAAATATAGATGATAGGAAAAGCTCGTATTGGAATCACCATTCTTTGGATCAAGGTCAAAAGTACCGTCTTCAAAACGCTTGAGCATGTAGCAGGCTTTTGTTTTGCTCAGCTCATTGAAGAGTACGTTATAAAACAGCGGGCTATGGGTTGTAATGATGAACTTCAGGTTCGATTCGCTAGATTTTATTAAGCCCGCCAAACTAACTGCTAGCTCAATCAAGTGATTTTCATCCAGTGAACTCACTGGATCATCGATAAATATATATTCCAAATGATCAAACTGATTCGTTTCCCGTTCAGTGGGTTCGGCGACATTTAGGGTGCTAATCACTTGATCCAGCAGCGTGTAAAAAACACTCCAGATAAAATTGCTTTCTTCACCTTTGGAGATTTTCAGATTTCCTGAGTTTTCATTATCGCCGCGCTCCAACGAAAAGCTAACTTCACTAAAATCTTCACTAAAATGCGGCGTTAACCTCTCATTGGCGTAGTGCTGAAAGTTTGTGATGATGTTTCTGTCTTGACCTTGATCTCTTAGCACCCAATTGGTAAATAAATTGGGCTGGATTTTTAGCTTGGGATCGGCATCCTGTTCCAAGTCGTTGTCCCAATAGAACAAATCTTCGGTAAAGGCGTTGTAATACAGAATATTTTTACCCGCCAATTCAGGCTGATCGGTTTCGTCATCGCCCTCATTGTCATCGGCTCTCGGCGCAATCAGTTGCTTGAATTCCCTAGAAAGGCGCGTTTTACCCGTGCCATTAAAGGCATAGATCAACTGCACCTTTTTATTGGCGCTTCTCAGCTCCTGGGCGATTTCGGTTAGCGTTTTGCCCATGTTACGCCTCTACCTCTTCAGACTTGGGAAAGGTGAGTAGCAAATCGCGGTAATATTCGTATTGCTTTTGGCGCAAGGCAATTTCACGCGGCAAGCCTTCGCTGATGGAATGGGTGAGGGTGTCGAATTTGTCGAGGATGGCGACAATGCGGGCTTGTTCGGCAAGTGATTTTACTGGATTGCTTGGGTGCGGGATGGGTAACTTAAATTCTTTAACTTTGGAATCAGATATTGCAGGATATGCTGAACCACTTTGGTTTTCTTCAACATAATTAAAAAATTTCAACGATGATAAATGATAGTAAATCCATTTTGGCAATATCTCATCAGCTTTAGCCCTTAATACACAATAACCAGTGCTGGCAACTTCACCTGAGTATTCTTCATTAATCAAACAAAGTCGTAATTGAGTTGGTCGTGTTGTGGCAAAAATAACATCATCTTTTTCTACCAACTTTTGGGCTCTACTTGGTGCATTTAGATCTGTAATTTCTGAGGTTTCGATGATCGAGTTATTTTCACGGCTAACAGAAGTCAAATCTATGTAGCGATAAGGTCTGTCCGTTTCTTTCCAACGAATATTACTCGTAGGCAATGTTAAATCCCCCAACGTCTTCCACTCCACTTCACCTTCTTCAAAAGTCAACAATCGATCGCGGTAGTAGTTGTATTGTTTTTTGCGATCGGTCAGCTCGGCAGTCAGCTCGGCGGTCAGCGCTGTAAAAGTGTCCAAAATCCGCACGATTTCGGCTTGAATGGCAAGCGATTTTTCGGGGTTGTCTGGGCATGGGATAGGGATTTGAAAGGTAGCTAACCTATCGCCATGCACTCGAATAACTTTTGTACCAGTTCTATTGCGTTTCTTGAAATCAAAGAAACTCGGTGTTTTGAGATAATAAGCTAAATATTTAGGGTTCTGATTGTGTTTAAAAATATAAGTCTCACCGCTTACACAAACTTCTTCTTCACCCAGCCAAACTAAAGTTTTGCAAGCATCTTCAATATTTTCGCTGGTCGTAGCAATAATCAAATCACTCTTTTGTGCTTTTCTTAATTTGGTTGCCAATGTAGCGGAAACAAAGGATTTGGTTTGGTACGCATAATCACCGTAAAATGTATAAATCTGACCGTAATGAATACAGCCTATACCACTATCTGTAAAATCACTTTTCTGTAAACCACTGCCACGGACGAACTCGCCAAGCTCACCCAACGCCTTCCACTCCACCGCCACCCCATCCAGCAGCTTTTCCAGAAAATTCATACCACTCATGCGTCAATCTCCTGACCTTCAATCTCCGCCACGATCGCATCAATCTCAGCCCGCAAGCGATCGATCTTCGCAACAGTGGTTTTCAACTCAGCATTAAGCGCCGTGATATCCACAACTTCGCGGGTGTCCTTGGCTTCCACATAACTGCTGACCGACAGATTGTAATCATTAGCCGCAATCTCTTCAAAAGGCACTGATCGGGCAAAGTGAGCAACATTTTCTTTGCTATCAAACACCCCCATGATTTTGGCAATATGGTCATCAGTCAGAGTGTTGGTGTTCGTTTCCTTTTTAAACAGTCCACTCGCATCAATAAACTGGGTAGCAGAGTCAGACTTGTGCTTCGATAGCACCAAAATTGTCACCGCGATCGTCGTACCAAAAAACAGATTGGGCGCGAGGGCAATCACCGTTTCAACGTAGTTGTTGTCCACCAGATACTTTCTGATTTTGGCTTCCGCACCGCCACGGTAAAAAATACCGGGAAAACACACGATCACCGCCCGCCCCTTGCTCGATAGATAGCTCAAGCAATGCAGCACAAAAGCAAAATCAGCCTTAGATTTCGGCGCAAGTACACCAGCAGGCGCAAAGCGATCATCATTAATCAGCGTCGGGTCATCACTACCGATCCAGTTCACCGAATAGGGCGGGTTAGAGACGATCGCATCAAAGGGCTTTTCATCAGCAAAATGCGGGTCAGTCAACGTATTGCCCAACTGCATATTGAACTTGTCGTAGTTGATGTTGTGCAAAAACATATTCATCCGCGCCAAGTTGTAGGTCGTGTGGTTAATCTCCTGCCCGTAAAACCCATCTTCAATGAGGTGAGCATCAAAGTGCTTTTTGGCTTGCAAGAGCAGCGAACCAGAACCACAGGCGGGGTCATAAATTTTATTGACGCTAGTTTGCTGGTGCATGGCAAGCTGGGCAATCAACCGAGAGACATGCTGCGGCGTAAAAAACTAGCCCCCCGACTTACCCGCATTGGCGGCATAGTTGGATATCAAAAACTCATAGGCATCGCCAAACAGGTCGATATGGCTGCCTTCAAAACCACCAAAATCTAGCCCTGCCACGCCTTTTAGTACCGCAGCCAAGCGCAGGTTTTTATCTTTAACCGTGTTGCCGAGGCGGTTGCTGGTGGTGTCAAAGTCAGCAAACAGCCCCTTGATATCTGTCTCAGATAGGTAGCCATTGGCAGAGCTTTCGATCGCCGCAAAAATCACCGCTAGGTCAGTATTCAGGCTTTCGTTAGTGTTGGCACTGGCAGCGATCGTGGCAAACAACTGGCTGGGGTAAATAAAGTAGCCTTTGGTTTTGATGGCATCGTCTTTGATGTCATCAGTAATAATGCGATCAGGCAGCTCGGCGTAGTGGATGCTGTCATCGCCAGCCTCAATGTAGCTGGCAAAGTTTTCACTGATAAAGCGATAAAACAGCGTGCCGAGTACATATTGCTTAAAATCCCAGCCATCAACCGAGCCGCGAACATCATTGGCGATTTGCCAGATTTGGCGTTGCAGGGCGGCGCGTTGTTGGGTGCTCGTCATTATGAAAATTCAATTGCAATTGCTTATGTATAACGGCTGAATTGAGCAGCAAGCGAACGGCTTGCCGTCTGCGACAGCAATCGCCACTAACTTATCACAAATTAAGTCCACTCCAATGGTTTACTAAAGTTTTAGCCTTGGTGAAATCCTTTGCTTCCAAATTGCCGTTAAATAGTGACGCTTTGCGGGTCTTCGGTTAAAGTTATACAGCAATTTAGTTGAAACGACCATCATGGCTACTGACCCAACAAAACTAGATGATTTGGAAATGCTATCACTCCTTGCTGTTGGGCTAATTCCCTATACGGGGCGAGTAGCGGCAGGAGAAAAAGACCCATTTCCCTACCCCGATACCTTACTGCGCGGCTTCAATCAACTAATCCTGACTTGTGCTTTGCGTGATGTACCCAAAGCGCAGCGACCAGCAAGCATTCTGAATTTGTAGCTACTTGGGGAATCCTGCCTTTATTAGAGTGGAGCGTGAAGCTAGATATTCTAGCAGATATGCTTGCAGTAGGCGATCGCTTACTCGACCCCGACTACGATGGTAGACCAACAGCATTATGCCGAAAACTTAGCCAAGGGGAAGTGATACCTCGGACGGTCAAGGGAGAAACTATCGCCGACAGGACAGTTAACCCAAAGGCGATCGCTAAAAGTAGATAAGAGTAGAATATTTATACTTCTAAAGAGCCGCGCAGTATTATAGATAGGGAACGAAGAAGGATATTATGATCGACTGGAAATTGCCTTGGGAAGGTGGATGTCGTTGCGGACAAGTACGCTTTAAGGTAAGTGTCCCGCCTCTGCTGACGATGGCTTGCCACTGCACGGGTTGCCAGCAAATGACAGCCAGCGCTTTTTCTTTAAGCATTGCGATCTCAAGCCCAGGATTCTCGGTACTTCAAGGTGAGCTTAGTATTGGTGGATTACACGGTGCAACGCGACATTACTTCTGCCCGTACTGCAAAAGTTGGCTGTTTACTCGACCGGAAGGAATAGAAGAATTCGTTAATGTTCGCCCAACAATGCTAGATGACGCATCGTGGTTTGCGCCTTTCATAGAAACTTGGACAAAAGAAAAGCTAACTTGGGCGACAACTGTTGCAGTTCGCAGTTTCGAGACAGTACCAAGGTACGAAGACTATGCAGAACTGGTAAAAGAATATGCCCAGCAAGCGTCGAGATTTGAATAATGAGAGAAAAATGGCTCAACAGGTGCGATCGCTTTCATTGGCTGTGGATAGAATTTTGCCAATAGTCTTAGTTTCCAAAATTGGAGAGCGATTGCTTAATGTGTGAATCTTACAGATTTACTCCAGTAAAAGTTTCAATCCTTAAACCATTGCTCCAATATATCTAGACCGCACGAGCAACGTACTGGGCAAAAATGCCATCCGGTGAGTACACAACCTCCTCAATGTCAAAATTACTACGCTCTATCATCGGCTCCAGAAGCCAAGAAAAGGTTGAATGCTCATCTCGGATGTGTTCTTCGATATCAGCGCGAGTCCAGCCATCTTCTGAAGTATTGCTGAGTGTAGCGCACCACGCATCAAGACGATTGTTTGCTTCTAACGGGTCAAAGTTGTAGACGATATCCCATAACCGGAGGAAACCTCCCGTGCGAACGATAGATCGAAGTCGTTGAAGAGCCAATGCCTTCCAAAAATCAGGAAGGTGATGGAGCGCATAGCGAGAATACACGAAATCAGCTTGCCTCCC
>QQTW01001210.1_pt1 | contig 17742 bp, 15 predicted proteins | sample 1904831 | NCBI WGS metagenome assembly QQTW01 (sample SAMN09435610, study PRJNA476489) | Subsurface metagenome, whole genome shotgun sequencing project. | reverse complement strand
GTGTTTTAAAATTAAATTAGAAATGCGATAAGTAAGCGCTCTAGTTTTGCCCGAACCCGCACCCGCAACTACCAATAAAGCACCGCAATAATGTTCTACCGCTTGACGTTGGCTGGGGTTAAGATGGCTAAGAAAATCTGTAGTTGTCATAGTAATTTTTATAAAATGATTTAGTTTACAGGCTAAAGAGCCTGTAATAATTTAGTTAAGCTGGGTGAAAGTAAAAAGCTGCTCCCAAAACTACATAAGTTGCAAGCAGTAATGTTCCTTCTAACCAATTAGAACGCCCATCTAAACTAATTAAGTTAGCAACCGCAACAGCAACCGCCACTGCCACAACTTCAAAAGGATTAAAATTTAGATCCATCGGTTGATCGATCGCAACTCCCACTAACACTAAAATAGGTGCAACTAAAAGTGCTACTAGCAAGCTAGATCCCATTGCGACTGAAACAGATAAATCCATATTATTTTTAATTGCCACGCTTACCGCCGTAACATATTCCGCAGCGCCGCCAACTAAAGGTAAAAGAATTACCCCGGTAAATAATGGAGTCAAACCCAACCCTTTTGTAGCTTCTTCCACCACACCTACAAAGATTTCTGATTCAAAAGCAACCGCCAAAGTAGCAACAACTAATACACCAATCCAGAGTGTCAAGTTAGGTTTGTGAGCAGGAACTTCGATTGCGCCAGCTTGCTGTTCTCCTTCTAATTCTACCAATCCCACCTCGTAAAGATAGCTGTGAGTTTTCAAAGAAAATAGCAGCGTTAAGGCGTAAACAACCATTAATACTACAGCAACAGTAATTGATAGATTGCGAATTGCCTCATTTTCAACACCATTAGAAGTATAAATTACAGTTGTAGGCAAAACGATCGCCGTAACCGCCAGCGTCATCGAAGAACCATTTACCCGCGCCACAATGGGCTGAAATTCTTGCTCTTTATAACGCAAGCCCCCCAGAAGCATCGACAGCCCCATTACCAGCAACAAGTTACTAATAATAGTTCCGGTAATACTTGCTTTAACTATGTCTACTAAGCCTGCTTTTAGGGCAACTAGAGCAATGATTAGCTCTGTAGCATTGCCAAAAACGGCATTTAACAGCGCCCCAATAGATGAACCCGCCACAACCGCTACTTCTTCGGTTGCCGTACTTAACCATATCGCCAATGGGACGATCGCAATTCCCGAAGTAATAAATACTGTCAGCGTACCCCAGTGCAAATACTCCGCAGCAATTGAAATCGGTACGAAGACTAGTAAACCGATAGAAAGAATTTTTTTGATTGACATAAAATCTAGAGCGTATTTTCACAAAATTTAATTAGCCAAATATAGCTTTTAGCCATATTACCGCCCCAATTCCCAGCAAAAACCACAAGCCAATTACAATAATTGCGGCTACCCAGTTTGTTGGTTTACCATCAGCCATTGCTGTAGCGGCTTTTTCTCTACATTCAGCTAGTATTTGAGGCGGAATCATCTTAATTACTAAAGCAATTCCCAAAGGAACTAAAATCAAATCATCCAGATAACCAATTACAGGAATTACATCAGGAATTAGATCGATAGGACTAAAAGCATAAGCCACTACTACCGCCGCTAATAATCTTGCATACCAAGGTACGCGCGAATCTCTGCACGCAATGTAAATAGCATAAGTTTCTTGCTTGAGTAGCTTTAGCTGTTGTTTCCATGTCTGCATCATAAATAAAATACCCCCTTGCGGGGGCGAAATAGTACGTTTCGCGGGGCGAAGCGCAAGCGTGCGATCGCATTTCTACAATTTAAGCGCGATTATCCCACTCTTGAGCAGCATCCGCTACCGCTTGATCTACAGTTTTCTCTCCTAACATCGCTGCTTGCAGGTTTTCATAAATTGCCTTTTGTAAAACATTGATATTCTTCATCGCCGGAACTAATACTTCTGCTTTTGGCAATTCTCCGGCGCTAATTACTCGCGCTTTTTCCAACGCATCCGCATTTGCAGCAACGGTTTTAAAATAACTATCGTTCAAAGCGGCACTTGTTGAAGGTAAAACATTTGCAGCTTTGGCAAAAGTTAACTGATTTTGATTGTTGGTGACAAACAAGGCAAACTTGAGCGCATTATCTGGTTGTTCGGTGTCGCGAGGGATAACTAAATTCATTACCGCCACATTCTTTTTGCCCGTTTCTCCGGTGATTTGCGGGGCTGTAGCCGAGACTTTAGCGATTTTTGGGGCATTTTTAGCGATCGCTGTTAAAAATTCTCCTCCCGACGCTAACATTGCTGCCTCGCCAGACTGATACATTTCAATCCCATGTCTGTGTCCTTGGGTTAAGGACTCTTTCGGTAGCAAACCATCTTTGTAAAGATTTACCCAGTAAGTAAAAGCTGCTTTCCCTACGGGAGTATTAAATGCTGCTTTACCTTGGTCATCTACTAAAGTAACTCCCATTTGAACTAGAGACTCTAAAACTTCTGCCGTATCTTCAGCAACAAAACTAGTAAACATGGCATATTTACCAGTTTTGTCTTTAAGTTGTTTAGCTACTTGAGCTAGTTGAGTGTAATTTGTGGGCGGATTAGTGACCCCTGCTTGCTTAAACAAGTCAGTATTATAAATAGTTAAGCGTGTAGTTAAATACCAAGGGATACCAAAGCTTTTACCATCCAAGGTACTAGCTTGCCAAATATTTGGTAAATAAGTTGACAACACCTCCTTTGGCACTTTTGCATCCAAATCTAACCAAGCATTACGAGTTGCTAGTTGAGAAGCAAAATCTGGATTAAGGTTGACAACATCTGGAGCAGTTTTCGCTGCTACCGCCGTCAAGATTTTACTTTCCATTGCTGACCAGGGAACATCAACCCAGTTAATTTTGATACCAGGGTTATCTGTTTCAAACGTACTAATCAAGCTTTGAAAATAATCTGTAAATTCAGGCTGCAACTGCATTGTCCAAAACTCAAGCGGCGGATTGCCCCCCGCAGAATTTTGTCCTTGGGTATTGTTTACATTACCTGTACTACAGCTAACAACCCAACTTAACATCAAGCCTACTAAAGCAAAAATTCCTAGTTTTTTCCAGGGCTTGATTTTAGTTTTTAACCTTTGTATTGTTGACATTTGTTATAACTTATGGATTGATTGAGGCAGTTTGATATTTTTAAGCTACATTTGCGTAGCAGACATTAATATAAATATCTCATCTAATCTAGTTATCAACCTTTAGACAATTGACAAAACTGTGGTTAATCGTTTTAAAAATTTATTGACAAAACGTAAAGTAGGCATTGGCATTGAACTTGCTCCAGAGAGAATTAATGTAGCTCAATTAAGCAAGCAACGCCAAGGATTCAAACTAGCGGCATTATCCTCTTTTCCCGTTCCCGAAGGAATTTTCCAAGATGGACAAATTGTTGACTCCCCAGCCCTCGCAGAATTAATTACTTCAGCCCTAGCCGAAAGCAAAATTAAAGCCCAGCGAGTCGCAACGGCTGTACCAGGAAGGGAATCCTTAGTCAGACTCATTCCCTTGCCTGCCGAACTTGACGATCGCGAACTACGGGAAATGGTACTAAATCACGAAGCTGGTTTGTACTTACCTTATCCCAGAGAAGAAGCCGATGTTGACTATCAAAAGCTAGGATACTTTGTCGATGAAGATGGTATTGAGAAAGTCCAAGTGCTGCTAGTCGCTACGCGCAAAGAAATTACCGATACTTACATGGATACTTTTGCCCAAGCAGGCTTAGAGGTCGATGTTTTAGAAATTAATAGTTTTTCCTTGATTCGGACTATCCGCGAGCAACTGCGGCAATTTGCTCCTCAAGAAGCAGCCGTGTTAGTAGATATTGAATTTGACAATACAGAAATTGCCATTATTGTGGATGGAGTACCGCAATTCTCTCGCACTGTACCCATTGGGACTTACCAACTGCAAGCGGCCTTATTGCGAGCTACAAAGTTACCCGCAACTAGAGATACGCGGATGCTACAAACAATTTCTATTCCTCATACTGGGGGCGACGACGAAATTGAAGATTCAATCACCTCAACTAATCCAGGGATGGCATCATTGCTAAGAGTTTTAGGAGAGCTAACCGATGAATTACGCCGCTCCCTCGATTTCTACCTCAATCAAAATGGCAACCTAGAAATAACCCAAATTTTGTTAGCCGGGCCTGGAGGCGGAATTAGTAACTTGGAGGAGTTTTTTCGCCAAAAGTTAAACTTACCCACAGTGCAGATAGATCCAGTGTCGGCTTTGTCTTTGGAGATTGACGAAGCTCAGTTTAGTAAGTCCCAAAGACCGGGACTAGGGATTGTACTTGGATTAGGACTTAGAGAGGCATGGGGCGATGTATAGTCTTGATGTTAATTTCGTTAGAAGTCGCAAGCCCGTAAAGGCAGATACCGTAGCTCGGAACTTCAACGTTCCTCAGCTATCTGGGGGAGACATGACCCCGATTTATATCGGGTTGGGTGTAGGGTTAGCGTCCTTGGCTTTGGTATTAGCTGGATTGGGCATTTTATCAGCCCAAAATTCTCGGTTAACATCCGAAGTAGCTCAGTTAGACCAAACCCTAGCAGCGTTAGGTATACAAGAGCAAGAAATTCAACGGACTAAAGCAGAATTAGAGCAAATTAAAGGGCAAAATAGAGCTTTAGCTACGGTATTTAATCAGATTAGACCTTGGTCAGCCATTTTGCAGGATATCCGCGATCGCATTCCCGCTAATGCTGTCCAAATTCAAAGTATCAAGCAAATAGCCCCTACAGCAACGACCGCCGCCGCTCCTGCCGCCCCCGCCGCCGCAACTCCCGCCCCGACAACGCCTGCGGTGGCTGCCCTACCCGTTAGTGGCATAGAAATTTCTGGAATTGCTCGCTCGTTTAATGACGTGAACGATTTACTGCTGACGCTCAAGCAATCTTCCTTCTTGCAAAGTGCTAACACAAGAATAGTTACGGCTAACTTGGTAGACAATCCCGTCCAGTCCAGTGCTAGGCAAGGAGTTAAACTGCCCCAGGTGGTAAATTACACAGTTCAATCAACTTTTAGCGATGCGGGTGCAACTCAGCTATTAAGAGAGTTAGAACGCAAAGGTACGTTAGGTTTAGTCACGCGAATTCGTACACTGCAACAAAGAGGACTCATTCAACAATGACGTTTAGTGATGATTTTATTACGGTCGGCGAAGGGCAAGAACTGCAAGGTTCGGCAGATAATTACCCTACCTTGTTTGGCATCAAACTAACGCCACAAATTAGCGGTATTGCGATCGCTGTAGCCCTAGTAGCTTTAGCTGCTTACATTACCAGTAGCTATGTTATGCCAGTATGGCAAAAGTATGGAGAATTAACAGCAGACCGCGATTTAAAGCAATCGCAAGTCGATCAAAAACAAGCTAATATCAAGCAAGGCGAAAAATTAAAAACCGATCTAGTGCAAGCAAGGCAACAGCAAACGGAAATATTATCTCTGTTTGCCAATGAAAAAACTTTAGATACCTTACTACTAGATATTAACCGCCTAGTTGAATCTGGTAACGCTAGTCAAGGTGGAGTCGTTTCCAAGCTACAAAAATTTGAGCCAGTAAATCAAGTAGCCGAAATAATTAATGATGGTTCTTTTGGCTCAGAAGTAAACGGCAAATTAAAACGCCGCGTAATTAGTATTGCTCTTGTCGGAAATTACGAGCAAACACAATCAATATTACGCAACATGGAGCGATTGCAACCATTGTTGATTGTCAATGACTACACTTCAACTTTGCAGCAAGATCCGGTCGATCCTACTACCGGACGGTTGCCTCCAGCATCAATTAATACGGCCTTCAAATTGCAAGCGCTCATCCCTGCTAGTCCTGAAGAAGCCGCAGCCGCAGCCGCCGCAGCCGCCGCCGCTACTAAAAAGTAATAAAGCGCGATCGCGCTTTACATAACTTACGAATCTAAGGCAAACAGAACTATTTGAGGCTCAATCGTGGCGATAGTTCTGTTTGATGTTCTTTCTAGGGCAATTTTTTTGACAGTTTTAGAGTCAATGCACCTAAGAATTGCGTGTATTTACTGAGTAAAAACAATTTTAAAAATAAATGTTAAGTGAAGTTATCAGTAAATTCTCGCTTGTATATTCCCCATGGATAAAGATAGGTTTTTGGTGAAGTTTAATAGGTTAAAATCATCAAGAAATTTTTAAGAAAAGGTAGTATAGTAATTTTTGACTGTACGCCCTTAAAGTTATTGTATAAGCACAATTTGAAGGATTAAATCTAAATAAATAACTAAATTTGGTGTCCTTAGTTCGATTTTCAAGTAAGTATCTATATTTATAAATTAGTGAAGAGTGAGAAAGTGAAAAATCCTTGGATTAATAGTAGTGTAATAGTTGCCGGAGCAACAGTTGTGTTGATGGCTACCCAGCCTGGGGTTGCCCAAGTAGCAAAAATAACAAATGTCCAGCTAGATCGAACAAATGGTGGCTTGAACTTAGTCTTACAAACTTCCACAGGCAAGCGCCCGCAAGTTTTTACAAGTAAGCGAGGAAATAGTTTTATTGCAGACATTATCAATACACAATTACAGCTACCTCAAGGAGACACTTTTCGCCAAGAAAACCCAGCCCCAGGAGTCGCTTTGGTAACAATTAATCGGCTAGATGCAAATAGTATTCGGGTCGTTGTTACCGGGAGTAACAGCGCTCCCAACGGTCAAATTGGCGATCGCACCGACCGAGGTTTTACTCTAAGTTTGACCCCAGGAACGACCACCGCATCCACCTCTGGCACGTCGCCTAGTACGCCGCCCCAAGGGACTGCCCCCCCCAACAAATACTGCCCAAAACCCTGGCGGGGTCATGGTTCCCAATCCTAATGTCACGATTGATGGGGTTCCTCCATCGGGAGGTACGGCTCCCATATTACCTAGAGCCGTTGCTCCCCCAGTCGGAGATATTGCCGTTTCTAATACCGATTCCTCTGCCGCTCAAATTGATTTAGGTACGGAGGAGCGCGTCCCACGGTTGGTATTGAGAGAAGCACCAGTTAGAGAAGTGCTTGCTTTACTAGCTCGGGCGGCAGGGCTTAACCTTGCTTTTAGCGCCGCCCCCGCTACCGGGCAACCTAATCAGCCTACCGACCCGGCGGCGGCAGGAGCCGAAGGACCGAGAATTTCTTTAGATATTGAAAATGAGTCGGTGCAAGATGTTTTTAACTATGTTTTGCGCTTGAGTGGTTTGCAAGCAAACCGTGAAGGACGGACTATTTTTGTAGGGACAAGACTGCCTAACCAAGCCCGCGACTTATTAGTCCGTAGCTTTAGACTTAACCAAGTAACGGTAGGCGTAGCATTAAACTTTTTAGTCGGGATGGGCGCAGAAAGTGCCGTAAGTAGAGAAAGAACGATTACTAGCGTTAATGCTGTACCCGTTGGCGGTTCGGCAACTCCCGCAACTCAAACCCAAACTAGTACGGAAACTCGAATTGAATTGCAAAGAGTAGAATTTCAAGATTCTACTCCTTTATTGAGAGGGTTGCAGGCAATAGGAGACGAGCGGACTAATTCTGTAACCTTAATCGGTATGCCCAAGCAAATTGATATGGCTACGGCTCAACTAATTCAGCTTGATGCTCGTCGCCGTCAAGTAGCCATGAATGTCAAAATCGTAGATGTAAATCTCGCAGCAACAGAAGACTTTAATACTAGTTTTTCTTTTGGTATTGGAGATAACTTCTTTACAAATGCCACAAACGCCTTTGGTGGAGCAACTATAAATATTGGCGGAGATGCACCTCGTTCTACAAACAAGTTAATTTCTTCTTTGCAAGCTCAAGTTGTTAGTGGCAATGCCAAAGTTTTAACCGATCCTACTCTAATTGTCCAAGAAGGTCAGCAGGCTAATGTTAACTTAACTGAAGAAGTAGTAGGAAAAATTACTACTACTTTTACTGATACTGAGGGTAGTAGTAGAGAAACTCAAGAGATTGAAAAAGAAGATGTGGGTTTAACTGTTACTATCCGAGTTGAACGAATTGATGATAACGGATTTGTTGCTTTATCTGTAGCGCCTGTAGTACGAGCGCCTCAAGCAGAGTTTATATCAACAAATGGAGATCGTTCTACACTTATATCCGAACGATCGCTTAATTCAGGTTTAGTTCGTCTGCGCGATAACCAGACTTTGATTTTGTCAGGAATTATTCAAGATAGCGATCGCACGACGGTATCTAAAGTGCCAATTTTAGGTGATATTCCGATCTTAGGTGCATTGTTTAGAAGTACAAATAGACGAAACATTCGTCAAGAAGTTATCGTGTTACTCACGCCGCAAATTCTTGATGATTCAGAAAGTAGTCCTGCAGGTGTTGGTAATTATGCCCCTGGGGCAGACGCTCGTCGGTTGCTAGAACGCAGTCGTTCGGGACAACAGCAACAGCCTGAAACTAAAGAAATTAGAAAAATTCAAAATATAGACCTCAAGCACTAACTGGGGTAAAAAATAACTGAGTTTTTTAAGTTGCCCTAAAAAATGATTACTAGGGCAACTTACTTGCAGCCAAGGCTTTCTCTAGTTGCGATTCCTGTAACTGAATTTGTCCCGGTAGCGCGATCGCATAGTAAATTTACTTGATAGCGATCGATTAACGCATTGCTAAAATCTGCACCTGTAATATCAGCGTCAAAAAACCGGGAACGAGTTAAGGTTGCGTCGGTAAAAATAGCATTTTTTAAGTTGGCATTATCCAAGGTTACGCGATCGACCAATGCACCAGAAAGGTTTGCGTCTTCTAAATTTGCTCCAAGTAAAACGCCTTTCGTCATGATGGCATTAGTTAAGTTTGCACCTTGAAAATTTGCCCCCCGCATCTCTGCGGCAACAAATACCCCACCAACTAAATTAGTATGGGAAAAATCGCGGTTTTGTAAATTGGTATTGTTGTAATTAATAGTATTATCTTGGGCTAAGGCGGGTTTGGCAGCCAAGAGTATCCATAACAAAGCAAGACTTAAAATTAAAATTAAGCGTACCAAAACTCTTGTAACAGGAAACTTAATAGTATCCTCAGAAAATATCAAAATTCGCATTTGAGTTAAAACCCCACGGCAGTTCTCAATATAGATAACTTTACCGTACCAATTCATCTTGGCGATCGCGCTATTTAGCAAGCAAAATAGCTAAAATAATTCTAATAACTTCACTATACAATCAGTTCCAGCGATCGCAATTTTAGTATGGGGTCAAAAATGCTGCTGAATCTACCCAGATAGCGATCGAATTTAGCTAATAGTTTTCCCGACAAACTTTCTAGCTTACAAAATCAAATCGCCTATTGTTCTTGCCAATCTTTACCTAAACGCAGAGTCAAATAAGAATCAATATCCCCAGTTGCAGCTACTTCCACCTTACCGAAGCCTAAAACTTTTTGTAGCTCGGTAGCAGCTTTCAAGTCGCCGCGCTGGACGACAATTTCGGTTTGTGGCAACGGGTCTAGCCAATCAGAACTGGTATAGACATTTGCCAATCCTTGAGCTTTGAGGGAACTAACAACTTGGCGGCTCAAACTAGGTTGACCGGAAGCATTTTGTACGGCAATTTTCATGCTAGAAAGCGATCGCGCTTTGGGGGTACTAAGAACCTTTGCCCCAAAATATTCGCTCATTACTCGATCTTGCCCGCCGGGATCGAGCCAATAGCTACTAGGATCTAAACTTAGCGAACTTAAATTGCCTGGTAGCAACACCATTTGCAGATTTTGGGCATCTAATTTAGCGCCAAAATTTGCCAAAGTTAGCATTTCTTCTGGACTGAGATTGGTATCGACATAGTTTTGGACGATACTAATAATTAGCGGCAAACGAGCAATAATTGCTGGATTTGTCAGGCGATTTTTTAAAGCTTTAATTAGTAATTGCTGCCTTTGTACCCGTTCCAAGTCGCCATTTTTCCCATCTTGAAACCTAGCAAATTGTTGAGCTTGGTCGCCATTTAAAGTTTGCCAGCCGCTTTCAAGCTCGATTGCTAACTTTTGGGTAGCATCGCGGTAAGACATTGATTTGGGAACAAATACCTCCACGCCACCTAAAGCATTTACGAGTTCTCTCAATCCATCAGTACGGAGGCGGAGGTAGCGGTCGATAGGTACGTTGTTTAAACTTTTACTTACTACCCGCGTTGCCATCGCCGCACCTCTAGCATTTGCCAGGGAGATTTTTTCCAAGCCAATCTCTGGCAAAACTACCATGCTAGAACGGGGAATCGATAAAACTTTAATTAGTTGAGAATTTGGATTGAAGCGCACTAATAAAATAGTATCGCTACTAGCAGTCATGTCTGACGGCGAAACATCGTTTTTGCTCCCCACCGGATCGATGCCCAAAACTAAAATATTTACTGGATGGGCTATTTGGTATTGATTGGCAAACGGTACGGCTTTATTGCCTTGTTTTTTTAATAACTCTGCCAATTGTTGCTCTTGACTTAACGGCGGGCGATCGCTCCATATTGGGGTAAGTAAGGCAGCATTAGCTCCTAGCAATAAGAAAAAGGTAATTAAGCACGTCCAAGATAGCAAAGGATTTTTATGCCAAGTCAGCAAAAGACGATAGCGCAGCGCCCCCAAACCGTGTTTGACTATCTGGCGATCGAGGCGACGGACGGACGAATTATACGTTTTTTGGACTCCCTTAACCACAACTATTGTCCCTAAATTTAATCGCACTACAGGTATGGTAATGCAAGCTGTTAATATTGCCACTGTTAAAGTAAACTATCCTTGCAAATCGTGGCTTTAAATTAACTATGAGTAGCTCTTTGATACCCGTAATTCTAGCTGGTGGTAAAGGCGAACGTTTTTGGCCTCTTAGCCGCAAGCATCGTCCCAAGCAATTTTTAAGTTTGGATGGTAGTGGCAAAAGTTTACTCCAAGCCACCGCCGAGCGCTTGCTACCCCTAGCTGGTGGTTGGGATAACTTGCTAGTTGTTACCTCTAACGCTTTAGCTGATGGAGTCACCGAACAACTACCCCAACTACCCAAACAAAACCTCCTCGCCGAACCCGAAGGAAAAGACACCGCCCCCGCCGTTACTTGGAGTACATTGGAAATTGCCAAGCGTTACGGGGAAGACGCGATTGTGGGGTTTTTTCCCGCCGATCCTTGGATTGAAGATCCGCTTAGTTTTCAGCACACTTTACGAGCGGCGGTGGAATTAGTTGCCACAGAAAAAGTAATCGCTACTTTAGGCGTAAAGCCAAGCTACCCCTCTACAGGGTATGGTTACATCGAGCAAGGAGAACAAACCGGAACCTTTGGCGGTTTACCAGTCTATCGCGTCAATCGCTTTACCGAAAAACCCGATCGCCAAAGGGCCGAAGCTTTTATTTCTACCGGGCGATTTAGCTGGAATAGCGGGATGTTTATTTTTAAAGCCGGAGTAGTAATCGAAGAACTATTTACTCACGCCCCCGAAATTATCCAACCCCTCGCCGCCCAAGGTGCGGCAGCTTATGCAAACTTACCTAAAATTAGTATTGACTACGCCTTGATGGAAAAAACCAAACTAGCTTGCGTGTTGCCTGTAGACTTTGCTTGGGACGATTTGGGCGATTGGAATGCTATTGAGCGCTTATTAAAAACTGACGCGCCCAATGTAGAAGTAGCAAGTCACGTAGGCTTGGATACCAAAGGCTCGTTGCTTTACGCCACCGATGAGACGGAAGTAATAGTTACTATTGGTTTAGAGGATGTTGTGGTCGTGCGCGATCGCAATGTGACTTTAATTGTTAAAAAAGACCGCACCCAAGAAATTAAACAAGTCCTAAAAATGCTCCAAGAGAATCCAAAATTTAGCGATTTATTATAAAAGTAAACTCTCCGGTAGAGGTGCTAAACCAACTTTTTGCGGTACAACCAAACAATCCTTGAGCTTTGAGCGATCGCGCAGCTTGTGTAAGACTGCTAGGAAGACGCTGGCATTATCTTTATTCGTGTCTAGTGCTTGCTTTTCTCTCTTAGTAAGTTTTGAGCTAAACTTACTAGCTTTTTGGCTCAAAAAATTATTGTTTCCTTTATTTAATCCAACTTGTGTTTTTAACTCAAACTACTTCTCGTCAACGCGAAATTATTGAAGTTGTCCTCCGCAATGGTTGGGACTATATGCGCCGCATCTTAACTGGTGGCAAAGCCGACGAACCCCAGTTACCTACTCCTGCGGTATTGCGGAATATTTTGGTAGATTTGGGCCCAGTTTATGTCAAGCTTGGTCAATTATTGAGTACGCGCCCAGATTTACTACCTGCTGCCTACATTGATGAACTATCATCCCTCCAAGACGAAGTACCCCCCGCACCTTGGGCAGATATTGAAGTGTTGCTGCGCCAGCAATTAAGCCAGCCAATGGATGAAACTTTTTCTAGCTTTAGCGCTATTCCCGTGGCGGCGGGTTCTATCGCTCAAACTCATCGCGCTACTTTAGTCGATGGGCGTGAAGTTGCAGTTAAAGTGCAGCGCCCAGGAATTGATTTAACGGTGGCTCAAGATATTTCGTTAATTCGCGGTATAGCGGATTTGGTTGCTCGGACTGAATTTGGGCAAAGTTACGAGGTGGATTCATTAGCTGAAGAATTTGCTACGGCTTTGCAAGCTGAGTTAGATTTTAAGCGCGAAGCAAGTTTTACCGACCAATTGCGCCAAAACTTAGCAGATAGTCGCTGGTTTGACTCCAAACGCTTGGTGGTAGCAGAAATTTTCTGGCATCTAACTACAGAAAAAATCATGGTGATGGAGTGGTTAGATGGCGGCCCGTTGCTATCGGCTACCCTCATTAGCGATCGCGATGGAATAGATTCTAAGATCGAACGCGGGCAAATTACTTCTTTGCTCTTTCGTTGCTTTTTTCAGCAGGTATATATTGACGGCTTTTTTCATGCCGACCCCCACCCAGGTAATTTATTTTATCTCAAAGATGGGCGCGTAGCTTTATTGGACTGCGGGATGGTGGGCAGACTAGATCCGCGCACTCAACAGATTTTGACCGAAATGTTGCTGGCGATCGTCGATCTAGATGCTCAAAGGTGCAGCCAGCTAACATTGCAGTTAGCGGATTCTGCTCAACCTGTGATTTTATCGCGGTTGGAAAATGACTACGATCGGATGCTGCGTAAGTACTACAATTTAAGTCTTTCCCAAATCAATTTTAGCCAGGTATTTTACGAAGTTTTACAAGTTGCTCGCAATAATAAAATTCGCTTACCTAGTAATTTAGGCTTGTACGCTAAAACTTTAGCAAACTTAGAAGGAGTGACCCGTAAATTTAACCCGGAAGTTAATTTATTAGATGAAATTAAACCATTAATTACGGATTTATTTAGAAGGCAATTGTTAGGTGCAAATCCAGTTCAATCGCTTTTAAGGACTGCCTTAGATATAAAAAGCCTGTCTCTCCAATCTCCGCGCCACATTGAATTATTGTTAGATCGAGTAACTTCCGAGACTTTGCAGTGGAACTTATCTTTGCGCGGACTTGATGGGCTGCGGCGTAGTGTAGATGATTCTGCCAATCGCTTATCTTTTAGTATTTTAGTCGGTTCGCTAATTATGGGGGCGGCAATTATTTCTAGTAAAGCGCAAACAAGCGATCTGTCTTTACCTAGTAGCGTGCTATTTGCTGCTGCTAGTTTGTTGGGATTATGGTTAGTTTTTAGTATTATGCGTTCTGGAGGATTGAAAAATTCCAAATAAGCAGATAAAAATTTAACTGCTTCAAGGCAATTATTAAATTTTAGTAATTGCCTTTTGTTTTAAAATGTCAAACTGGCAGAAACCCTAGAAAAACATCGAAATTTTTGCGTATTAACTGCACATCTACTGAATAGGTATACTATTTACTTAGTATACGAACCTTAGTTGGGGTATATCTCTTTACGCCAGGCTAATTAGGTCTATAAAGTATTGAGAAGCACTCGCGCGATCGCGCTATAAACTCTATATAGCTCCAAAGTGCCGCGACAATCAGTATTTAGAGCAATTTGTGACGTAGAAGATTTTGAAGTGAGGAGAAGTGGTGAGACAAATATTTAATAGCTTTTGCCTAGCTAGCACTGTAATTGTATTTATAAATCAGTCCGCTAAAGCCGAGCGAGGAGCGGTTGCGTATATTGCGAGAATTCCTAGCAAACCCCAAACTATTAAGCTTGATGGGGGCAACTCTTGGCAGAAAATTAAGCAAATACGGACATCAAATATAGCGCAAACACCGCCAAATCAAAATCTGCCAGCTAAGGTACCAGGTTTTCCCCAAAATCTGAAGTCGCCCCAAAACAACCAAGTAGCACCTACTACTACTCAGCCCCGTCAAAATATTCCCGCACCTAGCAAGCTTGACCCCAATCCCAACCCGTTGCAGTTTCCGACCAAGCCCGAAGAAGTAAGACTTGAGCCAACAGAAGCCATTAGCTTGCAACAAGCATTGGAATTAGCACGGCGCAACAACCGCCAATTGCAAGCCGCTTTATTGACTCTAGAGCGCAGCCGCGCCAACGTGCGCGAGGCTCAAGCAGAGGAGTACCCAAATTTAAGTATCCAAGGCGGACTAACTAGCAGGGGAAGTAACGTTTTTAGCGATGCAAACAATAATAATAATGGCATCACTGGCAACGACCAGCTATTGCAATTGCTCAACCAAAGTAGTAATAGTGATGGCAGTTCGACGGCCCTAAGTGGCACCGTAGAATTAAGTTATAACGTCTATACCGCAGGCGCTAGAACCGCCCGTATCCGCGCCGCCGAAGAACAACTGCGTTTTGACCAGCTAGACGTGGAACGCTTGACAGAGCAGCTACGCTTGGATGTATCTAACGACTACTACGACTTGCAACAAGCCGACGAACAAGTACGGATTAATAGGGCCGCAGTTACCAACGCCGAAGCTAGTTTGCGCGATGCTCAGGCGAGAGAACAAGCAGGAGTGGGAACGCGGTTCGATGTATTGCAATCGCAAGTCCAACTTGCCAACGCCAATCAAGATTTGACCAACTCCTTAAGCGAACAGCAAGTTGCTCGTCGCCAGTTAGTAAACCGTTTGAGTTTAGCTCAAGTAGCAAATGCGATCGCCTCAGATCCTGTAGAAATAGCTGGAGTTTGGAATTTGCCTTTAGAAGAAAGCATCATTCAAGCTTTTCAAAATCGGGCGGAGCTACAACAACAATTGGTACAGCGTAATATCAGCGAACAAAATCGGCGCATTGCACTTGCAGGTATTAGACCTAGAGTTGCCGTTAATAGTAGATACAACGTCAGCGATACCTTTAATGACGATCGCAGCTTTGGTGATGATTATTCCTTGGGCGCGAACCTAACTTGGAATTTGTATGATGGCGGTGCAGCCAGAGCTAGTGCTAGAGCGCAAGAAGCAAATATTGCGATCGCTGAAACAAATTTTGCCGATACTCGCAATCAAGTAAGGTTTGAAGTAGAAGAAGCTTATAGTAATTTGCAATCAAATTTAGCGAATATTCAAACTGCTTCTGTTGGCTTGGAGCAAGCTAGGGAAGCTTTGCGTCTGGCGAGACTGCGTTTTCAAGCTGGGGTAGGCATCCAAACAGAAGTAATTGATGCGGAGGATAATTTAACTCAAGCTGAGGGTAATCGAGTCACAGCTATAATAAACTACAATCGAGCTTTGGCAAGTTTGACTAGAGCAATCAGTAATAGTGCATCGCCGTAACTAACGATGAATGAGGCAAGGCACTTTAATCTAGGAAAATGCTGCGTTTATCTCGATTGGATGGTTTAATGTCATAATTCCTGTAGAGATCGAAATATTTATCTAAAGTTGGTTGAGGCGTTTTTGTGCCGAATCGGAATTATTGGCTGTCATTACTAGTTATTTTTGGCGCTTGGGGAGTAAGTTTGCCCGCTAACGGACAAGCGCTTATTCCCTATAACGTGCAACTCAATACCGTAGAACTAGAAAAGCAAGGTTTGGGTTTAGCTCAAGAGGCGGCGCAGTTGGCACAGTTTCAACAATACGAACTAGCTCTACCACGAGCTAGGTTAGCAACTCAATTAGCTCCCAAAAGTTACCAACCGTGGTTGCTATTGGGGGGGTTATATTTGCAGACCAACAAGTTTAAAGAAGCTGTTGTACCTCTGCAACAAGCTAAAAATTTAAATCCCAAAAATCCAGCAATTTGGTTTGCTTTGGGTTCGGCAAATTTTGGACAAGAACAGTACCAAGCGGCGGTGGATAATATACTTGCAGGCTTGAAGCTTAAACCCAACGATCCCGATGCTTTATTCGATTTGGGTAATTCTTACTACAAGCTCAATCGCTTACCGGAGGCGATTTCTCAATATGATAAAGCCGTGGCGGTTAATAAAAAGTTTTGGCCGGCGATTAACAATATTGGCTTGATTAAGTACGAACGGGGAGATACTCCTGGGGCGATCGCTTCTTGGCAAAATGCCCTAAAAATTGACAAGCAAGCCGCCGAACCCCAGTTAGCTATAGCTGTAGCTCTCTACGCTCAGGGCGATCAGCAACGCGGTTTAGCCGCAGGAGAAGCGGCTTTAAAAATAGATAGTCGTTATGGTGATTTGGAGTTTCTCAAACAAAACCTGTGGGGAACTCGCTTGCTTAACGATACTAAAAAGCTATTAGCTGCGCCTCGCATTCGTTCTACTTTACGAGAACTACCCACGCAGCCACAACAACCCAATCCCGCGCCCGCCGCGCCATAATTGATCCAAGTCCATAAGTTTATGGACTTGCTTATTAACGGATAAACTTCAGACTTTCGGTATCTTTAACAAATAAATCGGTAAAGATACTCATGACCGTGCGCGATCGCACTTTAATATTTGTCGTTACTCCCATCCCTGACTGCAATGCCACTTCTTGACCGTTAATTAATAGGGATTGTTTTTCTAGGCGCACTTTAGCCGGAAACCGATAGAAAGGATAAACTTCATCCGGCGGTAAGGCATCCGAACCAATCCAAACTAGCTTGCCTTTTACGTCGCCAAATTCGCTAAAAGGAAAGGAGTCTAGGCGGACATCTACCTCCATTCCCGCTTTTACAAACCCAATATCGCGATTAGTAATAAATATTTTTGCTGTCAAGGCATCTCCCGGCACTATTTTAAGTATTGGTTGGCTAAGATGGGCGACAAAGCCTGGATTATACACCTGCATATCGAATACTATGCCGTTTTCGGGTGCTTTAATATCTTGATACTGCAATGTTAAATTAGCTTGGCTCAACTGGCTGTCTATTTCTGCTAGGCGCTTATTATTTTCAATCAGAACTTTAGTCAATTGACTATCAATTTCTGCAATACTTTTGTTATTTATAGCAAGTTGATTTAATAAGTCTTTGCGATCGAAAGCTAGAATATTTTTGCTTTTAGATTCGGCTTCACTAACGGCTAGTTCGAGTCTTGCGTGTTCTTGGATACTTTTGTCAACTTCTGCTCGATTAGTTTGTACTTGTTGCTGGTGTTTGAGGAATTGAATTTTAGAAATCGCCCCAGCTTTAGCTAGAGAAGCAATATCATGCAGGATTTTTTGTTCTGTATTTAAATTACTTTTGAGATTAGCTAGTTGAATATCTGTTTGGCTTAGTTGAGTCTTTAATTGAGCAACCTCTAATTGGGAAGCGAATTCTCGCGACTGTAACTCCGATTGACTCGATTACAGGCGCTCGATTTGTTCTTTATCTAAGTGACTTATTGCTTTTGAATCGC
>QQTW01001209.1_pt1 | contig 17744 bp, 16 predicted proteins | sample 1904831 | NCBI WGS metagenome assembly QQTW01 (sample SAMN09435610, study PRJNA476489) | Subsurface metagenome, whole genome shotgun sequencing project. | reverse complement strand
TGCTTCTTCCTCAATTTGTTAGGCTGGCGTCCATCCTTCTGCTCGCTGTCGCTTTCTCTAGGGCCAAGAATGGGCGATCTTGCAAAGAGGTGAGAAATCTTGCGTTCTCGAGTAGGACTCTTTAAATTAGGAGGCACCACCAGGTTCGAGGGTAGATTTTGTAGCCTAGGCTTCTGCTCTGGCGTAGTGTTAGTCTCCTGTACTGTGTTGCGGTTGGCGTCTTTCAAAACCTCCTGGTCATTCGTTGTCTTAGAATGCGAAGGTATGTGAGGCGACACTGCTGGTTGAACGGCCGACCTTTTAGCGACCATCCCAGGGGTAGATACCGGAGGAGTCTGGTCTGAAGGCATTGCTGTAGCAGGCTCAACTGGCCGCTGAAATCTTGCCGAGGCTAATGCTGGAGATTTCTTAGATGGCAGTGTGTTGCTCCGTTGCACGCCACCTGCCAAAGTGGTACTTGCCAACGGAGTGCCTGGAGTGCCAGGGCTAGGGGCGCCGGTCGAACCCTTTGAGTGTCTTGAAGACACCGAGTTTCTTCGTCCAAACTTTCGTAAACTATCTGCGCCTGCACTAGCGTCCGAGGCTGAACGGCCCATTGTAGCCTTATGAGGAGCCATTGTCGGTGGCCCACTTTCCATATCCTTCACAGTTTTCTCGTCAACAGCTGTGCCACTCATCCCAAATAGGAAGTTGTCCTGATTTTCTATCAGGAATATGAGCACGTCTTGACTGAGGCGATATTCCTTCGGCGCCATATCATGTGAAGGGTGCGATATGATGCCAGGTTGGAAAATGGCAGCAAGATTGGGGGGATTCATCCGGTTGAGATCCGACTTCGATGAGAACACAGCAAGTAAATCAAGGACATAAAGCAGCAATTGGCGGTTGAGAGGCGGAAGCTCGGTGATCAATCTTTGATATGTAGCAACCGCTTTATCATGATCGAAGTTTCCAACGTCTTGCTCTTGAGCCTCCATATCACCGACTGCTTGCGCTTGATGTGATCGAAGAGGATCTCTGAAGCGTTCGTAGAAGTCCAACGGCACGATCGGCTCTGGCAGCAGGTTAAGGTACCGTCGGAATATGTTTGCTGCATCATGAACAGTGTATCCTGTCCAGTCTAGTCCTTTTCCATATCTTTCTGGGGAGTCGAAAATGGTCTGAAGATCCTTGATTCGCTTCGCCGAACCGCTGAGTCGGAATATTCCCTCCACATCAGTTGCTGCATGATCTCAACAACTATATCAATAAAATTTGGATTTGAGGACTCACCTTTCTCTTTCAGAAAGACACCGCATTTGGCAACCACTATAGGAACATAGCCATAGATGAAGCTTTCGCCCGATTCGTTCGTAAGAGAAATCGCAACGTTGGCGTATCTAATGCTTTCAGCAAGGGGCACTCCAAAAATGCCCGGTGATATTCGAGCTGGAAAACGTCAGTCACTGTAAAGTTCACAAGTATGATAGCGCCGTGACTATGACAGAATTGAAACACAAAAATAAAAGTTACGGAGCGTTTTGATACTCCTCCAGTGCATGTCATGAACGTAAATAAAGGTTACAGACGGCTCACCGTTCTCTTCATTCTTTTCAGTGTTCTTTCGAAACTTCTTCCACCACGAGGCCAGTTCTCGTTTCGATGGTGGAGAGGCAGTTGTGTATGCTGCAGTAGATGGTGGAGCGCCTTGATGAGGTGGCTGTTGTACTTGTTGTATGGCCGCCGCTGGCTGCGACTTCTCCGTCGCCATCACGAAGCCAGCTTATACGCGGTGCCGCTTTTTCCTCTGAAGGAACTGGCTATCGATCTTTTTGATATTGTATCGCCCAGACGTTTGCTTTCATTGACCTATACAGGTTCAGAGCAGCTGTTTTCCCGGTGGAGAATTGAGGCTGAATGGTCGCGGTGATAAGGGGGTGTAAGGCGCTTTGATATTCCGATCAACGCTCCTCAAGGCCTCGACGATAATGTGGGGTCTTTTTGGATACGGCTACTGACAGGAGGAGCAATTTTGTGAATGATTGAGAGACGCGACGCGATGAGCCTCTGGGGACATAGGTGAGGAGAGCACGATGAGAGATTGAGCTTGACAGCTGGCTGTCTGGGCGCTGAAAATACAGGGATGAGTGATGTTCGTTAGCAGCCAGGTTCGGCTCTTCCAATGGCGCGCAAAGCTAAGTTCACAGGTCAGTCAAGCTGCTTGCTGAAGACTGAGAAAGATCATGGAATCCTGCAGTGCCACTCGACGATCAGCGCACGGTGGGACTGTTTCTTAGCGTCCTGCCTTGCTCCGAGTCTGCCAGCACCACTTGCATATTCTTGTCTTGAGATTAATTTATTGGCTGTTACTACGTATTCTCTCCGTTTTGCATTACATCGAAGCTACTGCCAGCCTCTTAAGCAGCTTCTATTTCAAATATTTGTCTACAGGTGCATTGTTGGTATATGTTTGCGCTTTTGTGCTGGACGGGTTGCTGAAATTGTCGTCCCATGCTGCCATTGTAAATTTCTACTAGAATGAGAAGATCTCCGGAGCATTGAGATAGACAGATCGAAGCATACATCCGGGAAGTCTGAAAGCTTGAAGCTCTGACTAACTCGCATCCTGGGAGTTGTCTAATTAAAGCCACAGGCCCTTACATCTATGACAGAAAGAGTGAGATAGCTTGTGGCTTCCCCAGCCGTGGGATTATTTCTACAGCTGCTGTCAGAAAATCTGCCAAGGCCTACTAGTAGTATGCTGGAGGCAGACCTGGTTTACACCACCAACCCCGTTTGTACCTAAGTCTTAAATATTTGAGGCTTTCAGTGAAAGATTTACGTGTATGATGATCAAGTAGGAAATCTCCAAACTGCAAGATGAATGGAATATGAGGTGAAGAATAATCTTACCAAAAATCATAAGATTCGTCAAGAATTGAGTTTGAGAGAGCTTTTCGAAACCCTGTCAATTTTGATTGGATACAGACCTGGATGCGCCAGGTTAGCAGCCTGCCACTTTGGTGCTTCTGTGATTATCCCAATCAGTACACCTCAACGTATAATCTTCAGTGCGAACCTGAACCGTCCATTGCCTGTTGCCTGTTGCCTGTCGCCTCTCGCTCCATCTCCCGGGTCAATTTATCTCCCTTACCCATCATGGATAGGTAGGTGGTCTGCCACAATCCAGCTGCTTGATCTCAACGCTGATCATACTTGCAGTCTTAATGCAGCAGAGCAGCGCGAACTCTCAGGTCGCATGGAAAAGAAACAGATGAAGGAGTTCATGACTGTAAGCTTTCCATTGTGCCCTACAGCATGCCTTACCTGTTCTTCAAATATGATCTTTACTGACACACTATGATGCTCACAGATGTACTCCAAACTTGTCCAACGATGTTTTGATGATTGCGTGAACGACTTTACAACCAAATCATTGATATCAAGAGAAGAAGGCTGCGTCATGCGATGCGTGGATAAATACCTCAAAGGTTCAGAACGGCTAGGATCGCGATTTCAAGAACAGAATGCAGCCATGCAAGCAGGCCAGTTACCTGGGCGGTAGGGCTGCTTTATCTGTCTCTGCAGAGGAGAAATCATGTACTATATCAAGAGGAGGCAGTCTTGCTCCTCCTTGAAAAGGGTTTCGTTTCCATGACGTTGGCATTGGCGGCGTTTGAAGAAAATACACCAGCGAAGGCACAAGATCTAACATTACTGGACTCGATCGTCTCAAGTCGGCTCTTCCCCTGCAGACTTTCCTCTCCAGTCAACGTGTACAGAGTGAATCAAGACACCATACCGCATAGTGATTTCCTATACCAGTCTTGTGTTGAAGATGTTCCAACGAAGACGTCTTGAAGCTCTGCGTAAAGGGGAGAGTGAGTTTCGTCGGTATCTATCAAAACTCGGTGCCAAGCATTTTTCCATGCAAATATCCGTCATCCCGAATTAGGTGGATCATTGCAGAGTAAATAAAAGGACCCCTCATCAAGTGCATCACGCTTCCCCGCCCATACCCAAAAAACTAATTCGTCAGCTTGAGAAGTATATTCTGGTCGGTTACTTCGCACACTCATCGTTTCTGCACAGCACAAGCCATACAAGCATAACCATCACGAGCCCAAAAACCCGCAGGAAGATTTGCTTACCGTCATGTCCTCTGGCACAGTTGGAAAGGTATGAGGAATTCCTCCTTGATGCGCCGTTCACTGACGATGAACTGTAGACGATTACATGCAATGTTGGTCTTCACTTAAGTCCAACCGCTTCGCCGTCTCATCAGATCTCTAGGCTGCTGTTGCATGGGAGGCTGGCAAGGACCTATCGATTGAAGAAATCGAGGTCGCACCACCAAAAGCACATGAAGTCAGGATAGAGATCTATTATACTGGTGTCTGCCATACAGGTGAGGGAAGCTATCCTCAAAGCTTTGATCGACTGTCCTGATGCGGTAGCGACAGACGCATACACCTTGTCTGGCAAAGACCCTGAAGGGGCATTTCCGATTGTCCTTGGTCATGAAGGTGCTGGCATTGTCGAATCCGTTGGGGAAGACGTGACTTCAGTGAAACCTGGAGACTATGTGGTGCCTCTATAGTAGGCAACCTATTTCTAACCTTCAGGATATATAAAACTCACAGGCATTCTCTAGTACTCCCGAGTGCAGAGACTGCAAGTTCTGTAAATCTGGCAAGACAAATCTATGCGGCAAGATACGAGCAACGCAAGGTAAAGGCGTCATGCCCGATGGAACGTCCCGATTCAAATGCAAGGGCAAAGACCTCCTCCATTTCATGGGCACCTCGACCTTCTCGCAATACACCGTGGTAGCCGACATTTCCGTGGTCGCAATCACAGACAAGGCGCCGATGGATCGAACCTGTTTACTTGGGTGTGGTATCACAACCGGTTATGGCGCGGCTGTTGTGACGGCTAATGTAGAGAAGGGTTCCAACGTGGCAGTGTTTGGTGCAGGCTGCGTGGGTCTGTCGGTAATCCAGGGTGCTGTGAAACAAGGTGCCAGCAAGATCATCGCTGTGGACGTTAATGATGGAAAGGAGGAGTGGTCGAAGAAGTTTGGAAGTACAGATTTTGTGAATCCAACTAAATTGGGCAAGCAAAGCATCCAAGATAAGCTTATCGAAATGACCGACGGCGGCTGTGACTACACATTTGACTGTACCGGGAACGTGAACGTGATGAGAGCGGCTCTAGAGGCGTGTCACAAGGGATGGGGTCAGAGTATCATCATCGGAGTGGCTGCAGCAGGACAAGAAATCTCAACCAGACGTAAGTGATGATTATGATGATACAACAAGCCTCGCAGTCACTGACCACGGCACAAACTCCAGCATTCCAATTGGTTACCGGCCGAATATGGAAAGGTTGCGCCTTCGGAGGCATAAAAGGACGATCGCAGCTACCAGACTTGGTAGACGACTACATGACTGGTAAGCTGAAGGTCGACGAATTCATCACCCATCGTCAACCTCTGGCAAGCATCAATAGCGCATTCCAGGATATGAAGGCGGGAGACTGCATTCGCTGTGTGGTGGACATGAGGAAAGATTGACTCGGAAAGGCCCATTTGTGATGAGGACACTATTCGCGTGATGCTGTATGCAAGTTGCAGGAAGCGGGTCACGGTCGCCTTCGTCCGTTTACCACGAATAACATAACCTGAAACTCGTGCTTCTCTACTGTCAGGATCATATCCAACGGCCTCGCCAAATTGGCATGAGACATATCATTTGCTGCTTCGGATAGAACGCCGGATGTGGCGCCAACAAGCTTTGACTAGATGCATTTACCACCGAAGCTGCTCTCACGTGGTTGATCAGAACTGCACTGGGTCTAGAACAATGCTTCCGGCGGTCCGATGGATGAAGCAATCTTTTTCTGATCTGGTCTGTGGAACGGCTGGATCAGTGCCCTTTCTGCATCGAATCAGGGGAGTAGTTGACAGTACTACTAGTATGCATCTTTGTATGCATGGAGGATGGGACAGATGCAGGGCCTCGGCCACTTGGCTGGGGGCACCGGGAGGACAACTACCCGAAACATCCAGCTCCCGCAACTTTCAAACCGTGTTGGGCATAGACCACGCCATTTCAGACCCAAAGTGTGTCAAGCGCTTGAGCAGTGATAGCAGTGACTTGAACAAAAGCCACATCCATCATTGCTACTATCCTAAGCTCATGCCCAGGAACGGTAATTCGCTCTGAAGATCAGTGCGCCATTCCCTTCCTGTGCCGCAGGACAGGAAACCCCGGCCCACTGTCTGATACTGCTTACATCCTAGGTAGAGTCATCCGGACATCGAGCACAAATTACATCCATAGAAACGGTGAATGATCCGTCTCATGTGTTTTAGTGTTGGTTGCCTATTGCGTTATGGATATCTAGAGTGCGCTGCGGTAGTGTGCAAGCTTACCCCAGTCTCCCAAGTCCTCTTCATCCTTTTCCATGACATTGATGGGCATCTTGACCCTGGAGTGTAACTTGTCCCTCCATTGGTAGCTCTTCTTGTTCGCCCGCTTCTCTCCCAGACTCTGCTTGTAAACTAATGGGAGGCCTGTAAGCGTCGTTGCTGTCTATTCTATCCCAAAGAGCTGTGCTTGTGTTTGGGGCTTTTCTGTTTTTCGATTCGCACAATTGGCATCAGCTCAGCATGCATGCAGCGAGGGCTGTTAAGTCTGGTCTCTCCTTCATCGCGCAAATGTCGCCAACATGGCCTTCATCCGGGAAGAGGTCGCATGACGCATCAGAAGAGACGGGTTTGCTTAAAAGCCAGAACGAGGAATTTCCCACACGTAAGACTTTCAGTATGCGCAATTTTCGGACATACACTGACCTCACAGCAGCAGCGTGGACGCGCATAACAACTGACACACATGGCAGACGCTTCCCCCAGGCCATTGCTCATCGAGGCTACAAAGCGCGTCATCCAGAGAATACTATGCGCGCATTCCAGGCTGCGGTCAAAGGTCGAGCCCACGCCATTGAGACTGATATTCACTTGTCTAGAGATGGCGTCGTCGTTCTCTCGCACGATGCTGATTTGAAACGTTGCTTCGGCATTGGAAAGAAGATAATTGACTGTGACTGGGCCGAACTTTCTCAGCTCCGTACTCTTCAGGAACCTCACGAACCTATGCCACGCCTCCTCGATCTCCTAGAGTACATCACACAACCCGGCCTTGATCATATCTGGATCTTACTCGATATCAAACTCGACAATAACGCTGACGACGTCATGAGGCTCATCGCCAACACCATCGATTCTGTCGTACCAAGCCAGACGAGATTGTGGAGGGACAGAATACTGCTAGGCATATGGGCGGCCAAATTCCTACCACTTTGTGCCCACTACCTTCCCAGATATCCATTGACACTTATTGGATTCTCGACCTGCTACGCACGCAAGTTTCTACCTGTACCTAACGTCAGTTTCAATATGCTACAAAAAGTCTTGCTAGGACCTATCGGTTCGAGATTTATTCGCGACGTCAAAGCAGCTGAGAGACAATTGTTTGTGTGGACGGTTAATGAAAAGAATTTGATGAAGTGGAGTATTCAGAAAGAGGTTGATGGAGTCATCACAGACGATGTCACAAAGTTCAGGGACATTTGTGATGATTGGAACGAGGATGTGGGTACAATCAGCGTGAGCTTTGCGCAGTGGTTGTACACCTTTTGGCTGTACCTCATGATTCTGGTATTTGGTTTCTTGTTCCATTTCCGCTTCCCTGAATCAGTGGAGCAATATAGAACGAGGAAACCTGCACGGGAAAGTCGGGCAGGAAAGGGTTCGAGATGATAGGTTGGCATGGGCAGAACATAAGCAAGGACGCTGATGTGGTTTCAGCATGCTCGGGATATAGCTGAAAAGTCACGATAACAGGCAAGGTCCTGCTTGACGAAGGCACGCAGATAAATGATGAGAAGACCGTCGCATTTTGCAGGCACATAATTAAACAGACTAGAAGAGGAACGCAACATTGAACACATAGAGAGGCTCAGCTCTCCTTTTATGAACAAACGAGTTGCATCATAGAAATGTATGCCTGTGAATGGATGAGGAGCAGCACACTCTGTAGATGTGTTTAAAAGATTTAGCCGTTGCGTGAAAGTGTCAACTCGAGCTGGTGTTCCCCGCAGCGGTCGCGTGTTTAGACTCCACCGGGCGCGTCTCTTCGACAAAGCTTTATGAGCATAACTTCTAGGCTACGTATCGCATTACAGATTATCTGAGCATGCCCAGGTAGGCGTTACTGCTCCTAGGACACCATCAATCAGCTGAGCCTTCAATAGAGAAATCATCACCATCCAAGCTGGCCAGTGCGGCAACAACGGTACGTCTTCTCTTCTTTCTATGGACGTGGCACCAATATCCAATGGCCAGATCCTGACAAGTTCTTACTACAGTCGGCAGTCAATTTTGGCAGCAGTTATGTCAGGAGCATGGCATCAATCAGGATGGAAATCTCGAGGACTTTGCGACCGAGGGAGGGGATCGTAAAGACGTCTTCTTCTACCAGGTTCGCCCGAGGCAAAACCGACAGCTATTTGGTGCTGATAAGTAATTTGAAAGAGCGACGACACAAGATACATTCCTCGCGCTATCCTGATAGATCTTGAGCCAAGAGTACGACTACGTGCGATGAGGAGGAAATGCCGGCTAATGGATTCAAGGTGATCAACAGCATACAGACCGGCCCGTATAAGAACATCTACAACCCGGAAAACTTCTTCATTGGTCAGCATGGCATGGGTGCAGGAAATATTTGGGCAGCAGGGTATGCCGCGGGAGAAAGCGTCCAAGAAGAAGTGTTCGACATGATCGATCGAGAAGCAGATGGCAGCGACTCATTAGAGGTCAGTTTCTGGAGTCCTCGTTCCTGCAGATCTTAACACATCTGGTCTTCGTAGGGCTTCATGTTACTTCACTCAATCGGTGGAGGCACAGGATCTGGGTTAGGCTCATTCCTTCTCGAACGTATGAACGACCGCTTTCCCAAGAAGTTGATGCAGACATACTCTGTCTTTCCGGACTCAGCGACCGTCGATGTCGTGGTCAATCCTTATAATAGCCTGCTCGCTATGCGAAGGCTGACACAAAATGCGGATTCAGTGGTGGTGCTTGACAATGGCGCTCTCACACGAATAGCGGCAGATCGTCTTCACGTCCAAGAACCTTCTTTTCAGCAAACTAACCAGCTAGTCTCTACCGTCATGTCTGCGTCGACTACCACCCTTCGCTACCCCGGTTATATGCATAATGATCTGGTAGGAATTATAGCATCGCTGATTCCTACGCCCCGATGCCACTTCTTGATGACAGCCTATACTCCCTTCACCGGTGATAACGTGGACCAGGCGAAGACCGTGAGGAAGACCACTGTGTTGGATGTTATGAGACGTCTACTTCAGCCGAAGAATCGAATGGTCTCTATCAACCCTTCGAAATCGAGCTGCTACCTCTCAATCCTCAACATCATCCAAGGTGAGGCTGATCCGACAGATGTACACAAGTCACTACTTCGCATCCGCGAAAGACGGCTGGCCACTTTTATCCCTTGGGGCCCTGCGTCCATACAGGTCGCCTTGACCAAGAAATCGCCCTACCTTCAGAATGTACACCGAGTATCAGGCCTGATGTTGGCAAATCATACCAGTGTGGCGACATTATTCAAGAGGATAGTGGTCCAGTACGAAAAGATGCGAAAAAGAAATGCCTTTCTAGAGCAATACAAGAAAGAAGCCCCTTTTGCCGATGGTCTTGGCGAGTTTGACGAAGCAAAAGAGGTAGTGACAGGGCTGATTGAGGAATATGAGGCAGCGGAGCGGGATGACTACCTGGATCCTGATGTTGGGAAGGAAAAGGCCGAAGGCTCGTGATGTATACACATGGGAATGGGCAAAGTGACACGTTTTGGGGGTGTTCAAGCGCACCTTCAGCACAACTCATGTGTGACGAAGACTATGCGGCTGGACATAAACAGTAGAGGGTCCACAATAGGCACAGCAGTCCATGTGGGACTGTAGGACGTGGCAGCAGGCTTTACAGACGTGTGGACTCGGGCAAAGTTACTATTAAAGTCAAAGGTCGAATCGAGGGAGACAAGGCAAGGCAAAGATCACATCTGGGAGCGCACCGGCATTTTCCAGATGCAGCGGCAGGTCAAAGGTTTCTTTAGAGGATGCTGGATGGTGACTTGTCCGGGAATTTGTCCTTCGGGCTGGCTGCAGGTGTGCAAGGTGTGCATGGCATGCATTGCTTGTGGCACTAAAGGGAGCCCTGCAGCTGCCAGAGACTCAGAGAGACAGCAGCATTCAAGGATGGTGGCACTAGGCCGGACGAGCCTCTCACCAAGCAGCGGAGCAGGATACGGCTATGTAATATCCATCCACGATCATGGTGAAGAACAAAGACAGTTTACTTGCCCAGATACTAGTAGTAGATAGGTTGTGTTGTGTTGTGTTCTGTTCTCAGACAAACAGCACGAGATTGCCTGCACTGGTTCCAAAGGCAGCTTGCTGCTTAAGATCTTTACCACCGAGAACAATCTCTTCTGGCGGCAGCATGCAATTTACGTCCTCACCCTTGCTAGTAGTAATCTCGATCGAATCTCGATCGAGCAGTTCTCAGAAGCCAAGAGTACCATCATTTACGTTGGTCATTTCCCGGCCGTCTGGCATGCTGCATGCTGCATCCTCCAGTCTGCAGTACAGCAGTGCAGGACAAACAGTGTGACATAACCCATAATCGCCTGCGCCATCGTCACAAAGTTAATGAGCCACAGGGAAGCCTACTAGCAGTTAAGGTAGGAAGCTAAAGCTAGACCCAGAATCCAAAGCCCGAAGCCCAAAGCCCAAAGCCACAAGCCCAGACCCGGAACACGTTCGGCCTTCCTACTTGTTATGCTGCTACAGCCAGTGCAGCACCCAAGGTCCTCCGGTCTTAGATTTCTTGCTAAGAGGCAAGATCGCTTGCTACTACTTAACCAACACCTACCTGCTCCACCTCCTTCTTCCTCCTTCGCCGTCCAAACTACGACGTCGACCATTTCTGCCTGAACTCCACATCATCCTGTGACCTGGCTCGTCGCATCTGACAAACAGTCATCCATCCGCCAGCAAAACCACCCAGTGTACCCAGCAAGCCCTTCTCGTGCTCCTTTTTACTTCGACTGACACTCCCGCGCACCTCGAACCATCCATCATGCGTTCGCGATCATCATCTGCATCGTCAGCTTCGTCGCTGCCAGCCGATAATGTGCAGATCTTCGTCAAAATAGGTGGCGGAAAGAGTAAGTCAAGCCATAAACCTCACCATCGGCTTGAAACGAAGACTGATCATGCGACCTCTATAGCCATTCCACTCAATGTTCGACCACCAAACTCCATATCCGACGTGCTCGCTTTCCTATCTGCCTCTACCACCCTCCCTTCCGACGTGAGACTTGTCCTCGCTGGCCGGCATCTAGCTCCTTCCGAGACGGTATCATCGCTGAATCTCCAACCCGCCACCACCCTCGAGCTCCTCTCACCTCTTCGTGGCGGCACCGCACCACTCGAGATGGGCGAAGCCTCCACGCTCCACACCGAACCCGCCGTAAACGCCGACGTAGACACACCCTCATCCGGCGCCGCTACACCCACCACCACAACAGAAACAAGCCCTTCCGGGGCATCTACACCAACTACCACAACAGCTGTACGCAGAAAGCCTCGCTGCGCCCGTCCTCCCTGCAAAGCCCCAGCCCAAGCCATAACCGGCGATTGCGGGTTCTGCCAGAAGCGCTTCTGCAGCAAACATCGCATGCTGGAGAGTCATGCTTGCGAGGGGTTGGAGGACGCCAAGAAGGCGGAGAGAGATCGGAACCGGGTGAAGTTGGAGAATGAGAGGACTGTCATGGTCAGAGGGATCTAAGCCATGACATTTGATTCCCCTGACCCGGTCAGGGCAGCGGGGGCGGGGAATTTGTGCTGTGGTGCGGCAAGTTTGAGCCTTTTCTACCCTACCTTAATGAGTTGCACTTTTTGCATTCCTGCATCCTTCGATCTATATACCATTCCGTGCATGTACGCGGCATGGATAGCTAGCTCATCGCTCAGGGGGAGTGTGTTACCGCTCCAAACTCCCACGTACTGCTTGTCTTCCCATCAGATTCGGTTAGCACAGCCGAGACCCTCTAACCCTGAGAATGTCGAGTTTTGCCCTGGTAGTATAAAAGAAATCCAGCGCCTTTCCATCCCATACACTTTAACCTCAAATCAGGTTGATCTGATCTGATCCCATACATTCTGCTCAACGATACGGGGATTCTGCTTGCTTACGGATCCAATAGAGCATGTATTCTCCAGATTCTACTCCTTACTCTACCGTCGTCATCAGAGAAAAAAATCCATCAGGGCTGAAATTGTTGCGATTTGGAAATTTCTTCTTTTTCTCTTTTTTGGGGGGGGAGGGGAATGATCAATGATCAATGATCAATGATCAACAGCGCTATGTTGTAAATGATTGATTTGATCACACCTCAGGCTGCTGTTGTCGTACTTATGCTTTTCTGTGAGGAAGTAAGTAAGTAAGTAAGTAAGTAGTTGGTGAGTTTTCAGCAAGAGCGGTGGTAGTGGTGTGATCCCAGGGCAGGGCAGGGCAGGACAGGGTAGGGTATGTATTGCGTTGGTATTTGTATTCGCATCTAACTTTCTCGTTCTTTGGTTCAAGGGTACTACTAGGAGGTAGGAGTCATGATACTCCATCTAGCACTTCCCAATCTCCCAATCTCCCTATTCTCTCTCCTACCCTAGCGAACAAAGTCATGACTCATGACTCATTACTCAAGTAGTAGTCATAATAGTAACAGAAGACTTTTTCCTTTTCTGCTCCATCCTCCATCATCCATCCATTCCTCCTCCTCCAGGACAGGACAGGACAAGGATCAGGAAATTCTCATGCTTGTTTGCTATCTGTGGCAGAACGGGGGGTTTTGGTTTCTTGTTCCTTTTCTTTTGGCAGACTGTAGAGAAAAAAAGGGGGGGGGGTTGGGGTTGGGCAGGGCACGTGTTATGCTGCTTTGTGTTTTGGATTTTGGATTTTGAGGAAGGGCCCAAGGGGAAGGAATTGAAAGGGGGAATAAGAAGAAGAAGAAGAGGGAGAGGGAGAGGGAGGCGAGGATACATGAGGAGCACTATCTCCGTCCCGGATCTGGATGATTTTTCAAAGAAACTTCTACTGATTCATGTATTCACCCCTTCTCCCTTCTCCTCCTTCTCCCTTCTTCTCCTCCTCCCTTCTTCTTCTCCTCCCTTCTTCTCCTCCTCCCTCCTTCTCCTCCTCCCTTCTTCTTCTCCTCCCTTCTTCTCCTCCTCCCTTCTTCTCCTCCTCCCTTCTTCTTCTCCTCCCTTCTTCTTCTTCTCCATCCCTTTTTCCTTCTTCTCATGTCCTCTCAGTCCACGAAGGAAACAAAAAAAAGACCCAAGAACACAAAACGCACAGGCACGACTACTTACGTATACGTGTACGTATACGCTGTTCCTCCAAGACACCCGGTTCAGATACCGGGTGTTGTGTTGGAACCTGCGGGGCGCGGGGAGGGTCTCTCGGTCCTGCTGTACTCATACCAATGATAGGAGGTTAGTTAGTTACTTCGCTTTCGAAAGGAAAGAATGGGGGGTTTTTTGGGGGGGTGTATAGGGAGATTCTGTGTGGGTTTTTGGTATGTTAGATGACTTACTGTACTTAGTTAGTAGAGATATTGGAGATTAGGAATAGGGGATTAGGAATTGGGGGGGAAGGAGGAGGGGAAGGAGGAGGAGGAAGAGGAGGAGCAAGAACATGAGAGAAGGTCTTAAAGGGAAAGCCGCCTCGGAATCCCCGCTCCTCCGGACTCGCGGAGTACAAAGACGAGGATGAGGATGAGGATGAGAGTGGGACATGCCAGCGAAAGCAAGAAGGGAAGTTAGTTTCCTCATCAAGGGTTCGGTCGCAGTCATCCATGCTTCCCCAAAGCACAAAGCACAAACTCTTACACGAGGGGGATCAGAACAAAGTTCCAGTGCAGTCCTCGAAATCATGGGGGATCTAAAATCATGCTTCCGTATAGCTCAAGGTGTCAAAGAGGACCCATAACCATGAAGAAACCCAGGAGGAGGAAGACCTCAAACCAGCAGCGAGTCCTGACCTACCCCCTTGTCCAAAAGAAAGCAGTCTCCCCAACCTGCTCCAACTCAGCCTTCTTCCCCCGCCCTTCCTTGCCCTCCCCTCCTCTCGTCAACTCTCCTTCTCCCCCTCCCCATCCCGATCCTTCAAGAACCCCCAAAGATTATTCAGACCCTCCGCCCAGCTGGGATGCGCCCAGACGGCATCCCTCAGCCTCGTCCACTCCACGTGGCCCATCATGGCCATCTGCACCATGCTCATGACCTCGCCGCCCTCCATGCCGAGACAGGTGAAGCCGAGGATCTGCTTCGTGTTTTTGTCCACGACGGCTTTCATGACGCCGCGCGTCTCGGCGGTTTCGAGGGCGCGGGCCACGTATGACATCGGCATGGTCGCTACCTGTATGGAGCGGGAGGCCACGACCGAGTGGGCGTGCAGGCCGATGTGGCCGAGTTGAGGGTCGGTGTAGACCACGTACGGGACGAGGCGGTCCTTGGTCGTCATCGTTGAAATGTCGTTCGGATTCTTTCCCTTCTCGATGACGTTGTTGTTCAGGATGCGATAGTCATCGTATGAGATATGGGTGAATGCGGGTCCGCCCTTCACGTCTCCTAGAGCATAGATACCTGGTGCTGTGGTCTCCAATTGGGAGTTAACGATGATGTGGCCGCGGGGTGTGGTTTGCACGTTTGCAGCGCCGAGGTTGAGGGAGTCTGTGCTGGGCTCTCGACCCGTGGCGAGGAGCAGGTGGGATCCTTTGATTTCTATCTCCTCGCTCTGGTCGTGTTGGATAGTGAGTTTGAATGCTGAGGAGTCGTCCCTCTCCTGTGGCGGGACTCGCTGGATTCTCTTCGCTTGGGTTTTGAGGTGCACTTCAATCCCATCCTCGATCAAAATATCAAGCATCATTTGCGCAACCTCGGGGTCCTCACGTGCTAACAACCGTTTCCCGCGTTGGATGATAGTCACGCGGGCGCCCAATCGGCGGAAGAGTTGGCCGAACTCGAGCCCGATGTAGCCGCCCCCGAGGACGACTAGGTGGTCTGGGACCATATCGAGTTCTTGGATGGAGGTGGAGTCGAGTATGGAAGCCAATTCATTTGACGGGTTCTCATACAGACCCTCGATGTCCGGTCGAGCAGGTCGTTCTCCAGTATTGATGAATATGCGATCTGCAGTCAATGTTCTGATCTCTCCATCCTTATTCTGATCATTCATCCTCACCTCAACAGTCCTTTGATCGACGAACCTCGCCTTTCCCATCAATGCATCCACCCCCGCATCCCTCAACCTCTTCTCCCCACCCCCCCGGAAACTATCCACAATATTCCTTTTGCGCTGCCTCACCTTCTCCATCACCACCTCTACTTCATTCCCCTCTCCCACACTGGTTTTAACACCATACTCCGCACCCCTTTTGGCCAGATAGGCTACTCGTCCACTCGCCACCATTGTTTTGGTTGGGGTACAACCCTCGTTGACGCAGCAACCCCCGATGTGCGCTGCTTCGACGAGGGCGGTTTTGTATTTTGCATTGGCGAATGCTGAGGCAAGGGGGGTGCCGCCTTGGCCGGAGCCGAGGATTAGGGCATCGTAGTGGGCGGGTGTTGATGTTGGCATTTTGGTGGTGGTAGTTGAGGATCTGCAAAGGAGGCGGAATTGGTCTTTGTATGTTTTTGAAGGCGGAGAGGGCAACGGCATAGAAGCATACAGTATCAATTCGTCCAGTAACTCGGATCTAAGTTACATAGAAGTGGAAGTATAGACGCAATTGATAATGAATAATCGACGACTTTAGAGAACTGAATGACCCTCCAACATTTCGAAGACGATAGAAGTAGTCAGAATGTAGGAGGAAGTAGATTGCCCATTTCGAGTCAACAGGGAGAGCAAGATATCGCTCTCAGGCGGACGTCCAACCGGTATCATTCTCAATCCGTATCTACTATGCTATGTCTCCACATGCGGGGAAGCACAAGATGCAGGGCGGGACGGCTGACAGATCATGCCATACATGACTCGCACTAGGTATGATTATTCCTGTGGTGCCTCGTATTCGATGTTGATTTTGATAGTCATCAGACCGGGACACTGCGGGTCCAGCAGCGTTCAGATCGTGCATCGACAGGGGATGATAAAGAGAGGGCCTAACTCACTACTCATTGGGATATGAACAAAATCTTTGATAGACGCCACGCCCTGCTCATCCCCTCCGCTGACACTCTTTGACTCGTTTGAAGCTGCACGCACTTCCACAATTGTTCCAAGATATTAAGAGGTAAAGGGTACATGTTAAACCCCATCGAAAAAGCACGAGGCTCCGCTCAATGCTACTAGACCTATTAGTTTCGAGACGTGGCGGTACGAGTAAGATTGTGTGACATTGAATAGATGGTAACGATATGACAGCAGTGCCAAGATGGATTAGTAAAGTACTGTACTAGGAGAGTAGCACTAGTACTAATACTAATACTACGACTAAATAACTTAGTGCAGATCTCAGCCAAGCAAAAAAAGGGGGGCGGACGGGCATGAGAAAAAACAAAGGGTTGGGCGGAAAAGCGGTCCGCTCCTCTTACAATACTACACGGTAATGCTCCCGCTCCCACGACGACTCATTCCATCTCCCGATCGGAATCGAGGCAGTTCTTTCCGCAGAGGCGCCCTCCTCTTAACTAGTGAGGGCTGGCAGTTTCATATATTGTCACCGGATGGCTACACTTCACTGGCACTACTTGCAGAGCCAGACAGAGGTCACTACTTCGTATCATAACGGTTCCTGTCCCGGAGTACCTGTCCCGGAGTACCTGTCTCCTTCATGCTGTTGCCGCGTCTACTGCAGGCGTGGGCCATCGGTACCAGTCTTCTGTCGCGAATCTAAAAGGAACAAAAAAGATAATTTCTGACTTGACGTGCTGGATTCTCATAATCACGTTTTCGGTTTCAACCAACAAAATCTCTCGTACCTTCGTGCTCCACGGGGGCCCGCGATCATCGTCAGCCGCAAGGAAAGCCCATGGCAAAAGAAATCATCGACGAGATCAAGCAAGAAGCTGGTGAGGATGCCGGGGATTGAATGGCTGGCGTGCGATATGGGAAACCACAAGTAGGTGAGGGAGATCCTTTCTCTGGTGTGTGGGAGCGTGGAACAGCGCCTCCATCTTGTGTGTTCTGGGACAGTGGGTCGTTCACCTCAGTGTCAGTGACTGAAGCCTGTCCGCCACAACCTATCCCATCCACCGGCATCAACGCAAGTCAACACGGCGAAATCGCTGGCTGTCTCGATAAGTACACCCTGTGATGCTTCGCGGTTGTTCGTCCTGCCCGGGGCAGGAAGACGCATCATGCAATGGAACCAGGGCATTCTCATCATGATGATGAATCTTGCCCAAAGAGGGATCATGTTGGTCAAACGATCCGCCTCGTGAGGTGAGAAGTAGAAGAAAAGGCATGAACAACAGTGGTAGCACTAAATGGTGACCAAAAATTCAACAAGTTCGCCCGTGTAGGCATTGAGAGCTCTCTGCGGTTGCTTGAATGACTAATGCTCTGTACATGTTGCTGGGAGCTGGAGCGGCAAAGCTCTGTCGGAGGG
>QQTW01001208.1_pt1 | contig 17747 bp, 21 predicted proteins | sample 1904831 | NCBI WGS metagenome assembly QQTW01 (sample SAMN09435610, study PRJNA476489) | Subsurface metagenome, whole genome shotgun sequencing project. | reverse complement strand
AATCAAACTAAGTATTATTTGGGGACACTAGCTTATTCTTCCCCCGAACAAATGGAAGGTAACGATATTGACCCGCGATCGGATATATACAGTTTGGGCGTAATGATGTTTGAAATGATTACGGGTAATATGCCTTTTCAGGCAAATACTGAATCTTTCGGCGGCTGGTACAAAGCTCATCACTTCCAAATTCCGCGCTCTTTTGTGTCTACAGGTACTAAACTTATCATTCCTAAAGAGGTAGAGGATTTAGTTCTTAGTTGTTTAGCTAAGTCCCCCGACGATCGCCCCCAAAGTGTAGGCGAAATCATTACAACAATTATCAGTTTAGAGCAGCAGCAAAGTGTAGTCGTAGTTCCCAACACCCCACCGCCTCCACCGCCTGAAGAAGAAAGCGTTAATCACTCTCTAACTATGGGAGTGCCATTTTTAGACCAATCTTATTCTGACGACCCAGTTTTTCAGCCTACCGCTTGGCCCAAAAATAAGCCGATAGCAGATATTGTTTTTCCCCAACCAATTAGAACTAAAGGAGAAATTATTTCCGCACTCTGGGTAATGTTACCTCAAGAGGAAATTCAAAAACGTCTGCAAGGTACGCGTTTCAACCAATTTTTATTTATCAGCACTCCTCACCCCATGATGTTATGGGTTACTGTCCTTCATAACGCCCAACATGGGCCCAAGTGGCTGGCTTATTATATGGATTTAAAAACTCGTCAAGGTCAGGAAATAACCAGGTTATTAGGGGAAGCTGGTTCTTATCGATTATTGTTATTTGCCAGAGAGTCCCCGGAATGTGCTTGTAAAACTTTATTAATGGCGATCGCTCCGTTGCAGCGCCAACAACTCCAACAATGGGTAATGACTAGCCAAAACCTAGTATCTGTTGCCGAGGCTCAAGTTAGTAAGGGCTTGCTTCGGCAAGAATTTGAAAAGCTTAAACCGCAGATTTTGACTAAACTTCAGCCTTCTGGTTTAGATTCAGTTTTTAATGTTACTTTGTAGCGATTTCTATTATTACAGCGACGAAGCATAACGAGTAAGTTATTAACCTCTTTCCACCTAGTTTATTTGAAGATAGCGCCCCAGCAGCCCCGGCTATTTTCTGCCCACAGAATGCAGCTAGAGTTGGAGGTCGCCCTTGGTGGACTATTAAAAAACATTAGCTGAGTTTAAACTCCACCCTCAAAGCCCCATTGGTGCTTGATTAGCTCCTTGTAGGTTGCTTCGCGCATTACCATTTGCTGGTATAGCTTAACTAAAAAGTCTTGGGCTTGTTCGTGGCTCATTTGCTGTACTTGAGTTTCAAAAGAGCGAATGCTGAACTGTTGTTCTAGTGATAGTTCAATTGGGTTACTCATGATTGACTCCAACAAAAAATATATAGACGTTGAGGGCATTTCTGCCTATAAGCTTGGCTCTTTGTCAAAATTAACCTTGCTATATTAAAAAATATAACAAAGATTTGACAAACTGCACCTACTTCTAAATGTGTAATTCTATATAAACCTTAAGAAATAAATTTCACAATGGGGTTAACACAGAAAACTACAGATAGTTTTAGCAATTTGACAAGCTTAATAATGCTCAAATTGAACAAAGCTAAGTATATGTACTTAAACGAATCCGCCGCAGATAACTATCTGCGGCAGACTAAAAAATAATTATTAGCTAAAGTAACTAAAATGTTTTGTCGTAGCGATCGAGTTGGATAATTGTCCGAATCAAGACTATGCCTAATGCACCAGCAACTACCGCCGCGATCGCAGCTAACCACAGATAATGATTAATTAGTAACAAAGTAGCAGATATAGTCAGCGTACTAGCTACCAAAGCATAGATAGTTGCTAGCGCAATATTACTTTGGCGACGCAGCAAGCGCTCGGTTTCAATAGAGCGGACGCGCATGCGAATATCGCCGCGCTCTAGCTTGTCTAGGGTATCTTCTAGCCGTCGCGGTAAGCCTAACGCTGTAGTGCTGACTTGCGCCGCTTGACGACCTAATTCATTGAGGAAAGTATTACCTTGCGAACCATTGCCATTTGTCATAATTTCCATTGCAAAAGGTCTTGCAACCTCCATAAAACTAAATTCCGGATCTAAACCTTTGCCAACACCTTCCAGCGTTGAAAAAGCCCGCATAACAAAGGTAAAAGTAGCGGGAAAGCGAAATGGTTGATCGTAAGCAATTTCATAAAGATCGTCACTAATGGCGCTGACCGATTGATTCTCAAACGGTTGATCCATAAAGTGGTCTAACATATACTGAATCGAGCGCCGCACTGGCCCCATATCATCGGTAGGTGCGATCGCGCCCAGTTCTACTAAAGACGTAACTACTTGGTTGGCATCTTTTTGAGCAATTCCAAATAGCGTTTTCATTAGTTGTTCGCGTACGCCCGTGCGAATTTGCCCCATCATCCCAAAATCGTAAAAAATCAACGAACCATCAGGACTTACCGCCAAGTTACCGGGGTGAGGATCGGCGTGAAAAAACCCATGATTAAGCAACTGACGTAGGTAAGATTCCGCACCTTGACGAGCTAAAAGTTTGCGATCTAATCCCGCCGCTTCTAACGCTTCGTAATGACTGATTTTAATGCCTGGAACGTATTCTAATGTTAAAACTCTCGGCGAAGTATACCGCCAATAAACTCGCGGTACTTTTACCCAATTGTGGTCGCGGAAATTGCGGCGAAAAGTGTCCGCGTTGCGTCCTTCGTTGAGATATTCAACTTCTTCCCACAAAATTCGGCAACACTCGTCATAAATGCCTAGCCAATCTCGACCTCTACCCCATTCGGGGTGACTTTGAAAGTAACGAGTAATGCCTTTGAGAATAGTTAAATCAATTTCAAATAATTTTTTTAATCCAGGACGTTGAACTTTAACGGCGACAATTTCCCCCGTATGCAGGGTAGCTTTATGAACTTGACCTAAACTAGCCGCCGCAATGGGAATTTGATCGAAAGATTGGAATAATTCTGGGATAGTTTTCCCTAACTCCTGCTCGATAATATTTCTTGTTTGCTCGTAACTAAAAGCCGGAACTCTGTCTTGAAGTTTGACAAGCTCGTCCACGTACTCGCTAGGAAACAAATCGGCGCGAGTAGAAAACAACTGACCGACTTTAATAAAGGTTGGCCCTAATTCCAGCAATGTGTTACGAATCCAAACCGCTTGTTCAACCCGTCTAGCTTTGCGCTTTTCTTCCGTTACTCCGCCGGGATAACTCCAAGATTTTTTATTGAGCCAAAAACCCGTCGTCAAAGACAGCACAAACGACCATATATCAAAGAAACGCCGATTTCGAGAGTAATTGTCTCGATTCCAGCGATAGGAATTATCTTTATGCACCATCGAACTACGCTGGAGGTTGCCTTTAGTTTTGATGGAATTTTTGACAGGAGGAGAAAGAGACACTCGAATTCCTAATCGTTATTTTTGCAGGAGGTCAGAAATAAATGCAGTAGCAAGACATGAAAAACATTTGGGATAAATTCCCACAAACGCAAAATCTAATTTTTTCTTACTTTTAAGTAGAACTACTCCGGTGACGTTGTAATTCTGCTCTTAATAAAGCAATTTCGGCTCTAAGTTCATCGATGGTTGCTTGTACGTCACTAGGCGCTGAACCGGGCGAAGAAACTACTGTTGTAGTGCTACCACTAGAACTATTTGCAGCTTCTCGGTTAGCTCGTTCCATGACTTCATTCGTAAACTGGCGCAAGCGTTCGCGTTGTTCGGCATCAAATTTACCTAGTTCGCTTAAAGCGTCAGTTAAAGCGTTTTCTAGATGTTCGTTGGCAATTTCAGCCACAGCCCGACCAACAAAAAAGGCATGAATCAAAGGATTAGTCATAGATTGTTTCTGCACTCCATACGCGAAAATTATAACTTGCTTATCTAAGTCGCCGCCTCCACCGTAGTAGAGATTGAGGTAGCATCAGAAACTACAAACTCCTTCACTTTACTTTACAATGGATAGAAGTCGCTTAAAAACTTTTCGGCACTTGTGCGATCGCATATTACCCCGTCTAAAGTCGCGGCGAGTAATTCTGTTAGCATTTGCCGAAACTGCGGACTTGGTTTGTAGCCTAGCTTTTTCAAATCATCGCCATTAAGGGGCGCTTGAATATTTGCCCAACAATTAAAATATAGCCAAATTTGACGGCGGATAGTTTTGGGGGTGCGTACCAAAAGCAAAATTAAAGTAGCATCATCGTAGGGTTGCAATAGGTGGACTACTTGACTTTTGGGCGATGTCGGGAGTAATTTTTTAACATTTATTTCCGCCGCATCTAGATTTACTAACCTTTTAATACTGTCATCGGGCAATTGTAAGTTTTTGGCTACTAAACCGCGCTCTTGGAGTGGTAAGGAAGCAATTAATACTTCTAAGCGCAATAACCAATTAGTAGAGAAGTCGCGTTTTAATAGTTCTAATAGCCGCAATTGCTGCCACAAAGTGCGATTTACGCTCAAATCTGGATGAATGCACTTAGTAGCATCCAAGTCGCCAAGTAAGCGCAATCCCCCTTGCCAATAAGAGGACTGGAGTAAGTATTTTAATTCGCTGCGGAGGCGAGTTTGCAAGGCGGGACGAGTTTTATTATCTGTTTGGTTATAAACGCCGCTAGAGATTGCATAACGAATATACTCCATACTACGCTGTTCAATTTCAAAACCCAAGCGCACGGCAAAACGAACGGCGCGATAAATTCTTGTAGGATCTTCAATAAAACTATTGGCGTGTAAAACTCGAATTTGTTTGGCTTGTAAATCCCGCATTCCACCAAAAAAGTCTAATAATTCCCCTGCATGAGGAGGAGTTAAGCGCATAGCCAAGGCATTAATTGTAAAATCGCGCCGATACAAGTCTTGACGAATAGAACTTGCTTCAACTTCAGGATTTGCCGCCGGGTAAGGATAAAACTCAGTTCGAGCGGTGGCAATATCGACCCATAAAGAATCTAAAATTGGATCGTTATGCCACAACAAAGCCGCCGTTTGAAAAGCCCCATGAATTTCTAACCTAGCTTGAGGGTAAGATTTCTGTAAAGCACTGGCAAGTTCGACCCCTGCATTTACATCCGTGGCGTTGTGGAAGCCATCAACTACTAAGTCAATATCTTGAATTAAGATTTCAGCTTCCTCTTGAGCTAATAATAAGTCTCGAACAGCGCCACCCACTAAGTACAAATGCCAGCCGCGTTTTTCTGCTTCTGTCGAGGCAGTTTTAAGTAACGCTTGTAAAGCAGGAGTTAGACGATTGTTGAGTAAACTAAGCAGCGAGTAATTAACTACCAGGGAATTATCAGCATTTTGGATTTTTCGGGCTTTTTCTTGGTGCATTTCCCGCAAAACATCGGTGCGCGTAACTATACCTACCAATCGCTCCGATACTAAAACAGGCAAGCGTCCAATATCGTAAGTTACCATCAAGTCTTGGATTTCTGGTAACGTGGTGGTGGGACTAATAGTTTTTACACTTGTACTCATATAGCCCTTAACGGGGGCGTGACTAAAGCCGTGATGCAAAGCAATATCAATATCTCGCCGCGATACAATCCCTACTAATTCCCCTTTTTCATCAACCACCGACAAACCCGAATGACCGTAACGAAGTAAAATTCTTTGAGCTTCAGCGATGGTAGTTTCTGGCAATATAGTTCTAACAGGCGACGACATTAAATCCCGTGCTGTGGGTGGCTGGGGGATTTGGTCGATTAGATTGTCTACAAGTTGGTTTAAAGTAGTTTCTGTATCTACTCCGTGCAAAGATAAAGACGCAGCTTGAGAATGACCGCCGCCACCCATTGGTTGAAATAAAGTATTGAGGTTAGTTTGGGGAATATGCGATCGCCCAATTACTGTTAACTTATTTTCATAGCTTGCCCCTAATAGCATTGCATCGCTTTCTGTTAGCTGCATTAATTGGGAAATTAACCCTGATAATCCTGGTACATAGTCAGAAGTTTTCAGCCATACCCAAGCAACGCTATAGCCGCCCTTAATAGTGGTTTCTAGACTGTCAAGGGCGACGGGTAATAGTGCCTGTAGTTGCTTAGATAAACCCGGCTCTAAGTACTCACTAACCATTGCTAAAGAGGCTTTTTGCTGCATCAGCCATGCCAAAGCTTGAGCATCGCGCACGGTAGCTTGAGGAAAAGTCAGTGAACCCGTATCGACATGAATACCTAAAGCCATTACTGTAGCTTCAGCAACGGTAAGGTCAATATTCGCAGCTTGCAATTGCTCGACAATTAGCGTTGTCGTTGCTCCAACTTCGGCTATTTTTGTTTCGGTAGCGGGGATATCTAGCTTAATATTTAAATGATGGTCGTAAACGATTATAGAATCCAACTGCGGCAATTCTAGCCATTGGGCAGCGACTCCCAAGCGAGTTTTATTTTGCGTATCTACTACAACTAACCGTTTTATTTGTTCGGGGTTGACGGCGCGACGCTCGATAATTGCATACTCGTCTTTATGCAGTGCCAAAAAATCCCGCACTACCGGATGACAGCCGCCAGGGATGACAATTCGGCTACCTGGCAATAAGCGCGTCAAACCTACGGCGGCTCCTAACGTGTCAAAATCGGCGGTGGTATGGCACAAAATTAAATCCATACAGGCAAAAATTCTTTCTCTACTCTTACCTTCTATATTGGTGCAATTTCTGATAGCGTAACTATAGGAAATGCTAGAAACATAGCTTGCTTTATACTCAATTTTTTTCGCCCCTCTAGGAGAAATATCCATGTTTACGATCCTATTCCAAATTGCTTTATTAGCCTTGGTTGCCCTATCCTTTGCAATGGTGGTTGGCGTTCCCGTTGCCTATGCAACTCCTGAAAGCTGGAACGAATCTAAAAGATTGCTCTGGCTAGGCTCTTTTGCTTGGATTGGGCTAGTATTTTTGGTAGGTGCTTTAAACTTTTTAGTAGCTTAAGTTAGCCTGTAGCTATTAGCTCGTGTTTGAGCGTGCAATTGCTCTTAAAGCTAATAGCTAATGAAACATTATTTATGTGAGAGATATTGATGGCAGTTTTTGAGGGGACTTTTACTCAAACCGAACCGTTACGACTAGCAATAGTAATTGGGCGATTTAATGACTTGATTACAACTAAGCTCTTAGAAGGCTGTCAAGACTGCTTAAAACGTCACGGTGTAGATCCTAATCCTCACGGTACTCAAGTAGATTATTTTTGGGTTCCTGGTAGTTTTGAAGTTCCCCTAGTCGCCCGTCAAGTAGCTTTGACTGGGCGCTACGATGCGATTATTTGTTTAGGTGCAGTGATTAAAGGTCAAACTCCCCATTTTGACTATGTAGCGGGAGAAGTTGCTAAAGGGATTGCGGCGGTTGGTTTTCAAACAGGAGTCCCAGTAATTTTTGGCATTTTAACCACCGATACCATGCAGCAAGCGATGGAAAGAGCAGGGATTAAAAGCAATAAAGGTTGGGATTACGCGATGAATGCGCTAGAAATGGCGAGTTTAATGCGTAGTATGCGCGCCAACAGCGATTACAATCCATTGCCCTCATCGTTAAAAAGTGCCTCGGCGCAGCTAAGTGAATTGGCGGCAGAATAGTTTACATAGAAAGCTTGACATTTTCTTAAAAGTTTGAGAGAATAAGTTTCGCACGTCAAAGACTGCGGGTATAGCTCAGTGGTAGAGCGTCACCTTGCCAAGGTGAAAGTCGCGCGTTCGAATCGCGTTACCCGCTTAGAATTATTAGAAATAACGCCCCCTAACCCCCAATTCTGGGGGAATAAATAATTATTTATACGGCGTTGCAGTCAATCAAAAACCTTCAACAATAAGCTAGAGTTGGTTATTGGAGAACGGGCAACATTGGCATAGCTTGCGCGATCGCACTATTCCCCAATCTGTAATCTAGCCTTCTATATTTTGGATTTGCGACTAAATGGCGGTTAAAAAGACGGAACTTTATAGCGCGTTGTGGTCTAGCTGCGATGAGTTGCGCGGCGGTATGGACGCATCCCAATATAAAGATTACGTGCTGACGCTGCTGTTTATGAAGTACGTTAGCGAAAGTACGCTAGCGATCCCGATGGCACGATTGTAGTGCCAGAAGGCGGCTCTTTTAAAGACATGGTGGCGCTGAAAGGCGATAAAGAAATTGGCGACAAAATTAATAAAATTATTGGGGCGTTAGCGGCAAAAAACGATCTAAAAGGTGTAATTAACGTTGCTGATTTTAACGACGAAGACAAGCTAGGCAAAGGTAAGGAAATGGTCGATCGCTGCTTGTCTAACCTCGTAGCCATTTTTGACGGTATGGATTTGAGCGCTAACCGCGTTGAAGGTGACGATTTGCTAGGGGATGCTTACGAATATTTGATGCGCCATTTTGCTACAGAGTCGGGCAAGAGTAAGGGACAGTTTTACACTCCGGCGGAGGTGTCGCGGATTCTTGCCAAACTTATTGGGATTACGGCGCAAACGCTGCAAGATCGGACGGTATACGATCCAACTTGCGGTTCGGGTTCTTTATTGCTAAAGGTGGCGGATGAAGCGCCGCGCGGGTTGACAATTTACGGGCAGGAAGTGGACAATTCTACCTGGGCGTTGGCGCGGATGAATATGTTTATGCACAACTATCCGAGTCACGAAATTTGGCGAGATAATACGCTTTGCGCTCCTTACTGGAAAAACATTGATGGCAGTTTGAAAACTTTTGACTTTGCTGTTGCTAATCCCCCTTTTTCTTACAAGTCTTGGAGTAATAGCGTTAATCTTACCGATGACGAGTTTGGGCGATTTGAATACGGTACGCCACCGGATAAAAACGGCGATTATGCTTTTTTGCTGCACATTCTCAAGTCTTTAAACGCTGGTAAGGAGTCGGTAATTTTGCCGCATGGGGTGCTATTTCGCGGCAATGCAGAAGTGCGGATTCGGCAAAATTTGGTACGTCAAGGCTATATTTCGGGAATTATCGGTTTACCTGCAAATTTGTTTTATGGGACGGGGATTCCGGCTTGCATTATTGTTATCGATAAAACGAGCGATCGCCATCATGCAGGTCTATTTATGGTCGATGCTAGTAAAGGTTTTAGCAAAGATGGCAACAAAAATCGCTTGCGTAGCCAAAATATTCACAAAATTGTTGATGATTTTAACAACAAGCTGGAGTTACCCCGCTACAGCCGGATGGTTAGCTTAAAGGAAATCGCTAAAAATGACTACAACCTCAACATTCCGCGCTACATCGATTCTAGTCAACCCAAAGACTTGCACGATCTGGATGCTCGCTTAAATGGCGGGATTCCTGATGCGGATATTAATGCGCTACAAGCTTACTGGGCGGTGTTTCCTAACTTGCGAAAGACGCTGTTTACTGCGAGTATGCGTTCTAGTTATAGCAAGAGTTTAGTAGCAGCAAATCAAGTAAAAGCAACAATTCTCAATCACCCTGAATTTAGTGCCTTTGCCGATCGCTCTATTACTATTTATACCGATTGGCGCAAGGAACACGATGCTTTATTAAAGGGAATTGCGATCGCTGATAAACCCAAAGAATTATTAAAACCCTGTCTGAAGACCTCCTAGCAAGGTTTGCAGGGGCAGATTTGTTGAGCCGTTATGAAATTTATCAGCCATTGATGGATTGCTGGGCGGAGACGATGCAAGATGATATGTACGTGCTGGTACAAAACGGCTGGGCGGCGGGTAAGGTGTTACGGCAATTGGTAGTTAAAAAAGGCGATAACAAGTTAGAAACGCCGGATTTGATTGCGCCAAAACTAATAATCGAGCGCTATTTTGCCCCACAGCAAGCACAAATCGACCAGTTGCAACTAGAAGTAGAAGCAAAATCGCAGGGGTTGGAGGCGTTGATTGAGGAACACGTCGGCGAAGAAGGTTTACTTAATGAAGCTCAAACCGATACAAGGAAAGTAACTAAAGCCACCGTTACGGCGCGATTGAAGAAATTGAAAGGCGATAAAGAAGTGAAAAAGTACCTTAAATTGTTTGATGGCGAAACGGAGGCTAAAAAGTATTAAGAGACAAGCAGACGGCGTTAGATGCGGCGGTATTTGCTCAATACCCCAAGCTGACTGAAGACGAAATTAAAACCTTGGTAGTAGATGATAAATGGCAAGCAACATTGAAAAGTGCGATCGCATCTGAAATTGAGCGGGTAACTCAGCAATTGGCAAATCGGGTAAAAACGCTAGAGGAACGCTACGCCGAACCTTTACCGCAGTTAGTACAGGAGGTGGAGGAGTTGTCGAGCAAGGTAGAGGAACATTTGAGGCGGATGAGGTTAGATTGGTAGCGATCGCCTGGAAAGTAGGTTTATTCAAATTTGTGCGACAGTGTCGCACAAATTGGCGGGGATTGGGATGAGATTAATTATTAAAATAAAAGTTGAGAGAGAAGGCTAAAGCAATGAGTATATTAATCTCTGATGATGTTTTGTCAGCAACTCGCATGACTGGAGTGGAAATGAAACAAGAAATTGCGGTTTTGCTGTTTCAGAAAGAAAAGTTTACTCTTGGTCAGGCAAGTCGGTTTGCTGGAATGAATCGCGTTGCATTCCAACATTTATTGGCAAGTCGTCAAATTGCTATCCATTACGATGTAGAGGATTTTGAACAAGATGTTAAAAATCTGCGGGAAATGGGTAGGTTGTGATTGTTGTTAGCGATACATCCGTAATTAATAACCTTGCGGCGATTGATTCTCTCTATTTACTTCAGCAACTTTATTAAACAATTATTATCCCAAATGCGGTTTATCGAGAACTGACTGACCCTACTTTTTTAGTTGCTGGAGCAAGGGAAGTTCAAACTTTTGAGTGGGTTCAAACTTGCTCAGTTGGAGATCGCACAATTGTTGAAATACTGAGTAATGAACTCGATCTTGGTGAGGCGGAGGCGATCGCTAAGATTGGGAAGTGCAGGAACTTGGTAGCCTGGGTAAGTTTAAGAATGGAATTAACAAACGTAGTGAAGACTTTGGACATGGATCGCCCTTTGTAAATCTTATGATGGATCGCCCTTTATAAATCTTATGGATGTGTTTGGTATTAGTTCAATTTCAGACATTAAACATCTCGGACTGGTAAACTCCAATGAGGCTGAAAAGAAAGTTTACGAGTTAAAAGAAGGAGATATCCTTTTTATAAGATCGTCTGTCAAACCATCTGGCGTTGGTTTAACTACTGTTGTTACTAAAAACTTGCCAAATACTGTTTATTCAGAATTTCTAATACGTTTTAGGGATGATAGAAAATTAGAAACAAATTTTAAAACATACTGTTATTCAGAAGAAACGTTTAGACAAAACGTTATTGCTAACAGCACTGTCAGCGCCAACACTAATATTAATCAAGATAATCTCAAAAAGCTGAACCTAGCGTATCCAAAATCATTTGAAGAACAACGGATCGCTCTCTCAAGCTTTATCTAACGTAGATGCCCTAATAGCCGCCCTAGGTAAGCTAATTGCCAAAAAACGCGACCTCAAAACCGCTACTATGTAGCAACTTCTTACAGGCAAAAAACGCTTACCGGGGTTTGGTGAGGGACAAGGTTATAAAGAAAGTGCGATCGGTTTGATTCCTGAAGATTGGGAAGTTAAACAACTAAAGAATCTGTTAGAAAGCAGTCCACAATACGGAATTAATACTGTTGCTGTTCCGTATCGTGATAACTTGCCAGCTTATATCAGAATTACCGATATATCTGAATTTGGTTACTTTGAACCAGATGTGTTGGTCAGTGTTAATCAGCATAATTCTGAGCAATATTATCTCGAAGACGGTGATTTAGTTTTTGCTCGAACTGGCGCAAGTGTTATCTTTGCGTAGTGGTCAGACTGGAATCAACGGAAATGAGTATAGCCACTTATTAGTTCCTCTCCCGTCAATTTCTGAACAAAGAGCGATCGCACTTGTACTCTCGGATATGGATAATGCGATTTCTGTTTTAGAATCTCGCCTTGCTAAAACCCAAGCTATCAAACAAGGGATGATGCAAGAATTCTTGACCGGACGGATTCGCCTTAAAAAAATTGAGAAATGAGTTTATAGTTCGACTCAGGAAGCGAAAAATGCTTGACTCAGAAATCCTCGAAAAACTGCAAGGCTCGTCAATAGAAAATCGTATTCGCATTATTAGGGATCGGGTTACTAAACTATGCCCCTCTAGGCTTATATACTTCCCTGGATAAGTCACGCTGTCCGACACCTCCCGGATACTCCTGGCAAGTCTTACGATATATACGATTTTAAATACTGCAATCGTAGTAATGAAAATCGCTGGAATATTGCAGGAGAACCAACACTTTATCTAGCAAAAGAAAAAAATATTGCTTTGGCTGAATACGTCCGACATTTTACCGTTGACCGTACACCAAAACTTGCAGCCCAAACTTATCGCCGTCAGGTTTTTCGCTTTAAAGTCGAACTAGAGTAGGTTCTTGACTTAACAAATGCAAAGGTTTGGGCCGAGCTTTCTTTAGAAACAGCACCAGATTGTTTTAAAGATAAAAATATTGCCCGTTTTACAGCAAACTTTATTCGCAATACGACCCCAACTCAAGCGATTGTTGTGCCTTCGGTGGCTTTTCTAGATAACTTAAAACAATGGTGTATCGTTTTATTTTTAGAAAAACTACCCCCCAATACCCGTAAGTTTTTACCCTCTGTTGAAGCTGATGGATTTTTTCAAATTTCTTGATTTAGATAGAAAAACCTACCGTTTTATAAGAAACCGTTGCTATAACTGAGCGATTGACAGAGTAAGTTTAAAATTCAAACCAAGGAAGCAACCCTGTGAGCATTGTCGGACAACTTGAGCGCATAACTCAAAATCGCGTCGTTAAATTGTTTCAACAATTAGGTTACAACTACCTTGGCAACTGGGACACCCGCGCCAATAACCGCAACATCGAACCTGACTTACTCAGTCAATAGTTGCAACAGCAAGGCGCAAGCGATAATTTAATTGATAAAACTCTCCGCGAACTAGACAAAGCTGCTACTTTGGGCGAAGGTCAAAACCTCTACGATGCGAATAAAGCCATCTATCACCTCCTGCGCTACGGAGTCAAAGTTAAAGAAGGTGCGGGACAGCCCCAAATAAAACTATTTGGCTAATTGATTGGAAACAGCCAGAAAATAACCACTTTGCGATCGCCCAAGAAGTCACAATTAAAGGTGAAATCAAAAAACGCCCCGATATTGTTTTGTATGTAAACGGTATCGCCTTGGGGATTTTAGAGCTAAAACGATCTAGTATTGCGATCGGCGAAGGTATCCGCCAAAACCTCGACAACCAAAACAAAGCTTTTATTCGCCCCTTTTTTACTACTCTGCAATTAGCAATGGCGGGTAACGATACTCAAGGTTTGCCGTATGGCACAATTGAAACTCCTGAAAATATTACTTGCAATGGAAAGAATCTGTTGATAATTCCCTTGACTCTCATCTCAGTTTGCTTCGCAACAAAACCCGATTTTTAGAAATTATCCACGACTTTATAGTTTTTGACTCCGGTACTAAAAAAACTTGCCGCCCTAACCAATATTTCGGCATTCAAGCCGCCCAGCAGTACATTCAGCGCCATGAAGAGGGCATTATTTGGCATACCCAAGGTTCGGGCAAAAGTTTAGTTATGGTGTGGCTGGCTAAATGGATACGCAAAAATGTCACCGATGCGCGAGCGCTAATTATTACCGATGTACAGAACTAGACGAACAAATCGAAAAAGTCTTTAAAGGCGTAGATGAAAACATTTATCGCACTGTTAGCGGCGCAAATTTGCTTGTCACCCTTAACAAAACAACTCCTTGGCTAATCTGCTCGTTGGTTCACAAATTCGGCAACAGCAATCAAGCAAATATTGCTACAGACCAATTTATCCAAGACCTAAAAACCAAACTACCCAGTAACTTTAAACCCAAAGGCGACCTATTTATATTTGTCGATGAATGTCACCGTACCCAATCGGGAAAACTCCACGATGCCATGAAGGCAATTTTACCTAACGCCACATTTATCGGTTTTACAGCTACGCCGCTATTAAAACAAGACAAGCAAAAAAGTATTGAAATCTTTGGGAGTTATATTCACACCTACAAATTTGATGAAGCTGTCGCCGATGGCGTGGTGCTAGATTTGCGCTAAGAAGCCCGCGATATCGATCAACACCTCACTTCACTCCAAAAAATTGACCAATGTAAAGCTAAAACTCGTGGCCGATCGGACATTGCCGAAATCCGAATCAAACAAAAATGGGGAACTTTGCAAAAGGTACTTTCTAGCCAATCGCGCCTAGAACAGATAGTTAAAGATATTTTGCTCGATATGGATACTAAACCCTGCCTTATGGATGGACGGGGTAACGCCATGTGAGTTTGTACCAGCATTTACCAAGCGTGTGAAGTCTACGAGTTATTCAGCCGTACCGATTTAGCAGGCAAATGTGCGATCGCAACTAACTATAAACCATCCCCCGCCGATATTAATGGCGAAGATAGCGGCGAAGGAATGACCGAAAAACTAAAGCAGTACGATATTTACCGCAAAATTTACCGCAAAATGTTGGCGGATTACTTCAGCGAAAGCGAAGACGAAGCCATGTATCGGGTAGAAGAATTTGAGCAAAAGGTCAAACAGCGCTTTATTGACGAACCCGGACAGATGCGTTTGCTAATTGTTGTAGATAAACTAATTACAGGTTTTGATGCACGTCAACTACTTACTTATACATTGACAAGCAGAGGCGAGATCATGATTTATTTCAAGCAATTTGCCGCGTCAACCGCCTAGACGGTGATGATAAAGAATATGGCTATATTGTGGACTACAAAGACCTATTTCAGCGCTTAGAAGGGGCAATTGGCGACTATACAAGCGGCGCATTAGATGGGTACGAGCGCGCCGATGTAGCCGGATTATTAAGCGATCGCCTCGAAGCAACCCGCGAAACCGTTAAAGCCCTCTGCGAAACCGTTTCAGTTTCCCGCGCTACCAAAGACTACTTAGATTATTTTTGCGGCGCAGACATCACCGCCAACGAACCCAAAAGAGTCGCCCTGTATCAAGCCGTCGCCGCCTTAATTCGCGCTTACGCCAACCTTGCCAACGAAATGACCCAAGCGGGTTATAGCTCCCAAGAAACCGCCGCCATTAAAGCTGAAGTCACTCACTACACCCACATCCGCGACGAAATAAAAGTTGCCAGTGGCGATTACTTAGATAGGAAACGCTACGAAAGCGCCATGCGTCACTTGTTAGATAGTTACATTCGCGCCGATGACAGTGCGGTTTTCTCAGAGTTTAGAGAACTAGGTTTAGTAGAATTAATTGTTACTGGTGGGCTAGAGGCGCTAGAAGGATTGCCCAATGGATTAAAAAAAGACCCGCAAGCAATGGCGGAAACTATCGAAAACAATCTGCGAAAAACTATAGTTGATGAAAATCCCGTCAATCCCAAATACTACGAGCAAATGTCCCAATTGCTTGATGCGTTAATTAAAGAACGCCGGGATAGTGCGATTGACTACCAAGATTATTTAGATCGAGTAAAACAACTATCTCACCAAGTTGTGCAACCTTTTACTACTCATTACCCGCCAACTTTAGACACGCCAGCCAAAAAGTCACTCTACGACAATTTGGGCAAAAATGAAGACTTAGCACTCCGCATTGATAACGTTGTGCGCGAAACTAAAAAAGACGGTTGGATAGGCAATCGTTTTAAAGAGCGAGAAGTTGCTAGAGTGGTTCGAGAAGCCGCCACAGGATATAAGATTAACGTTGAAAAAGTGGTAGAGCTAGTAAAAAATCAACGCGAGTATCAGTAACAATGGCAATGTTAGTTAGCGGTATACCTGTGCAGGTAGTACGGAAGTCTATTAAAAACCTGCATCTGTCTATTTATCCGCCCGATGGTCGTGTCCGGGTGGCTGTACCCAAGCACTTGAGCGATGACAACGTGCGCCTAGCGGTGATTTCTCGCTTAGGTTGGATTAAAAAACAACAAGCGCGTTTTCAAGCACAACCTCGTCAATCGGCGCGGGAAATGGTCACAGGAGAAAGTCATTATGTTTTTGGCAAGCGTTACCGCTTAGACGTAATTGAACGCCAGGGATGTCATGAAATTGCGATCGCAAATAACAGCACGCTCCAGCTTTTCGTCAATCCCGGTACTTCCACCCAAAATCGAGCTTTAGTATTAAACCAATGGTATCGCCACCAGCTAAAATCTCAAATTCCTGACTTACTAAATCGCTGGCAATTGATAATTGGTAAAGAAGTGAGCGACTGGGGAATCAAAAAGATGAAAACAAAATGGGGAAGTTGTAACATTACTCAGCGCCGCATCTGGTTAAACTTAGAACTTGCCAAAAAGCCCCTCGAATGCCTGGAATACGTCTTAGTTCACGAACTGGTACACCTCCACGAACGCTATCACAACAAAATCTTCTGGGCTTACATGGATAAATATTTACCCCAATGGCAACAATGTCGCGATCTTCTCAAGCGGGAACCCTTGGCAGAGGAAGACTGGATATATTAGGTTTAATGAAATATATTTCAGCTACACTCAAGAAAAACTATTTACTCAATAGTGCGAAGTCTTGTGCCTTCTCAAAAGCCGCAAAGAATTGATTTGAATACTGACTACCCCTGTCCCTGTCGCCGACAAGGGCGGTTAATTCCGATTGTCCTCACCGATGCGATGGGCTGCGATCGCTGTCAGAAAATATTTGTAGTGGAAGAAAATGGCTATGCTTTAGAGCAACTGTCCACAACTTACCCCCACAAACCAACTTGGCGATGGGTAGGAAATCGCTGGATAACTGCTCAATCGCACTTAAAACAAAGTTATTTACCTATAGCCCTAGGCGCGATCGTCATATTACTATTTGCGTGGCTACCATTGGCATTACAAGTACCGAATGGGGCGAACTTTTTAATCTGGGCGCTTGGAGCCTTAATTGTGGCTATAATACCAGCATTTATACATTGGCTGACTTACAGGCGTTAATAAATGACAGATAATGTGGCTGCAAATATTGAACCTGTGGTTACAGTAGAACGCGCCTATCGAGCATCTTTAAAACTAAGTATTACCAAGGGAGTCGATCGCAGTAACGCTGTTTCCGCTATGGCTCAAGCTCTCAAAAGCTCGGTCAATGACATTTTAGAAGCAAATACTTTAGACCTGGAAGCCAGCCGCGAAATGGCAGTACCAGAGCTAATTTTAGATTGGCTGAAGCTGACTCCAGAACGCTTACAAGCAACTATAGAAATTTTGGAGCGCTTGGGGAAGTTACCCGATCCTTTGCGCCGGGTAAGAAATGCCGAATATCAACTTCAAGACTCGCAAACTTACTGTCAGTTAATGCCTTTAGGAGTTATAACCCTAATTTATGAGGCATTTCCAGAATTGGCAGCGATCGCGGCGGGGTTGTGTATCAAAACTGGTAATAGTTTAATTTTACGCGGCGGTAGCGAGGCTAGTCATTCTAATGAAGCGATTTCTAAGGCGCTAAAATCTGCTTTAGATGAAACAGATTTACCTGATAATAGCGTGCAGTTGCTAGGTACGGAAGGCGGGAGTGCGGTAGTTAGAGATTTAATCGCTCAAGATCGGTACTTAAACTTGGTCATTCCTTACGGTCGTCCGAGTATGGTACAGCAGATAATGCGGCAATCTACCGCCCCCGTATTAAAAACTGCTATGGGCAATTGT
>QQTW01001207.1_pt1 | contig 17762 bp, 18 predicted proteins | sample 1904831 | NCBI WGS metagenome assembly QQTW01 (sample SAMN09435610, study PRJNA476489) | Subsurface metagenome, whole genome shotgun sequencing project. | reverse complement strand
CCTCTTCGAGGAGCTCTTGCATCTCGTTCGGGCTTTCATCGACAACTTGTCGACGCCTGGCTGCATTGTCAGACGAAGAAGAGAACCTTGGAAGACTGATTCTCCCAGCCTACCAGTAATCAGCAAGTTTGCATGATAGATACTAGAGTCCAACTCACCGAGAGATATCGGCTGCTTGGTGTCGTACCAATGTGGGCCTGGTCAGCCCTGGATCTACTCGAAGGCATATTCAAGGGCTCGATGCATCGCAAGACGTCACAGGCTATCAGGTCATGGCCAATTGATCTGAACAGTCACGAACGACCCTTGAAAACTTATGGCAAGTCGTCTTCCTTCAGATAGATCAACACTTGGAAATATTCAAGTGCCGCAGTTCAACAGTTGTTCGGAGTGGGATAACGAGAATTGTCTTGACGTCACCTTGGGCCCGCTCAATGCCCCATACTAAGCAACGAGAAGAAAAGGGAACACAGAAACGCATCTTATGTTATTCGGATCTAGTCCTGCCCATAAGAACCATTTAGCTTAGATTGAGTGGCGTTGTAAATTTTGCGCTGGCTAAAGTACAAAAAAGGTAAAGCGGTATTGGAAAATATTAACAAACCGCCATGATACAAAAAACACGCTCGGAACAATCCCGTGACACCTTCAAATGCCTCTGTACATATCTCCGTCTGCTTCAGTCATCCTTCACGCATGAACGGGAGAGACGATCAGCCCTTGACCATCCTCTTTCAGAGTGACGGTGGCGGTGTCTCCAGACTTGATCTCGCCCCGAATGATCTTGTCCGCGAGGCCATTGCCCACTTCCTTCGCAATCAGCCGGTTCAACGGCCGCGCACCGAAGCGAGGGTCGTATCCTCTTTCGCAGAGCCACTCCTTGACATTGTCGGGCACGTCAAGCTTGATTCTCCGATCATCAAGACGCTCCTGGAGTTCCCGCAGTCGAATGTCAACGATATCACGCAGCGCAGAGCGGGACAATCGCCGGAAGATGATGAACTCGTCGATCCGGTTGAGGAACTCGGGCGGGTACGACGCATGGACGACGTCCATGACTGCTTTCTTAACGCTTGGGGAAATCTCATCACCGTCGTAGTCCTTGTACGAATGCAGCGGGTCCTCGCCCACCAGAATGTCGGCCCCCAGGTTGGAAGTCAGGACGATGAGCGTGTTGCGGAAGTCAATCTTATGTCCTTGCGCGTCCGTAAGGAAGCCTTCGTCCAACACTTGTAGCAACAGAGCCGATATGTCCCGGTGTGCCTTTTCGAATTCGTCAAACAGCAGCACGGCATAGGGCTTCCTCCGGACCGCTTCCGTCAACTGCCCGGCATCTTCATAACCCACGTATCCCGCTGGACTACCAATCAGTCGGCTCACGGTGTGCTTCTCCTGAAACTCGCTCATATCGAAGCGCAGAACCGCCGTCTCGGTCGAGAACAGGAAGCCAGCCATCTTCTTGCACAGCTCCGTCTTTCCCACACCTGTCGGACCGAGAAACATGAAGCTGGCCAGCGGCCGGTTCTCCCCACTCAGTCCTGCTCGCTGCATCCGGACGGCGTTGGCAACGGCGCTGAGCGCCTCATCTTGACCCCGAACATACTGTCGCAACGTGTCTTCCATGTGTACTAATTTCTCGACTTCCCCAGCCATCAGCTTGGTGACTGGAATGCCGGTTGTCCGCGAGACGACCCGCGCAATATCGTCGGCCGTGACAAAATCATGTAGAAGCGTCTCTCCCGACCCTACGCCACTGTCGGCACCCTCTTGGGGCAGGCTCTGCTCCAGCTTGGGAATGACGGCATATCGCAGCTCGCTCGCTCGGGCAAAGTTGCCCTCCCGCTGGGCCTGCTCAAGCTCCATCCGGGCCCTCTCCAGTTCTTCCTTGGTCCGCTTGAGATCCTCAATCTCCTGACGCTCTTTCTCCCACTTCTTGGTCAGTTCACCGACTTCCTCCTGCTTTTGCCGAAGAGTTTCTTCCAACTTCGCTCGGCGCTCCTTGCTCGCCACATCCGTCTCTTTCCTCAGGCTTTCCAGTTCGATCTGAATGGTCATAATCTGTCGATCGAGTTCCTGGATGGCATCGGGCTTGCTCTCTTGCTGCAACCGTAGCGCACTGGCCGCCTCGTCCACCAAGTCGATGGCCTTGTCCGGTAAGAAACGATCGGTGATGTAGCGGTTGCTGTAGGTGGCTGCGGCCACCAACGCCCCATCGGTGATGCGCACCCCATGATGCACTTCGTATCGGTCCTTGATCCCTCGTAAGATGGAAATGGTGTCCTGAACGGTTGGCTCCCCGACCAGAATCGGCTGAAACCGTCGAGCTAACGCGACGTCCTTCTCGATCTGTCGGTATTCATTCAACGTCGTGGCGCCGCAGCATTGCAGCTCACCCCGCGAGAGAGCTGGCTTCAGCAGATTGCTGGCGTCAATGCTGCCCTCTGCCTTGCCCAGTCCCAGAAGCGTGTGCAGCTCGTCGATGAACAGTATGACGCCTCCTTTGGCATCCCCAACTTCCTTCAAAACGGACTTTAACCGTTCTTCGAAGTCACCTCTGAATTTGGCTCCCGCGATCAACGACCCAAGATCCAGCGCAATTACACGCTTGTTCTTGACGCTTTCCGGTACATCGCCTTGCACAATTCTCTGCGCGAGGCCTTCGAGGATGGCGGTTTTCCCGGTCCCAGCGGCGCCAATCAGGACGGGATTATTCTTGGTGCGTCTTGACAAGATCTGAATCGTTCGATGGATTTCGGCATCTCGTCCAATGACCGGATCAAGTTTTCCATCCTTCGCGCGAGCTGTAAGATCTACCCCATACTGCTCTAGCGCTGGCTTCTCTGGTTCACCTCCCATGTTCATGCGGTGGGTGCCCCCGGGAGGGCGTGGCATCCCGTTGGCGTACCATCGCACCGAAGTCACCGTCGGTGCTGCCGAATAAGGCAGGAGTTTGTGGTGTGGTATGCGCGATAAAGCTAGGGTCCAATTGACGGACTGGCGCGCAATAGTCAGCTCGGAAGGTTTTAATGGCGGTCGCCGCAGGGCGCGCTTTGCTCCAGACGCCAACATGGTCAGATTACTGCAACTGAGAAGAGATCTGATAGGTGAGACAACTATGGAAGATAGACGCAGATTGAAGAGATGGTTGGAGTTCACCTTGGGTGGTCAAGCAGTCGACGGACATTACGACGGCAAGCTTCTCGTCTGTTCTCGAAGAGGGCAGAAACGTCGTGATGAGTTCATTCTCGGAGGACGCAATGTTCCGCTCCGTGAGTTGTCACGTGATCATGCCTTTGGAACTTGACTTTCTCCGTTCCGAGATTGACACGTGACTTAGTGTATTCGAGTGTTACTTCTTCGGAGAGTGCCGAATCCCACACGCTTTGCGTTCAACTCCTCACAGCCCAACACCCCACCACCTTCCCTCCACCACGACTCACGTCCAGGACCGTCAGTAGAACATAAAAGTCGGGTAAAGCATTCAGTCATTATGGGGTTCACGGATTTGGTCTCCGATGCTGGTCTCACCAGTACGTCTTTCCCCAATTCTTTGACTAGTTACTTGTGGAGTAGCCGACCGGAACATTCACTAATTGATAAACAGTGTTGAACAATTGGGTGAGGACCAGGAGTTACATCTCTGGGTAGGTCATGATATTCTGTGTCGAGTCCCGCAACGATATTTCCATGATGATCAAATTTCGTCCGTGTTGATGAAGCGGCTTAAGACCCCGCTCATGAATAATAATCGAAAGTTCACCTTGAAGATCTGATACATTGACCATTATTTTCTCAATCAATACGTTCTCAATGCACCTATAATATTATTGTTGACGCAAGTCTAGTTATGCGCCATCCCAGGCCGACGTAGCCAGCTTCAAGGCGCTCAAGGAGGCTCCCCCCGTCGAGAATTATCCTCACGCATACCGCTGGTATCAGCATATTGCGAGTTACGAGTCCGAGTTTTCTTCTCTTCCGGGCGATCCATCCAAGTCATACACCGCCTACGGACCGGAGTCGAGCGAGGTTACGGTCAACCCAGGCAAAGCTCCCGAGAAGGCCAAGGATGATGAGGATGATAATGACGTCGATCTGTTTGGCAGTGATGATGAAGAAGAGGATGCCGAAGCAGCCAAGATCAGAGAAGAACGGTTGGCAGAATACCGAAAGAAGAAGGAGGGTAAAACGAAACCAGCTGCGAAATCCATTGTGACGTTGGATGTCAAGCCGTGGGGTGAGTTGCATGTATCATTTTCTCTGCTGCAGGGCGGGCGAGCTTATACCCTGTAACTGAGGATGAATAGGCTAAGAGGAGTGAATTTGAGAGATGGATTCGTGAACGGGATGCGGCTGTGAAAAGTTGAGAAACACGTGCGCTCAATCACGATGGACGGCCTTGTCTGGGGTGCCTCCAAGTTGGTCGCCGTCGGCTTCGGCATTAAGAAGTTGCAGATCAATTTGGTGGTCGAGGACGACAAGGTCTCGCTCGACGAGCTTCAGCAGCTCATTGAGGAGGACGAAGACCACGTGCAATCGACCGATGTGGTAGGTGGAATCGATGCTGAGTTTCGAATACTAAGATCGCTGACGCTCGTCTACAGGCTGCCATGCAGAAGCTGTGATTTCTATTCCGAGTCATGAAGGTTCTAACAGGGCGAGAAATACATAGTGGTTTCACTTCGGTAGTCTCGTTCAAGCTATCTTAACCCGACGTCATGAACGCGTCAATTTCTAGATAGTTCCGAGAAATATGAAAAGTCATGATAGATCCAGCTTGATTTCTTCGCATGGATTTCTTGATTATTTTACGTGCCACGGTGATCCTCGTAGTTTGGAAACCGCTCGTGTATATAATGGTTTTCGAAAACGCTCCAACAATCTCAGCCCCTCGCTTGAACCTCGTCAGCATCTGGCCGTAGCCATTTCGAAACTCCCCAACCAGCCATACATAACAACACAACGCAACCACCATGACGCTTCTATCAAGATCACTCACCACAATAGGTGCCCTGCTCTTAGCCCATGCGTAAGTCAAACTCATACACGCTTGTATCCACTCGCAGCCCCCCCACCTCATACAACAAATACTCAACCCAAATCAACAAATAGATGCTACTCCGCCCAAGAAAGCTCCGCCTATCAAAAGGCCTCCCTAGCCGACTCCTCTTCATCACCACCATCCAACACCTCCACCACCACCAGTGCTAGCAATCCCTCTCTACCATTAGACATCATCCTCGAAACCATCTTATCAGTGCTCATCATCTGCGTCGGTCTGGTGCTAGGCAGTCCCGCCTTGCGACCAATCAGCTGGCGCATCTGGGCCGGAGAAATCGAGCGCAAGCGGATTGAAGGGGCAGATAGCGGTGACGCGTCCGGGGTGAATGTCAACCCATTCGCGAGCTTAGAGAGTCGTGTGGGGTTTGGGGATATCAGGGTGAGCGATAAACCATACAGGCGGCCATTCACGGGATGGGAGAGTTGTTTGTTGTGGGTGCGATGTAGGAAAGAAGACTAACTGAGGATGAATAGGCTAAGAGGAGTGAATTTGAGAGATGGATTCGTGAACGGGATGCGGCTGTGAAAAGTTGAGTAGGTATTAACATCGTTTGGCTCTCTAAGACGGACTGAGTCTCAAAGCGTTTTCTGGGGATGAGTCACAGAAACCTGGGTTTAATATGCTGTCTATATCTGATTCAGAGGAGTCAAGCATTGCTATTATTGGTCCTTAGTATGATTGACACTCTTGGGAAGCGTGTTAGTTAGATTGGCTGCTGTGTGCGTATGTGCCATGTACACATCATGTTCGTATGACGGTGGAGGGTCTACGAGTTCAGCGCTCCTATGTAGCCTGTATCTTGAGCCAGGTTCATCGCAGTTAATACTCGGTACGCTATTCGCTTCATGGGCTGCCCGACTCGACCATCTATCAGACAGGTCGATGTCACGTTAGCGGCACGGCAGGGTTGCCCAGACTGGGCTACACTGATCAAGCGGATCTATTCATCACGATCCTTGTTGATACGTTGCAGGATGACCATGTTCCTTCCCCCACTTGACCACTTTACCATCCTGATCCGGCTGGGCAAAGATCCATACGATGCTTGCGAGCCAAGTGTAAAGCGTGTCCACCACCCAATTATTCCTCGCACTTCCACCCCACGCTGCCCCTCGCATGAGTGAAGCCAAGAAAGTCGTCGTAATCAGATACTCCCCTCGCTGTAGACCTCGAACGCTAGCCGCCGCCACTTCATCCTCCGTCTGACCCTTTTCGTCCTCCTCCAATTTGACGGTGATGCCAGGTTTCGTGAGCTGCTCTTGCTCGTGCCCCGGACTAAAGATCGTTCCCGGAAAGACGGTATGAATCTCTACATCCGCTTCCGAACCCGGTTTGGTTGGGTGCGCGCGGGCGGCGTTGTAGAGTCGCACCTCCTGTGCGAGAGTGTCCGATAACGAGCGGAGCGCAGTTTTGGGTGGCGCATATTGGGAGTATCCAGCTGGTGGATAGAAAGCGGCCACAGTTGACGTGAAGATCAAGTGTCTTGGGCTCGGTGATGCTTTGTCCTTGGACTGCTGGTTGACATCCTTCGTCCCTGCCGGTTGAAGCCATTCTTGGAGGGTCGCATGAGCCATGTAAGCAGCCGTCCAATAATTCTGGTCCATCTGCTCCCGTAGACGGTCGGTGTCCATGTGGATGAAGAACTCGGGATAGGCGGAGCCAGCAAGACACCACACGATGTCAGGAGCTTTGCCGCCGTTCCATGCCTTGGTTTCTTGAATGACGCGAACGCTTTCCGAGGGATTGGTCAGGTCGGCGCTGATGTAGTGAAACCTTTGCGAGCGAGGGTCGGACGCAGCAGCCTGAAGAGGAACATAAGCTCCAGGATAGCTTTAAATGATACATTGAATGTGCTATCGAGGTATGATGGTATTTGGTTGCTATACATACACTGATGTATTCCAGAGCAGCATTCAGCTTCTCCACATTGCGAGCAACGAGGATAACATTGGCACCCTTTTCTGCAAGAATTTTGGCCACTCCTCTTCCCATTCCTTGGGATCCACCAGTGACAACTACTGTCTGAGAATCTATCAGGATGGATATCAGAGTCAAGGGACAGCAGGGCACATACTCTTCCCTTAACGGGAAAGTGATCCTTTCGAGTAAACAGTCCCATTGCGCTGAATAGGATACTAAACCAAATCACGAGAATGGCCGTCCATGCAATGTGCGATGAATCTGTGGGCAAGAAACTCATTTATGCAGATTTGAGATTGTCATCAAAGGCGTGTACTGGTATGGGAGTGCTGTTGGTGCTCCTTCGGGAACATCCAACATCCAGAGCTGTCGAATGCTGGCCTCTGATTGGCTTTTCATTAAATGTGAGACTGGCAGCTGTTCGACAAATTACCGACCAGGCTTCGCTCTGATTGGTCTATCAATCCCGCCGCTTCCCTTCCTGGCCTCTGATTGGTTATTCATTATATGTGAGACTCCGAGATGGTCGACGAATTTCAAGCCCATGTGCCACTTTGACCAATCGGCGACAAGGAGTAATCGTTAAGTCCGAGGTTACACGACAAAGGTGGAACCTCAACCTCACGAACTTCGAACGCACATCCAGAGCTGCATGCTACCACCTTCTACCTCACCGAGAAGACATGTCGAAGAAAAGAAGACGAGGTGGCCCGACTCATGTGGCTAGTGGTCCGGGAGAACCAAAAGATTCGGAGTCGAAGCTAAAGGCAATAACGACATACGAGGATGTGGCTGACTCTGAAGATGAGTTCTTCATTAACCAGGATAAGGTACTTTTGGATGGAACGCGCCCTGCCCGTTCTAAGCAGCAATATGGAGGTCAGATGATATGGACTTGGGCACTTTGGTGTCATTCAAGTGTTGTGCTGATGGCGGTTCTATAGTGGACATGCTTGAGTTCTCGGACCAGGAAGTGCTGGAAGTTGAGCTCTCCGACTCGAAGCTCGAGGACACGGACGAAGAGCTTCAGGAGCGTGAAAGCAAACAGATCCAAAAACCAACCCAGTCCAAAAGCAGTCACAAAGCAAGATCGGCAAGCACTGATGAGGACAACGAGAGCAATACTGAAGAAGAGGTGGAGGGCTGGGGTCGCTCGAAGCGGGACTACTACAATCAAGACGACATCGAAACCGAAAGAGATGCTCTGGAAGAAGAACAAGAGGCTCTTCGTCTTCAACAAAAGCGACTGAAGCAAAGAAATGAAGCCGACTTTGGTCTCGATGATGACGCTTGGTTGAGCGGGACAAAGCCGGCCGATGGTGGAGATGTGGACCCACGCAACGACGATACTCCCGTTACGCAAGTTCTCCCAGATGTCGAGATCACAGAAGAGATGGGAGCGGTGGAGAGGAAGCGACTTCTGGACTTGCATTTTCCGGAATTCGATCCGTTGGCGAAGGAGTTTCTGGCTTTGCAACCATTGCATGTCGAACTAGCTGCAGCAGCTGGAATAGGAGAATCTACCGCCGCCACGGCTCAGCATGACGAAGCTAACAGATCCAACGCTGTCAACGTCGCAGGACTCAAGTACGAGGCCCTAACGGCATATCTGGGTGCCCTCAGCATGTACTTTGCATTGCTCACGTCTGCCACGAGTGCCGGTGGGAAATCTATACTGGCCCGATCATCTTCGGAGATCAGAGATCATCCCATCATGGACACCCTGCTGGTCTGCCGCCAGACTTGGGAAAGTATTAAGGACCTGCAAGAGGTCGCCGCTCAACCGGCCATCAAGGCAAACCGATCTGGCCCAACACCAGCCGGTGAGGTAGCGAATGAAGCAGTTGAATCCACTGGTTCACAGACTACTAAGGCTCAAGAACGACCTCTGAATTCGCGCAAACGCAAACGACAGGCTGCTCTCGAAGCAGCCCAGGCGGAGCAAGAGCGGCAACACACCGAGCGACTCCGCAAGACCGAAGAAGAACTTGCTGCGTTGTCGTCTCTGACGCAGCAGCTAAAGACGCGTCCTCTCAAGCCCTCCAAGGGAGTGAATGACGCTCCGCTCACCACCGCAGGCGCCAACGACGATTCCGATCTTGGTGAAGACACGACTCTCACCACTTTCGAAGCAGCCGAGAAGGCGCGAAAGAAGAAGACTCTCCGATTTTACACGTCTCAGATTGCTCAGAAGGCGAGCAAGCGGACGAATGCAGGGAGGGACGCGGGTGGTGATGCGGATATTCCTGTCCGTGAACGACTCCGAGATCGACAAGCGCGGCTCAATGCTCTGGCGGAGAAGAGGGGAAAACGGGGAGAAAGCATGGCTGGTGATGCTCTCGACGCTGCAGGCGCAGATCATGATGACGATGAGCCTCACGACAATTCTCAACCCAATCATGCAAGAGGCGACGACGATGAGGATTACTACGACATGATTGCCGCCTCGACCAAAAAGCGGAAACTAGCCAAAGAGGAGTCACGCAACGCCACTACCGCATCGGGACAACTCGAGAATGGAACCCAATATCCTGAAGAAACTGTCGGACCGGACGGCAAACGGGCGATCAGCTACGCCATCGAGAAGAACAAAGGTCTTGCGCCGAAGCGGAAGAAAGACGTGCGCAACCCTCGGGTCAAGAAGCGCAAGAAGTTTGCCGAGAAGCAGAAGAAGCTGGGGAGCGTACGACAGGTGTATAAAGGCGGGGAACAACGGGGTGGATATGGAGGTGAAGCCACGGGTATCAAGACACGGTTGGTCAAGAGCGTCAAACTGTAAAGGATGCTGGCTATAGCGTTTCCGACCTCAAAAGATAATGCTATCAATTCCAATTGCCGCTGTTTATGACCGCTGCATATCTCGTCATCACCTCTACATCGCTGATCTACATGATCCATGCCTAATTCTTACTTTCTTCCCAAGAAGTCTGCAAATTCACACTCGCAGACTCTCCAACATGAGCACAATCCACTCTATATCCTTCTCCACCAACTCCTCAGCATCTTTCGCAGAGCGAGTATTCAAACACCGTTCGACAACGCTCTGGTATCTTCGTCCAGTTTTACTTCCCAATCCGGGCACCAAAACCGGCAAGACGACTTTCTCCCTAAACTGAGCCGGGGTATAACGTTTCCGAAAATCCTGAATGCTCTTCCATAATCCGATCTCCAACAATACCAAACCCAGGGAATACATGTCGAAGGATTTTCGGTATGTTTCGCGCCACATCCCTAACGAGTCGGGATGCCGGTAGGAATCATGTTTCGAGTCGTTCTTGGACGCCACCGTCATTTCTGTGAGGTAGTCTGGTCGGGAACTGTCGAAGCCTGTGACGTAGGGGTTGGCGAGTCTGTTGATGGTGTCTTCTGAGGAGGAGAGGGGGGAAGAGGAAGGAGAAGATGGAGAGGGGAAGAAGAGGATGTTGCTGGGACAAAAGTTCTTGTGGAGCCAATCTAGAGAATGAAAGGACCATAACGCCACGGCGAGCGTATGGGCTAGTTCGAAGCGGTGGTTGAGGTAGGGCGTGCGATGTTGTGGATTGCCAATCAAAGATGCTAGCGTCTCGGGGTATGATGATGATGATTCCGCCGCGCCGAGGGTTGTCACCTCGGGACAACGATACGTTAAACCATACCGCATGCGTTGTGCATCGGCGAGGTATCCCACACAATCCAGCGTGTGAAGGTCTGGATGGCGATTGGACGCCGAATGGACCATTCGTGCGAGGTTATCGACGCGCTGATAGATGGTGAGACGAGCATCGAGATCATCCTCTTCCTCGTAGGTGATCCATTCTACGATCACGGCTTCTTCTTCCGTAGAGTTCTGATTTCTCGTATATCGACCATTGACACGCTTGCCGTCGCCGTCTCCCAGGAGTTTGATCGACCATATTGGAATCTTCAATTCGGACGTTGGTTTGATTTTCGTACACTCCCGCGCATCCAGATTGATTCGTAATTGCTTCAGATTCGCAGAAGCGGTCAATTGGGGATATACACCCGATGAAGCTGTTTCGAGCATGCTGAGCTGGCCCACGTCCCGCTTGGCCGTCGAGAGGAGCTCGTTCGTCCAGGTGCGTTGTAAGGTGGCTATTCGCGATGGAGGAAACAGTCGTTCCAGGCCGTCATTATAGTCTTTCAGATCCTTGAGTAGGACTTCGAATTTGTCTCGGTCGCTAACGACCCATCTGGCTCTCAACTTGAGGTCTCCCCAGGTCATTGATGTTGGTGAGATATTATGTCCATCCGATAGCGTTCGTCCCGGACCAGCACCTGCAAAGTCACCCTTCAATGATGTTGTCCTCTCTTCTTTAATCCCATATCGATCTTTCAGTTTTTTCGTATCGCCAATCGTATCTAAGAGCTGCTGAAGAATCGTCGCGGCGAGTTTCTTGAGACTGTCATTCTCGCCGTTGTTCGCCGCAGCCAGATGCGCTTCGAGCTTGCCTTCTTTGACTCCCCATTCTCGTCCCCATACCATCAAGCGCATCTCTTCAATGCGGATCTTGCAGAGGAGCCGCTCGCTATCTTTTCCGAGGTTCGCGGCGGCGGTGAAGTAGGAGTATGCTTTCACGCAGCCATCGAAGATCTGGCCGATGAGACCGACGGCGGAGACGACGCCGACGGCTACTCCTGCTGCTTCCATCTTCTTTATTATTCATATATATACCATACCCTTGTCTTTCAATGTTCGTCTTCCATCGTTCAAAATTGAAACTGCCTTATTTGGCGGATGTCCGCCCTAACCGCCTTGGGCGAGATGGCGTCTATAGAGTAGAGGGTCGGCCCGAGGTTCGTCGAAGAAGGTACCACACCCCATTGCTATAGCTCCCCGCATCATGTGAGAGGAGCAACCACCTGATGGTCCAAGCTCCTGATCACAATCGTGACATCCACGGTAAAGTAAATAAGGCCAGTAGTAGTCGACACCAGGATGGGAGGTCGATATCTGGTGCTGCACGATGACGGACACCAGCATCGTGCGCATGGCCAGTCCAGTGTGGAACACTGCGACCGATGTAGCGTTCTTCTGGCAGACTGTAAGCATGTTTACCATCATCGCAATGATAAGGGCTATTTCTTTCATGTTTTATGGACGCTAACTGATCATCAATCCATGTAGAGACTCCTAGCGTGGTGGTTTCAAAAGAATCCACTCGAGCTATGGCTACAGAGGTTGATTGAAGCCCGCTCCTACGAAGAGTATGAAGAGGCGGCCTTCAATCTGGATGATATCTTGGGAAATGAGTTATGGTATGTATAGTTCCCTCCTATATCATCTGCATCTCATCCGGTGTGATGTTTAAATACTTCTAAGCTAATATAACATGTATGAACGACGCAGGCGTCAAAATCCAACAAGTAAATACTACGACTACCGTCTGATCTACGACCGTCTACAAGCCATCACGGAAGCATGGGAAGATCAAGACATCCTGACGCTGCTCAACCTGCTCCGGTCCGGTCTGGTGCGCAACCTCGGCAACATCACTGCGCCACCACTCTACAATCGCGCCTATGCCGGCACCAAACTTCTAATCGAAGATTACATCACGCAAGTAGCTCTCGCCATCGAGCACGTCACGGTGTTGCCGACCTCTCCCGCGGCGCATCACAGCGGGTTGACGTCCCAAGCGAAGCTCGATCTGCTGCATGACACACGGCAAGCATTCGGTCGATCAACTCTAGTGCTCCAGGGGGGTGCTATCTTCGGACTATGTCATCTGGGGGTAGTCAAGGCATTACATCTCCGGGGCTTACTACCTCGGATCATCACGGGGACAGCAACGGGGGCATTAATCGCCGCGTTGGTAGCCGTACACACGGAAGAGGAACTACTCGATTTTTTGACAGGGGATGGAATCGACTTGACCGCTTTCCAGAAGAAACAACAACCTGCGCAGAACAACTCCATCTCTTTCTGGCACCGTCGTACACCGAACTGGCTGAGTACCATCCAACGCCGCGTTACTCGTTTCTTTCGCGAGGGATACTTCCTCGATGTCAACGTGCTTGAAGAATGCGTGCGTGCCAACGTCGGTGATCTCACCTTCGAAGAAGCGTACGCTCGCACGAAACGGGTTCTGAACATCACCGTCTCGACCAACACCCGCGGCGGAGTCCCGAATTTATTGAACCACATCACAGCGCCCAATGTACTCATCTGGTCCGCTGCGTTGGCCTCGAATACATCCACCACATCTAGTACACCTCCTTCATACCGCACCCCCGGGGGAACTCCCTCCTCCACCAGTACCACCCCGGGTCTCTTCCCACCCGTCATTCTCAAATGCAAAGACGAAAAAGGGAACATCATCCCCTGGGGCCCCGCCGAAACGACCACCTTCCAAGCATGGACATCAACAACCTACAAACCCACCGATCGCGAGTCTCCCTTGTCTCGAGTGGCCGAGCTATTCAACGTAAATCATTTCATCATCTCCCAAGCGCGCCCCTACCTCGCACCGTTTCTACAATCAGATATGTCTCGCCCTGACCCCCGTCCCTCACTCACCAACTCTCCCCACCACCGGGGTGGCATCATCAGCCGCCTCAACCCTCTAGGCATAGGCCAACGATGGTGGACGACCACCATCAACGGCCCCCTGACGCGCCTCGTAACCATGGAAATCCATCATCGACTCAATCAACTCGATTCCCTGAATTTATTACCCCCGAACATCCGACGGTTTTTGATCGATGAGAATATCCCCGGGGCGAGTCTCACGTTGGTTCCTGAGTTGAATGTGTCGGATTTAGTGAGACTATTGGAAACCCCGACGAAGGAGAGCGTGGAAGGTTGGATCCTCAGAGGCGAGAGGAGTGTTTGGCCGGCGATTGGAGCTTTGAAGGTCAGATGTGCTCTTGAGGTAGAGCTTGATAGGGGGTATCAGATTGTTAGAAGGAGGAAACCGATGGATTTGATACCGAGTGCTGGAGGAGGTGGTGGTGGGGAAGGAAGGGGTGGTGGGGTGTTGGCTGGCGAGGATAAGAATAAGAAGAGGATTAGGGCGGCGAGTATGAGTGAGCCATAACATAACAAATTGTCATCGTCTCTCTCTCTTCTCCTCATGTAACCTGTATTTTTTTTAACATGGATCTTGATTAGCGTGTATGCTCACCTTCTCTGCTCCTAGCATTCGTGCACTGTATCACTCCGTCGTTTAGTGGAATGGTGAGTATACAGCATTCATCCTCCTCATCGGTTGACTAAACAGACACGTGTACTACATGTAGTAAGCATAACGAGGAGTTGTTATGACAGCCAATGTATGCATAGTAATAATTAACAATACGTATTTACATCCACAATCGACACGTCCCATCCGCGCCGGCACTAACGCACCAGGGTTCTCTCGGATGCCAATCCACATCAAGAACACCCAACTGCTGTCTCACCTGATGTCCCCTCAACACTTTCAATGGCACGATAGATGCATTCTCCATGAGATCGCCCACGACCTTGCCATGAAAAACCTGGAGGGTGCCATCATCGCTCGCATCCGCAAACAAAGGCAACCCTCCACGATGATACTTCACGGCTCTGATGGCCTTTGAATGATACCGTAACGTCTTGTACGGTCTCACGGACAGATCAAGATCATGCCAGAGGAGTCTTCGATCGTAGGAGCCCACGATGAGATTGTCGCCGCCGGGATGGAAGTCGAAGGATGAGATCCAGCGTGCACCGGGCTGGATGATTTTAAGTAGTTCTTGGCGCACGAGATCGTAGCTTCGGATGGTGCGTTGCGTGGCGACGAACAGGATGGGTTTGGAGGGATGGAACGCACTGGATTGAGCTAGTCCTTTTAAGCGCCGGAAGGGGATCTGAGTCAGGTGTTTGGAGAGGGTGTGGACTGCTACCGCCTGCGTTTGACCTTGCGGGGAGACGGTCGCGAAATAGTCACCCCGACGGTGCCAGGAGATGACTTTGACGGGGGAGCGTAAGGTGATGCGGATCAGCACGCTGGATTCTTCGAGTCGAGAACCGGGGCGGGTCCATTGCGCCGGAGGGGATTTATTGTTGGAGGTGGTAGCGGTGGTAGTAGAGTTACTGCTGGCGTGACCCCAGCCGGCATCGAGGAGGGCCCGACTGGCGGATTCAATCTCGGGATCCGTCGTTGGAGGCGATATCATGTACACGTGCGTCCCCACTGCGGCTGCCAGGATGAATGCGTCGTGACCTGGTCGCCAGCGGACAACGTGCACAGGTTCATCTGTGCTCAGCTTGACATGCCAGAGCTGACGACCGGTCAAGAGCTCCCATAGACGAACCGTGCCATCGTCGCCGCCGCTGGCAAGCCACACCCCCGACGGATCAATGGCTAAGCTGCGCACTCGTCCGTCGTGACCTTGATAGATGGTCGCGCACATGGTTGGAAACGGTCGCAGCTCGTCTGGGTTGGGCAGTTTCGGCAGAAGCGACTCTGGTTCGATGTTGCGCTTGATTCTTCGTATGCGGGGCGCGAGATACAGATCTAAACTGCGCTCGAACCGCTCCTTGAGGAATCGGTCATATCCAGGCACCTTTCGTAGCGAGTCGTATCGTTGGGGAAGATACTCTTTGTCGCAATCTTCCTCGTCAGCTTCTTCCCATGCTTTTCGCTCCGCATTGGTCGGTAGATATTCTGGAGGAGGATTGTAACTTTCGTCGTAACCCGGTGGGGGAAGTTTCGGAGCGGGCATGTTCATCGGATGATCCGGCCTTGGTTTTTCATTCGCCCAGATATCGAAGCGCGCCACATCCAGATCGTCCTGGTCCTGTTCGGCTGGGGGTCTATATGGTTGGATGCGTCCTTCTCGGATTGCTTTCACGATTTTTAAGATCTTGAAATTTCATGGTCAGCACATAATTTAATTGCAGGAAACCGAGAAAATGCGTACCCTCTGTGCTTCATGCTTCGATGGAATGAACCTCCGCTTCGGTTCAGGAGCAGCGCTCAAGGGCATAGTTTCAGTGATGCTCGTAAAGTATTCAATCGTGGCCTTGATTTAGAATATAAGCAGCAGCTCCTTATTGTCGTCGAGGATAGAAAGACGTACCGGATAAGGATCGTATCCTTCTTCCGGCACCTCGTCCATGCGTATCTTCCTGAGCACCTCCAATTCCTCCTGGCTCAATTGTAATGGCTTCCCTGTCGCGGGATCTGTCAAGCCAGTCCATCCCTTGGGTATCTCCACCGTATCAAGCAGCGCATCCAGAGCTTCGCCCTTTGCGGGCCGCATAATCCTCTTGCCATTGATGTCGTAGCCAATATGTGGATACGCATCGTAGAAGGAGAGTGGAATATTGCCAATCGTGTTTGCATTCGCCGGTGCATCAGAATCGTCCGAGTCATAGGCGGGATCAATCTCTTTGTAAACATAGCGTTGGTTGCCATTGGCGTCGGTTTCGATTGAGAAGTTGGCCTTTGAGTCTTTTTCTAGGCTATGTTCTTGGCCATTAGTGACCGTCAAGGGCTCTTCGGCGTCCTCTTCGTCCTCATCGGATGGGATTTCGTCGCTCTCCAACTCTTCCGGGTCCTCATGGTTGTCTTCATCTACTTCTTCAACAAAATCACTCCCATCGTAATCAGATTGTGCAGAAGATTGCCCTTCTAGATCTCTGATCGTAAACTCGACTTCCGACGAAGAATGTTCTGGACCATCCTTGGTTTGTGATGGCTGCTTGCGCTTCTTGATGCCTTCTGCGGGTGCCATTGTTGTCAATAGTGGAGTTGTAGCTACGCGTTGAAGTACATGGAAGCTCGAGATGAGACGTATTAAAGCTGGAGCTTCGCGTTGTGCGAGGCAGCTTTACGCGAGTTTCTTTTCGACGTTGACGGTTTCGGGCGGAGTGCAGAGGCCGGCTGTGCACTGCGACCGTAGTTCTTCGAGAACGCCGTATTTTAGCGCAATAGGCGATACCATGTATGCCATGCAGCACTAGGGTTGTCTATAGCAGCCACCAGCGTACTGCACCCCTGGTCTACTTGGTATTCCCAAATAAACGAGCTCTCTGCAGACGATCAACGTCAAATCAGCACGTGCGCCAAGATTCACCTAAACTTGGGTAAGATGAAAAATTCAAAAACGCGCCTTCCAATATCAAATGAGTTCCTGTCTTTAAATGCGATAACCGTCCAACATTTCTGTATGCCAATTGCCTACCAACCTTGTGACAGCAAATGATGAAGCTTACTGTAAAAGATAATTTAAAATATTCATGCTCAAGTCAGCTTCAATAAAACAAGTCTGTCATGCCGATTGTTTTTGTAGCATTAAAAATTGTGATATGAAGTCATTTCAGGCTACATTAGTTCGTGATCATTTTTAAGTCCAGGCCCCTGGCGACCGCGAAAGAAACGGAGTAATTGATGAAATAGTTCAAAGTAGGAAAGTATATATAGTGGAATGACAAAAGCCTTCACAATAGCGTTCAAAACAGAACAACAAAAACTGGCTAAGCAACAAAAATTATAAAATAAAATAAAACTCTTGTAAAAATAAAATCAATATCTTTTATATCAGTCATTTGTTAAGATGATTGCTTGCACACAATGTAACATTGTGATAATTAGTTTAGTTAATAGTTTATCAGATAAATTCTTTCATAAAGTTTGAGCTACTGCCACTCGTCGTTTTAAATTACACAACATCATTCTTTAGCATTATAATACCTGTATGTAAGGCGTTGACTGCGTTGTTACTGTTTAGCGGGCCTGTGTGTAAGGCGTTGACGGCGTCGTCACCGCTTAGCGGGCCTGTGGGCGGCGAGTCCTCTTCAAGCAAGTTCACAAGG
>QQTW01001206.1_pt1 | contig 17763 bp, 13 predicted proteins | sample 1904831 | NCBI WGS metagenome assembly QQTW01 (sample SAMN09435610, study PRJNA476489) | Subsurface metagenome, whole genome shotgun sequencing project. | reverse complement strand
CTGCGGTATGGCGGTTCGAACCTTTAGGAGAAGCTATCTTGCAAAGGAACAATCGTGCGCGGCATGGAAGCAATCCCGAGGCAGAGGCTCAGCGTCATGAACAAATCATCAGGCGAAAGCAATGACGCCGCTACAAATACAGGTAATAGAACAGGATAGAGAAGGGTAGCTGGGTCGAAGGCCGCGGGTATTTGAATGAACCGTCGAGACGGCCTGGCATTCGTAGCTAATCGGCGGTGGTGGTTGAATAGGCGGAAAGGGTATAACGAATATGTGCCACAGATTATTAGCAGTGCATTTGTAATCCCTGAAGAGATGCCATTAGCCCCGGCCTACTTGGCATCAGCTCAGTGATTGCGTTCGAGCATACTTTTACGGATAGGCAATAACATTGTCCTCCAGCAAGCACGATTGTTCCTTTGCAAGATAGCTTCTCAGGACATACATCCGTCCAGTGGATGTTGTCCGTACTTCCCATCGCATCCCATCGCAGGCATGTCGAATCACCAACCTCAAGCGTACCACCAATCGCGGACCCAGAGATCCTTGCACTTCTATACCCGCTTCATCAAGCTCTACTTCCTACTTTAGGTTACCTGACGACTACCAGTTTACTCCCCTCCGAACTGCAACTGCTGTCAATCTCATTGATCAATCTTCTTTGCTTGTCGTCATCTCCCCAAGCCGTAGTCCTCCAGGCAGTTCTCTGGGGGGGAGGCCTTTCCTTATTGGTCCTTTGTCGACGGGTACTGGAGTGGGAAGTTGCATTGGCAAGGATTCCTTCTTGGCGATTTCAAAGATATGATTCACATACTGGTGTATGCTCGAGTATACAAGGTCTAGCCAGAAGGCTATCGAACCGGCTGACCCACGCCACTATTGGAGTCACATCTGGGGATTCCGATAGCGATGAGCCGCAAAAACATAGACAAACGCAGTTCCAGAGAAGACCAAGAGGTTTCAGCTCAGGCAATGCCAATGAAGATAGGCTTCTCCTAAAGGTTCGAACCGCCATACCGCAGCTGCCGATGCAGCTTGATGGACATGGGAGCCCAAGACTAGGTGAAATCAGGCGAGAGAGGAGTTGCACATTACCATTGAATACCGGACGGACGAGGGCGAACAATCCGGCTCCCCAGAAGGACATGAAATCCCAGAACACGACAAGCTTCTTCCACAAATCCCAAGATTTCCGATCCTTCACGAAAGCCCAAGCAACAATGGCCAAATGGCTCTTTGCTTTATACACCTACGCTGTGGTAACGTTAGTCATCGCCTTCCCTATCCGAGTTTATATCGGTAAATACGCCCTACACAATGAAGAGCCTGTAGGCTGGGCGTTGGGTTACCTATTTAGCGACCTTTCAAGCTTCAGGACTATAGTAATGGCGCTGGATCTTGATCAATGGATCCGTCTTCCCAACGATGACTTAGCGATGAGGGACGTCCATGGGTGGGCAGAAGAAATCCGATGGCGACAACTTGGAGCAGCCAATACGCGGTTGCTTATCTGTCTCTACTATATTGTCACAATATCTGTCGGTCTTGCGGTTGTCCTTCGACTTAGTGGTTTCGCAGACGTCGACACGCGACGGAAGGTCTTTCACGGCATGATGGTAGTGATGTGCTTGCCTACAATTTTCGTCGATCCAGCATTTGTCGCCGTCGCCCTTAGTGCGGCTCTGGCGGTGTTCCTTCTCCTGGACTTGTTTCGAGCATCGCAACTTCCACCTCTTTCGAGACCATTGACCCATTTCTTGGCTCCGTATGTGGATGGGCGGGATCATCGCGGGCCGGTGATTGTGTCTCATATATTCTTGCTCATTGGATGCTCTATACCTCTCTGGCTGTCGCTCGCTTCGGTGGGAAGGAGTACAGAGCCGGCGTGGCCAGGCTGGGAGGTCCCAAGGCGGGATCTGAGCATGATCAGTGGGGTAGTATGCGTTGGCATGGGGGATGCGGCGGCGTCGTTGATAGGACGTCGGTATGGAAGAAGAAGATGGTGCTGGAGTGGAGGCAAGAGCATCGAGGGTAGTGCAGCGTTCGCTGGCGCGGTCACCCTAGGTCTTGGTTTCGCAAGGCTCTGGCTTCTCTACGGGGGTTGGGATGGGGACAGTGGAGATTCGTGGCCGCTGTTCTTTTGTAAGGTCGTGGTAGCCGCGAACGGCGCCAGTCTTACGGAGGCAGTGTTAACAGGAGGCAATGACAATGTCATCGTTCCGATAACCCTATGGCTTTTGGTTCGTGGGCTGGGGATCTGATTTCTTGGAGTGCAGTACCTCCTCTAGTCAGGGAAAGGGGCGTCGGGCGGCTCCAGTCTTGATCAATATTCCAGATAGAATTATAGATTTTGAGTCAGACAGATGGCACTTGATGGGTACTACTCTGCGACTAATGAGTCTAATAATGTATGACAGGCAACCTCAGCTTTGACCGTCAAATTCAGGCAACACCATCTGCTTTCCCCACAAACCTTGGCATAGCCGTGTAACGGGACTGTGGGAGACAATCCCAACCGTTTCTTGCTTGCATAGAGTCATGGATCGAGCTCTCCTTATCCGAATTGTGGAAATAGGAAATAAAATTCAATACCGAGTCGGGTTGGATCGATGAAGGGAGCATTTGGCTAGCGATAAAGAGGAGATACGGAAGATTGTCTATCGGCTGCATGTCTAGTGGATCAATCGGCAGGTGTTTGGTGGGTTAGGTGGGTTAAGTGGGTCAGGTGCTCCGGGACCGTTACTCTATTCGATTTGAAGAGTGCAGTGCCTGAGAGCGCGTTTGAAGTCAGGGTAATAATCATTATAGTGTACCAGAGGCCTGGATTGCATCCGGTCGAATAATAGTTGATGGCTCCCTCTCCATAGGTACTGTTCCATCCCGTGCCCTTACCTATCTCGTCTACTGTCACTACCTTACTACTCGCTTTGTATTCTTATAGGGATCGAGCTCGAATCCCTTTTGTCTTCGCCATCTATATGATTCTTCTTGTCATTCGTTACTAATCTGTTGTCGCATCCTCCTCGCCGTTGCTGCTTGAACCTCTCAGCCGCCCACTCGGTGCACCTGACTCACCAAAGCCTTGTCACGTCTTTCCATCTCCAATACACATCATCACAATACCCCACATCATGAGGATGCTCTAAGCACGCCCTGCATCACGCAACGGCGGCAGTAGACCTATCATCTTGACTCTTTGCAGCCTTGCTAGCCCGGCAACCTGCAGAAGGCCCCTACCTCGATCTACTCGACCCGTCGGCCCTCGACTCTCAACAACGACACCTCCTGCACCTCATGTCGAACTCACTGACTGCCACTCTCTACCCTCATCTGCAGTGGTAACACCGCTATCCGACTCCCACAACCTGCCATACGAATACAGCATCTACTGAGGCCCGAGCCGCCGCCATGGCCACCCCAACAACTGCACCTTCGACATCGAGACGTCCTCGAGCGCCAGCACAAGGCGAGATGTCCGTGGGCAGCTTCAGGAGGTTGGAGGAGATTGGCAGGGGCAGTTTCGCCACCGTCTACAAAGCAACATACTCGGTGAGCAGCCTCATCCCCGCCCAAGCCCTTCAATTCCATCGCTCTCATGGCACGAACTCATTGCCATCGGAACACCAATCCTACCGTATCTGTAGGCTGACCATACTTTCTCATGACAGAAAAGCCCCGGCTATGTGGCCATCAAATCCGTCGACATGAACAAGCTCAATAAGAAGTTGAAGGAGAACCTCTATTCGGAAATCCATATCTTGAAGCGCCTCCATCATCCCCATATCGTAGCATTAATCGACTGTCAAGAGACTACCGCCCATATACATCTCGTCATGGAATTCTGTCAGCTGGGGGACTTGTCGTACTTTATCAAGAAGCGAGATACCCTTTCCCGGCATGAAGCAACTGCCGACATGATTAGAAAGTATCCGAACCCTCCCGCTGGCGGTTTGAATGAGGTCGTGGTACGTCATTTTCTTAAGCAGTTGGCAAGTGCGCTGCAATTCCTCCGAGAAGGCAATTTCATACATCGAGACGTCAAGCCACAGAACCTTCTCCTGGATCCTTCTCCCTTGTTCTATGCCAAAGCGAAACCGGAAACTGTCCCATATGCTGCTCATGAAAAGTCGCTCATACCGGTTGCTGGTGTCGAGTCTTTACCTACGTTGAAGATTGCCGACTTCGGCTTCGCACGCTCCTTGCCGTCCACCTCCCTTGCTGAAACATTATGTGGATCTCCTCTGTACATGGCGCCTGAAATCCTGCGATACGAAAAATACGATGCCAAAGCCGACCTCTGGTCCGTCGGAACTGTGCTGTACGAAATGATGGTTGGAAAACCACCATTCCGCGCGTCAAATCATGTCGAGCTTCTGAGAAAAATTGAGCGAGGCGACGATAGAATCAAATTTCCCGAAGAGACAATGTTGAGCGACTCCTTAAAAAGACTTATACGTCGACTTCTCCGACGGAACCCGGTCGAGCGTATAAGCTTCGCAGACTTCTTTAGCGATACAGTTATCAAGGACCAGATACCGGGGTTGGTTGAAGAAGATAAACCGGCGGAGCTTCCAAAGAGGTCTGACGAAGCACGCAGCCAAATGAAGCATTCAGTCCAAGACGACGGATCAGGCGGTCAACAGTCGCCAGTGGCTCAAAATATAGGGAGCGATGGATCAGCAGCCCTAAGTCAATCCCCAAGGCAGCGCAATCGCACTCACAGCGATCAGCCATCTTCAGCTAGGTCAGAGCAGGCAGGTGTCCGGGAGCTGTCCGGTACGCCACCGCGAGCGACAGCTGGTCGTTTACGTACTACTGAGCGTCGCTCCGAACCATCCGGAGGAGCTCAAGAGATCAGCGAAAAAACACCTCGACCCCGTCGGCCCAGTATAGTATCCCACGCTACTGCACCCGCGCGACAGGATGTCCAGTCTTCGTCTCCACACAACACAGCAGCAGCAGCAGTCCTTATGCAAAGACAGTCCAGTAGTAATGCAATACCAACACAAACGAATACCCCTCTACGGAGACCATCACAGCGAGAACGCATCCAGCACAAGAGAGAAGATCAAGCTAGTCGAGACGCACGGGAAGCACGAGAGCGCGCAGCTCAAGACGTCGCTTTTGAGAGAGATTACGTAGTGGTAGAGAAGCGGGCGGTCGAAGTCAACGCATTCGCAGACCAGCTCGCCACAGAGCATGGAGGACTGGCGAGAACGTCGCAGGACGCACAACAAAGGGTGATGGTGCGCAGAGCAACGACTCAGGGATCCCCAACAAGTGTGACGGGCGCTCAAGTGGCTCCCTCGCGAGCGTTGCAAATAGTAAGTGGGAAAAGGCCCGACCACCTGCATCATCGTCAAAGTTCCTATGAACGAAGATTCAAGGATTCGACATCAGCAACTTCCGCTATATCTAAAGCGATCAATTTGGCGAGTGGCCGGCTACTCAACATGGGCTTCTCGCCTCCTCTGGGTTTTGGGCGTAGTGGACCCTCGCCGCCTTCGTACAACCCTTTCCCAGCCTATCCCACGAATCAAGGAAGCATGCTTTTGATAGGAGACGGCTCTAAGGGTTCGCTGCCGCTGGACGAGGACTCGAAGGCCATCTTGGTCGTCGAAGAGTCGGCGACTAGAAGTGATGTCGTGTACGGCTTCGCAGAGGTCAAGTATAAGCAGCTAATACCAGTTGCCCCTTCCATGGATCAGGGTCTGGGTTTACGCCAACTTGGAGTTTCCGAAGGAGGTGAGGAGACTGCCAGCGGGACTGAAGACGAAGGTTTGACCGCGGGGGCTATTGTCACACTCTCCGAAGAGGCTTTGGTATTGTATGTGAAGGCCTTGTCGTTGCTGGCGAGGTCGATGGACATTGCAGGCGCGTGGTGGGCCCGTAAAAGCCGGGGGATGATCGTTGACGAGTCGGCATCGTCGAAAGCTCAGACCAACACTGCAGTTGGCAATCGCGTCAACAATGTGGTTCAGTGGGTTCGGAGCCGATTCAATGAAGTGCTTGGCAAAGCTGAATTCGTACGGCTCAAACTGATCGAAGCTCAACAACAGCTTCCTATCGACCACCCGAGCCATCCGAGCAACCACCCTGCTGTATCCAGATCACTGCCAGCTATGGGGACATCTGCGGATAATGTTGTTGTAAGCAACGGGGTGACGGCAGAGAAATTGATGTACGATCGTGCTTTGGAAATGAGTCGCTCGGCTGCGGTCAACGAATTGGTTGGAGAAGATTTGCCCGGCTGCGAGATTGCGTATGTTACCGCTATACGAATGCTGGAGGCTGTGCTAGAGGATGACGACGACTCTACTCAGAAGAAGTCTAGTCAAGATTCCGTCGAGTCAAGAAGTGCAGATGCGAATGGAAGCCCCGGTGATCCTGTGGAGGCGGAAGACAGAAAAGTCGTGCTCAAGAGTAAGTTAGAGCCCCGGTCAAACTGGCGCCATCCACGGCAATGCTGACAAGGAAGTAGTGGTTACAAGCATCCGAGCACGATTAGCAGCGCTGAGGAAGAAAATGCAGGTGATTTCGAAACGAACGAGCGCAGTCAACCAGCCAGTCCCGCCAGCCACCACCACCACCAAATCAACCTCAGCCAACGCTATCGCCTCACCAGCTTCTACAGTCGCGGGCACGTCTCCTCGATGACCATCCCATTCCCGTCGCATGTCACTCTTCTACTACTACTCCTCCTCGCCAAGCTTTATATTTCTCGCCGAGCGATTCTGAGCAGCGCTCGAAAAGCCATATATTTCGTAAATCTTTTACTCGCATTTGTTGTCCCTGTAGGCACAAAAACTTCGGCGTTTTTACTATGTTGAATTTTACATTGACTGGGGTAGACTGACACACACCGGCGCGGTCTTTCATTGGGCGAGGGAAAGGGGGCCGGCCGGACGGGGTTTGGACAGTTTTCCGCGGTCTGTTTCCTCCATTTCCTCTTCTTTCCTTTGCTCCTTCCTTCCCTTGGGCGGTTTGCGGGCAATAAGGTGTTTTTGCAGCATCTTCGTGTGGAGTGGAGTGGAGTGTGGGAGAAATTTAAGGAGCCAGCATGTCCAGGCGCAAAGGACTCGAATTACAACAATGTCATGACATGAGAGTACTAGGGGGGTGCCCAGCTAGCCAGCCAGCATCGATGATGATGAAATCTAAATTGAACATTTTGCAGATATGTTATAAGGGGCGGGAGGCGCGTTGGGGGGGTTGGGGGGTTCTGGGGCTGGCTAGGTACCTTACCTACCTATGATTAGGGAGGGGGACCCCGACTATATATATATAACTATTACTTACTACCATGGACGAAATCTAGATACCAATGAGGTTGATATGAAGGATATGAATATTAGCAAATGAGATTATTTGTCTGAATTACTTCTGCCCTGACAAGTATCAATTGCAGTATGTGTTACGTAGCACTCAGACTGAAGAAAGATCGAGTTATGGGACCGACCGATTACAGGCCATAATCGCTTTTGTACATTGAAAATGTACGCTATGTGGTGTGGTGGGAGATAATTACACATATCCATCCCCCTCGACCGACTGACTGTACACAAAAGATGTCATGTCCATCTCCTACAACTTCCCACCGCCATTGCCTAGAAACCCTTCCTTCTGCAACCACTCCTCCACATCCCCCCGATCCCTCGCCAGCCACTTCGCCTTGGCCCGAACAGAATCATAGCTCTGCGCGAGCGCACGATCGAAACCCTTGGTGCTTCTCCCTTCGAACCATTGCTGCACCTCCTTCAGTTGTTCCTCGGTGGTGAAGCCGCTGGTGCACATTTGCACCACGCTACTCAGCATCGTCAACCCCGCTGGGCACTTCTTCTCAATAGCCTCCCAGTTGTTGGTCATCCATCGCCAGAGCGCTTCGATTCCATTCGCTTCGTTCCGCAATCCGGCAATGGGGAGGTATACGTCTTGGCCCTTGACGATGTCGGACAGGGGAAGGGCAAGGCTGCGGTCGATGAGTTCGGGGGTGTTGACGCGGCCTAGACTTCGAAGCGCGGTATTGCGCTCGTCGGCGTCCTTGGCGGTCTGGTACTCATTGAGAATGGCGTTGTATTCGTCCTTGCCGCCGTTGCGAAGGGCAATGGCATACACGCTGCCTCTGATATTGGGGTGGATAGCCGACCGGTCCCCACCTTGGAATTTCGCAAACATCTCCTGCGCGGCTTTGATGATCTTTTCGTCGCCAGCAAGCCCGGCGCTACCGAAAAGTAGGGCTTTGAATTGAGCCTGAATGTGGTCCTCATCTGGGGTAAAGGTCCAGCCTTTGCTGTGGGCCTGCTCGCTGACTAGGGATCGCTGGAAAGATCTCAATGCATTGCGGGTGGACTCGGGCTCGAAGACCCATGCGGAGCGGATACTAGAAATCCGGGAGAGTAACTCGCTCCAGACGACGAATTCGGGCTCAGAATCGAAGCTTTTGACGAGAGAGAGGATGCCGGAGGTTTTGCCGTAGCCGGAAGAAGCGAGAGCACCAGCATCTGCAATCATACCCGCTCGATCTTCGACGCTTAGGAGACCTTCCTTGGCCGCTTGACCAAGCTTCTCTAATCGAGTGGGCGAATATAAGGTCCGATAGATTCCAGAGTGGTCCGCGTTGAGTTTGAAGAAATCAGTGTCCGGGATTTTGAATTCTTGTTCCCGCTCGGACAACGTCAGGTCCTCGTTGACGCCGTCTTTTGTTCGAAGACCAAGAAACACAGGAAACAATGTCTTGTCCTCTTCAGGCTTGACGTCGGCTGTTCTCAGGAAGCGGTTTTGTTTGACTCGGATGGTATTTGAACCTGTACTCTCATCGACCGTGACGACCGGGTACCCTACGTTTTTAGTCCAGATGTCCATGATCGTCTCGACCGGTTTACCACTTGCGTCGCTCAGTGCAGCCCACAGATCTTCGGTTTTGGTGTTGCCATACGCGTGCTTTTTCAGATATCGCCGGATACCTTCCATGAACGTTTCTTCTCCAAGGTATTTAGAGATCATCCTCAACACGCAAGACCCTTTGGAATACGAGATTGCATCGAAGATTTGGTTGATTTCATCTGCACGCTTCACAGGTACCTCGATCGGGTGGCTGCTACGCAGCGAATCAAGGGACAAGGCACCTTGCAGCGTGTCGGTCACATAGCTCTGCCAGACTTTCCACTCTGGGTAGAATTGGTTACAAGAGTACCAAGACATCCATGTTGCAAACCCTTCATTGAGCCACAAGCCTTCCCAGAAATCCATGGTGACAAGGTTTCCAAACCACTGGTGCGCCAGTTCATGCTGTACAACTTCTGCAATCCGCTCCTTTGTAGATGCTCCACTGGTCTTGGCGTCAAACAGTACGTCTACTACTCTGTAGGTGATGAGACCCCAGTTCTCCATAGCTCCGGCGCTAAAGTCAGGAATAGCAACCATGTCCATCTTGGGCAGAGGAAACTTGCTATCAAAAGTCTTCTCGTAGAAATCCAAGGTTTTTGCTGCAAGCTCTACCGAAAATCGTCCATGCTCGATGTCCTTGTCCGGTGTAGCAAAGACTCTTACGGGAACTCTGAAGTCATTGGTCTCAACAGAGTTGAGCTCGCCAACGATGAATGCTAGAAGATAGGTTGACATAAGTGGGGTTTTCCTGAACGTCACTGCCTTCTTCTCGCCTCCGCTGATTTTTGACTCTACATTCTTTTCTGAAACCTGATCCATATTACTGAGACAGGTGAGATGCTTGTCAGCGATCAGCGTGATGGTGTATTCAGCCTTCAACGCTGGCTCGTCGAAGCATGGAAACGCTCGTCTGGCATCAGTCGGCTCCATCTGGGTGGTAGCTAAATACTTGGTTGTTCCGTTGTGCTTATAGGATGACCGATAGAAGCCTGCCATTTTGTCGTTGAGTTGGCCGGTAAAAGTTAGCGTAAGTTGAGCTTTCGAGCCAGCAGATAGCGACTTGTCAAAGCTGATAATAGTGACCTGGGCATCTTCATTGTAGGCTAGCTTTGGCGAGGATGTGATCTCGTTGCCACCGGCTGAGATTCTCGTGGAGTGTATGTCTAATTCGAGGGTATTGAGGGCGATAGAAGTTGTGTCTTCTTTAACATCGAGGCTAAAAATCTGTCAGTCAGCACCCATCCGTTGGAGTCAGATCGGAAACGAGTATCTCGTGACAGATGTTGTAGCTTCGGCTTTACGTACTCAATGACCACTTCTCCTTCGTAGGTGAACTTCTCAAAGTTTGGCTCTAGAGTAAGGCTATAATGGGCCGGCTTCACATTGGCTGGTAGCACCTCTCTACCCTTCGAGACATCCACGCTTGCAGCTGCCAAGCCATCCTTCGCTCTGCACATGATGTTCTTATACGAGCAGTATCTAATATTCAGCTGGCTAGTATGCTTTGCAGGTAGACAGTGGATATGCGGAGGAACAGTGCGATATGGTGATTGATAATGAAGACTTCTGGAAATTGGACTGTGCAGCGGTCGACGAGATAGTTGGAGTCTAATGTACGATATTGATGGCTGCTTTGCAGAGTATAATGCAGGTCTACCTACAAGTAAGACTCGGTGGCTCATTGACTGTCGTCTAGAAATCCGAGGAGATACACTTTCAGAGCCAATTAATACAAGGCCACTCTAGGCAGGTGCGATGACGATGTCTCCTGAATCCGTGCTGAGTACGGAGGTACCTCGGTAGTCGGTACTTTGGATTCCTGCGCTTAAAGTAGCCGCCCAATTTCAAAGGTCTTGGCTGTGACATCCACTATCACTACTGTCACGTAGTAAATTCTATTCGAATAAATGCCGATAGCGGTAGTATCTTGTAAAATCATCATACGCAGCAAGTCAAGTCCTCCCAATACCTCTCAACACTCTCATGAGGTCTTTGGCTGTTCTTTCGCTATTACGCAATACTTGCAAGATATAATGGCCGCGTGTTTGAGGCAGCCATCGTTTCTTCTATCGATGGCTCCGCCATAAAGAGTCGGCTATATCTCAATCCATACTCAAATCCCCTGAATTCATTACTAATATTCTCATGTCTCCCACTCCTCATCTTCTCGAGATCTACCACATCATCCACGCCACAACGTCCAAAGCAGCAACGATCTTGTCCTGAGAGCCTTGCAACGGTAGTTATAATCGCTTCGAAGATCTGTGAGATGACGCCACGCTCTTGGCTGCTCGACGCCGGACTCGCCTCGATCCTATGCTGAATAGTCTGTCCAAAGATCGTAACATCGTGATAGGTCTTATCTCGGAAACTTCTTCCAACCCCGACCGTGTCCAAGCTATGTGCACATTTAGAATGAATCAACAGAGTCGGTCGGGTCACTTACCTGTTTCCATTGCTGAACCATGGCTGGCATGCCTAACATAGCCTGCTTCCTCTGCGCAAGTCTACTCTTCATGGTCCGCTCCCATGCCTTCCCCTTGACTCTTTGCCCAACACCAGTGCCTTTGATACGGAGACCGTGATCTTCCCGCCTCTTTCTGGCCTCATCCGACCCTTTGATAGTGTAGGGTAAGAGTTCCTCCACTCCGTTTGCTTTCGCCATCTTGACCAAATCAGCCTGCCTCCTCAGCGAATAAACGGGATCGTGCCATCGGCCGGTCTCGGGATGTTTATGTGGCTTGAAGGGATTTGGGCTGTCTGATGGGGCAAGTAGGACTTTCATCATCGATTCCGCTTGATTTGCATCGGGGTTGTCGGAAGGAGTGGTGCTGGACGTTTCGATGGCAGCGGGGGCGCCTTGCTGGCTGGTAGTAGATCTCACTGTGGGAGGGTAGCGAGCAAAGAATCTAAGAAGCCTAGGTGGCAATGTTTGAGCCAGTCGGACATAGTCCATCTGAGCTGTCATCGTTGAGTTTTTCACGTCCGAGGTCGTACTGGAAAGTCTTGACCAAAATCCGAGGTACTTTGTATAGTTGTATAGGTAGGTACGAGGTACCTAATGAAGCTAAGCTACTCTGGGGTTGTTGAGCCGCATCTTTATTTGGATGTGACCTACCGGCTCCTGGTGCTGTTTTAGGCATTCATTGTTCACATAGTGCTCTAAATCCACATCATGAATGGCCATGCTGTAAATGGGTACTTGAAAGACCCTATACCTATTGCGCCGCCTCCTGAGCCTCTTGAACGACCTTCGACCCCTCCTCCGCCTCCTCCTGAGCTGCAAGCTCCCCCCCCACCCCCAGATGAATTCCCACCACCACCACCGCCAGCCGCGGTAAATGAACTGCCGCCGCCGCCGCCAACTGAAGTAAAGAAAAAGCTCAAGCAAGGATGGGGACCTTCGGATTACAAGCAGCCTTTGAGTGTCGAGGAAATCCTGCGGAAGAAGAGGGAAGCGGATGAGGCAGCCTCAAAGGTATGGTTTCAAGCCCAGAGTATATGTTTTCCATGTTTACATATCATTTTGCAGTGCTTAGGGCCGTACTGACCGGAGCGATATTTATGTAGCCAAAATTCCTATCCAAAGCACAGCGCGAGAAGCTAGCTCTCGAAAAACGGGCAAAAGAGGCGGAAGAGGAGCAGAAGAAGAAACCCAGCGCACCTATTCCCAAGTTGGAGTCCAATGGAGCCAATGGGAGTACAGTCCAGTCCGCTCGAAAAGCGATAAAATCATCGCTACCATCCACGAACGCCGTGAATGGTAACACCCGTCCTGGGGTTCCTACCGGACCTCGAGCTCTGCGGACCGGGGAAATCCCTACCGGTCCTGCAGCTATGCGTACGCAACAGCCGTCTCAGCCCAACCAAGGCTATGATATGGCTCCACCCTCTCCTCCTCGACCCACCACCAAGGGCGGTTTGGCCAGCAAAGATTTAAAAAGACCAGCTGGTGAGGACGCTCAACAGAACTTGATACGGCAAAGATATATGGGTGCCGATCAAAATCAGTCCACATTTTCTGCCAAAAAAAAGCGGCGGCGAACGACAGAGAAGAAGTTCAACTTCGAATGGAATGCGGAGGAGGACACAAGCCCGGACTACAACCCTCTCTATCAAGCTCGTGCCCAGTCTAATTTCTACGGGCGAGGACATTTAGGGGGTTTTGCAGAGGACCTTGCGGATGGTGTGGCTAGAAATTATGCTAAAGCACTAGAGGAAAGAGACAGGGAGTCTGGTAGCGCCCGAGCACAAGAGATGATGGAGATGGAGCGAAGAAGAAGGGAGGAGGGGGGCAGGAACTCGATCGACAAACATTGGAGTGAGAAAAAGTTGGAGCATATGCGGGAAAGAGACTGGCGTATATTCAAAGAAGATTTCAACATCAGCACAAAGGGCGGCGCCATCCCAGATCCTATGCGCTCCTGGGCAGAGTCTAATCTACCCAAGAAGCTGCTCGACGTCGTGGACCAAGTTGGCTATACCGAACCGTCGGCCGTTCAGCGTGCCGCAATTCCAATTGCTCTTCAATCAAGAGATCTGATAGGGGTAGCCGTTACTGGATCCGGGAAGACGGCCGCGTTCCTTCTGCCGCTCCTCGTCTACATTTCAGAACTACCAGCGCTCAACGAGTTGTCCAAAAATGACGGCCCATATGCAATAATCCTAGCTCCAACTCGCGAATTAGCTCAACAGATTGAGATTGAAGCCAGAAAGTTTGCAACACCTCTGGGTTTCACGTGTGTTAGTATTGTGGGTGGCCACTCGCTGGAGGAACAGGCCTATAACCTGCGTGACGGTGCGGAAATCATCATCGCTACACCTGGACGTTTGGTGGATTGCATAGAGCGCAGGGTGCTTGTCTTGGGACAGTGCTGCTACGTGATCATGGACGAAGCTGACCGGATGATTGATCTTGGCTTCGAAGAACCAGTCAACAAGATCCTGGACGCTCTTCCTGTGGCTAACATGAAACCAGATTCTGAAGAGGCCGAGAACGTACACATGATGAGTCAACATCTGGGGGGTAAAGACCGCTATCGGCAAACGATGATGTATACAGCTACTATGCCATCTGCTGTGGAGCGGATCGCAAGGAAATATCTCCGCAGACCTGCTATTGTTACAATTGGTAATGTTGGAGAAGCAGTCGAGACGGTTGAACAGCGTGTGGAGTTTGTCGCTGGCGAAGATAAGAGAAAGAAGCGGCTCGGCGAGCTCCTGTCGTCGCGAGAATTCCAACCTCCAGTCATTGTGTTTGTCAACATCAAGAGAAACTGCGACGCCGTTGCCAGAGATATCAAGCATATGGGATTTTCATCTGTTACCCTCCACGGCGGCAAGACACAAGAGCAAAGAGAGTCCGCTTTGGCCTCACTCCGCAACGGCACCACGGATGTCCTGGTGGCTACGGACCTTGCAGGTAGAGGTATCGATGTTCCTGACGTCAGCTTGGTCGTCAACTTCAACATGGCTGGGAGCATTGAGAGTTACACCCATCGTATTGGTCGTACTGGGAGAGCTGGCAAGAGTGGTATTGCCATCACTTTCCTTGGTAACGAAGACGCAGATGTTATGTATGTATACAGTTCCTTTATCTCGCGTGAAGCTTTACTGACACATCCCTGTAGGTACGATCTCAAGCAAATGCTGATGAAGTCGTCCATCTCGAGAGTTCCGGAAGAGCTGCGTAAACATGAAGCTGCACAACAGAAATCTACCCGCGGTTCGGGACAGAAAAAGATCGAGGATAGTAGTGGATTCGCTGGCAAAGGCGGCTGGCAGTGAAACAAGGAATAGTTGATCAAATAGAATACCCCAATATATATTCAATCCACCCCGTGCCACCTAGCCTCAAGACGAGAGTGTCGAGCTTGAAGAAGCCCAACCGTAAGAGTATCAAGGCCCGTTCTGATAAGAGCGAGAATCACGTGACGATCCCGTCGGCAAGGCGCCGAGCCAATCGCACCTCGAACAAGGCTTTGTTAACCTGCGTCTACGCAAATGCAAAGTCTTGAAATCGGTTTCCTCTGTGTACCTATACATACGTCCTCGCTGGGTGGAGACTATTCCTTCCACTGTCTCAGGTAGAACCCCCAAGATACGCACCGACGACCATAGACCATGGGCGACTATACATTTGGAGGCACAGATGAAGAGAACGCAGAAATCAAGAAGCTCAATGCCGAAGTTGTAAGCTACAGACGGAACAAGGAAATAATCCAAGGATGTAGCGACTGACCAACATCTCTTAGCTTGAGGATCCAGACAGCTTCGAGAATTGGGAAAAGCTAGTCCGCGCAGCCGAATCCCTCGAAGGTGGCCTGAATCGCAACTCGAGCCCACAATCTATCGTCGCTACAAGAGATATATATGACCGCTTTCTGGCGAAGTTTCCCCTTCTGTTCGGGTACTGGAAGAAATATGCAGATCTCGAATTCTCCATAGCCGGGACCGAAGCGGCCGAATTGGTAGCTTCATCGTTACTTTCTAATACAGCTCATGGGAAGGCTAATGCGTATATTCACTTAGGTTTACGAGAGGGGCGTCGCAAGCATTACAAACTCCGTCGACCTATGGACCAATTATTGCTCCTTCAAGGTTGAAACCAGCCACGATCCCGATGTGATCCGAGAGTAAGTATTGACGGGTACTTTCCTTCCCTTAACTGCAAAGATCGCAGCAAGAACCGTTGGCTCCGGTTTGATGGATTGGATAAGTCTTGATGATTCCTCGACATGGGTGAGAGGTCACAAATACCAGTAACAGGGCATTGCTTCTTACACGCGATGATCAGGCGCTATCATTTTCCTTCGCCCCCTTCCTCACCACCTGCCGAATTCTCCTCCCTTACACTCGAATAATATTTGATGACGTGCGTTGCCGGCTGCAAGATCCTCTAAGTCGATTCATACCATGTTTGCTGCCCTCCGCCTCTTTTTCAATGGTTTTCCCCTTCCTCAACATAAGCTGCCAACTAACAAATTCTGCATAGGTTGTTTGAGCGAGGCGCAACATGTGTTGGTCTTGATTTTCTCGCTCACCCTTTTTGGGACAAATATTTGGAGTTCGAGGAGCGGCTGGAGGCCCAGGACAAGATCTTTGCTATTCTTGACCGGGTCGTCCATATCCCTATGCATCAGTATGCACGTTACTTCGAACGGTATCGCCATCTTGCTCAACATAGGCCACTCCCAGAGCTACTTCCGGCCGACATGCTTTCGCAATTTCGATCAGAGATTGAGAACGAAGGCCCCACGACCGTGCAAGCAGGAGCACAGCAAGTTAAAGCCGACCGAGGAGAGCTCGAAATCGAGAGGGAAATGCGGACAAGGATTGACAACTTCCATCTTGAAATATTCGCAAGAACACAGACCGAGACAACGAAACGGTGGACCTATGAGTCCGAGATCAAGCGGCCATACTTCCACGTTACTGAGCTTGACGAAAGTCAAATGGTCAACTGGCGAAAATATCTTGACTTTGAAGAGGTTGAAGGCGATTACTCGCGGACCCAGTTCCTCTACGAAAGATGCCTGGTCACATGCGCATATTACGATGAGTTCTGGTTACGCTACGCTCGCTGGATGCTTGCCCAACCTAGCAAGGAGGAGGAGGTGAGAAATATTTATCAGCGCGCCAGCATGCTATATGTGCCTATCTCAAGACCATCAGTCCGCCTCCAGTACGCATATTTTGAGGAAATGTGTGATCGAATCGAGCTCGCCAAGGATATCCACCAGGCTATACTCGTCAACTTGCCTGGTCATATTGAAACGATTGTGTCTCTCGCCAATTTGTCGCGGCGGCATGGGGGGTTAGAAGCGGCTATCGAAATTTACAAAGCTCAGATCGAATCCCCTCTTCAATGTGACCATTACGCTAAAGCTGCTCTTTGTGCAGAGTGGGCTCGCCTGCTTTGGAAGATTAAAGGTTCTGTCGATGAAGCGCGTAAAGTGTTCCAGCAGAATGCGCACTGGTACCTCGACAGCAGGCCGTTCTGGATCAGCTATCTCTTTTTCGAACTAGAGCAGCCCACGAGTGCTGAGAACGAGTCGGCGCAGTACAAACACATCAAGCAAGTTCATGACGATATCAGAAGAAAGAGCCAACTACCTCCTTTGACCATCAAAGATCTCTCTCATTATTACATGGCCTACCTGCTTGAACGGGGAACAAAGGGCACAGCGAAAGAGTACATGACATTAGACCGTGAGATCAACGGGTCAGTTCTGTCCTTACGATCGCTTCATTTCATGCGGCAGTGGGCTAACGACTGGTGCAACAGGCCTTTCTCCGTACAAACTACCATGAAGCAAAGGCTGGCGGAAGATGGTCGGGAAGCCTCCACCCAACGGCGGCTGATGATGGAGAACGGGCATCCTGGTGTCGAGGTTGATGAGGCCGCTATCCGAAGAGGGGAAAATCCCTATACGAAGTACTATCAACAGCAAGGCGAACAGCAACTGCCGAGTGATACCCAGGTTTGCCGCTCATCATAAACTATACACTGTCCCGTTGCTGAGAACCGTCTAGCCCCAACCACTACGCTATCCATGATCTACCTCGACTTCCCTCCCAATGAAGCTCAATCCGCGACGATATCCGCTTGAGACACATAGTTTTCGTCCTCTTCCATGAGATGTATTCGCTTCCCCGTCCGGACTCCGCAGGGTTTATTGCTGTAAATAGGAGCTTGGAGATCATGTATAGTATGAAGCCAGACGGGCGGTGCAGTTTAAGTGCGGTAGTCTCGTCATAGGTCCTCCGTGGTGGTGATAAATTCCATTTCCTGATCTGATGTTCCGAACAACTGCTTGTGTTGTTATCTCGTTCCATGTGAATGATTGTGTACAACTGCCCCAAACGAGCTGCGAT
>QQTW01001205.1_pt1 | contig 17765 bp, 17 predicted proteins | sample 1904831 | NCBI WGS metagenome assembly QQTW01 (sample SAMN09435610, study PRJNA476489) | Subsurface metagenome, whole genome shotgun sequencing project. | reverse complement strand
CGCCCTAGGCCGCCACCTTTCCAACCTCAGCGCCGACGCGACGCAAACCTACGCAGCCCAATGGTTCGAACGAACGCTCGACGACTCCTCCATCCGCCGCCTGTACATCCCGCAACAAGCCCTGCTCGCGGACTCGCTCCTCATCATCCTCGACAACGTCTCCTCCGGCCTGGTCGTCTACCCGGCCGTCATCGCGCGTCGGCTCAACGACGAACTACCCTTCATGGCCACGGAGAACATCATCATGGCGCTCGTCGAAGCGGGCGCGTCAAGGCAGGACGCTCACGAGAGCATTCGAGTCCATTCGCAGGCTGCGGGCGAGAGGGTCAAGGGGCTGGGGTTGAACAACGATCTCATCGAGAGGATTCGGGCGGATGAGGCCTTTCGGCCGATCTGGGAGCGGTTGCCGACGTTGTTGGATCCGAGGACGTTCGTGGGTAGGGCGCCGGAACAAGTGGCCAAGTTTACGGCCACGGGAGGACCGGTTGATAGGGCCTTGGCTCCGTATCGGGACGTCGTGGCGAGGATGGAGGACGAGGTTGCGGAGGTTTGCGTCGCGTCGGCGCTGAGGTTGGAAAGGTGGCGGCCTAGGGCGCACATTCGTTCGCTGTGCCTTGTAAGTTGGGTTTTTGATGCTTGGGATGTTTGTTAGGGGCTGGACCTTCGCATTGGGTTGCGTTTATACTGCGAGGAAGGTCAGTTCGGGCGAGTTGGTCGAGGAAGGAGTTTGAAGGGTAACTTACGGCCATGGCTGAGCTTCCGATTTGCGTTTTCTGAGAATATGTCAGCTCTGGAGGTTCATATCATTCGTGAATGTGCGGTCACCTCAAATGGCTCTTCCATTTCTTTGATCTAACGATAGAAGTTAGTAATTGCATACGAGAATGGGAAGCAGAGAGTACCTGAGCAAGATGCCGTATGTCCCCTCCTATTCGCTGACACGTGGCTCCGAAAGAACTGTATGCATTTGCTACGTTGCGACGTCAGCATTGAAGTCTGGTCTCCGGATTGCCAAGAATCGGTCTACCCACCGACATCCACGTCGATCTTCCCTGATTCCAGAGAAGCTTAGTATTATCTCCCCATGCCAACACAGGATCGACTCTTACTCGAATAAGTTTGACTGAACATCCATAAGCTTCGAACGAACCGCAACAGATGACCACCTTACCTCGCAATATCGCAGACCTTCTCGAAGCCAGCCCTCCGACTGACGAACTCATCGAGTGCTTCAACCTTTCCGTGATCGCCGTGAAACAATGCCAAGAATGAGGCCTGCGTGCCGGTCTAAATGCAGTCAATACCTCCCATTCCGAAGACTACACTGTAGAGTCAACAAGACGTACCGTCCCTTTAACCCCCCTGAACTCGATATCGCTCCTCGCCCGTTCAAGATTACACAGATCCCTCAGAAGATCCTTAATCCACAACGCCGCCCTCTTACCCACCGTAGTCGGCTGAGCCGGTTGGCCTGCCGAACCCAAAGGATCAGACCCGACGACGACATCTCGCTGACACGACAACTTACCATGAGTATAAGCCAGGCAGGGCAGGTCCTTGTACTCGCGCGCAAAGTCCGACAGCTTTTTAATCACAGTCGCCAGCTTCGGCAACAACATACTCAGCGCCTCTTTCATCAGGATGAGGTCGGCATTGTCCGCCACAAACGCCGACGTCGCCCCCAGATGAATGATGCCCGCCGCCGCAGGCGCCACCTGTCCGTACGCGTGCACGTGAGCCATCACTAACCCCCGCCGCGTCAACCACTCTGCCAAGTCTCCAAGCAAGGAAGCCTTTGGCAATCACAACTAACCATCATGCCTTCTCTTCTTCTCCTCGACGGCGGCGACTCGGAAGTCCTCGCCCGTCAAAGTGACATGCGCTTTCATCTGCGCGATCGCTTCGTCGGAGATATCCAATCCAAGTTCTTTCTCGCCTTCCGCCAGCCAGATCCAGAGTTTCCTCCAGGTCGACGACCGCACTTGGGCGGAGAAGAGGTGGAGCATTTCCTTGCCTGGGAGTACAAGTCAGGGAGGCAGCCAGAAACGGGAATGACGCTTCTTACTGGCATATCGGCCTGATAAAGGCGATTGCCAGATTTCGTTATTTTCCGACATCGTAGGGTCGATGGCTTCCGCCAATCTTCGCGAAACGAATAAGATGGTGAATATATCGCTCGGCGGACGTCAGTAGACTCTGAGAATGTATAATAATCCTGGGTCTATCGATGAAGAAGTATGTAGTAACTAGTCTCTTTCAGGTTCCCCTATGGAGCGAGAAATATTTGAGTTTTAGAATTCGCTTTTGGATATTTCTTTCTTTACTGGACTTAGTTGCGACATCCCCGGTTCAATTGATAACCTATTCACTTCAGTGCAATCATGTGAAAGAGGTAAGGGGCTTAGACATAAGTGTTCGTTGATATGAGGGTTCTTGATATGAAGCATCTCAAACAAGTAACTAGCACATGGCATTCAGAAGAACTTACCTTATCATGGCGTTGCCCAATAATAGAGAGACAAGGTAGAAGGTGCACAACCAATCGCGACTAAATAAACCCACATCCAGCATAGCTGGAACTGGGATTTTACAGGGCTGCATTTAGCTGCATTTTCATATGCTGACTCTCCACCCGCGCGGTGTCGAGTACATGTCCCTACGGTGGCCATTCTGAGTACCTTACTCTGAGTACTTGAGTGACAAAGGCCAGCTCCGACCGGCAGAAATACACCGATGATGCCTATGGTTTCCTTTGTTTCTCTACGAACCTGTATTGGTCAGAGTGTCCGCCCCGCCCCTAGTCTCTGCTTGGTTGGAAAGGCTTGGTAGACAGCAGGCTCTGAGACTGATGGCGGCAATCGCCCATGGTGGAGGTTGTGTTTGCCTTTAGCAGCGATACGCTAGGGAAGCGGTAGCCGCTGCAACCTAAAGGCAGGTTAGGGTTCGGTTCCATGTTCTATCAAATCTCCATACATGCTTAGTTACCTTAGTCTCGCACCTGCATAAAGACGGCTATCAGTAAATTAAATGAATGCCTATTACTCGCGGTGGTCATATGACATGTGTGAATGAAAAGCCCTTCGTGAGTTTTTTGGTATTGTCATGCAGTGTTTTCAAGGAGTTCATAGAATTACTGACCTTGTGTTGATTGGGATGCCTCCAAACATCAATCATCTACGATAACTCAGTGAACACAGACCTAACCCTTACTCCCGAACCCTAATCCCCAATCTATTAACCCTACCACCGTAACCTATACCTCTATACTTGAACCTTACATGTGTTGATCCATACCAGAGGATTTGTCAGACGTAATCGTCTAATGACATTCGTTTTTTACTTCGTCACCCTATCAACAATGCTTTTGTAGGTACTTGGTATTGGCATACGCCGATTAGGCCACGTTCAAGGAGTCCTTGACCTTGAGATTCTAGTGCCCGAACAGTGCTGTTTTCTCACTTTGAGTCGTGCGAGATCATTACCAGGCAAGACATGTGATAGTCTTAGGGAGTAGTGATTCTAAAACGTTCTAAGAGTAGAAAATGTTGTCAGTTCCGTCACATATTAATTATTTATCCTCCTCCTTACCCTTACGAGATGGCTCCCATTGACACTCCGCCTTATGTCGAAAACACACTATGTCTTCCGCAAATAGAGCACCAGCCAACCCAACAAGCGATACCCAAGCACGATAGCCAACAGGATGCCCACCCACTCGCCCGTCTTTCCTGTCTTATAACCATATGTATCTAAGACTCCTTGCCCAGCGATTCGGCACTGCGGCGCGAGTTCCGTCTGGTACATACATACGCAACCCGCGCCGCAAGAGTAAGTGCGGCTGCTGAACTCGTTGACCATCATTCCTTGGAAAACGTATGCTCTGTAATGATAAGAGATAGGATTAGTGATATAACGTTCAAGTGACAACCTTTCTGGGACCTGATATATGAACTAGTGGATAGACTTACTGGTAATCGATATAATAAGCCCAATACCTCCAAAACACGTTGAGTATGTTCGGCGAGACGAGGAAGCCGCCCACACTCATCCACAGCCCGTTCGCGAACGCCGTCAGAGCAAGCGCGACGACGAAGTTGGGGAAGACCGAGGATACAAGCACGACGAGGGATTCGGCTGCCACGAGGTCGAGGAATAGCCACATGATCCAGGTCATGAATGCCGTCCCGGTGGGTTGGAAGTTCGAGAGCCAGTAGGCGATCACGGAGAAGATGACTGAGATTAGGACTGAGGGGGATTTGCGGTCAGTAATGACGTTGATAAAGGGGGGTAAGGGAACAATTACAGAGATATGGTAGTCCGATCAGGAAATTTGCGATCATGAAACTCGTAGGGCCGTATAGGCCATTTGCGCGTTCTTTGACGAACGTCGCTCGGTCCTCGAGAAAAGCGGGAACATAGGCGACAGCCATGAAGGACATGAATGCCGATCCGAAGAACTATTGTCTGTTAGTCAGGAGTCTGATTGCGTTGTTTGGTCTTAGAGGCTTACGATGGCGTTGATGAAGGGTTGTATAGCTTCTTGCGTGGTGGAAAGCCTAAGCCAAACGGTGCCCATCATAATGGCAAGACCTGATCGCCGTTAGCTTATTCCAGTGTGTTGTCAGAGTAGAGACAAACCAATATACATAGCGATCCGGATACCATAGGCGACAACATCTCGATAGCTCTTGATGAAGTTTCGGTGAAGTAACGTTATCGGGATCAGAGCCTTTGTAGTATGCGACTGCTCCTGCACTTGCAGCTCTTTGTACTGCGGAGCTGTGGGACTCGCACTTTTTTCATTCGAGGAGGAAGATGCTGAGGTTTGGACCCACGCCGATGTTATCATTTCGAGTCTTCGGTGCCCACCTGCCCTATCATCCGTTTCGAAGTCTACATTGACCAGTTCCAGGAGAAAGTCTGCAGGATTGTAGTGCGAAGGCATGGGGATACCAATCGACTCGAAATGCGCTTGAAATCCGACCATTGGCCCAGAATAACACGTTTTTCCTCCCGACAGCAGCAGTAGGTTGTCAAAAAGAGCGAAGGTTGATGTAGACGGCTGGTGGATGCTAGCAATCACAATCAACTGGCGAATGAACGTCAGCCGCTGCCTGTCAAGAGGAACACTCCAATATCTCTGTAGTTCATGGCTAACCCTACCTTGTTCTTCTTCGCGACATCTTTCAGATGTGCAATCACCTCGTAACTGGCCACGGAGTCCAGCCCACTAGTTGGTTCGTCGAGGAACAAGATCTTCGGGCAAGTGATCAGCTGGCTGGCAACTCCAACGCGACGTTTCTGGCCCCCGCTGAGACCTTTGCGGATCGGCGTTCCAATGATGGTGCTTGCGGCCTGGCGCAGTCCGAACGACGAGAGCAGGCCATCAATGCGGCGCATTCTATCAAGTTTTGTGACAGAGCTTTGATTCTCGTCAGTTCAGTCACGAAGGGAACGGATACGGTGCCGGTTCGAGGGCACATACCTTGGCAGAGCGAGCCGCGCAGCAAAGTCAAGTGTCTCCCTAGCTGTCAAGCTCCCGATCAAACTATCTTCTTGCTCCACATAGCTGCTCGATTGTCGAAATGCCGACAGCGAGGGAACACTGCCATTGACCAGAATGGTGCCATCGACCTTGGCTTTGGGAATACTATTTCTATGTGCTAGAACGTCGAGAAGAGAGGTCTTGCCACAGCCAGATGGGCCAATAAGGGCAAGAAGTTCACCTGAGCTTAGCGTTAGATGCGTACTTCTACTCTCCTTTTCCCTTGGCATCCTTACCAGCTTTCACGGACCCATCGATACCAGACAGGATGTGCTTGTCTTCTTTGGCATTCTTGTCGTGCACGGTGATGGATACAGACTTCCAGGACAAGGTGTAAACAGTGTCGTTGAACAGGTGGGTGTCAGCAGCAAGGTATTCAGTATCACCATCTTGTGCACTTGAAGTAGACATCTCTGTGAGACCTAGTTGGACACAACTCAGAAAGGAAATATGGAGTCTTTGAAAAGGGAAAAGCGATTTGAAGACTGAGAATGAGCCGGAAAGAATAAGTTACAGCACATTCACCATTCACTCCGGTCTTGAATAGATTGAATAGATGGAGGAAGAATTCCAACTCAAGCTACGAGGTCGGAAATAGAATATTCGGAATGGCCACCGTAGAGATTCGGCCAGCGTAACACCCCAAAAGCTGGTAGAAGCTGCATCCGCTCGCACATTTCCTACGGTGGCCATTCCGAATATTTTATTTTTCCGACCTCGTAGAGTTGGCAACCACAACCAATTCGCTGGGACGGAGAATGGCTCGGACAGCTTTCGGATTCCGCCCGCTAAGAGAGACGATGATCTTATGGCCAGCAGCACAACATACATAATCGACCGAAGGATGTGCCATTGCCTGCAGCTTGCAGGGCTGAAGATGAATCTCACTCGTTTACCTTATGAATATCTCAAGGATTAATTACCAGCTGCGCCGTGTCAGCACCGGATACGGCTTAGCTACGGCGTACGCGCGTGAGCCTTGTGGAACCTGAGAGGCTGCGGCGCCGGCCCTAGGGTAAGCCCGAGCCCAATGATGGGAAAAGGTGGTAAGTAGATTAGTATGTTAACATGACAAACACAACAGCAGTAAACACACTTCATGATAATGTCTTTCACATCATTTTATAATACTTAATAATTGTTGATGTTGGAGTTCGTAAGGTAATGTTCCAATTCGGTGGAGTGTGCCACCTTTTCTCATCATTGGCCCTGGGTCTCGGAAACAAAAGAATGCAGCTACTGTAAGGTACATACCTGACCTTCCTGTATGTCAACAATATGTCAACAACATCCGTCAACTTTGCCACAGTACACTTGTACAAAGGCGTCGATTGAGAACTTCAAATGAGGGTCATGATAGCAGATAGCAGATTGGCCCATTGGAAATGTGCTACGTACGTAGTTGTCGCTTTTGGATTCGTCGCTCGTGGCTGTAAAAATTGGTACAACTGTATTTCACCTCTGACTTCCCACTCATCGGCGATGCGGTCGATTTCAGCTATGCGTCGTATACTGTTATTCTTTTTTTTGTTCTGTCATATCTTATGTCGATCATGCTTAGGAGGTTAATGGGCTTGTTCTCTTCAAACCGATTGGTATATGACTGTATTCAATGAGAAGCTCAATGCATGTCAGCAGACGTCACCTCTGTATCAAGCCCTAAGGCACCCGTACAACCTATCATGGAATAGGGCTAGAATCTTTCGGATTCCGAGATAGCACAGCCAGACTCATCCCCTAACGAACGTAAGCTGGAACACTCAGGGCAACCCCGTGAGACCTTGTTTGTTGGATCAGCTTTCCGTATCACCAGCTTAGGGGAGGTCTACTTATTTGCCCAGATGTCTGTCATACCGTTCAATCTCATGAGCATTTGGCGAATTTTCATACTACACAATAAGGGGATCTATTGTTGGTGACCATCTGCTACCCAGTCACGCGTCCAGCATAACGATGGAGGAAAATTACTTCAATGACATCGATAAGATCAGGGAGCGGGAGTACCCAATGCTGACAGGTGCTTCTTATTGGAATGAGACTGCCTGTATCTGCTAACACGTCGAAGGCACAACTTACCTCGATCATGCTGGGACCACGCTGTATTCCAAGTCCCTCGTGGATGAGTTCTCAAAAGACATGATATCGAATCTCTTCGGCAACCCTCACTCGGCGTCTGCTTCTTCAGAACTCTCCACCAAACGAACGGAGAATGTCCGATTGCGAGTGCTCCAATTCTTCAAGGCCGACCCTGAACAGTTCGACGTTCTGTTTGTGGCTAATGCTACTGCTGCCATTAAGCTGGTCATGACCGCCTTCCAGGACTGCGCTGTGGCCGGCGCAGATGCAAGCCCGAATGGGTTTTGGTATGGTTACCACAGAGATTCACATACCAGTTTAGTTGGAGTCCGCCAGCTTGCTTCCGCAGGATCAAAGTGCTTTGCATCCGATCAAGAGGTTGACGAATGGCTCAGTGGTAAGTTGGACTTGTCATCTGACAGGGCCAGAGCACCGTCGAAGGAAATCCCTGGGCTCTTTGCCTATCCAGCCCAGTCCAACATGACTGGTCATCGCTCACCACTCAGTTGGCCGGGCCGTTTACGCAAGTCAACGTTGGCAGGGCATCAAAACATATACACGCTACTTGATGCTGCTGCATATGTCTCGACAGCACAACTTGATTTAAGCGACGCTGATATGGCACCAGACTTCACTGCCCTTAGTTTCTACAAGATCTTTGGCTTCCCCGATCTGGGCGCTCTTATTGTCCGGAAAGCTGCTGGGCAGATACTCACAAAGCGACGTTACTTCGGTGGCGGCACTGTGGATATGGTGATCTCCATGGGATCATCATGGCATGCCAAGAAAGATCAAGAGTTGCACGAGCAACTAGAAGACGGTACACTGCCATTCCATAACATCATCGCGCTTGGTACAGCCATCGGCGTTCACGAACGCCTCTATGGGTCTATGACCCGCGTCTCTGGTCACACATGCTACTTGGCAAAAGTAATGTACGAGAAGCTTTCATCGTTCCGCCATGCAAATGGCTCGCCTGTGTGTGAGATGTACAAGGATCCGACTTCCCAGTACGGTGACAGCAAGAGCCAAGCACCTACAATTGCTTTCAATGTTCGCAACAGTCAGGGCGGTTGGGTTGGGAAATCCGCGTTCGAAGCGCTCGCCATCGCGCACAATATTCAGCTCCGGACTGGCGGGGTGTGCAATCCTGGGGGCATCGCCTCGTCTTTGAAGCTGAGACCTTGGGAATTGAGAAGAAATTACTCTGATGGCGTGCGCTGTGGAAACGAGCACGACATGGTCGGAGGTAAGCCGACTGGTATCATCCGTGTGAGCTTCGGAGCCATGAGTAGCTTGAAGGACATCAAGACATTCATGGACTTTTTCGAACAATGCTTTGTCGAAAAAGCAAAGACGCATTCTTTGAAGATAAGGCCCTCAGACCAATGGTCTCAGGCAGAATCAGTATTTCACCTCCAGAGGCTGACTATAGCCCCTATCGAAGGTTGCCTGGCTTGGGACATACCATCCTCCGCTGCATGGGAATTTAAAGAAGGCGCTCTAGCTTGGGATCGAGAATGGTGTTTGATTCACCTGATTACACGAGAAGTTCTGAAGCCCAAGGATTACCCCAAAATGGCGCTGCTCCAACCAAGCCTCCACCTCGAGGACGGGATTCTAAGAATAAAGAATTTCTCTGCCGCTTCCGAGTCCACTATCCGGTCCGAGGAGCTGACCGTGAATCTCTGGGAAAGCCCAACTGGTGGCTCACAACAGCTCACAGCAGATGCCAGTCGTCCGAAGGCGGATCCCTATGAATCGGTGGAGATTGCGCAGTTCTTCACCGACGTCCTCGGAGTGCCTTGCACTCTTGCTAGGTACCCCGATGTCCGGAAATGGATTGCGAGCATCAAGGCAGCCGAGCACCTACGTTTGGAAAGACAGGGTCAATCAGGAGCTCCCCATAAATATCCGATTCCCTTGACAATGGCAATCAACATGGGCGACGATAACTCAGCGAACATCATCCTACCTCAATTAATGACATCTTGCACACACCCCACCTTCGCCGATTGTCAATATCTCCGACTTGGCAGTCACTACTTCCAGGTCCTCGACAACCCCCAACACCTCGAGAAACACAAGCAGCAGAAAACCCTACGCCTCTTAACCAACTCCAACGACCACTCCCTCGCAGCGCAGAACCCGACCATCAGCGTCAACGATCCCGTGCACATGTTATCTGCCTCCGACGTGACGGCCGACGCTAGACTGCAGGAATGCATCGCTTCCTCGTCCCTCGCCGCCACTTCCATCATCAGTCCCAAGCTTGACATTCAGCCTGCTGGACACAAGGTCGATTTCCTGGATGCGGACCGCGGATCCGGCACAAGTAGCGAGTTGGACGACATCCCGAAACAGAAGTTCGTCGCGAAGACTAGATGGAGTCGCGGTACGAGGAGAATGAAGCGCTTCCTTTCTCCGATCATGTTTCAGAATGCTCAGTATGCTTAAGTTGGTCAATACTAAGGTAGGTTGGGATGAGTGAGTGCTCATTGCGTTGGATCGGGTTGGGCCAGGTCAGCGTTCAGAGATGTCGATGAGGATTGGTTTGGGTCTGTCGGTGTGGGTATTCTCATTCGTGAATTGATTGTTGATGTGCATTCATTATAAAATATAACCCCAGTCTTTCCAGCAGGACATGATCATAAAACATAAAGCTGTCTTCGCGTTTCTCGCGCTATGGGGTTTTATTTCATTCATTAGATGGACGTTGTTACAGACAGAGGTAGAACATTAAGAAGGTCGTGATCAGCAGTCATACAAAGTAGGCAAAGAAAATTGTCGTATTCTTCTCCAAGATGTCTTGACGAAAATCGCTGTATGCCTGTTATTCCGCATCCATCTCCAAACGCCGCTACCATTGCCATTGCCATTGCCATTGAATTCCAGGGCCTCTGAATGGGACTCATATTATTCACCAACGAAAAAGATCCTACGCTATGTCATGCACCCAAACCTACAGCACCACCCGAAACGTCAGCCAACGCCCCTACCCACCCATCCCAGCACGACCAGGAACAGAAAAAGACTCACCTCCATCTTCCCCATATCCGCCGCCTCCCTCCTAGCATCCTCCTTACACGTCATGATAGCCATGTCCAAATCGTCCTGATCGCCCATAGTAATCATATCACCATCGTCACGAATCTTACACTTGAACCTCCCCCTGATGGCAAACTTCTCGCGAATCCGCTCCACAAATTCACCGTACTCCATCGTCGCTCCGATCATAATGTACCGCGTATCGTCCGCGTGCACTTTGACCCGGATCTTGCGGATCTCCGGCCTGCGGCTTTGACTCGGTCGTGGGGGATGCGGCTGCTGGTGACGTGGCCGTGGGGGCGAGGCGATGCCGTTGCCGTTGCCGTTGCCGTTGCCGTTGCCGTTGTTGACGATGTCAAAGTCCGGTTCGTCGAGCGAGGAGTCGCCGTACGTGTCGCTGACGTATTCGTCTTCTTCGTTGATGTACGCGGGCCAACGGCTCTTGGAGCCGCGCGGTCGAGGGACGCCGTTGGACGAGCGCGGGCTGCGGTAGTTTTCGTACAGTTCTTCTGGGTAGGCGTCTTCGAAGGGCGCGCCGGGTGCTCCGGGCGCTCGGCGGGTGGTGGTCTCGCCGAAGAGACGATCTCGGCTGGCGGGTTCGCGCATTCGTGACGTGGAATAGTTCCTCGTGGGGCCTCGGGGCTCGGATGCTGTTCGCATTGTACCCAGTCTCGTTCTTTCTACCTTTTCTAATGCGGGTTTTGCAAAGTCGGGTTTCTCCGCCCTTGATCCACCGCTGCGGACCGAAGCTGCTCGACCTGTCATTCCTGGGAGGACGGCTCCAGTGTGACTGCTACTGGCGAAAGATGCAGGCTTGTCACCATCTGGTGGTGGTGTTGGAGGGAACATGTTGCGATTGAGCGGTGGTTCTGATTGCTGTCTAGATCTGCTTTGCAAGCCTGGTTTTACGAGATTGGTTGCGGCGAAAGAGATACTTTCAGGAGCTCTGTCATCTGTGCCTTCTCGAGTCATGTTTTTCTTGACCTCTGAGCCCGCGAACCCTGTGAAAGCGTTGGATCGGTCCGACGCGGCGACCAGACGAGCTTTGCCCAAGTAGTCTTTGGTTTTGAGGTTCTTGACTTTCGCGCTGTTTGGTCGGTAAACGATCCCGACAGGGATAGAGAAAACGGTATAGCCCTAGAACACTTAGCACATCTGTAGAGACTGATAGAATAAACTCGACATACCTCGCCTTGCTCCCTGATCGCTTCATCAATGACCTCATGATCCGGTGTCACCTTCTCTTTCACGGCATAGGCAAAATCCATCATGCCCCCATCCTTCTGCTGCAGGTATACATAGCACAGACCACGGTTGAACAAGACTTCGCATGAGAACAGCCTAAACTTCAGCCCTAATTGCTCGTAGTCGATATATGTGTTTCCTCGCAGATAGAGTAGGGTGTCGTTAAAGTTCGCCAAGGCTTCCTCAAAGTCACCGACAAGAAAGTTCGAGACACCTTGCTGAAAGTATGCGACGGCAAGGTATTGGTCCAAGCGTACTGCCCGCTGATAGCACTCGACCTGCTCTTCATTAGCATTTTCGACAACGTGCCAAGTTCCCGAGTCACTGACCGCTTTGTCATGCTCTCCAAGAGTCGCATGAATCACGCCACAATTGAACAGTATCTTGGAAGTGTCTGATATGCCATCGAATGCTCGGAGCGCTTCTTCGAACTCGTTGTTGTCATAGTGCGCTAGGGCTTGAACCCAAGTCTCAATTTCCTGGATACCGATTCATCAGCTCGTAACTTTTTAGTTACACCCGAAGCTATATACCTGCTTCAACGACATCGTATAATCTTGACACTGGACCGAACTATACAACAATGGCAACACAGATCCGACGCAGCACACCAGGACAAGGTGGCTTCAACAACTTGATCGGCGCCCGAAGACACGAGCTCAGTACTGGGCGAGCTCGATGCGACAGGAGCTGCGATCTGCTGGCAAGGTGTTGCGACGATCAGACAATGTCAGGATAATCTTCTCGGGTTGTGAATTTCTAGTGGACGGAATTGAGGCCGTCAATTGGGTTGAGCCGACCGCTTGCGTCCTGGAGCTGGTGGGGTACGTATGCGAAGATGCGATGAAAGACGAATCACTCGTGCTATAACAGCGAAGGACAAGCCGCACAGCAGATGGAAGAACGCAAAGAATCAACGAATGTATGCAAAGGAGAGACGATCTGGAATGCACTGCACGATCAGTCTTCTACAGTGCTAGTAAGTGGAGTTGGAAGCAAGAAGCAGGAGATAGGTGGTCGGCGGATGGGACCAAAGACTTTGGACGCAGTCCAGCGCGTAGGGAGGTACTCTGTATGGCAGTAACGTTAGGTCAAAACTACCCGAGCACTTAACTTAAAGCCTAGGCATTTCTCGCATTGGGGATTTTATGTTATTGGTGATTAGATGCAGGAACGCCAAGCTCGGCAGACGCATAGATCTGACTGGCCCTCACTCGAAGCGTTGCAGATTCGGCCCGAGGCCCCTGTCATTGAATTTCATCCCCCGTCATTTCACCAGAACTCAACCTTCTGCGGCATACGGCGTGCGGAAGATTAGCGCCCAGACTCACCAAAGGTACCAAGGTGTCGGTATCATGACAAATGGTCTTGATTACGGACAAAAAGGACAGCAAATGCTTGCAGCTTGGATGGATGACAGCATTGACTGAGCCCTAAGGTACGGAGCCCGGCTCAAGGGCGGCAGTTAATCTATCAACTTCGGTGCTCGTCGCTCTCTTCATCAAGGAATTATGCTCAGTATATTGAGATTTTGATGTCACAATATGACCTCAATGGTCGTCTCAAGTTGCGGGAAGGGCTTGCGCTACAGCAAAATTCTTGATAGCTCCATGACAGACATGCCTGAATATCCCCCTCATCATGATCCTGCAATGTCGGAACAATCATGCATCTTTGTCTGATATCATGTAACAAAGGTTGTGCGGTGCCGTTGAATAATGATTTCTGGTACACTCGGTCATAGCATGCCCTTGCCTACTTGATCCTTTCTTTCTTCCCATACCGTCTTTCCAGAGCATGAACACACCGTCTTATCATTATCCCAAACACCGGCGCTCCGGGCAATAACCCCAACAAGCGTGTCCGGGTCGTCCCTCTCAAAGTTCCCGTCCTGCCTTCTCGAAACTACCATGCTTCGCCCTATCATCTCCCAGATCTGTATCGGCTTGTCAATGAAAACCGTCCCTAGCCCATTACTGCCCACTTCGACTGTGCCAAGCACGCCCTTAGGCGTGATCTTCTGGTCTGTTTTCGCCGTTATCGCATCCCACACACCTCCGGTTGACCCTACCCCTCCCGATATATCACCTGTTTCTCTGATCGTAGCGAAGTATTTCCCAGGCGGTAGCCCTCGGAGGGTGAGATCAACCACCGTTATCGACGGTGAGACTTGAACCATTCGAGCCAGTCCGCGGACCTTATCTGAAGCTTGCGAAGCGTGCGTTTCGAGTATGCATACCGCCGCGCCTGGACAGTTGATTCCATGAGCATGCTACTGTCGTGCGAAGAATGGAAATCGATTAGGATCCAGGGCGTACTGTTTGAGCTCCCACTCCCTCGCAAGATTGCGTCCCTGCCCGTGTTCTGTATTGCGGCCACTATGGCCGATGGTGCGGCCGTGCCTTCAATGAAAACCAGTTGATCTTTCAGGTTCGCCTCGACCTTTTGAATACCTGGAGAGTAACGGTCTAAGCGTATGATGTCTCGATGGACGGATACTTAGCAACGACGTCGTAATACCATTGAGCTTATACAATGAACCGGAGACATCTTTGATACAGCTCTCGCAGCTCATCGGCACTGCGAACGTAGTTTGGAATGGACTTATCATGGCAGGTAGCTCGCAGTCGTAATCTATAACTCCGGTGTCTTTCGGAGTGCGCGACGTATGTATAAAGGAGATAGCCTGGAGGCCAAATAATATGTTCCTCTTCGTCTGGGACAGCCTTGGCGTTTCCGGAGAGTTCCGCTTCGTCAAACGCTAACCTTACGGCAAGATCGTCGAAGTCTAGGACTACAGAGCAACGGGCATCTCTCAACTCTTACAGTGACATTGGGCCAAGACATAGGCCTCGTGGTCAGCGAACAGCTACTTAAAGCCCATGTTCCGATAGCATAAGGCCTAAGATGTCGCAGACCGTGGGGAAGGTACGTCTACCATCACCATCATGCAATAACTATATTCTGAAATCTAACCTGCAATATCCACAGACCAAGCTCGCATACTCTCGAACCTGGCATCATCTCGACGTCGGCACCGACCCACGGCCCCTAGGACGCATCGCCTCCTCCATCGCCATCTTCCTCATGGGCAAGAATAAGCCAATCTGGGATCCATCTACTGACTGCGGCGACTATGTTGTCGCGACGGGCTGTCACGATCTGCATACGACGGGGAAGAAGCGGTTCCAGAAGAAGTATTACCGGCACAACACGAGGCCGGGAAGCTTGAAGGAGATTACGATGGATAGGATGTTTGCGAAATGGGGGGGTGGAGAGGTGTTGAGGAAGGCGGTTAGCGGGATGTTGCCGAAGAACCGATTGAGAGATAAGAGGTTGGCGAGGTTAAAAGGTGTGTTGGGTTCCACAGAGGTGAGAAGGGTAGTTGTAGCTAATGTGATTGGAATACAGCTTTCGAGGGACCCGCACATCCGTACAATGAGAACCTTGTGAAGTTCGAAGGGAAGACCAAGATCGCACAGCTACCGGAGGTGAAGGCGGAGTTACTGAAAGCAAAGTCGATATAGTGTTTAGCATTCATGGCATTACTGGAGTTCTGTATAAAACGGTTGGGAAATCTGTCAGCTGTACAAGGTACGAATCTGGAATGATATCCTATCCACTTCGTGGGTTGGAAGAACAGCTCAAATACTCTTCACCGAGAGACAATCTCTGGCAGAGGTTCTCCTCTAACCCGCCATCGGACGCCTGCTACATCTTTGATGACCCCTCCCGTCTGGTGACCGAGCATTGAATTAATCCATTGGGATTCGACTGTGGCGCATAGACTTCAGCGTCCTTTCCAGTGTTCTTCAGCCCTTTGTGCCAACTCAAGTCTGCCAGACTTTGTCAGTATGAGCAGACTCGTGTCAGAGGGCAGACGTACCAATCTCGAAGTAATGCTTATTTGGGAGTGAGTAGTCAACAGTATCAGCTTCAGGCACCTGCTCCAGGATACGGCTACACATTTTGTACATTGTGTTTTGTACACTGGCACTACTGTCGGTCGCAAAGGTTTCAAGGGTAATGGTTCTTGCTGCATCCCATGCGGCATCGAATTTGGGCACTGCAGCCTTCACATCCTCAATGCTGCCGAACATCTTCCATCTCCAGCCGCAGTCGACTTCTGTGCTCAGTATCCTATCAAAGACTTCTGGCAGCGTTGTGTATTCATCTCGGATGAAGCTATGGAACTGTGAGCCTGTGCTTTTCAGCACCAGTAGTCCAGCAATGGCGGATCGTATTGTTATTCCTGTCCCTTCTTCGGCAGTAGCTTCTACATTACGGGTCTCCGCTCCGTCACGCAAGAAGGAGTGCGGATGGGGCTTGCCATCAACCGTCATCCTTGTCCACCGATGTGTGATGACTTTGACATGCGCTGCGCGTATGTGTGCATAAGTGTCGATGAAATGTGTAGATACAATGGAGGCGAAGAGCTCTGGAGGCGTTACAGGATGTTGCTTGGCCAGAACATAGACGGTATTTTTCATCGTGTCTGTTGCAACAACCACGCTGTTGTCTCCCAGTGTATAACTATGCCGATTTGAGTCAGCAACAGACTTGTGACGGGCGATGATTTACTGAGCTTACGATTGCTCAATGTCTCCTTCTAATAAGATGCAGACCGTCATCTCCACGACAGTCTGGAGCCCTGTCTTATCATCCCGGTGGACCTTGTACACGCGAACATTGTCCTTGCCGTAGCGGGCTGAGGCAAGCTGAGGCATGGTGATAGATATCCTTGGTATGAGTGATTGTATTATTACTATGAAAAGAGTACTGCCTGTGGCTTTGCAAGCTTTTGGCAGAGGATGGGAGTTGTCAAGGTTGGTATGTCCCGGAGCTCTCTGATGTATCCCCTATCTTATCACTATCTTATCAGTCCCATCCCCCACTGTCAGGAGACGCTAATGGAGCACGAGGAGGGAAGCCTTCAATTGTCGAACTGCAGGGTTGAATTGCACTTCATTCATCCTTCGCATCGATACACTAGGTATGTATGGAGTTGTTATCCACAGCATGCAGCTACTTGGCAAGATGTGAGATTTCGGTGGAGACGTAGTGGCCGTATAATTCGAGTGTCGCTCTCTCTCTTTACCTTGAAAGACTAATGCGACCTTCGAAACTGTAATACAGCTACCTACGGCGTAATCGTAAACTATCACAGCCGCTCATGGTTGGGTAATATAGGAAAGCTTTTGAAAGTAAACAACGGAGTATTCCGGGGTCACAAAGACTTTAGCCTTACGGGATCGATCTCCCATGATATTCAGGCTAAATCCTGGCGCGGACGAGTCGCGGCCCTGTACCAGAGACTCGTACCTCGACGTACGAGGTACTACTTCACGCTGTAAACCAACCAGATTCACATGCCTGTAGTACCTACCCAAAGCGCACTGTAAGGACAGCGCGATGAAATCTAATGAGGCTAACAATTGATTGCTTGATAGAAACGCAGCCATAGTTCCTTGATGGCCTGGTTTGCGACTTGCATGTAGCACGGCGTCCAACCACTGAACCGATTTTGGTGTGATGGAGTACGAGATGAATGAATAATTACGTCGCTCTCACCGATCGTCCCTCATGATACACAGCTATTCGCGACTTTCCTTCACAGCGGGCAGCCGGTGATACACTAAATCAGCCTGATGAGCCACGCATACCTATGTGACGACGGAGGGTGACCTACACCTGATGGATGGATATCGATGTCTCCCCCAAGCGCCCTGAGCTCCTTGGCGACACCGACGCAAACCACGATGCTAGCTCAAGGGCGATCGATGTCCCATCAGGGTCCGGGGACCACCATTCCGTGTGTCTCAATGTGTGTGTGTGTGTGTGTGTGTGTGTT
>QQTW01001204.1_pt1 | contig 17782 bp, 16 predicted proteins | sample 1904831 | NCBI WGS metagenome assembly QQTW01 (sample SAMN09435610, study PRJNA476489) | Subsurface metagenome, whole genome shotgun sequencing project. | reverse complement strand
AGACAGACAGACAGACACACGTGGCTTTGCAGTTCAATGCAGGATCACCACCGAAGATCCCGCAAAGGGCTTCTCACCCGATACTGGCAAGATTGAGGTGTATCGTTCTGCTGGCGGTAACGGGGTGCGTTTGGACGGTGGCAACGGATTTGCGGGAGCTATCATCACACCGCACTACGATTCCATGCTGGTCAAGTGCACATGTCACGGGTCGACATACGAGATTGCGCGTAGGAAGATGCTTCGTGCGTTGGTGGAATTCCGTATCCGCGGTGTAAAGACGAATATACCGTTCTTGGCTTCCCTCCTGACACACCCTACCTTTATTGAGGGAACCTGTTGGACAACGTTTATTGATGACACGCCGGAGCTCTTCGCACTGGTCGGCAGTCAGAACCGTGCACAGAAGTTGCTGGCATACTTGGGAGATGTTGCCGTGAATGGAAGCAGCATCAAGGGTCAGATTGGCGAACCTAAGTTTAAGGGAGAGATTATCATGCCTCAGCTTACTGATGATGAGGGCAAGCCCCTGGATATCTCCAAACCTTGTACAACGGGCTGGAAACAGATCTTGGACAAGGAGGGTCCCGCAGCATTTGCGAAGGCCGTTCGTGCGAACAAGGGTTGCCTGCTCATGGATACGACATGGCGCGACGCCCATCAATCTTTGCTTGCCACGAGAGTCAGGACCGTTGATCTCCTAAACATTGCCCGGGAAACAAGTTATGCGTACAGCAATGCTTACAGTTTGGAGTGCTGGGGAGGTGCTACCTTTGACGTAGCTATGCGCTTCTTGTATGAGGATCCGTGGGATCGACTACGCAAGATGAGGAGAGCTGTCCCAAATATCCCCTTCCAGATGTTGCTGCGTGGGGCCAATGGAGTCGCATACTCTTCGTAAGTCGTTACTCATGGCCAAGCGTGCCACTCCGCTGACATCCGCAGCCTTCCTGATAATGCTATCTACCATTTCTGCGAGAATGCCAAGAAATACGGCGTTGATATTTTCCGTATCTTCGACGCACTTAACGATATTGATCAGCTCGAGGTCGGTATCAAGGCTGTCCAGAAAGCCGGCGGAGTGGTCGAAGCAACCATCTGCTACAGTGGAGACATGTTGAATCCCCACAAGAAGTATAATCTCGAATACTACATGAGCTTGGTGGAGAAGATTGTAAATCTGGGTACCCATGTCTTGGGCATCAAAGACATGGCAGGTGTGCTCAAGCCGAGAGCTGCCACCATGCTCATTGGCTCGATCAGGAAGAAATATCCAGACCTGCCGATCCACGTACACACTCACGACTCGGCTGGTACTGGCGTTGCGTCAATGGTTGCTTGTGCCTATGCTGGTGCAGATGCCGTGGACACTGCCACCGATAGCATGTCAGGTATGACTTCCCAGCCTAGTGTCGGGGCTGTTTTAGCATCACTCGAAGGTACCGAATACGATCCCGGCTTGAATGGTCACAATGTACGAGCCCTTGACACCTACTGGGCGCAGCTCCGTTTACTCTACTCACCGTTCGAAGCTGGCCTTACGGGGCCAGACCCGGAGGTCTACGAACATGAGATCCCTGGTGGTCAACTGACCAACTTGATATTCCAGGCATCTCAACTTGGTCTTGGGCAACAGTGGGCCGAGACCAAGAAAGCCTATGAGCAAGCCAATGATCTACTTGGCGACATCGTCAAGGTCACTCCCACATCCAAGGTCGTGGGTGATCTGGCCCAATTCATGGTGTCGAACAAGCTGAAGTACGACGATGTCATTAACAAAGCCGAAGAGCTTGACTTCCCTGGTTCGGTACTTGAATTCTTTGAAGGCTTGATGGGCCAGCCATACGGCGGATTTCCCGAACCGCTTCGAACGAAAGCTCTGCGCGGCCGTCGGAAGCTCGACAAGCGTCCCGGTCTCACCCTCGAGCCGATGGACCTGCAGAAGATCAAGACGGAGATTCGGGACAAATTCGGCAGTGCTAGTGAGTGCGACGTTGCCAGCTACGCAATGTACCCCAAGGTATTCGAAGACTACCGGAAATTCATCGCCAAGTACGGCGACCTGTCCGTCCTCCCAACGAAATACTTCCTTGCGAGACCCGAGATCGGCGAGGAGTTCAGCGTCGAGCTGGAAAAGGGCAAAGTGCTCATCCTCAAGCTCCTGGCCGTCGGACCTCTGTCCGAACAGACGGGATCACGTGAGGTCTTTTACGAGATGAACGGCGAGGTCCGACAGGTCTCGGTGGAAGACAACAAGGCGGCTATCGACAACACAAGCAGGCCCAAGGCGGATAGCAGTGACAGCAGCCAGGTTGGTGCGCCGATGTCTGGCGTTGTGGTCGAGGTCAGAGTACATGAGGGCGTCGAGGTCAAGAAGGGAGATCCGATTGCGGTGCTGAGCGCTATGAAAATGGTACGTCTCAAAAAACATCCATGGCGTCTTTATATCTCTAGGGCTAACGATATCCTTAGGAAATGGTCATCAGCGCCCCTCATCACGGCAACATTGGGTCACTGCAAGTCAAGGAGGGTGACTCGGTTGATGGTCAGGATCTCGTGTGCAAGATAGTCAAGTAGAGTTGTGAGGATAGGGCCCAGAGGTGGAGTAGGTTAAGATGATCAGCGTCGTTTGTTATTTGACGTTTCCTGCTCTGACAAAGATAAGATAGCTGTAGCTCAAGCGTAGAATTTCATACATATTTCCAGACGTATTTTTACGAATCAATGTCCACATATGCTTCATGTCAGAGAACCAATTCATTCAAAATGCACTACTCATCGACCGTCGCCCTACGTATTTGGACGTGATTATACCCGTTGCATTCTGTACCCTTACCTGCACCCGACTCACCCTTGTTAATTACAACCCACAGTTTCCAAGATCCTTCGCTGCATAGCAAAGCATAAGCATGATCTATGGTCAATCGGAATCACTCGATCAGGCTGCAGGATCTCTACACACGCTACCGAGAATCTACGCCGCACTCGTGCAGTGAGTCACCAACGCTCGCTCACCATCGAACATGTAGATAAACCAGACACGCAACGCTCCCTCCGGCCACCAGGCTACCACCTTACCTGCACACATCAGCCAAGATGCATTCCGTCCGCCACCTAGACGGCGCCACCATCGAGGAGATGCTCTACCCCAAATTCCGCATCGTCAACTTCGACGACGAGCCCGCCATCCGCACCGTAGCCACCAGCCTCCGGGACGCATGGCCCATCCTCCCCGGCGAGCCCGCGGAAGAGGGCGCCGACGCAAGCGCGCTGGGTGCTTTCCTCCGAGCCCACCGTACGGTCTCGGAACGCCAGCAAGCGCCCCGCAACCCGGACAAAGACACCGTCCGCACTCCCTGGCGCGATGAGATCTATCACATGTGGAACCACGTGTTTTGGGACGTTGGACGGTTCTTGGCGGAGGTCGGACCTGGGATTGGCGAGTTTCATCCGCCGGCGCATGAGGTGTTTGTTGTTGATTATCCGAGTTCTGCGGGTGGGGATGGGAAGGGGATGGCGGTGAGGAAGGTTTGGGATACGAATGTGTTGCTTCTTCCTGCGTACTTGGAGCCTGGTATTAGGGTGAGATTCTCGAGTGGGGGTGTTGAGAGGCAGGATGGGATGGTGGAGAAAGTGCTTGGGACGTTTGATGGAGAGAATACGGCGGAGATTTGGTTTGTTATGGCTGGATTGGAGGTTAATATCTACGTGGAAGGTGAGTATGAGGGGGGTCGGAAGGGTGTCGCTGCTGTGTTGGTTTATGGGAAGTTGTGTACCCAGGATCATGAGGAGGGGCACAAGGCCAGTGAGGAAGGTATACCATCGACTGGACAGGTGGAGGATGTTAAGGAGGATGGAGTGACATAAGGTAAGTCTTACCAGCGTGGCTCTCCTGCTGCTCCGATTACCTATTATCCTTCACCCTTCACTGCATGCGCGTGTCGCGTGCTTCGTTGCGCCTAGATGATTAGTGAGCGGCGCTCGGACCAACCTCGCTTATTTGGTGATTGTCTCTGACAGTCTCTGGTCAAGTCGATCGGCAGGAGAAGTCGTCTACGGGATACAGTCAAGTCATCGAAGGCGGCTAGACCTAACTTAATACATGTAGGGTAGGTAGCTTGATATCAGAGTTATGTTAGCTAGGTACCTTATATGTGCCAAACTAATGATTTTACTGTATGGCATACCTCACTTTCGGGTTATTTCCTGATTATGTCAGATATGCCTTATGGAGGGGAAGCTCCAACGGCAAGCTCGATCGACCCTGGTCTAAATCTACTTTCCAGATCCTCCCATCCACTCAACCTGATGGAGGGGTCGAGGGGTCAAGGTCTGAACGAGAAGCTCGGCCTTATTGTCATCATCGCGCCCCCGGATATCATCTTCATGAGCTCATGAACGTCGGGACTTACCCAAGCTAACGTCTCTTTGACCCGTCCGAGTGGCTGCTTTGACAATCTATGATTGATTCTTCCTGAATCAATGTCCCCATATCTACCCTACCTTATTTAGATCCAACGTCCAGACCCAAGTTCCATCCATTTCTCCATCTGTCCTGATCCTCTCGAACTCTTCTTTCCCCAAGACAACAACAACACACTGTTCAATTGACAGACACATTACCGTTCACACAGCTCTATCGTCATGTCTTCGAGCACCAGCAACCGTCAATCCAGTGCGATCAAAGGCGGCACCGGCACTACTCCCACCCCGGCCAATACCACCGACAGCAGTGGTCGTAGACGTGTAAGTTCTACTCATTGGACTCTCATTGCACTGCTGTCAAGCTTCTTTCTATCAATTCCACATCTACATTCCCCAGATACACCACATGTACCACGACTACCCTCAGCTTCCGTTTGGATCTTGGAGCCAGTGAACGCATCAACATGTTCTAGAGAAAGCTGCTGACCCTGAAATGTTCGTACATACAGTCTTCAGGATCTGGAAAATTCGCTGGTCTGATGGGCCAGAAGCGAAATTCCATCGACCAGACCGCCGCCGCTCGAAAGGCGAGCTTTGACGAGCAGAAGCCGGCGACAGGATTCATAGGCTCCATGTGGAACAAGTACGAACATGTTCTCAGTTCCATACGTTCACCCAAGTTCCCGTTCTACACAATCACCTGCAACGGTCAGATGTACCGCGTGGAGAAGCCTGCGACTGCCCTTCTGCTACGTGCTGGCTCATCCAAACGGTCCTGTTGTCGTACTATCGCGTCTCACCTTTCTTACCATCCTTCTCCAAGGTGCGATAGCTAATGTTCTGTGTCTCCAACAGCTTCGTCAGAGGCGGTTCGCCAGCCAACCCCAACGCTGGAGGCAAGCAGCAGGAGAAGCCATGAAAATCACACACCCATTGTTTTCACCATAATCTGCCATACTTCGCGAACTTGCTTCGGACGTGTATTATGTATGTTGGGAGATGGCGAAGGTGGTCGTTGCTCTCAACTGAGGATACTAGCTGGCGTTTGCTCGGTACTGTATCCACGTTTGCTTTCCTCGATAAGCCTGTCCCGAACCTGTTATTCGCGGTGGATGTCTTATCTTACGAATTGAATTTTGTTGTACCAGCGATAGGAGCATTGAAGTATTCATAGAAACCTTCTCACATCAAACCGCGCCCTTCTCCTGTCATAGCTCATTGTCGAGCTTAAAGTGCGATTCGCCAGGTACTCAAAGGGGTCTCGCCCCTGCCCAGGTTATTCTGAAATGGAACCTCACGGCCTGTGGATGGATACCTCAGGCAGTGGTTTCGTGCCAATTCAACAGAGCTAGGCTGGTACATCAGGGGTCGCTGTCTACACCGTTCTGACGTTACTCAAGTTACAATGTAGACCTCAGACGAAAGAGGAGATGCTGTACTTTGTTCCGATAACTTAAAGTTAAGGGTTCCTGGTAGGGACTTCCTACCTTATGGGGGAGTCCTCTGCTTAGAACAACAGTCACATCATACGGTAAGGCGACAGCTGCCCATCTGCTTCCGGGTCACGCCACCGTCAACACTGAATGAGCTAAGCGGAGGCTAAACCTTCCCGTCCCCGGTCCCTGCGTGGTGATGACATCAACATGTACGTACTCTACCTTATCCTTTCTCTATTTTACGTACTGCACAGAAAATCTCTCTGACAAAAACACGCCACGGAAAGCCCTCCGTAAAAAGAAAGAAAACGTCAACATTGAAAATAAAACACCTCACCTAATTCTCACTGCGATTACTTTTGCCTCCGGAAAGCCCGTTTTACAACTACGGTAACTAACTTACCTACTTTGTTTCACTCGAAATCTCTCATCTGATTTGGTTGAAAATTGCCCACGCAAAACAAACAAACACACACACACAGCCAAAAGTTGACAAAAGATGTCTTTCACAGCCAACATGTCCAAAGCGATGCAAGTCCACCGCCGCAAGCTTCTTGCCGGCGCTGGCATCGTCGGTCCGTCTCCTCTCCTCTCCTCTCCTCTCTTCCCTTCCCTTGCCCTACCTACCCCACTGGCCCGGCCCCACCACTACCACTCTTCCCTCCGAAATCCCTCAACGCACACCCCCGGGGCCTGCCCTCTAACATCACACACCGAAAACAGGCCTCGCCGCCCTACAATACACCGGCCTCAATCCCATCTCCCGCATCTTCAAGACCCCCGGCGTCGAAAACATCGAAGAGCGCTTCACGGCCGGCGGCGGCACGCCGACGCATATCCCCGGCGCGGCGACGAAGAGGGGCGATTCTGGGAATGTCGAGAGCCGGGCGAAGGAGAGTCAGGGCATTGGGAGTGATCGGTTTCGGGAGAAGGTTGGGGAGCAACATGCTGATGTATGTTTTCCTTCTTTTTTATTCTGGATCTTTTCTGGAGATGGGGCCTGGTTGTTAGACTTGGAGAGAGGTGGAGTTGGGGAGTTTGGGACGCTGATGGCTGACTCTTTCGTGTTTGGGTACAGCCGAGTGGGTTTGATAAGGCGTGGAATAAGATGAATTATGGGAAGGATAAGGGGAAGTGACGGGGAGAGCTGGGTTTGAGCTGATGGGTCTTGTTGCATCGGATGGCGTCTGGATTTGGTGTCAATGCCTACCTAAATGAGGTATGGCAGTCCAGGAAAATTGCTCGGATGAGTGAGTGAAGGTCAAATGTACAGTGCCATAGGCATCTGTCAAAAGCTGGCCGTTAGAGCCAGGATGAGATATAGTGGAAGTAGAGGCTTCAAAGATAGCCTCTTGCCACACTCTGTGGGTTTTACGTTGCGAGGAAGAGGTACAAACCGTACTGGTAGACTGCGGTCGTTCCGTCGCCTTTGCTTCTGCCTTGTAGATTTGAGCCGATGTATCCCTACAACGAGAATGACCCGGATTGGCTCAGGGATCCATGATGATTGAAGCACCAAGCCACCAATGGTTAAGCGGCACATCACCCAAGTGAAGCCTCCATTGTGAACTGTGATTGATTGCTGCTAACATCGAGGACAAGCTCTTTGAAGAGCGCTAGATATTGCAATAGCACTTAAGCATTGGGTGTGTTGTAGTCGTAATATTCTCCCAACATCTACCTGACAATCCCTTCGAATCGGTTCTTGAACCACTTGACAGTCTCGTTTTGGTTGATTTTGTGGGATGCCCCGATCCTCGACTTGCACCTTCGTCGTTTAGCAACACGTTCTCCGGGACGGGTCCTAGAACGGTCCCGCGGGTTAGCCTTCTGCCTCGCATCATGAAGTGATGCAACCCTCCACCATTGATCATCTTTATGACTACGCGAGGGGGCAGGTCGACTCACATGCAGCAGTAAAAGTCCATTCCGTAGATACCGATTGCCGGATCATACTTGATGCCCAAATCGATGTGTTCGCTGATCCCGAAACCGAAGTTGCCCGTCTCGGAGAAGTTTCGCTTTCGCAACTCGTATTCCTTGACCTTCAAGCCACGCTCCAAGATCTCCTCTGCCTTTGGTCCCCGGACGGTGACATGTACGGCGATCTTCTCGTTACGACGAATACCGAATGTTCGTACAGTGTAGCGTGCCTTGCCTGTTCGGAGCAGTCGGTGTTAGCCCTAGCCAATGAACGAAGTATCTTTGAATGTTGCGCTCTCAGATTCTCATCCGGGGTGATGAGCGATGGTAGACATACTGTATACCGGTGTTTGTCCACTCAGCTGTTCCAGCACCTTCGCCGCACGGGTGAGTCTGTCCCCAGCTTCGCCAACGGAAATGTTCAGGACGAGTTTCTGGATGCGGAGCTCCCGCATGGGGTTCGCGGTCTTATCTTTCCCGGACTCGGCCTGTAAAAATTATGATTAGCATTTGTGGTGGTGGTATATGGACGCTTGTTTAGATCAGGGCGACTTCTTGTAGGCAACTGCTCCTCTTGTTGCAGCGCCCGAATCAAAAGACCGCAGAGTCCAAACTGTTGCACGACATCTCGCAAGAGTTCGGTCAACTTACCATGTCGTTGTTGCTGGGGGATTCGGGATTCGTTGGTATTAATTGGCGTTGGGTGTCGGATCTTCAAATCGAAGTGTGGGCGGAGCTAGTGGAGCCCTTAGCGTTACTGACAGGGCTAAGCGAAGAGCCTCATCGGCAATACTTTGAAGCTCACTATTTCAACCAGCCAATACACACACAAACTCCAAGCTGGCAAACAAGCTGCTACGGGGAGTCATCTGAAGCCAAAGCTTCAGAGCAATATTTGGACAAACACAAAGTCGCTTTAGCGCACAATCAGCAAAGATGGCGGCCAACAAGCAAGGGAAGATGGTAAGTCCTGAGCTAGCTTAATGGAAGTAGCCATTCGTTGACACTCGCAGCTAATGTCTAAATGTGCAGCAAAACCTGGTGAGTAGTCAATTCGAGTGCGGTGTCTGACTTTGTCAGGCAAGCAAATATTGTGCCAATCTCTGATGGGAGCCTCAGATCAACTATCGAATGCGAGCCACCCTGACCGATGGGCGCCAAATGACCGGACAAATGCTGGCCTTCGACAAGGTACGATCTGAAAACATCAATAAACTCTAATCAACTACTGACGGCCTGAGTGTAGCACATGAACCTCGTCCTGGCAGACACAGAAGAGTTCCGCCGCGTCAAGCGCAAGCCGACTAAGGGCGCCCAATCCGCCCCAGGCAGCGCAGCACCCGCGCTCGTCGAGTCCGAAGAGAAGCGTACTCTTGGTCTCACCATTGTCCGTGGCACACACATCGTCTCTTGTTCCGTTGACGGACCTCCACCCGCCGACCCTTCGGCTAGGTTGGGCACCAGCGCGCCTGGAGGTGCCGGTACGGCTCCACCGACACTTGCAGCTGGGCCTGGAATCAGTCGACCCGCTGGCAGAGGCTTGCCGGTCGGATTGACTGGGCCTGCTGCCGGCGTTGGCGGACCCGCACCGCCTGGTGGATTCGGGTTTCCTCCTGGAGGGTTCCCGCCGGGATTTGGTGGCCGTGGTGGACCACCTGGCGGACCCCGTACGTTTTCTCTCTGCCAAGCTATGTCATGTGCACAGCTAACATATGTTTGCAGCTGGGTTTGCACCACCACCAGGATTTGCAGCGGCGGGAGTTCCACGTATGTCCAGAAACCAATCCGTTTTTGATGGCAGCTCAATATCTGACTTCTCATCCAGCGCAAGGCTTTCAACCACCACCGGGATTTCAAGCACCTCCGGGTGCTGGCAGAGGCTTTCCTCCTCCTGGTTTCGGAGGTCGATAATAGGCAGGATATACGTTGTAATCCGAGTTCGATGAGACCAGTGCGACAAGCACGGTCGACCAGAGCGAGGTGTGAAATCAAGTCAAAACCCTCTCCAGTCATGCCATCTCAGCACAGAGTTGGGTTGCGATGTTAGGTGTGGATGTTTGTACAGGCGCTTTAGGAGTCTTAGGTCACCACATCAAAATCTGTTCTATACCACGTTCGCGAATAGACAAGAACAAAGCATTCAATCAAACACTGAGCATAGATCGCCCTCTGCATTTTTGGGTGTCTTACCAATACCTTACTCCGTAGGCTATATTGAACTCGTAGCCAGAAACAGCAGCAAAGCACGTGACCAGACCCTGAAACCCCGGCTACCTCCGTCCGATATCCAAATCCCCGAGATCCAGATCCCATAAGCCCTCAACACCCGCCCCTCGTTGAAAAACCCCACAGCCAACCATGGCAGCCGCTATCTCAGCTCTGAATGCGAAGATCCGGTCGCAGCCCGTGCTCAATTATCTATGCTCGACACGTACGTAACCAATTCTCAATTCTGCCTCGCACACCCCAGCGTGAGACTGCCGTCACGAATAGCTCCGAACTGACCGCACATGTTTTGACACACTAGATTTCTGGGGCCCAGCTTCGAATTTTGGGATTCCGATCGCGGCGGTTATGGATACGCAGAAGGATCCGGAGATGTACGTTCCTCGTTCTTGCTTATTCTCAGCTCCATACCCTGAGCTACACGGAAGGCGTTGGAGCTCCAGTGTCCTCTGATGGGCCAAACACCGTCCCGAGTTGAGTCGAGCTGATTGGTGGGAACTGCGCAGCATCTCGGGCAAAATGACCGCCGCCCTGACACTGTACTCGGCGACGTTCATGCGCTATGCTTTCGCCGTCACGCCGCGGAATTACCTGCTTGCGGCTTGCCACGTGGTCAATTTGAGTGCGCAATTGACGCAGGGATACCGGTATATGATGTATTGGAAGTACGTTCTTTCTACAATGCTCGGAGTGGGGATGAGGGATTTTGAACATGAGGCTGATGTGTATTTGCGGTGTATAGTTATGGTGGACGGGAACAGTCTTTAGAGGCGCAAGCTAAGGCGGAGTTGAGGGAGTTGAAGGCGGATGGGAAGGAGGTCCTGGAGAAGGGCAAGGAGATGGTTAGGGAGGTCAAGGATAAGGTTATGAGGTGATGGTGAGGGTAGGCTGGATGGGTTTGGGTAGATGGTTGGGGGATTGTGTGCTGGGAGTTTACATGGTGCACATAAAGATCACGCTCTTAAAATTCATGAAGATATCTGGAACGCAGGAGCTGTGACCTCGTTTAGACTGTTGTGTGCGTAAGGATCTAAGACAAGGCATAGGATGACTCGTGGCCTTGAGCTCCCTTCTCAGAGAATCCGCGCTGACAATAGCAGCAATCAGATGCGTGGAAAGAGCATCGAATTGCATGTTTCAAATAAAGGCTTCGATCTGAATGCATCCTATTTACATGTTAGCTATATACATGAGAGCTCTAAGTTCAGAAACCTGCAGACCTGAAAGCGACAACGTTATATTTTCTGCCCTATCATCCTTAGCCTAGATCCATAGCATGTGAGCTAGTAGTGCAAATTGTCCGCCTCTCACCAAGGTTCATTAGATCGTGGGCTGTGGACGACCAGAAGCTAAATCATTTCTTGCTTCGCTTTCTGCTCTTTGACAACTTTGTCTTCTTGCATTCTTCGTCCTCTTCTCCTTCAGCGGCCCGCTTCTTGCTCCGCGTTTTCATTCCGTGCTGATTCATACCCTGGGTAATCTTCCTGGGTTGCAAAAGAGCGCTCCGAACAATCTCCTCAAACCCTGTTGTCTCAATCTCATCAGGCAGGTCGCAAAGGCCAGAGAACTCCAAGGATCGAAGGCCGCGAAGTTTCAATAGATGCTTCATGCCCCAAGCATTGAGCAACGGAGAAGGTCGATTCCTGGAATGTAGAATTGTCAGGTGACTAATATTGATGTGCAACTGTGTGAGGCGTTCACAGGTCGCAAGAAGACTGAAAGCTGCTGGAGTACCAAATCCGTGGAAGTTGAAGCTGAGACTACGAATGTACGAGCGACGCTTTGGTCCAATGCTCTGTAGGAACCGTCCTAGACATGTAACAGAGTAGAGCTGAAGACAGTTATAATAGTAAAAGATCCATGTCGCCTCCTCATGCAGTTGGCGAGATACTTGGAAAATCGAAAGCACTGTGTACTTGTAATGTTGCGGCTCGTATTCTGGGTCCTTTACCGTCCAACGAGCCGCTCTGGCAATGTGTCGATCAAGACTCCTGCTGCTGCTATGAACGAGCGTGGTCCTGCCGGTTTGGACCAGGTGCAAACGGTAGATCTTATTGCGTATCTCAGACGGGAGTCTCTGGAAGGGGAAGCGCAAAGGTGACTCTGGGCGAGTAGTCAAGCTTCTCTTCATTTTGTTCAATGCCCCTTCGCACAAGGCAAGAATCAATGAGTGAACGAGCAGACCGCAGGTGGGACACTCACACTCACGTAATTCTGGAGTGGAAGCCCACATGGCTCTCGGGGGTATGTCAGGGTCCATGACTATTGTGGAGGGTTAGATGTTAGATTTGTATCTTGTGAGAAACCCAATGCACCTTGCGATTGTGAAGCTGTGAGAAGAGGGATTGATGACCCTCGGATTCCGGAAAATCAAGGTATCTCGTTTCTGTTGGTCGGGTTAGAATTAAAAGTCTCAATCGAGGTGAGTTGGTGTGACATGAAGTCCTGAAGGATTGGGAGTACTAACGACTGACCTGAGATTGAGGCTTGCAAGTTGTGCCAAAGTTCGTGGCAGGCAAAGCCGTGCTAACATCCGATCTTCGGAGATCTTCTTCTTAGTTGAGTATTTGGTGATACTGCCAGTGACCAGAGAACGAAGAAATGAAATTATGTTATGCTATAGATGGGTAATATGGTGATCTTCGAAGGCGAAGAAGTGACATGAGTTTGAGAAATCTTGCACAACGAACTTTTTCGGCGGAAGTTTCTGGTCGATAAGGTATGGTATAGCTCGAGTCACAGTGTATGAATGAACATCAGGTCCATATCCCCAATATGTCTTCATCAGCTTGCTTCAGAGGACTAATGGTTCAGATGCTATTAAAGACGCATCCTGCCTTGAGTGGATTCTCGCCAGGCTCCAACCATGCAAATAGGTAAGAACATAATGTCTGAACTCCTTAGCCTCTCCGATCAACCCTATTCAGCTGCCGTGCCGTAACAATCTAGTTCAGAAACATTAGCACACAGACAATCTGAGCTGCAGAATCTGGAGCCCCTTTGGTCTCATACCTGCGTCCGCGTTCTCTGTCCTCTAACAGGCAGACCCATTGCATGCCTCCTACCCCTATACGATCCCATATCTCGCAGTCTCCTTATGTTCTCCTGTAACCGCCTTCTAAGATCGTTCTCTATCGTCATATTCGATAGCACCGCCGTAAGATCAAGAACCTGCTTGTTCGCCAATGCGCCAACCTTCGCGGTTGGATGGATGTGGAATCGAGCCATGAGACGCTGTGAGACGGAGGGGCCGATGCCGTAAAAGGTTTCTAGGGATCTCTGTATGGACGCAACCTTGTTATTACTTTCTTCCTAATGAGATTGGTTACGGCGAACTTCAAGACAGACCTTGACAAGCCTCTGCTCCGGAAAGTTCACACCGAGGATGAAGACCTATCCAACTGGTCAACGAAGTCACCAGGATGGTAAATCTTAACATAAGAATCAACGTACCATGCTGGGCCAACAAACAAATACCCCTTACTGTCTCCCGACCTTCTTCAACTTCCAAGTTACGAGGTAGATAATGTAGAATTGAGTAGTCGCAAAACATCCCTGTCAGCGGGGTAAAGATGATCCGCAATAACTAGCGCATCCTACAAGACACATCTCCATTGGCACGCTCCTCTGGTAGCAAAGGTTCAAAAATCAGAAGTTATTGAATGCACATGCTGTTTGTAATGGCCAATCTACAGCGTGTCGTTATATCAGTACTGCTGATCTTGACCGCGACATTTTTGTTCTTCGCGCAGTCTTCACAAGCTGCCAAAGGTCCCAAGATTACCCACAAGGTAACTGATCTCCTTCTTTTGGACGTCGCGTCCATGAAACTGAAAGTCATCTAGGTATACTTCGATATCGAGCATGGAGGAAAGCCATTGGGAAGGATTGTGATGGGACTCTATGGCAAGACAGTACCTAAGGTAAGGGGGCGATACCAAAATATCATGCACGGATCGAAGCTCACCTTTTCGAGACCGCCGAGAACTTCAGAGGGCTAGCAACTGGCGAAAAGGGCTACGGATACGAAGGTTCAGCATTTCACCGAGTGATCAAACAGTTCATGATTCAAGGTGGCGACTTCACCAGGGGTGACGGTGTGTTCAACCGATTTCTCACAGTATATGGCAACACGCTGATCGTACTTTTCCAGGAACTGGGGGAAAATCCATCTATGGAGAGAAGTTCCCGGACGAGAACTTCAAACTGAAGCACACCAAGACTGGCCTACTCAGTGAGTTGCGCAAGTCCGTATCTGCTGCCGGCATCAGGCTGATTGGCCGCAGGCATGGCAAATTCAGGCAAGGATACCAACGGATCCCAGTTCTTCATCACTACAGCTATAACCTCGTACGTTCAAAGTCTTGTGGTTTTGGTTCTTTCCGGTACTGACCTAACGTGTAGATGGCTCGATGGACGTCACGTTGTATTCGGTGAAGTACTTGAGGGCTACAACATCGTGGAGCAGATTGAGAACGTTCCCAAGGGCGAGGGTGACAAGCCGCGCCAGACAGTTAAAATCGTCAAGAGTGGAGAGTTGCCCGTTGATGAAGGTACTCGCGCCGACGAGCTCTAAACTCAGGATCATGTACCCGCTGCCGGTCAGTCGTATAGACTACAATTGCTGATACTTGAATTGCGTTTCAAGAACTCTTCGAATCTGCTCTTCCTGCAATAGAAGGCGATCTGCCTGATGTGATTTTACCGCATACACCGCAGGAAATTGGGAGTGTGGACGCCGCGCTGTTGACGGCAGACAGTGAAGGGCTGAGCATGCTGCACAAGTTGTTATTGTTTGGTGCTATCGTTGGAATGGTCGTTTTCTTTCTGAAAACTCGCGCAAACAAGGCCTTGAGTGGGAAAAGTCTGGCTTAGAATGCAGTTGTCATATTCCCAATGTTGTCATATCTCTTGGGTGCCCCGGACCGGTGCACATGGAGATTCATGGCCGTACCATAGTAAAACGAGTATACAACTCCATCTGGTATCCAGGGCTTCATGAAGGAAACTTACCAAGGTTACAAAAATAAAACTTTACCGTTCTACATGAGGGTATAGTAGGTACCTCGTACCGCCGTACGAGCATCTTATCGTTTCCAACCTGTCACAGGGCTGAAAGGGCAATACTTCGTCCGACATTAAGCGAGCTGGACCCCTTCCCCCTTTCGTATTAGTCACGTCTTACTTTTCACCCCAAATTTGCCGCCTGTGTGATTTTCTAGAGCTTTCACCTTACCCTTCTTCCCTCCCACCTCATCAGTGCTCTACTCTCAGTGAATACCATTTCCACAGAGTCTATAGAAAGGCTTTCTTTCGTTCGGGACACTACGGACACGGGCAGCTGCAGATAAGGGTATAAAGCCGTGGCTTTTCACCTTCTCTCAACATCCGCTCGGATATTCGCCTTTTCTACAACTACTTTAGTTTTCAAGCCGAGAACCTTGTGCTTTGCCATCTCGAAATCTTACGAACTAGACATAATCCGATAGATTTGCATACTCATCTTACCTGAAAAGCCTCGCCTTTGCGTACCAAATCAGCCTCATTACGAAAATCTCATTTCATCATATCACAACTAAGAATAAATCAATATGGCTGACCAACTCGATATGGCTGGTCTCTCTATGAAAGACTCTCAGCATGCCAACGGTTTTCCTGGCCGCTCGGCTTACATCCCACCTCACCTTAGAGGTCAGATGGGTGGGCCAGGTGGACCTCCTGGACCTCCTCCAGGGATGGAAGGCCCACCACCAATGATGAATGGTGGCATGAGCAGCAGTGCTTGGGCAGGACCTGCTACGTACGTTTTCTAGTGTTGTTCAATCAGAAGCAGAATGGTACTGATAAGCGGAACAGGAATGGCTTTGCTGCGGGTCCTCCACCACCTGGTGCTGCGAGCAACTGGGCCAGTGCTCCGAACTTTACACCTAGGGCCAACGGGGCTCCCGTCGCAAATGGCAACGGCTGGGGGCAAGACTTTAACGGTCCACCTCGTACATTCGATCCGAGCGCATATGGAAAGCCAGGTGCAACAGGTGGAAGCTCGTATGGTGGTGGCGGTGGTGGTGGTTCCTCCAATCTTGCCCGTGGCGCTGGTGACGGTCAATGGAGAGACGGGAAGCACGTTCCGGGTCCACCTAACCCACGTCTTGAACGAGAACTCTTCGGTGTGCCAAATGATCCATCGAAACAACAGACTGGCATCAACTTCTCCAACTACGATGACATTCCGGTTGAAGCGTCCGGCCACGATGTCCCTGAGCCAACCACTCAGTTCACAAACCCACCCTTGGATGATCATCTTCTGTCCAACATTCATCTGGCGAGCTACAAGACGCCGACGCCGATACAAAAGTACTCCATTCCCATCGTTATGGGTGGTCGTGATCTTATGGCTTGCGCTCAGACGGGTTCAGGCAAGACTGGAGGCTTTTTGTTTCCTATACTTTCCCAGGCCTTCATCAACGGTCCCTCTACCATGCCACCACAGGCCAGCGGTGGCTACGGCTACGGTCGTCAACGCAAGGCCTATCCTACATCACTCATCCTAGCTCCGACCCGTGAATTGGTGTCTCAGATCTATGACGAGGCTCGCAAATTTGCTTATCGCTCATGGGTTCGACCTTGCGTGGTATACGGCGGTGCCGATATTGGTTCTCAGTTACGCCAAATCGAGCGTGGTTGTGATCTCCTCGTCGCCACACCTGGCCGACTTGTTGATTTGATTGAGCGTGGCCGAATTTCACTCGCCAACATCAAATATTTGGTACTTGACGAGGCCGATCGTATGTTGGACATGGGTTTTGAGCCTCAGATTCGAAGAATTGTCGAGGGAGAAGATATGCCACCTACGCAAGGCCGTCAGACTCTCATGTTCTCAGCTACCTTCCCCCGGGATATCCAGATGTTGGCTAGAGATTTCCTAAAAGATTACGTTTTCTTGTCTGTCGGACGTGTTGGATCGACCTCTGAGAATATCACTCAGAAGATTGAGTACGTTGAAGATCAGGATAAACGATCGGTCCTTCTCGACATTCTGCATACGCATGGCGCCGGACTTACGCTTATCTTCGTCGAGACTAAGCGTATGGCAGACTCGCTCTCTGACTTCCTCCAGAATCAGGCCTTCCCTGCCACCTCCATCCACGGAGATCGTACCCAACGGGAACGTGAGCGTGCGTTGGAGATGTTCCGTAACGGCCGTTGTCCGATTCTAGTTGCTACTGCTGTTGCAGCTCGAGGCTTGGATATACCTAATGTGACTCATGTCGTCAATTATGATCTCCCAACCGACATTGATGACTACGTTCATCGTATCGGTCGTACTGGTCGTGCTGGTAATACTGGCCTTTCTACTGCTTTCTTCAACCGTGGCAATCGTGGCGTTGTCCGCGATTTGCTTGACTTGCTGAAAGAAGCTCACCAAGAAATCCCCCCGTTCCTCGAGGGAATTGCACGTGAAGGCGCTGGATTCGGAGGCGGTAGCGCACGTGGTGGTAGATCTGGTGGCGGTCGGGGACGTGGCAATGCTAATCGTGACTTCCGTAAAGTGCCCGGTGGCGGCATGGGTGGTCCTCCAAGCTACGGTGGTGGTTATGGTGCTCCCCCCGGTGGCGGCTATAGTGGTATGTTTCACCTCCCTCTTGAGAATAGGAGACAGTCTAACCTTTCTTCTTAGCCGGCTATGGAGGTCCACCCGCAGCTTACGGAGGATATGGTGGCGGCTTCGGCGGAAGCTACGGCAACCCGTCCGGACCAGGCGGCCAATCTTC
>QQTW01001203.1_pt1 | contig 17782 bp, 15 predicted proteins | sample 1904831 | NCBI WGS metagenome assembly QQTW01 (sample SAMN09435610, study PRJNA476489) | Subsurface metagenome, whole genome shotgun sequencing project. | reverse complement strand
ATATTAAACATTTATTAATTTTTTAAAGACTTTATCGAGAACCCTTGACTCTTTCGGAAAAAATATCATAATAAAGTCTTAAGAAAAATTTAAACTGTTCTGTATTTATTTAAAAGCAGACAGGATAAAGTCAGTTTTTGATTTTCAATGCATGTAATTCTTGCGAAACGTGAGAACTACCATTGGATTTCTAATTTGCGTTTTTGAATGCTGGGTACAGTTCGGATATCGCAATCCTGAATAATTTCTGAAAGCAGAGAAACTCGATAACTTTACAAAATCGAGTTAATGAAAGTCTCTAAATTGATAAATAAAATAGGACTGCTATAAAACAGTAACTGATAGCAACTCAGCATTTGGAAACTTCTGTATTTAATTGGGATTGATTTTTTGTAGTAGTTAAGTATTGTTGAGAGGAAAATGTTAAAACTTAAGCCAACCAAGAAATCGAGACGAAGAAATCGCTGGGAATCTGCAACTTCGCCGCTCAATTCTTCTCAGTACAATTCAATTGCGTGGCGGTTATTTCGCGCAATAAAACGCTTGTCGCCAAGCTGGCAAGCGACCATTCCCTTAGCTGGGATAATTGTATTGGCATGGGGTTATGCCGCAGTAGCGCAAACACCCGCAGGTCCAACTACTGGCGAATTGAAGGTTGCTCTGGATACATTGTGGGTTGCGATCGCATCGTTTCTAGTCTTCTTTATGAATGCCGGATTCTGCATGTTAGAAACCGGGTTTTGCCGTCAGAAAAACGCTGTCAACGTCCTTGCCAAAAACTTGATTGTATTCGCGCTGGCGACAATTGCATTTTGGTCGATTGGCTTTGGGTTGATGTTTGGTGATGGCAACGACTTCATCGGATTGAGTGGGTTCTTCTTGCCTGCTGACAATAGCCCTGCCATCGGTGACGCTTACAAAGGTGTTTTCAGTTCCCTAAATTGGACTTCTGTACCCCTAGAAGCAAAATTTCTGTTTCAATTAGTTTTTGCCGGAACTGCTGCCACCATTGTTTCGGGTGCGGTTGCCGAACGTATCAAATTTGTTGACTTCTTAATTTTTAGCCTTCTACTTGTGGGTATAGCTTACCCAATTACCGGACACTGGATTTGGGGTGGTGGTTGGCTTGCGAAGATGGGTTTCTTTGACTTTGCAGGTTCCAGCGTTGTTCACTCAGTTGGTGGTTGGGCAGCTTTGATGGGTGCAGCTTTCTTAGGACCGCGCATCGGTAAATACCAAGAAAAACAAGCTGTAGCCATGCCCGGTCATAATATGAGCATTGCTACCCTTGGTTGTTTAATTCTTTGGTTAGGCTGGTTTGGGTTTAACCCAGGTTCGGTGATGGCAGCTGACCCGAAAGCAATTACTCACATTGCTTTGACAACTAACATGGCAGGTGCAGTTGGTGGACTTGCCGCAACCGTAACAGCATCGTTGTATCTAGGAAAACCCGACTTATCGATGATTATCAACGGGATTTTGGCAGGTTTGGTAGGAGTCACAGCAGCTTGTGCTTACGTTAATATTCCAAGTTCGATTCTCATTGGCTTAGTTGCTGGCATCATTGTTGTTTTCTCTGTCACCTTCTTTGACCGTCTCGGTATCGATGACCCTGTTGGTGCAACTTCGGTTCACCTGGTTTGCGGTATTTGGGGTACTTTAGCTGTGGGACTATTCTCGGTTGGACCTGGTGGTTATCCTTGGATGGTTGACCTCGCTGGTAAACCTGTCGGACCTCACGGTTTATTTTTCGGTGGTGGATTCTCGACGCTGATACCACAAATTGTAGGGATTGTCACTGTCGGAGGAATGACGGTACTTCTGAGTACGATATTTTGGGTTGCACTCAAATCGACTTTGGGTATTCGCGTTACTGCTGCTGAGGAAATCGAAGGTTTGGATATCAGCGAACATGGTATGGAAGCTTACAGCGGATTTTTGAAAGAAGCCGGTACTGGTGGATTTGCTGAAGCGTCCCAATATGGCGGCAAAATACCACCTCAAGGTAATTTTCCGACAAGGTTGTAACAAAGAGATTGGCAATTAAGAACTCTTTGGTTCATGTCATTAATTTTGACCTTTTCGCTCTTGTCTAGATCCCCTACTTTTACAAAGTCGGGGATCTAATAACCTGTTAAAAGTTTTGATATCGACTACTAGGGACTAAGGAAAAGGGAAGTAATTTATTCTTTTCCCTATTTTCTCATTCCCATATCACAAAAATCGGGCATATAATTCTTGCACTTTCGATTCAACCATTATCATGCTGAAATCGCTAATATATTTCATTTTGGCTGGTTTATTTGAATTAGGAGGTGGATATTTAGTCTGGTTGTGGTTGCGCGAAGGAAAACCGTTTGCTTGGGGGATTTTGGGTGGTGTTGCTTTAGCTATCTATGGCATAATTGCCACACTTCAACCTGCAAATTTTGGTCGGGTTTATGCGGCTTATGGAGGTGTATTTATTGCAATGGCGATGCTGTGGGGGTGGAAAGTTGATGGAGTTACACCTGACCGTTACGACTTGTGCGGCTGCTTTCTGGCGTTAGCAAGCGTTGCGATTATTATGTATAGCCCTAGATAGTAACTACTTGTTACTTGAATTTAATAATATTTAATGACAACCCAATCGCATATTTTCATCGACTTAATGTAAATTCATTAAGGAGGAGCTTTAGCGACAGCCACTTACGAACGGAAGTACTGTACTGGGCTAAATATTGTTTATAATCTTCTCTATTCGGAATTTAAAGGTTGAGCAAAAACTATTGCTAAGTAGGTTGCTAATGCAGAATACAAAAAATTCTGTCACTTTGATTTATTCTCTATAAAAGTTCTTATTTGCATCTTACAAAGAAATAAAAATCATGGTATTTATTTAAAAAATGTAGTATTAAATATTTATTAAAGAAAAAGTTTTTTCAGCATTAAATACTTTGCATTTTAATACTAGCAGTCAAAAATGACGAGCCAAAAGAAATGCTTATATGTAGTGCTGGCAAAGGTAAATGTTATTCTTTAAAGAAAATTTTACTCAATTACACATTTTTTTTATGAATCGCAACTAGAAAAGACGTATATTTTTATTAACCTTTTGTTAATCAAAAAAACTTGAGTAACTTTTAATACAGAAATATTGTCTAAAATTACTCAAACTTAACGTAACTAACACAAAATTGTTGGACTTCAGGAACAAAGAAAAGTGTTGAAGAAAGTAGTAACGATTGTGGCGATTGCCCTACTGCTCCTTAGCGGTCCCCTGATGGGCAATGCCCTTGCTCAAACAGTTACGGCTGATGACTTGAAAAAAGTGGCAGACGCTGCCGCAGCCGCTCAAACCGCAGGAGATACAGCGTTTATGCTGATATCGTCGGCTTTGGTGTTATTGATGACACCGGGGCTAGCTTTCTTCTACGGTGGATTTGTGCGATCGCGTAACGTCCTGAATACGTTGATGATGAGCTTTGCGCTAATGGCAATTGTGGGAGTCACTTGGATTTTGTGGGGTTATAGTTTAGCCTTTGCACCAGGTAATGCCATTATTGGTGGGATTCAGTGGATGTTTGGCAATATCGGCTTGGATACGAGCGGTTATTTGCCGCACATGGCATATGAAGATGCTTTAAAGGCTGCCAAGCCTGATTATGCGGATGTGACATCCTATGCCGGAACTATTCCGCACCAGGCATTCATGATTTACCAAGCCATGTTTGCCATCATCACTCCAGCGTTAATTTCCGGTGCTATAGCCGAGAGAATGAATTTCACTGCTTACTCTTTGTTTGTATTGCTGTGGTCAACGTTTATTTACTCGCCTTTAGCACATATGGTTTGGGCGAAAGGTGGACTCCTCGGTTTATATGGTGGTATCGGTGCCCTTGACTTTGCTGGTGGTACAGTTGTCCACATCAGTTCGGGTGTAGCAGCATTAGTTGCAGCAATAGTTCTCGGACCTCGTAGAACTTACCCCGACCGTCTCAGTCCCCCGCACAACGTTCCCTTTATCTTGTTGGGTGCGGGTTTGCTATGGTTCGGCTGGTTTGGCTTTAATGCTGGAAGTGCCCTAACTAGTGGTGCTTTAGCAACATCGGCATTTGTAGCAACCAACACATCTGCCGCAGCCGCAGCTTTGGTGTGGTTGATTATGGAAAAAGTATTGCGCGGCAAACCAACGGCTGTGGGTGCTGCAACTGGTGCTGTGGCAGGTTTGGTAGGTATCACTCCTGCTGCTGGATACGTAACACCCCTTGCATCAATTTTGATTGGTGGGATTACTGCCTTTGTTTGCTTCTATGCCGTCAGCTTCAAGCATAAGTTCCAAATCGATGATGCTTTGGATACTTTCCCTGTTCACGGCGTAGGCGGTACAATTGGTGCAATTCTCGCGGGTATATTTGCCACCACAACAGTCAACGCAGGTGCTGCCAGTGGCTTGTTGTATGGCAACCCCAAACAGCTATTAGTGCAGATTGGGGCAGTTGCGATCGCTTACGTTATTTCTGGTGTCGGCACCTTTATTATCCTTAAGATTATTGATGCGACCGTTGGTTTGCGCGTCAAGGAAGAAGCGGAATTGCAAGGTATCGATATTAACGAACACGGTGAAGAAGGGTACAACCAAGAATTCGGCGATCGCATTTCGGTTGGTAGTAAGTAAGCAGTAGTCAGGAGTCAGTAGTCAGGAGTCAGAGGTTACTGGTCAGCGGTCAGTAGTCATGGGTAAGAACAAAGGATGACTGATAACTGATAACTGACAACTGACCACTAACAACTGACAACTAACAACTAACAATTGACCACTGACAACTAACGATGATTTATAATCAAATCCATGTTTAAGATTTGGTTGAGTTTCTCTGCGTGTCTACAACTCCTGTAAAAACATTTCCGGTCTGGGCTTTTTTCTTGCTACTAACCAACGGCGCTCTTGTGTTGGCGGTTATTCTGCTATGGCGACAGCATAGCATAACCGCCTTTTTTAGCGGTGCTACCTCAGTCCCAGATACTCCTGACATTGCATCCCCAAGTCCAACACCACAGCTAGGTAAACGTCACCAACTTAGCTATAAACAATGGTTAGATATTCTCAAAAGTGAAGCGGCAGTTGTAGCAGCAAAACGTCCCCAACGTCTAACGGTATTAGCTGGAGACTCGCTGTCACTGTGGTTCCCCACAGAATTATTACCAGAAACACGAAATTGGCTTAATCAAGGCATTTCCGGGGAAACTAGTTCGGGATTGCTCAAACGTTTGAGTTTATTCGATAACACTCAACCGTCCAGAATCTTTGTGATGATTGGTATCAACGACCTGATTCGGGGAGTTAGCGACAGCGAAATTTTAGACAATCATCAGAAAATCATGGCATACCTGCGAAAGACACATCCAAAAGCCCAAATTGTCTTTCAGTCGATTTTGCCGCATGGGGGAGAAGAAATAAGCTGGGAAGGACGAGAAAAACTCCTGGCAATTCCTAACAGTCGCATTCGCCAACTCAACGAACAATTGCAAGCTATTGCAAGCAAAGAAGGTATAAAATATCTTGACTTACAACCTTTGTTTGCCAATAGTCAAGGAAATATAAGGTCAAATTTCAGTACTGATGGGTTGCATTTGAGTCAGCAAGGCTACTTGGTATGGCGCTCGGCATTGCAGTTGTATAGCGATATGGTACTCGAAAATCAAAAATCGCCTGCGGTAAGTTCGCAAAAACGTTGATTGGCTATTAAGTTGGAAACTTGTCATTTCTGAATCAAGTATGTGGATGCTGTTGGCGAAACATTTCGTTACATTTAAAACGTTGGGTTCTATTTCATTCCAATGCCACCTGCGGATAGCGCTCTTAACCCGCGCTTCCTCTGTAACTCGCCAACCTACGCAAAAATAAGGGTTTAGAGTATTAAGATATATTTCGCCAACAGCATCCGTTCGCGGAGCGTTCCCGTAGGATAGTGTAACCCCACCAAAGTATTAATTATTGTTGTTTATTACACCGTCCCCAACCCCTAGACCTACACTTTTGAGTATATTCATCGCACCATACTGCTTAAGTAATTGCAATTGTTCTCGATTGCGTACTAACAAAGCACCAGCAAACCCCAGCGAATTCACAGATATCGACTCAAAACATTCCTGCGATCGCCCGACCATTAACATCCATTCGCGTGTCACTAACAAGTTATAAGCATCTGTCCTATTCGATAATCCAACTGCCTTTAATAATGCTTGATATCGTTCTAAAGTTACTGCACCAGCATCAATTGGCGATTTTGTCAAATCCGAATCAAACCGGGTTAAAGCATGAACAAACGGTAATCCCGGTACTTTTCCAACCGAATCTACAAACTCGGCTTTGTCAAATAACACTTCAATCGGTACATTTACCCTAGTATTTGCTAATGGTAAGGGAACAATCTGCAAATGCTTGTGTTTTTGACTTGCACCAGCAATTTTCCCCCCATTGTAAAACGCTAATCCGTCAATATCTGCCAAACATGCCCACATTGCAGTAAAATCTGGCTGCGTTAATAACGATTCTTGTTCCTCAAATGCACGGGTAATAATTAGTAAATGATAATCGACGACATTAAATTTATTTAAAATACACACATGGGTATCTGAAATATCGGCAACCCATAAATCTTGGTCGTAGGGAAGAAACGGATTGAAATCTTGGCTTTGCTTTTTCTTCGCTTCATCCTTACGAACCAGGTTCGACAATATCCGTACTATAAAAATAACTCCATCCTGTTCGACTAATTCGCATTCAGTTGGTATCGAAAGTAACGCACCGCATTTTAATGCTCGTTCGGTCGTAGCCTTAACTAGACTCCATAACTTGCCCGGTTCTAATAGTATTTTTGCGGTTGCATTAAGTTCAATTTCAGACATAAATTAATGTAGAATCGGCTTTCTTGAGGATGCGCTTTATTGTCATCTAGTTAAGAGTCAACCGTCAACAGTCTAAAACCTGTATTTTTCAATTTTCCCTTTCAAACTCGAACCCTCCAAACTCGCTCTTATTTGCGTAGCTTGAAGGGTTGATAACTGTTGATAAGTGGTAAACATATAGGAGGAAAAATATATGCGAGGAGTATCAAAGACAAACTTTAATCTTTACTCAACAATATCAAGATTAACTTGCATGTGACCAATCGTTAAGAGACTCCTGTGCTGGTTTTGTGGTTTTGCGTTGCTTAATGGGTACTTTGGGACTACCAATATCAATAGGGGTCGAAGACTGCTGTCGTTTTTTGGTAGACTTGTGATTTTCTCGTTCTTTGGAATTAGTTTCTGCGGTTTTCATGGTGATTTGCTCCGGTTATATCTCTGATTCAAGCTCATGCTCCAATTCTTATCTTCCATCTCGCAATAGATTTTTCCTGAAAATAGAATAAAGAAATAGTCAAAATATCGATGCCAAGTTCAATACTCTTGAAAATCCTAATTCCTACTTTTATATACGGTTCTATTCGAGAGAATATGCATATTAACATGACGGTGTTAACAAAGTACTGCCAAAATGCATTTACAGCGGATTGCAGGTAAAGAGAGGACAAAGATGCAAAGTCCCCCTTTTTCAAGGGGGTACACATGCGGTAGCGACGATAGGGGGAATCAACCCAATTTTAAAGTATAAACTGCGGCTGTTGAGGAGCTTAGTTTCCTGCCTCGGCAAGTTCCTCTAGATGAAAGGCAAGATTATTGAGTGACATCTGAATTTCGCTACTGTAAGAAAGACTTTTCCACCTTCGGCTTGTGGCATTATCCAACGCAGTTGTATCCAGGTATCGCGCAAAAACGATTAACCTTTCGGAGTCGGTTTTGGCTGAAGCCAAATTTTCTAAAAATTCTTGAGGTGTCATAGGTTTCCAGTCCAAAAGGTTCGTGTAGTAGCCTTAATATTTTTGCCACACCTGGACTTTAATTTCTGATCTCAGCTTTCATTTATGCAAATATTTGGATAGCGATACGCACTATGAATTTAGGTTGCGAACTGACTTGTCAGCGGCGCGATCGCTCAATCCCAGGTTACTAAAATTTGCCAGCTTATTCAAATTTGGACGACTAAGAAAGCCATTATAATTCTTCAAGGAAAAATGCTCCCAAGCCTTCAACAGTAGACACAACCAAAGCCCTGTCCAAAAATTCGTTGCGACGTTCGCACGAAGTTTCTGCAATCAACAAGCACCCGTGACAAGCAGAACCGTGTAAAAATCTCTCTTCTTCCTCGTTATCTGCTTTGTGTTGAGCGCAAACTGGGTCATTATAACACAATTTTCCTTGTTCGATGGCTAATTCTAAATGATATTCAATCCGTTTCCCAACTTCTACTAACCCGCCTAAAGTCCCTTCCGAGCCAGCGCTTCCTGTGTATAAAAGTATTCCATATCCTGCTTCGCCTGCATATATACGTTCGCGGATGGAACTTGCTGCATAACCGCATTCCAGGGATACTGCTGTAATTAATAAGTGCGATAGGGAATGCAGCATAATATACGGCAGTCCAGGAAATTTAACTTTATCTACTTCTTGGTCGATACCTTTGCGGGCACACCAAATATCAAAGCCCCTGGATAATTCTCGTCCCCGCTTTTTGACTGCATCGCGCTGCAACCAATCTTCAATTGCTTCTTTACGGAAGGCAATAAATACTCCTTCACCTCGATTTTCTACCGCAGGAACCCAGTTAGTTTCTACATCCAAAGCTGCACGTCGCACGCTAATATCAAGTTCGCCGTCAATATCGGGCATTTCGGCTTCAAAGCGGGTAAAACCGACTTGGGCGATAACTTCTCGCAGGCGATGGACTAAAACGATACGTTCAATACGGGGGGCGATGGTAGGTTTTAAACTACTTAAATCCCGCGCTCTGGCGTAAAAATCCCCTTCCGCTACATCTTCCCCAACTTCGATGGGGCTTGAGAGTAATGTCTCAATTTCTACTTGTTTAATGCTTTTATGTTGGTTGCCCTGTCCGCTTTGTCGGCGTTGGATTTCTTGCCATACAACTTCATCGCTAAATCCTTGCAAAGCTGCGGCAACCTTTTGTTTTTTGCGTTCTTTTCTAACATCCCCAGCATCTTCTGCATATTGCAAAAAATCTTCATAGACTGAGTTAACCGCATCCCACAAAGCACTGTCTGAGTCGGGGAGGAAAATAACGCTGAGTATTTGCGAAAAATAAGCGTTGCTAGCGGAACGAACTAATAAGCGGTTGAATTCGGGTTTACCTGTTTTTTCGCGGATGCAATAAGGTTCTTTGGCAAATGAACCAATCCAAGGGCGATGTCCTTGGCAAGTACCTAATACTTTACCATTAGGGACTGTGGCATCAGCGAGGGGACGACGGAATTTGCAAGCTTCGCAACGCACGTAAATTTCTGCAAAGTCGTTACCGGAACCACCTTCGTCTAACCATAGTCGAGGGGTTCAAATATTAATGGGGGTGCTTCCCCAACTTCGCGTTGATATTGCAGTTTAATTTTGTCGTTGGCAATTCGTTCCCACAGGTTGAGTAAATCTTGAACTGTATTTTCGACTTTTTGACGTAATGCTTCTGCTTCGCTTGCTTCGAGTTCCTTATCGTGCATTTTTGCTCGTTGCGCGATCGCATCCACTACAAATTCTAATTCTTGGCGATACTGTAAAATTTCAATTGCCTGGGGTGGTGCTGTCATTTTCGCATGTCCCAAACGCGCTAAGGCTACAGTTATCGCCGCAATACCCCTATCGATGGCGCGAGGAGAAAAGGGAGTAACGCTAGTTGCTTCCACGGCGCGGTAAAATGAAGAATGCCAAGCAAAGAAGCGTTCGTAGTGCGAGCGATCGCGTGGTCGATGAATATTCAGTAATGTCACGACCAATCCTGGTTTTTCCTCATCGCGTCCCACACGGCTAGTTGCTTGGATATATTCGGCGGCTGTTTTGGGTTGACCGAGAACTACCATTAAGCCAAGACGAGTAATATCCAAACCCACGGAAATCATATTTGTTGCTAAAACAACATCAACTTTGTCGCTTTTATCAAAGGTCGATTCCATCCGCCGTTTTGTATCTGCAACTTGGCTAGTACTGACACGGGATGTGAGTTCTTCGGGTTCATCGTCTATCTTTCGGTCGGCGAATAAACTAGTAGTTTCACTATCTCGCTTGCGTTTGCTGTAACGATTGAGACGCGAATTCACTTCATCTTCGACGATGCGGCGACTTCCTCCCAGTTCGCGCAGCGAATTAAAGTAACCTAACAATGTCATGTAGGGGTCAGCTGGGTTGTTAGGATTTTTCTTGCCCCCCGCAGCTAACCAGTGCTTTTGAGCCGCACCTAACAACACTAGATAAGTACGTAATAATACTACCTTTAAACTACGTCCTTGTGCCGCGATTCCTACATAAGTGCGGGCATTCTTCTCGCTTGTAGGTACGGTTTTGGCAAAGAACGAATCGCGTCGGTCGGGTCCTGGTGGGGGAAAAATATCAACTTCGCTGCGACCGAATAACGCTTGAATTTGTTTGCTAGCACGACGGACTGTTGCAGTGGAAGCGATTATTTTCGGTCGAGTTCGTTTACCGTTAATTTCACGACTGCATAAAGCATCGATTGCGGTTTCGTACAGTCCCACCATTGTCCCCAAAGGACCGGAAATTAAATGTAATTCATCTTGAATAATTAAATCTGGTGGGGGTAATTGACCACCTAAAGTTTTACCTCGTCCGGGTTGAGTTGGTTTGTAGAAGCCATCTTTATCGTAGCGGTCTACTTTTCCAAATAATGCACCCGTTTCTCCTACCCAAGGTAAACTAGCAAATTTATCGACTGTGGCAATAATAAAGCAGGGTAAACGGCGATAAACTGGTTCGTCTACGGTAACAATTGGTAAATTCTTATTTTTGCTACCGGAAAACTCACAGCGACGGTTGCTGCAATATATATGTAAATCTGTTGGTTGGTCGGTGCTGGGTCGTAATTGGAATGAGTTGCGGGTAAATTTCGTACCGCACCAAGGACAATTTTCTAAAGGTATGGGTGAGGGATTGCGGTCATTTTTTTGGAAATCAAGGGTTCGTTTTCTAGCGCTATAGTCATCTCCATCATCTTTTTTACCCATGCGGTTGGGTGTTGCTGCTTGTCCTACCCACAGTCCAATTTCAAAAGACCAAGTTCCCAATTTTTCGGGATTTTTCTCTCGTTCCAATTCTAAAGCGCAAATTACCGCTGCTGCTCGTCCGAGTTGGTCGAGGGTGAGGAGTCGCAATGTATAGCGCATCAAGACGCTGACACCTGCGGAGTTGATACCTGGGTTACGCAGTCGTCGCAATACTAGGGTAAAAGCTGCAAGTCCTAAATAAGCTTCGGTTTTACCACCACCTGTGGGGAAAAATAACAAATCTACTAATTCTCTGTCGTTATGTTCTAGGTCAGCGACTCCCACTAAGTTCATTAAAATAAACGCTAACTGGAAAGGTCGCCATTTGGGAGGTGCGATGCTTTCGGGTGTAATATCTTTACCGTGGGTTGCACGCTGACGGATATATGTTGCTATAGCCCGATTTCCTATTTGGAATGCGGCAAATATTAGCGAGTCTTTTAATGCTTGTATTCCTGCATCAATCTGGGTTTTGGCAATTTCCGCACGTCGTAACAAGTCTAATGCGATATTTAAGCGTTTGGGTTCTGTTGGGGATTTTGTATGCTGTAGTTTAATCCAATCAGCGTAAGCATCTACCATTGGACTCAGCATATTCTGCAAAGCTTCCGGTGTCGTAGATGCAGCTATTTCCTCCATACCCAATTCCACATCTTTAACTTGGGTTGCAATTACCTTTTCCACATCCGCAGTCGGTATCCAAGCGGTATGAATATAATTGCAACTTCCATCGGGGTTGGCAATGGCAACAGCGGAAACATTATGACCGACAGCATATTCATAATCATCTCGATATTGCAAATCGGCAACGCTTTCATCCCAATCATTATTATCGCGTCCGCGTAAATTCGGACGAGGAACTAAAGGTTCTGGGGTTTGGATAACTAAACTAGTTTGAAAAGTGTAAGTAATATCCCGTTCTTTATCGTTTGTGGGGATGCAATTGTTGACTAAAAAAACCGAGACGGAGAGAGTACCAGTAGGGACAAGTTGCTTGGAAGGGACGGGACGCACGGATATAACCAGTTTTAAACCGTTGCTATCGGGTATGGGAATAGTTGATTGAGATACTCCACCTATACTGTCGCTTCCCTTCCCCTGAATCAGAGGTAAATCTGACTGTAGCGGAATAGTTATTTCTACTTGGTGAGGAATGCGCTTCCAGCATCCCGATACTGTTTGTGTTTGTTTTTCGTTTGTTGTTTCTAATTCTGCTTGCGGAATAGTTTTATTTTCTATAGCAATATCAATATTTTCGAGATTTTCTTTATATGGAGAATAATCACCCCAAGCGACGGTGGCATTTAGATGAGTAGTATTTTCATTGACGAGTAAACTTAAACCTATCGATGAAGGGAAAAAAGCTTTTTTCGCAAAGGTCTTTTCGGGGACATTTTCATCATCACCTGCACTAACCCGACCAACTTCGTCTAACTCCTCATTACCAGCATCATCCGCACGCTGTTCGACAGAAGCACCGTAGGGAACAAGAAAACCCGTGAGATACCATTTTGATGGTGCTTGGTCGATTATTTCTTCTGCGAGGTCAATATCATCGGGGGTTGGACCCACAAGGTCGAGTTGTAGTGCTTCGATGAGGTGTTGACGCACTTCACTAGGAGTAGTCGCTGTCATAATGTATAGTTTTTAACTCATATATAACATCGATTTCGCTCCACAGTCCTGATGAGCGCATAGCGATATTACGATTAGAATATTTAGGGAGGTATATCCTCCCCTAATTGTGTTACAAACTATTTATTTTGCTCTGCAAGCTTTCTGACTTCTTCGACCTCTAGGTCTAAGGTATCTGCAATTTCCTCAACACTTTGTCCTTTTTTGAGTAGGTTCTGTACAACCTCCAAAAAGACCTCTTCCCTGACACTTTTGTAATAGGCTGTGTGTTTTATATCATCAGTTAGGTTAAGCATGGCTTTAATTCCTTCTGGGCTAAGATTTGGAAACTTATTGACAACAATGCTTTGAATAAATTCTAACACTCTCTTCTGATTGGTTTCATCACTTATTTCTTCCTTCGCTTTGGTTATAAGTCGTTGGGCTAAGTCGCCTGTTTTCTTGCGGTTCTCAACAAAAAGTTTTGCGATTCCTATTGCTAGTGACTCATCATCGGGAAGGTCTTTGAGATAGATACGATGTAAGTGGTTGTCTACCAAAGCTTGGTAACGAGGATGGGGTGGAGTTTCACGGCTTTTTCGGTCGTAGATTACAATTGCGTACCATTTTGCGTTTGGGGGGCTGTATTGACGAAAGTAAACGAAAATTTGCCCAAAAAAGCGTTCATAAAATTCATCATCTTTGTAGGTCTGGAATTCAATAAAATAAAATGGTTCAGTATCATGACCTGTAATTGTAGATAATAGACCATCTAAATTAAAAGACTGTTCTTTCACTGCCTGCGCGATAAATGTATAAATGTTAGGGTCTGTGTCCGGTTTGCCAATAAGCTGGAAGAATATTTCTGGTAGTTCACTAACTAACTTGTAGAAAAGTTTATCTGTTTTCACTTACAGCACCTTGTCTCTTTTCATTTAGTATTAAATCATTTTTATACAAATGGAGTAAATTATTTTAGTAGTTGTTAATCTTAATAATTAACAACTACTAAACGCATTATAAAAGAGACAGTAATATGAGCCAAAAACTAACACCATCAAGAGTACCAACACCTGGAAAGATTTTAAGGCGAGAATTAGAAGCTCGTGGCTGGACGCAAAAAGATTTAGCTGAAATTATCGGTCGTCCAGTTCAAAGCATTAACGAAATTATTCGAGGAACCAAGCGAATTACACCAGAAACTGCGATCGAATTATCGCTCATCGTTGGGTACTTCTGCTGAGTTTTGGACGAACCTTGAAGCAAAATATAGACTTCATCTAGCGGGAAAAGAAAAATAGCAGGAGTAAACAGAGCAAAATTAACTTTTAGTAATGAAAGCTAATCCCCTTTTTGACAATTGGATTGATAGTTAGTAGATGAGACATTTTGTTAACTATATAATTAAATCAATCGTATCAGAAAATTTATAATTAGTAACATATATTAGACTTAGTTTAATGCCCGACAGGGATTATAAATCTCTGTCTAATAGCTAAAATCCATTATAAATGGATTGGAAATTGTTAATTGTGAGAATGTTAATTATAGTTCAAAATAATTTACATGATTTAGTTTTCAGTATCCTTTGGCTCTAAATAAGGTTGTGTTGTTAGTTGGGAATGATGGCTTTTTTGATTTTGCAAACTAAAATGCTTGAATACCAGCGTTTGGAAGTACGGCTAGGACTGTTGATTAACCCTCAAGATAAACAGGTTGAGGTTTATCGTTTGGGTAGAGCAGTAGAAATCCTGGAATCACCTATGTCAGTGAGTTGTGAGGATGTGTTGCCTGGATTTGTACTCAGCTTTAAAAAGATTTGGTTGTAGAGATATAATTTTTACAACTCATTTAGGCTCATTTAGGCTGATTTTCTGCCAGCTTTCTTACTTCTTCCACCTCTAGGTCTAAAGTATAGCAACCGCCAAGGCGGTTAAGACGCAAAACGCAACACATCCTCAATCGCATCTCGTAAACAATCAAACTGAGGAGCGTTTTTTACGGATTTGACTCTTTAACCAAGACCAGCATTTCTCAATTTTGTTGAGGTCTGGAGAATAAGGCGGTAGGTAGAGTAGTTCACACCCCGCATTTTGAATCAATTCTTGAATGCACCCACCTTTATGGAATGTGGCATTATCCATCACCACAACCTGTCCCGGTTCGAGTCTTGGAAGCAAACAGGTTTCCAGCCAAACCTCAAATACTGTTCGATTACACGCCCCTTCAACAGTGTTCATGAGCGATCAGGTTTTGGTTACACAGGGCGGCAATCATGTTTACCCGCCCCTCACGTCGGGAGCGATTTGAGTGCATGAAAGCGCTGCCCTAATTCAAATCCAACCATACTCATACTCCAGAACGGTTATCCATCCCAGACTCATCAAGGTAGACAATTTTCTCCGGGGGTAGGGCGGACAACTGGGCTATAAACTTCTGCCGTTTGTCTTCATCGCGCTCACGGTAGCCGTAAGTCTTTTTTTTCGAGTGAAGCCGATTTTATTTAATGCCCGTGAAATGGTGCGATTCCCGCTCGTGATCGCGTTCCGCGAATCGCTAATTTCTCCTTCCCAAAGTGAGGCCATCACGAAAAAGGGTTTTATCTCCGTGAGCTAAAGCAAACTCCCGAAATTTTTCCCAGTCGGTAATTTTATGACCATTACCGGGGGGCTGATTGGGCAAGGCTTGAAAGTCGCCAGTTTCAGCTTGTCGCTTTAGCCATAAGTCTATAGTGTTGCGACTGACATTGAACAGTACCCTCGTGCTTCGCTTTTCTTCAAGCCATCAAGTTCGATAGCTTGGATGACATGAAGACGAAGGTCGTAACTGTAGGGTTTAGGCATATGAGAGTGCGATTCGCTTGCGCGATCCCTTCGGGAATCGCGCGCAAGGAGGATTTAGGACTACTTCCAGTTTATGCCATAACCGCCTTGGCGGTTGCTATATCTGCAATTTCCTCAACACTCTGTCCTTTTTTTAGTAGTTTCTGTGCAGCCTTCAATAAGGTTTCTTTTATGACACTTTTGTAGTAACCTGTTTCTTCTATGTCATCATCTAGTTCCAGCATAGTCTCTGAGTCATTCTGTATATATTACGATTAGAATATTTAGGGAGGGATATCCTCCCCTAATTGTGTTACAAACTATTTATTTTGGTTTGCAAGCTGTCTAACTTCTTCGATGCCCAAATTTAATACCCTAGCAACTCTTTCAATACTATCTCCTTCCTCCAGTAGTCTTTGTGCAGTCTCCAATAAAACCTCTTCCTTGACGCTTTTGTAATAGGCTGTGTGTTTTATATCATCAGTTAGGTTAAGCATGGCTTTAATTCCTTCTGGGCTAAGATTTGGAAACTTATTGACAACAACGCTTTGAATAAATTCTAACACTTTCTTTTGATTGGTTTCATCGCTTATTTCTTCCTTCGCTTTGGTTATAAGTCGTTGGGCTAAGGTAGCTGTTTTCTTGGGTGACTCAACAAAGAGTTTCGCTATTCCTGTTGCTAGTGACCCATCATCTTGGAGTTCCTTAAGATAGATACGATGTAGGTGGTTGCCTACCAAAGTTTTGTATCGGGGGTGGGGCGGAGTTTCATGGCGTTTTCTGTCATAAATTACAATCGCGTACCATTCGTTATTTGGGGGACTGTATTGACCAAAGTAAACGAAAATTTGCCCAAAAAAGCGTTCGTAAAATTTTTCATCTTTGTAGGTCTGGGCTTCAACAAAATACAATGGTTCAGTATCGTTACCTGTAATGGTAGATAACAGACCATCTAAATTAAAAGACTGTTCTTTTACAGCCTGCGCTATAAATGTATAAATGTTAGGGTCTGTGTCCGGTTTGCCAATAAGCTGAAAGAATATTTCCGGTAGTTGTCTAACTAAGTTGTAGAACAGTTTATCTGTTTTCACTTAATACACCTTGTTTGTCTTCATTTATTATTAAATCATTTTTATCTGCTCAAAATAAATTAATATAGCAGTTATTAATAATTTAGGACTTACGCATTTTAACGAAAAACTGTCATTCTGAGTCCTGAGCGAACGCTCAGGACTCAGCATGACGAATTTTTTTTGCGTAAGTCCTATAATTAATTAACCGCATTGCAATCAATTGCGAGATTAATAGTGCAAGTCCATAAAAATGGACTAAATATCTATCATAAATAGTTCTTTAAAGAGGACTTTCGCTATTAGCCAGGGGTTTGCAACCCTTGGCGATCGCGTGGTTGAGTGATAAATCCAAAATCACTATTTTCCAAAAATCATTTATACTGCAAACTGGTAAAATGTGGACTTATTTCATGAGTAGCGAACGTAAATGTAGTTTTCTCAGAGGGTAGTATCTTAAAAATTTTGACTTTGCTTACAAGTAAAGTTCCAACCCGTTTTTACTATACATCCAACTCCGGAATATTTGCCGTATTTTCCTTTGTCTTACTTGGTTTATTAGTTTTCTTCTTCCCTCCTTTCCCCTTACTTTTATCCGCAACCTTCCCCCCTAAAATTTCTGCTTCCGCACGTTGTTGATTCAATTCCAGCAACCGTGCTAAAACCTCATCGTGGGTTTCTTCACACCAACGATAGCGCCAAGGTTTTTTCTTCTGTCGCTTACTTCCCTCTCCTTGGTGGTCTTCTTCCTCTTCTTCGTAGTCAAGGATAAAATCGCAGTCGGTGGAAATATCTGACCAACCGTAAGCGTCGAAAACTGCTCTATCCATTGCGGTGTGGAGTTCGCGGAGTTTGAGGATTTCTGGGTCTTGTTCGTCGGGGTCATGGAAGCGGTTGTAGGTGTCGGTAAGCCCCTCGTTGTTGCGTATCATTAATGCGGCGCGGTATTCGTAGTATGAGCTGCCTAAAGCTTCTAAGGTGGCGTTGGTCTCCCAGTTTTCGGGAAAGGGGAAGGTTTGAAAGCAGTCGGAAGGGGTGTACTGAAGGTCATCTTTCAGGCTTGAACTAAAAAAACGAGACCAGATTTCATGTATTCGTGATTGTAGTAAGCACAAAGCAGCACTATTTT
>QQTW01001202.1_pt1 | contig 17789 bp, 13 predicted proteins | sample 1904831 | NCBI WGS metagenome assembly QQTW01 (sample SAMN09435610, study PRJNA476489) | Subsurface metagenome, whole genome shotgun sequencing project. | reverse complement strand
TTTTGGGTTCGCTTAAAGGCGGAGAATTTGACAGAGTAGCGCAAGAAGCGTGTAGAACAATTCCTCCCCGCGAACATGGCGGAAATTGCGACATCAAAAACTTATCCAAAGGTTCAAAGGTTTATTTTCCCGTCTATGTTGAAGGTGCAAAACTTTCGATGGGAGACATCCACTTTTCCCAGGGTGACGGAGAGATTACTTTTTGCGGCGCAATTGAGATGGCTGGCTACCTCGATTTGCACGTAGAACTAATCAAAGGTGGCGTAGAAAAGTACGGGCTAATTAACCCGATATTCAAACCAGGTCCCGTCCAACCTCAATACTCAGAATTTTTGGTATTTGAAGGCATATCGGTAGATGAATTTTCCGGCAAACAGTATTATTTAGATGCTCATGTTGCTTACCGTCGTGCTTGCTTAAATGCGATCGCTTATTTCAAAAAGTTTGGTTATACAGGCGAACAAGTTTATTTACTTTTGGGTTCTGCACCAGTAGAAGGACGCATTAGCGGCATTGTAGACATTCCCAACGCTTGCTGTACGATCGCTGTACCAACAGCAATTTTTGAGCGTAACGTGTTGCCTACTTAGGTAATAAGCCAAGAGTTCACTAATTTAGGAGATAGCAAATCATGCCCCTATACGATTTTCGCTGTGAAACTTGCGGCATATTTGAGCAAAGCCGCAGCATTCAAACCGCCAACGATCTGATGCTTTGTCCAACTTGCAATACTGTAGCCAAACGCCTCATCTCGGCAGTAGGTATACTCAAGACCCCAACCCAACTAAGCAAACGAGTCGAACAAAGCGCCGAACCTCGCGTAGTGCAACGCGCACCCCAACACAACCACTCAGCCCACACGCACAACCACCATCACGGACGACCTTGGGCGATCGGTCACTAATGCTCAGATACTTTATCAAAATTACTGTTAAGATGAATCTCTGCTAGTGCATCCCGGTCTGTTGCTGGCGGATTGGACTTGCTGATCTAAGCTATCCAACTAAACCAAAATTTCTTGCTCTTAGACTGGTTCCAGACATTTGCTTTGGGTAGGGGCATCACTAGGAGCAATCGCATCTATGACATTTTCTAACCTCGGTCTTGCCAAGGACTTGCTTCGTGCTGTCGCCGAGCAAGGCTACACTGAGCCAACCCCCATTCAACAGCAAGCGATTCCTGCGGTTTTGCAAGGAAAAGACGTTCTTGCCAGCGCCCAAACGGGAACGGGTAAAACGGCAGGTTTTACATTGCCTCTGTTGCAACTCCTCAATAACACTAGCCCAAATAAAAACTATCGCACACCTCGCGCCCTGATTCTCACACCCACCCGCGAACTTGCCCAACAAGTGGGCGATAGTGTGAGAACCTACGGTAAACACCTATCTCTGCGCTCGGCAGTAGTCTATGGTGGGATTGGCATTAGACCGCAAATTCAAACTTTGCGCCAAGGTGTTGATATTGTAGTTGCTACTCCTGGTCGCCTAATTGACCATTTGGAGCAAAAAAACATCGATCTTTCCCAAATAGAAATACTCGTGCTAGATGAATGTGATCGGATGTTAGACATGGGCTTCATCCACGATATCCGCAGAATTTTGGCAAAATTGCCAGCCTCCCGGCAAACGCTGATGTTTTCCGCCACTTTCTCCAAAACAATCCAGCAGCTTGCCAATACCCTACTCAAGTCTCCTACTTTAATTGAGGTTGCTTCCCGCAATACTGCTTCAGAGCAAGTAGAACAGGTCGTTCATTTAGTCGATCGCGATCGCAAGCGAGATTTGCTTGCTTACATGATTAGTTTTCACAACTGGAAACAGGTGCTAGTTTTTACCCGCACAAAACACGGTGCTAGTCGTCTAGCCGAGCAGCTTGCCAAAGATGGATTAAAAACTGCCGCGATTCACGGCAACAAAAGTCAAGCAGCCCGCATGAAAGCTCTAAACGATTTTAAGCAGGGTAGGGTGCGCGTGTTGGTTGCTACCGATGTCGCATCACGGGGGCTAGATATTGAAAAGCTCCCTCATGTAGTCAATTTTGAACTGCCCAATGTTCCAGAAGACTACGTTCACCGTATTGGTCGTACTGGTCGCGCTGGGATGGAAGGACGAGCGGTTTCCTTGGTCTGCAAAGATGAGTATCCTTTTTTAGAGAGTATTGAAAAATTGCTCAATTGTCCTATCGCCAAAGAATCCATCCCAGGATACGAGCCTATACCCATTGCTGGGGCAGAGCAACCGCCTAAGCGCTCTAAACAACGTCGCAGTAATTGGGCAAAGTCACCTACTAGCAGCAAAAAGCCTCCTGTGACAAGCAGTCGCACTCAAAAACGATTGCATAGTGTTTGAGACCCTGATAGTCAACTTACTCAAAATGACCGCATGAGTAAGTTGACGATTAAAGTGCATAATTACTAGAGAATCTGCTTGTTTTTTATCAAAAGCTGTTAATGCTCAGTACCCATAACCTTAAAATACCTCTATTAGTTTTTCTGTTCTTTTTTTCGGCACAACCAGCCTCTGCCCTTATTCAACCGCTAACAACCAAACGCGGCATGGTAGTGTCGGCTCATCCTTTGGCAAGTCAGGCAGGGCTGGAAATATTGCAAAATGGTGGTAATGCAGTAGACGCTGCTGTAGCGACAACTTTGGCTATTTCTGTAGTCGAGCCATTCTCTGCGGGTATTGGGGGTGGTGGTTTTTTACTTTTACATCAAGCTAAAAATGCAGAAATGAAGGCGCTCGATTTTCGGGAACGCGCTCCCTTAAAAGCTACCAAAAATATGTACTTGGATGCCCAAGGCAAAGTACGCCCAAATGTAAGTATTGATGGCTATTTATCTGTGGGCGTACCCGGTACAGTAGCTGGGCTTTATCAAGTACATCGCCAGCATGGAAAATTGCCTTGGGCAAAATTAGTTGCTCCATCTATTAAGTATGCTCAAGAGGGATTTGTAGTCACAGAGCGGTTTGTGGAAGCCGTGGAAAGCCGCAAAAAGCAAATTTTGAGCAACCCCGCCGCTCGGCAAGTTTTTACTCGTAATGGTTCAATGTACGCAGTGGGAGACAAGTTAGTACAGCGCGATTTGGCAAAAACTTTGCAACAAATTGCAATCAACCCCCAAACTTTTTATACCGGAAATATTGCCCGTGCGATCGCGTCCGATATGGCAAATAAAGGCGGTTTAATTACTCTTGAAGACTTAAAGACTTATAAACCTATTTGGCGCACTCCAGTTTGCGGTACTTTCCAAGCTGCTCGCATTTGCTCAATGCCGCCGCCTTCCTCAGGAGGCGTACATTTATTGCAGATATTGAATATGATCGGCGACACCGATTTTAAAGCTAAAGGATGGCACAACCCGGATGTACTGCACTTGATGGTAGAAGCAATGCGAATTGCTTACGCCGATAGATCCGAGTATTTGGGCGATCCCGATTTTGTCAAAGTGCCAGTACAACAACTAATTAGCCGCGAATATGCTGCCAAAAGACGGAAAGAAATTAACCCCAATAGAGCAACACCGTCAACTAAAGTAAAACCCGTAGATAAAGCAACCTTAGAACGCTTTACTAAAGCAGAATCTGCCGACACTAGCCATTTAACAGTAGTAGACGAGCAGCGCAACGCCGTTAGCTTGACTTTTACTGTCAATTACGGCTTTGGCTCTGGTGTAGTTACGCCAGGAACGGGTATTTTACTCAATGATGAGATGGACGACTTTGCCGCCGCTCCCGGCGTACCCAATGCTTACGGATTAGTCGGCGGTGAGGCAAATGCGATCGCCCCGCGCAAAACCCCTTTGTCTAGCATGACACCTACCATAGTCACCCAAAATAATCGCTTGAAGATGGCAACGGGTGCGCCGGGAGGCAGCACAATTATTACTACTGTGCTACAAATCATTCTCAACGTTTTGGCTTACGATATGAATGCCGGAGAAGCAGTTTCTGCCCCACGCATTCATCATCAATGGTTGCCTGACGAATTGAGAATGCAGCCCTTTGGTTTGGACACAGCCACTATTGCCGAACTGCAAAGACGGGGACACAAAGTAGAAGTGCGATCGCCTTGGGGAAATGCGAACGCGATTGTTGTCACCCCAGAGGGTCAATTGGCAGGAGCCGCCGATCCGCGTGGTGAAGGTTCTCCTAGCGGTTATTAAAAGTTTCGACTGGGGCGATCACAAATTCTTTGGCTCTGGCACTAGGTACTAACGTCCAGCCTGCTTTCATTAGTTTTTGGTAGGTTGCCCAGCCTTTAGAGCCGCCAGGTACGCGGTAATCTGGTACGGCAATTTGGGGAAAAGCTGTATAAGGTCGCCAAGAGCGATCTCCTTGCGTCTGCAAATGCAGTATTTTTTCTCCGTCGTCGCCCTGCCCGGATAACCAACACATTTGTCCTGCCATATCACTACTCCTCAATTCAATAAAACCTAAAACCTGCCCGAAACTTGGGTTTTGGGCTAATATCTCAATTCCATGGCAATGGGCTGAAATTTTTGTGTATTAAGCATTGAGTCCTCTTAAGAGAACTTGAGTTATCAACCAATGATTGATAACTTTGGTAGATGATTGCAAGAGGTACTTTATTTACCTGCATCTTTGCACGCTTTTGTCAATGATGGCATCCTCCTAAAAGATTAGTTTATTCGGTACTTTACTTTGTGCAAAACATCAATAGTAATTAATACTCAATATTGAGATATTTGCCTAAGTATTTTAGTATTACAGCTAACAAAACTTAAAAAATATTTGTTTTACCTAGCATCACTCGTCTCTAAAAATGCTTGAACTTTGCCATTGGGATTGAAACGCAAGCGGATTCTAGGACTTTGACCGCTCTGATTTGCGGAGACAAAGCGTTCGCCAATTAGTGGCATTCCCGTGCGATCAAGATAAGTTCTGGATGCTAATCCATAGGGTTCAATGACTTGAATGCTACCGTCAACATCTAGAACAATGCTGTACTCCAACGAACTCCTCAAGTTCGTTGGTGCTTCCCATCGTTGGTTAAAATAATCGCTAACTTCTGCGACTTGAGGATTGGTAACAGAAGCAGTGCGGGTAGCGACAACCTTGGGCTTGGGTGGTGTTGTCGGCTTAGTAGGAGTACTAGCTGGCGCTGCTGTGGCGGTAATTTTTGCTGTAGTAGCGTTAGGAGCTACTTTTAAATTGGGATTAGGAATAACCGCAATAGGTGGTGCTATACGACTGGTAGCTCTGGGAATAGTTATGGTAGTAGTAGTGTTTTGCCCTGTATTGGGGATATTAATGGGTTGCGATGGTAAGCCATTAGCTACAGAATTAGCCTGATTGCCTGGTGTTGTTAACGGCACTGGATTTGAGCTAGGTGAGGCGATTTGAGCAGTAGTCTTAGCACCAGAATTAGTGGGAACGGTGATCGCATTTGGTGGCGGCGGCAAGGTTCCCGCCGGAGATATGGTAGGAAAGGGCGAGGGAGCAAGGGCAACTTGGGGACTATTAATGGTTTTGGGGCGATTATTTAGATTATTCGCAGTTTGCTGAGAATTAGGACGATTGAACATTTGCAATCCTACCACCGAAGTTCCCACCCCCAATAGTAATGCGGCGGCGATATTTGCCCAAACTAGAGGAGGGGAAGAAGTTTGAGCATTGCTATAGGTTGGTAAAGCAACTAAATCGCTGGCATATTCATCAAGGGCAGTTGCCAAATCAAATAATTGTAGTAAGCTAAGTTGAACAAATTTCCCTGTGCTTGCCGTAGCTAAAGAGCCGAGAAAAAGGTTGTGAGATAATTTTGTTGCAGGTTTTAGGGTTAAAGCATCGCCTTGAGCATTTTCAGCTACAGACCCTCGATCGCCGTCTAGAGTTGCGGGAGGCAGTTCCTCCACTGGCATTAGCCAAACATCGCCTTCTACATCTACGCTTGGCGAGGGAGGTACAGAAGTGGGTGGTGTTTCTATGCCTAAATTAGCAAAACTTTCTGGCGACAAGTTAAGCAACTGTTGAATGTAATCTGTGACTACCGTGTGGAGAGCTTCTAATTGGTCGCGATCGCCTACAATGCTAATTTGTTTGTCCGCAGGAAATCTTGGATCGTCAAAACGCAAGTCAAACTGTACTTGTTTTACTACTTTAGAACCCAGCCAACGGGATACAGGCGAACTATAAGCCACAACTTGCAGCGTACAAGTAGGGGGAGTATAGCGATGTAGAACCGAATTTGATAGGGACATAGTAAGGAATAGTTTTGAGCCAATGAGTTCAAGAGTTGGAAATTTTTTCGATTGAGCTTTAGAGCTTCAAGTTATTTCCTTAAAATTATTAAGGACATAGCGATCTTAAAAGCTAGAGTTAGGTTTGGGTACGGTCTAAAAGTGCTAACCACAAACGCCGATGACCTCCAGGACTACTATAAAACAGCAAATCTACTAAAAGTTTGAAAGCAAGTTGAGTCAAATTGTCTGTAGAAACGTTGCTATCTTCTTCCATACGTTCTAGGTAGGTATTATTAAAAGCATCCAGATATTCTCCAAGCATTGCAGTTTTGTGAGGTTCGCTGTTATTTTGAGATACTTGTTCGAGCAAGTCGATGGCGCGACGGATTTGTTCTTGGTGCTGTTTGGCAAGATAGCAGCTAATTAAAACAAGACTTCGTGCTTCTTCTACATCTAGCTTTTTTCGTCCACCTTCACCTTTGCGTAATGGATTTGATTGGCGCAACCGCCATAAGGTCACGCGATCGGGTATCTTTGATTCTAGATTTAGCGCTAACGCGGCTTGCAGCATAGCCTCAGACCCAATACCTGCTAAGGACTCCAACGCTAACAGCACCAAATCTAACTGAGTTTTGATGTTGTCTAGTTGGGTGGAGTCAGGCTTGGCGCGACCTAGATCGTTGTCCCAAGAAGAAGATGACCCAGCGCTAGAATGCGTATCTTTAAGCATATAAGCTAAGACAGGTATTGATAGAGGTGTTACCTATTTTGAAACCAGACTTCTTTACAAGAAATTTGGTTTCTAATAGCATAATCTTTCAGCTTACCCCTGTCAGCTATTCATGCCTCCGTATAAACGTTATTGCTGTTTGTTTTGTTACTTGAACTTTGTTCGCCCTAGTTGAACTACTGTTTCTATGGCGATCGCGCTTATTTATAAAGAATTGTTCGCTAATCTATATAAGCTACCGTGACACCCGTACCGCCATCAGCTTTTTGAGCATCTTCATAGCGGCTAATTCTGGGGTGCTGGTGCAAAAATTCGCGAACGCCTTGCCGCAATTTCCCCGTCCCGTGTCCGTGAATAATCCACAGTTGTCCTATAGCAGTCGAAATTGCATCATCTAAAATTCTTTCCGCATCGGCAACTCGTGACCCACGCAAGTCAACAGTATTTTTTGAAGTCCGAATCACTGGCATCGAAGTAGTTTCTGCGGATTTTTCTTCAATTATTTCTGGTTTTTTCTTTTTAGGAACTACTGGTTTTTCACCGTCCAATGATTCAATATCTGCTAACTTTACGGTCATTTTCATGATGCCAAACCGGACAACTAGCTCTCCATCGTCACTAGGAGCGCTTGACACCTCTGCCGTTTGTCCTAACCTAGGAATGCGGATGCGATCGCCTATTTGCGGTTTGAACCCAGCTTTTGGCTTTGGCTGCGGTGCGACATAATGAGTGGCAATTTGATTAATGTTATTAGTTGCTTGCTGTGCGTCAGTAGCCGTTACCGTACCTTTTTGCAGGCGGCGAATTACTTGAGCGATTTCTCCTTTAGCTTGAGCGATCGCATTTTGCACGGCGACATCTTGAGAGGCGCGTAATTCTTGTTCTCTTGCTTGCAAGGCGGCGGCTTTTGCCGATACTTCTTGATAAAAACGTTCGGCTTGTTCTAATAATTGTTGAGCTTCGGCGGCTTTTGTTTCCTGACGTTTTCTTTGTGCTTCTAACCCCGCAATTACCTGATTTACATCGTCATTTGCGCCACCTATATGCTTTTTGGCTTCCTCAATTACTTCTAGTTTTAATCCCAGGCGTTGGGCAATAGTTAGGGCGTTAGAACGTCCTGGAATCCCCCACAGCAGTCGATAGGTGGGCGAGAGGCTGATTTCGTCAAACTCTACTGAGGCATTCTCAAAGCGATCGTCTTCGTATTTTAGGGCTTTAAGTTCGCCAAAGTGGGTTGTGGCAATGCTCAATTGGGCGTTGTTGGCTAGGTATTGCAATAAAGCAATTGCTAAAGCGCTGCCTTCTACGGGATCGGTTCCGGCTCCCACTTCATCTAAAAGTACCAATGATGAGTTTGCTTCGTCTATAGCAGTTAATATGCGGCTAATCCGGCGAATATGACCGGAAAAAGTAGACAAGCTTTGCTCTAACGACTGCTCGTCGCCTATATCAGTTAATACCTGCTCAAACCAGGGAATTTCGACAGGTTCGCGCGCCGGAATAAATAAACCCACTTTTGCCATCAAAGCGGCTAAACCCAAGGTTTTGAGGGTGACAGTTTTACCGCCTGTATTGGGGCCTGTAATCGTCACAACGCGGAGGTGCGGCGCAATGAATAGATCGACAGGAACAACATGGCGATCTTGTTCGTGTTGCTGCTGCCAGACTAAAAGTGGATGGCGCAACTGACGCAAATTGATACTTTCGCCATCGCTGCGATTGATCAAGCGAGGAGGATTGGCTTTCAGCCAGAAACTATAACGAGCGCGAGCGGTGGCAAGATCGATAATAGTTGCGATCGCCAGCAATCTTTCTAAGTCTGTACTAACTTCGGCGACTTGCTTAGTCAAAATGCGGCGAATGGCTTCTTCTTCAGCTTGTTCTTTGCGGACTAATTGCCGTAGCTGGTTGCCCAAAGGGACAACGCTATTGGGTTCTACATACAGAGTTGCGCCGCTAGTTGATGTATCGTGAACTATGCCTGGAATAGCGTCTTTTTGGGGTGCTTTAACTGGAATAACAAAGCGATCGCCTCTACTCGTAACTAGCTGTTCTTGGACAGCATTGGCGTGGCGTTGCAATATGTTTTGCAGCGAACGATTTATTTGGGTTCTAAGCTGTTTTATTTGGGTACGCAAATCGCCTAAAATTGGACTTGCGCGATCGGTTACTTGTCCTCGTTCGTCAATACACCGATGAATTTCTTGCTCTAATTCGGGATAAGTCCTTAGCTCAGAGACTAATTGCGTCAATACTGGCATATCGGACTGATTATCGATATAACGCCGCAATTGCCTAGCACCAAATAAAGTAGTTGCGATTGCCAGCAACTCATTTCCAGCTAAAAGTCCCTGTAACTGCGCCCTTGTTAAAGAGTCGCCAATATCTTGAATGCCATCAAAAGATAAACCCGTAGTTAGCCGAGTTTCTAAGTTGTATACTTCTTTTGTCTGAGCTAATAATTCTTCGCTCTGGACTTGGGACGCTGGAATTTGGAGATTGCGCGCCGCAACAGAGCCTAGTTTAGTAGCTGCAAAGGTAGATAAATGCTGACAAAGGCGCGACCATTCTAATAGTTCTAGAGTCTCAGATTGGATCAAGGCTTACCTGTAAAATCGCAACTAAAGGTGTTGAGAAAGCTGTTTAAAAAAAACAATTCTACTTTGATTCTAACGGATACAGCTATAGCTAAGCAGGGTCAAACCCCAACGCTCCCCGCAATTTGATACGCTAATTTAAACAGAATCGGAAGTGGGATAAAACAAAAGTGGATATTGAAATTGGACGGGGTAAAACAGCAAGGAGAGCTTACGGAATCGATGAAATTGCTTTAGTACCAGGCAATAGAACCCTAGATCCGACTTTAGCAGACACCAAATGGCGAATTGGTAATATCGAGCGAGAAATTCCGATTATTGCCAGTGCCATGGACGGCGTGGTAGACGTTCGTATGGCAGTATTATTATCCGAACTTGGCGCGCTAGGGGTACTTAACTTAGAAGGCATCCAGTGCCGCTACGCCGATCCTAAGCCGATTTTAGAGCGCATCAGTTCGGTGGGCAAAGATGAATTTGTCGGCTTGATGCAAGAATTGTATGCCAAACCCATCGAGCCGCAATTAATCGAGCAGCGCATTAAAGAAATTAAGCAACAAGGGGGAATCGCCGCCGTTAGTGCTACCCCAGTTGGAGCAACAAAATACGGCGAAATGGTGGCAAAGGCGGGAGCAGATTTATTTTTTGTCCAAGCAACAGTAGTTTCTACTGCTCACTTATCACCCGAATCTGTTACACCCTTAGACTTGGCGCAATTTTGCCGAGAAATGCCCATCCCAGTAATTTTGGGCAACTGCGTTACCTACGAAGTTACTCTCAACTTAATGAAAGCTGGAGCGGCTGGGGTGCTAGTAGGAATTGGACCTGGAGCCGCTTGTACCTCTCGTGGAGTTTTGGGTGTGGGCGTACCCCAAGCTACGGCGATCGCCGATTGTGCGGCGGCGCGTGACGATTACTTTCAAGAAACCGGAAATTATGTCCCAGTAATTGCCGATGGTGGCTTAATCACCGGAGGCGATATTTGCAAGTGTATTGCTTGCGGAGCCGATGGAGTCATGATTGGTTCGCCCTTCGCTAGAGCCGCCGAAGCCCCTGGAAATGGCTATCATTGGGGCATGGCAACGCCGAGTCCAATTTTGCCACGGGGGACGCGCATCCGGGTAGCAACTACCGGGACTTTAGAGCAAATTTTGCGCGGACCAGCTTTATTAGATGATGGTACTCATAACTTACTGGGAGCCTTAAAAACCAGCATGGGAACATTGGGGGCAAAAAATCTTAAAGAAATGCAGAGTGCGGAAGTTGCGATCGCTCCTTCTCTACTTACCGAGGGCAAAGTCTACCAAAAAGCTCAACAATTGGGTATGGGCAAGTAAGCAAGATCCAACTATTGATTGTTGAAAAGATCGTAAATTATCATCCAGCAAAACAATTTACTGTCGCTTACAATAGGGGAGACGGAAAAAATATTTTTCCGTTCACTCCTCACACCACATTCCGCCCAATTAATATTGGGCGGTTTCTTATTTAATTTACTGAAACTGATGCCTCAATCCGACTTTGCAAGTCTTTGCTAGAGGTGTTTCTATTTAGCGAACTACGCGGCAATACGCGCATAATTTCTTCTACAGTAGTTAATCCACTGGTGACTTTCTCAATTGCTGCCACTTTAAAAGAAGCAAAACTAATATTTTTGAGGTATTGATGCAATTGAGTAATACTACCTTCGTAAATAATCTCTTGCACGGTTTCATCAATATCTAGCAACTCTACAATCACCTCGCGTCCCAAGTAGCCAGAATTGAAACAAGCTTGGCAACCAACTCCTTTGCGCCATATCCCAAATTTTTGCTGCAAGCCCAGAATTTTTAAATCCATTGAAGTCGGCGTATAAGGAGCCGCACAATGGAAGCAGACGCGACGCACGAGTCGCTGGGCAACTATTCCCAGCAATGCGTCGCTAAGTAAAGCCGGATCGGGACCAATATCTTTAAGCCTGGGAATTGCCCCCACAGCATCGTTAGTATGCAAGGTAGTCAATACCAAGTGTCCAGTTAAAGCGGCTCTGACTGCCGTTTCTGCCGTTTCCGCATCGCGGATTTCTCCCACCATGATTACATCGGGGTCTTGGCGCAAAATTGCCCGTAGTCCCGCCGCAAAGGTCATACCCGCAGCTTCATTGACTTGAGTTTGAGTTATGCGGGGTAATAAATATTCTACTGGGTCTTCTACCGTAACTACATTGATATGCTCGTTAGCAACCATTTGTAAACTGGTATACAAAGTGCTAGTTTTGCCTGAACCTGTAGGACCTGTAAGAATAACCATTCCTTGGGGTTGCTTCAACCAGCTTTTGTAAATCGCTAAGGTTTCTTGAGAAAAGCCTAAATTGTTGATGTCAGAAAACGGATTTTTTCTAGGTAGCAAACGGATAACAGCTTTTTCCCCATTGACACAAGGAAGGGTGCTGACACGCATATCCATGCCTAGCTCGGTTTCTTGTTGCGACGCATATTTTTCCCCAATTCGTCCATCTTGAGGGCGGCGGCTGTCGGAAATATCTATACCAGACATGACCTTGAGCGCAACAATTACTCTGCGGCTAAGTTCGGCAGGCAGGATAGTAATATCGCGCAATACGCCATCAATTCGGTAACGGACTCGCAAGCCGTCCAACATTGGTTCTAAATGAATGTCACTAGCTCGGTTGCGTAAGGCTCCAGAAATGAGGGTTTTGATCCGCCCAATTTGATCGGCAGCTTTGGAAAGGTATAGTTCGGTGGTTTCGCTAATATTTTCTTGCTCGTATTCTCCTGTTAGGGGGTTGACTAAAGGAGCGGAGCTAAGGTTGTTGACGTTGAGATTTTGGGTATGAAACCAAGCCCGGTAGCTTTTGTCAGAAATAGGAATAATTTTTATTTGGCTGTAGGTGCGATCGCCCAAATTAGCAATTATTTCTGGACTTAAGTCCACTGGACTGCCTAAATAATAACAGCCACGCCACAACAACAAGGGAATTGCTGGCGGTAAAGAATTTCGATCGGGAAAGTGCCGCAAAAATCTTAAGCTCACATCCCGGTCAAGCATTGCTTCATTGACTACGCCTTGCTCGTTCACCAAAAGTTGCAGCGCTTGGGCGCAACTGATTTCTTGATTTTTTAGTCTTTGCCAAGCGGAGTTATTTGCGGGTGAAGGTTGCATATTTGTTGGTAAATTCACTCAGTCAATCTAACTCTAGTATAAAAATTTTCTATTGACACTATGGCGACTTCACGATAAATTAATCCGTATCAATTTATAAATAAATTTACGTCAGTAATGGTAGGCAAAAATTAAGGAATGCGATCGCCTAATTGCAAAAAATACGATTCCACTTGGCAATAAAAAAGCTCGGAGCCTCAGCCCCAAGCTTTACAATCAATCGTAGTAATTATTTATTGAGTCAAAGACTGAGCGTTTGTTTCAATCAGCTTCGCCAAATCTTTCAAAAATGCCGCCGCCGTTGCCCCATAAATAATCCGGTGATCGCAAGTAATATTTACCTGCATTTGTGGCTTTACACCCATCATCCCATCGCTAGTTGCTACTACTTGACTTCGCGCCGCGCCAATAGCTAGAATCGAGCCTTGTCCAGGGGGCAAAATCGCATCAAAGCGATCTACGCCAAACATTCCCAGATTCGACAACGTAAAAGTACCGCTATTATATTCTTCTGGTTGCAACTGCTTGGCTCTAGCTTTTTCTACTAAAACTTTCCAGTTGCGCGACAAAGAATAGATATCTAATTTATCAGCGTTTTGCAATACTGGTGTAATTAGTCCACCATCATCCATTGCTACAGCTACAGCAATATTAATGTTGGGATGATAAACAATTTTTTGCTCCGAGTAGCTGGCATTGACTAAAGGATGTTTCTGTAAGGTTACAGCTACAGCTTTGGCAAGCAGAGCTGTCATGGTCACACCTTTAGATTTAATCTGCTTGTACAATACATCCAGCGCTTCGGTCGTAATTGTATAACCGACGTGAAAAGTTGGGACTTGTAAGCTTGCCATCATGTTGCGCACTACCGCGTTTTGCAGCGTGTTCATTGCCACTTCTTGACCGGGGGTGGCGGCAACGACGGGAGCCGCTTGGGGCGGTTTTGGTGGCTGGGGAGCCACAGGAGGCGGCGCTACAGGGGTGGATGTGGGTTGCTTGCTAGTATTTGCCGCCGCTTCCACGTCTTCGGCGACGATGCGCCCGTGAGGTCCGCTACCTGACAGGCTACTTAAATCGACTTTCATTTCTTTGGCTAACTTGCGGGCGCGGGGAGAAACCATAATTCTCCCATCCCCAACATTTGAGCCATTTGGCGAGGGAGCAGGGGCAACGACTGTACTTGTAATATCTGCTACTTGCCCCGGAGAAGTGGTAGGATCTGCGGTTTTAGCGGCGGGTGGAGTAGCTTGTTGCTTGGCGGTGGCAATTTCTGCTTCAGTTTCGGCAATGAGAGCGATCGCGCTACCCACCGGAGCCGTATCGCCAGATTCCACTAAAATAGTAGCTATATAGCCTTCGTAGAAGGTTTCTACATCCATATCTGCTTTGTCTGATTCCACCACTACCACTGTTTCGCCTTTTTCTACTTTGTCCCCTGGTGACTTTACCCAAGAGACAATTTTGCCCTCAGTCATGGTAGAACTCAGAGCAGGCATAAAGACTTCGTGAATCATTTGTAACCTTGAAGCAATAAGCGATTAATTTTAATTATCTAAGAAGACTTGTATTGTGTCTTGCTCTAGGAGATAAGAGACGTTCCACCGGAACGTCTAGGTAGGGAGATTAAATATCTCCCCGAATTTCTTCTACCACGCCATCGCGCAAAAGAATTTCTACTTGCATTTTGCTAATGAGGTTGTCTCCAGGTTGAACGCTAAACAAGCCTTCAAGCTGAAACTGGTTCACTTCTTGATTCATCTCCAATAGCTGCACTTGCTGGAGGTTTTGCAAACTTTGATTTTTTTGCTCTAGTAGTTCGCTTTTTTTCTCATTAACCTGAATTTGGACGCTTTCAATTTGTTGCATTGTCTGCGGACCTGGTGGTTGCAAGCTTTGCTTTTGAATTTCTGAAATTGCTCTTTGTCCTTGCATTTCCAATTGTTGCAATTGACCGTCAACTTGGTTAATTTGAGCTTGCAATTGCTGCTGAATCTCGTCTTTCCAACGCGGAGTTACTACAGCTTTGACGTTAATTGGGCGTTTTAGGGTGAGTTGAGTGGGGGAAATATCCATAAAATCAAAGCACAATTACTACTTTTTAAATTGCATTAAGCAAACATCCTGTCAATAATATCCTGGTAGCGATCCATCACAACAGATCGTTTAATCTTCAATGTCTGGGTCATAGTGCCATTTTCAATTGAAAATGGTTCAGCTATTAGCTTAAATGTACTAATTCGCTCGTCAGGGCGATAACCAGGACGATTTTGGACTTCTCGGCTCAACTCTTGGCGATATAAGTCAATAATTGCTTTGCTATCGAGGTTATTTGCCGAGAACTCTAGGTTTTGGGTAGTTGCCCATTGTTGCAAAGCATCTTGGTTGGGGACAATTAAAGCGCCCAAAGATCGCATATCTTGCCCAACTAGCATAATTTGGTCGATATAAGGCGATCGCAAACAAGCGTTTTCAATTGGCTGCGGCTCGATATTTTCCCCATTACTCAAAACAATAGTATCTTTAGCGCGCCCAGTAATAACTAAATCGTTTTGCTTTGAAACCCAGCCCAAATCTCCTGTATTAAACCAACCTTCAGAATTAATTGCTTTTGCCGTTGCTTCGGGATTTTTGTAATAACCTTGCATGACTTGATGTCCGCGAATCATGACTAAGCCTTTTTTGCCGACGCTAAGAGGTTTATGGGTCTCTAGTTCAACAATTTGCGTTTCGGTATTGGGCAAAGGTTGCCCATCAGCACCGCGCAAGTTGCGCCAAGTGCGCCGCACGTGGGTAATAGGCGAAGTTTCTGTTAAACCATAGCCGCCCAAAATATCAACGCCGATAATTTCGTAAAAATCCTCTAAATGCTCTGCAATAGAACCACCACCACTTACTAAAAACCTAACTCTTCCGCCCGTTGCTTCTCGTACTTGCTTGTATACTATTTTGTCTGCCAACTGATGAATTAAACCCAAAGGAATTGTCTGTATACCCGCCCAAATTTTTGCAAATATTGAGGGGGAAAGATTGTTTAAATCCAAGCCTTGGACTAGCCGACGAGCAAGAATATAGCGTTGACTTTGGGCAAAGAAAAAGTTTATCAAACGTTGTTTATTGGGAGGTTGCTCCCGAAATTGCTTTTGTACTCCTTCGTAGATAGATTCCCATAATCGCGGTACGCCAACCATATAGTAGGGTTTAAAGTCTTTAAAGTCTTTTTTGACGTTCCGAATGTTAGTGTATATCTGCGTGCAGCCGTGAGCGAGAATAAAGTATTCAAAACTGCGCTCGTAACAGTGCCAAATAGGTAAAATGCTCATCACTACTTCCCCTGGCTGCGGTTCTACTACCGCACTCGCGCCAAAAACTTGGGATAGCAAGTTGCCTTGACTGAGCATTACTCCCTTGGGCTGTCCTGAAGTGCCAGAAGTGTACATTAGAGTTGCTAGATCCTCTTTATGCCATTGCACGGGCTTTAAGGGACGAGCTGCACCTAGAGCGATCGCACTTGCATAATTCAGGACTTTTGTATTGGCGATTTCTGGTGGCTGTTCGTCAGATAGCAAAATTGCTAGGTTTACGGGGAGTTTGCCTTCAGTCAGCAATTTTTGCAGTGTGGCTTTGTCTTGCACCACCAAGGCTATGCTATCGCTGTGAGAAAGGATATATAACAACTCCTCTCGGTCGGCTTGCGCTCCCCGCACTGCATTTACTGCGCCCGCAGCCATAATACCTTGATCGGCAACAAGCCAGCGTGGTTGATTCTCGGCAAATAACGAGATGCGATCACCCCGATTGATGCCTAAGGCTTGCAATCCTGACGCAAACTGTTGAATCTGTTGGTATAAGTTGCTATAGGTTAATACTACGTCCGGCTGGACACGGGGATCTGTTAGCGCAATAGTATCGCCAAAGTTTTGATTGGCGATCGCCCAGATTTCTGGGATAGATTGCACGTCCTTGTAATCATCAGTGCGTTTTGAGGCGGCTTGCTTAGTTCTATCTGACGGGGAAGATTTCAACATAACTCAATCGCTAGATAAGTTAATACTTTCTATATACCTTACTCTTGGTTATGCTGAAAATAGTTAAGTTTGATGGACAGATTGCTGGGTGGCTCTAGCTAGTTGCGTTTAATTAATATCGCTTTCAAACCTGCCTCCGAAGCTCCCTGATAATCTTCTTTAAAACTATCTCCAATGTGCCATGCGTCTGCTGCTAGGCAAGAGTGCTTATCTAAGCTGGCGTTAAAAATTTGCCGATCTGGTTTTGCAGCACAAACTTCGGTAGAAATAGTAATAGATGTAAAAAAGTCAATTAAATTGAGAGATTCTAAGACTAAATAAAGCCGCGAATCAAAATTTGATATTACACCTAGTTCTATCTGGCGCTTTTTCCAGCGTTCGAGGTTAGGAATCGTATCGTCATATACAAACCAAGGTTCGGCGGTGGCAAAATAGCTATAAAGTTGCTCAAAAAACTGAGAAAAATCTCCAAATTGGTTGACTACTCCTATTTGTTGAAACGTCTCTAAGGCTACAAGTTGCCACCATTCAAATTCATAATTAGGAATATCCTCAAGCTTCACTCTCGGAAATATCGGCGGGGACGCAGCCGCAAAACTTTTTAAAAAGGCAGCGTTTACTGCTTCATCAGATACTGTAACGCCAAATTCCCCGGCAATATCTGCATAAGCTTTACCTACGCTGCCTTTGACTCCAAACAGCGTACCAACGGCATCTAAAAAAATTACTTTAGGCTGTTTCATGACGATCTGACATTCGATTTTATAATAAAGAAGCCAATTAATCCACCGATTAAGTTTACGCCCATGTCGTAAATAGTATCTGAGTAATAAAATGCAAACTTACCATAATTTATTGGCTTGCAGCAGACTCGCAAAAAGTATTCAAAAAACTCATTTAAGTTGCCAATTAAACAGACTAAACCTAGAATAAAAATTAAATTTTGCCACCATTTTAGACCATGCCAGATATTTCCGGGAGTGAAGCTTGAGGATATTACTAATTATGAATTTGAATGGTGGCAACTTGTAGCCTTAGAGACGTTTCAACAAATAGGAGTAGTCAACCAATTTGGA
>QQTW01001201.1_pt1 | contig 17798 bp, 22 predicted proteins | sample 1904831 | NCBI WGS metagenome assembly QQTW01 (sample SAMN09435610, study PRJNA476489) | Subsurface metagenome, whole genome shotgun sequencing project. | reverse complement strand
GAGCTCTAGCTGGAGTTCTTGGCTGGAGTTTTGGCTGGAGTTTGGCCTGGAGTCTTTGCTGGAGTCTTTGCTGGAGTTTTGGCGGGCGGTTTGACTGGAGTTTTGGCTGGTGTTTTACCGGCGCTACCGGGTCTGACCAGTGTTACCATAAACCTTTGTCGAGATCTGCCGGCTCTCCATTGATCGAGAGTCTTGAAGCCCGAGCCGCAGTGAATTTCGGGTTTCACAATATAATCACAGACGAGCGTTGTCGTCACATCTCCGGTTGATTTGTCACTAAACACGATTGGCTGAGGTGACTGATATGTATTCCTAAATGAGAGACGATTAGCATTTGCGGCGCTGAGAGCAGCTGGCTTTGAGTGTTGTGTACCTTCCCACCGTCGTAAAGATGGTGACTGCGAAATTCCGAATATTTGTATACTCGGTGAGTTGGGCGCTATAAGATCCTCCGCAGCTGACTTTCTAAAATGGGCGTGAGTACTCATGGACTCGAAACAGACATGTTCGTTCGGAGTGCTTACCAGTCCTTTCCTGAGCCGCTGCCCTTTGGGTACTCCGTCCTCGAATTCACAAGTTCTGCGTACTCCGCCAGCCTGAGGATGTATACCCACGAAAATGTTGCTATTTTTCTGATTATCTAGCCAGCTTTCGATATCGACACTAATCCTCGGGCTCCCCACCGCCGGAGGGCTGCCTTGAGGCGCCGAGGCCGCAAACGGGATGACTGCGATGAAGCTAGCGAGGAAAGGAGTAGTGACCCTCATCTTGGTTGTCGCTCGGAATCAGATAGAGCCACCAGAAGGCCAAAGTGAAAGTGACTGTCAAGATTCTATTCTTTCATTGCGTCCATTGCCAGGCCGTTTGCCCGTCTTTATATATTATTGCCGTAATGCTTTTGAGCAGCTACATGACTGCCGCCAGGTCTGTGCATGATGAGATGTATCACTACGTAAGATTGGGCCTGGAAGCATATTGAGCACGAACCGTCTGTGAGTCCTTTCACGCGACCTTCTTAAATGGAAGAACACGGAACTTCGCGCTAAGATCCTTGAGGCTACATCTGGATTGCCGAGAGGTTTTATTGACGGGCATACACGATTCAACCGAGTTCAACTTATTGAAGAAGCGTATCTGTTGCCACACGCGGTTGTGAAATGCAAGTCGAAGTGCTCTGGAGAGGCGTTGAAGACATCTCCTTAGAACTAGAAGTTGTCGGGAGGGAACCTTGAACAATTCGCCCCTGACGGCTCGCGTTTGTTCCTTTGTTGAAGGTCGAAACTTGGGGGCGGGCAGACCTTGGGATGCCCGCTCGGCAATCTCAACCGACCTCGCTTATCGCACCTCTTATGGTATGGTCGATATCGCATCCTGATGCTCGTGGTTCTACGTTGGATCGGCAGACCACTCCAGGGCGGTACAGACAGTCGAAAAGTTCATGCCGATGAAGCCTCCGTGAAGCCTTACAACCAGCGGAGATGAACTTGATACTCGCTACAGCGGCAATACTAGCACTGGTCTACCGTGCTTGGTCACGCAACTCTCTGACTCCTCTTGGCATCTTTACCGCGACGTTAACGGCGATTGCGCATGCCGTACATCCTTGGAGCGTCTTTTTCGCGTTGCTGGTCGTGTTCTTTTTGTCAGGGACAGCAGTGACAAAGGTCTGGTTGAGTCCGGTGTTTGAGGTCGAATAATAACTGCTGACTTCACGTAGGTTAAACACGATGTCAAGGCGCGGCTCACATACTCGGCATCGGGCTCGCCAGCAGAAAAGCCTCGGACACACGTTCAGGTGCTTGCAAACTCAATAGTGGCATCCGTTCTTATTCTTGTACACAGTTTCAGGCTTTCGAGGTCTGCTGCTGAACGCTGGAGCACTGCTGAATGCTGGAAGGCAGGAAGCGACCCCATTGTTGTAGGAATCATTGCGTGAGCAAGCTCTTATGTACAAGGCTTGGAGGACCATGAGCTGACGCGTCACCGGAAGCAATTACGCCGCTGTCGCCGCTGACACTTTCTCTTCCGAACTTGGAATTCTCTCAAAGACTCGTCCCCGGCTCGTGACGAATCCCTTTCGCTCCGTGGCTCCAGGAACCAACGGAGGTGTGACCGTCACTGGATTGCTCGCCGGGCTACTAGGCTCCTTCATCATATCTTTGACGGCTGTGACTCTGTTGCCGTTCTGTTCACCTAGAGATACTGCCATACCAGGTTTTGGCGGGAAGGGATGGTCTTGGGAAGCAAAGACCAGACTTCTGTTAGGCCTTACTTCCCTGGGTCTTTGTGGGAGCGTGCTTGATTCCTTACTCGGCGCGCTACTGCAGGCCAGCGTTGTCGATGAGCGTACGGGAAAGATAATCGAGGGAGACGGTGGGACGAAGGTCAAAGTGCACAGTGGGGAGCTACGACGCCGCCGACATCAGGCTCATGGCTCGAGTGGCAGCGAAAGCCGAGGCCCTGAGATTCGCATCCAAGGCCCTGATTTCATATCAGTTGAACAGGATCAGAAGGATCGCCAGAGTCGTCCCAGCCGGCGTATAGTCAGCGGAAGAGATTTACTAGATAACAATGGCGTCAACTTTGTCATGGCTTTAGCCATGAGCATAACGGGCGTGGTCGCCGCAAGCTGGCTGTGGAAAGTACCGATTGTTTAGTGGTGAGAATCGAATAGGATCAGGGATTCTCTCGCAAAACGAGTCTGTAGTTCTTCTAATCCGCCTTGGTGGACCACTGGCAACATTTGAAGCTGATGGGATGTAAAACAGTATTATCGATCGATCGAAGGTGTCCGTTCACGTGGCTCAACGTTTCCGCACGCGACGCGTTTGTGCCAAGAGTAAGACCACTCGGCTCCACCTCGGACCAGAGTGTGAAAATGTCAGAATGTCCAACCTTGGCAGGTACGTTTAGACATGACTTTTTCAAGGTTGCATCTCCGCGCAGAAGCTTGAAAGTCAAATGGAACGGCGACGGTTGAATGCCACGTTTCGTCGTCCCAAAAAGATCTGAGGCACACCGTGTAGCATGCAAGTCTAGACTCATGCTCAGCATTCAAGCCCAAAACGCAGGCTAATTGTGTCGCAGCAATCGCGCTTTACCGGGCTTTGCTCCGGCAATGTTCCGCTGTGCCTCTGGAAGATGAGCAACGGTATGCGCTTAAGAATGTTGTACGCAACAAGTTCAGACAGAACCAGCATCTCCAGAGCTGGAGGTATCTGCACGTAGCATTTAAAGCCGGATATGAGGTGTGCTGGCGACTGCAACAAGCCCGCTGAGCTTTGCAGCTAATAGTCCCTCAGGCCATTGACATTCTCGATGCCGCCGCCGCAGGCGACCCCGCAAGCACCGAGAAGCTCTCCACTCTTCTCTCACGAATCTCGCCCCGGCTCCAGCAATCCGTGACCTCACGCCAGCCCAAGTCGAAGGCCAAAAACACCGTGGCAGCGTTTCGAGACACGGACAAGGCGCTGGACGTGCGGCCTCATCAGGTAATATCCGGGGAGAGGCAGGTCTCGAAGTTGATAGATGCCAACCGCACGCCGATACTCCGCTTCAAGAAGCCGATACCCGCCAACCTCAGCCGACTCATCCGCAATACGGGCGAGCAACGTATCAAGCGTCATGACCTTTTGGCTAATCTGTTCGGTATGCTCGAACTTGCAAATGCGGAGGATAAATGGGATGCGCTTGTCCGGAAATTCGCCAAGCGGGGGAAAGGTCGGCAAGACGAAGGACTGGCTTGGAACTTGGAGGTGCGCAAGGCAATTGCAGAGCTGGAGTCTCTCATGTCGCGTAAAAGGCAGAAGACAATGGAGACTGCGGGAAGGATGGAGCGAATAATTGAGCAAGAAGAATGGCTCAAGGAACATGAACAGCGAAAGAAGCCTGGAATCTAGGTTCGACAGAACTTATCGCTCAATCCATACTGGACCGCGCTCAGTTGTTCTTTGCGGACAATGGGAACGACTCGCAGTGCATATTGTTGGAACACATATTCGAAAATTGTGGTAACCTACACTATCACGGAGGTAAACGGCCCCGCGTTCGTTGTACGAGCTCTTTTCGTTATCTTCGCAAGAGCCTTTACCGTTAAACGATTCCTCTTTGGCGGTTAGACACTCCATGTGTGATACAATATTGAGTTTGATATGTGCTCTTGACCAGGCCTGATCACATATATCGGTCGGCACATTGCCGGGTTTGCAAAATGTCTGGAGACAACTCTCTCTCAGACTCTGCACCGGATATGCGGCCTGTTGCGCGTCATTCCGTTAGACTGAGGATCTTTGAGCAGAGCTAGTATGGATTTAGCAGATATTCCTTCCACTGATACATCGCATATTTTCTCTTTCACACCGGGAAGCTGTTTGATGTAGGAGTCGCAATTGCGTAATGGAGATCTCTATTGGGTATATAAACTGTGAGGGAAACGAAGATGGTGAGTTGTGCAGGCCGTGAAGCCTGGAGACTGGAAATGAATACTATCAAGATCTCGATCCTTTCAGTTGCTGCATGAAGCCCATCCTTTTCTTCTTCTCATCCGCGATTCTCTTTCTCTCCGCTGCCTGGTGCCTTAGCGCGTACGCGGCTGCGATTCCTGTGGCGTAGCCCCCCAGATGCGCGATGTGGTCGGTTCTGGTTTTGCGGCGGAACATAGCCACAATATCAACAGCAATCAGAGAGGCAAGAAAGGTCTGGGATGAGATTGGGATGCGAAGCTCCGGCCAGAATATGAAAGTGAAGGAATCGCTGAGAAGGTATTAGTTCAAGTGTCAGTCGAGAAAGAGAGAGGGGCACCTTGGATTGACAAGGAACAAAGCAGCGACAATACCACAGATTGCACCGCTGGCGCCCAGAGTCGATGTCACGAAATTGCGGCGTAACACGTTGAACGTGAAGGATGCTAAAGAGCCAATGACGCCGCTGCCGAGATATATCGCGAGGAAATTACCACGACCGACATCTTCATGCACTAATCTCTGGTCAACTCAGCAGCACTACGAAACGTCCGTACTCACATCGAGGTCCCAGAATCAGGAGAATAGCCATGTTCATGGCAAAGTGCCGTAGCTCCTGATGACTGAAGACATTACCCAAGATCGCTGCGGCACTGGGATAACCGGGTACGAGCACGAATAAGCGGTTCATCAAACGCCATACGGGCGGAATCCTCCACGCAACAAAGACAACGGCGTTGGCGACGAAGATCGCCGCGCACGTAGCAAACGCAGGGGGGGTATCCGGCCACATGCGAGCAGAGCGCGAGGGCGGAATGTACTGTTGAGCAAAGACAACACAGAGACCCACCAAGGTCAAAGCAAAAAGCGTAGAGGGCCATAAACGTTGGAGCTAAAAGGCTTGACGTTAGTTGCTCTTCGTAACATTTGCCTCAAAACAGGGCTTCATACCGTGCCCAGTTGCGGCGCAACCGGGTCTTTGGTGATCATCGCACGCTCCTCATAGTACTTGACCCATGCTGATTTCTCGCGTGTCGCTGAGTCAAAATCTCGTCAGTGACACCATGGCTGAGCACAATCATCAACTCTAATCATTTGACACATTGCTCGCATACCTAGTTCACCCGCACGCCCACCGGGCTGCAGTGTGCCAACCGTCTGCTGCTCGTCCTGCGCCTCTGCCTCTTTTCGTTTCAGTTCCTCGGCGTATAGCTGCTCGTTGCGTTCCCGAATCTCTTGTAGCACGCTGTGTCCATACTTGCTCTTCCCGACCTGCGGCAAGTATGAATGTATCAGCTCAGCATCTTCCTCTAGCTCTTTCTCAAGCCTTGCGGCTTCTTCCTCTGCCCAAGCGTTCGCCGCAGCCTCCTCGTCAACGGGATAAGTTCGCCGTAGATAGCTCAATGCTTTTGGCGATGCCGTGTCGGGAATGCCACTGTCCGAAGGGAACGAGGTCCCTGCATCTTCCAATGTCCCGCTCACGCGTCTATAATGGAGGACGCGCAAAGCGCGATTGCCGGCCGCAGCGGAGACGCCTGAGCCGAGAAGCGCGGTCACTTGCTCCTGCGAGAGAGGACCGCCTGGCAGAGGCACGCCTTGCTCCGGATCGTATTGCTTCCACCACGCCTGCTTAGAGCCTGCTGACTTTTTGATATGGGCTATCTGTGGAGTTTGCCTGGAGGCCACAGAAGAGCCCACGCCAATCGGCCGCCTGCTGGTCGTCTGCGTAGAACTCCATCGAGCCGGAAGAGGAGTTGGATGTGGTCGACATCCAAGGAAAGGGAGCTCGTTGCGGTGGAAGCGGCATAGGACGGACAATGGCGAGGTGTGAATTGGAAAGGAAGACGGCGGAGTAGCCCTCTGCAAGCTCAGGAAGCCTCGTAGACCAATATACGGCGTTCGTCGCACTGCCGTGCATACATTGCTCATATCTAGAGCATTGATATGAGCCAGATGGATTACACCTGGATTAGTCCCCGAAGTCAAGCGACAGAAGTCTTACCCGAAAATTAGCCTTTCGAGTTCGGTTATACTTCCCCTCCAAGAAGATGCTCATATTCACCACTACCAACAGTCTGATTTCAATGTCAACTAGCTGCTCCGTACTTCCAATGGAAATCATTCTTGTGTCCATGGATGGACTCGATCAATGCTATCTAAGTGATCAACCGTCAGTGAACTTTGGAAGGGTATATTTTCACTACTCCTCTGTTACCTCGAGTTCAACTCCATGCGGAGATCCGCTTGTCATAGTTGAATCGTCTCGAGCCTTCGGGGCTTCCGTGCGCATATGTTCGATGAAAGGAGGTTTTCCGCCGTCTGATCTATCTATGAAATACTCCGTTTATGAATAAACAGTTCCTAAACTCAGGACCTGCATTGTATCCACATGTTCGAAAGAAAGGCGGGGTTGAAACCCTCAGCCGTGGTTCAGAGACTTGACAATCATACGTTTCAAGGCTGCGTAACCGAACACTCCATCAGCCTGACCATTTACCACAGTCCAGACGGCATCGGGCGGTGCAGTTCGAGGGTATGGCAGCGTAAAGAGAAGTGCACTGGTTAGCAGAGGGCATGGGGTTCCGATACATTGTTCGTATGGGAGATGACTCAGAGGTAATGAGGCCCGATAGCTGATCTTTTAACCACTCTATTTTGCTCATGCTACCTTGTGCTGGCCTTTGTTTGTGCACGATGCTGGTGAGCGCGAACTCCTCAGTCTACGCTGTAGATCGTGGAATGCTGATATAGCAACCAGCTCTTCCTCAATTGAATCCGCCATACCACGCTCACCACACGATTCAACTCTCTTCCTTACTATTCTCACCCCCTTTGCAGCTTTTAAAAAGCAAGGCTTACCAATTCTCACGCTCCAATGGCACCGACCATTCTTCATCTACGGTCCGAGACCAAGCACTTAGAGCGTAGATCTGCACGTAAGCAATGTTTGTAGTCCTCAATGCAATGTGCAGGTTAACATGAAGACACCAGTCACACCCAAAACAACCAAAGCGTTGGTTGAAGCCGGCTTCAAGGTCGATGTCGAGCGCAGCACAGGCCGGATGTTTAGCGATGGCGAGTTTGCTGCTGTCGGAGCGTCGCTTGTGTCGGAGGGCTCCTGGACGAAGGCGCCACAAGATCGTATCATCGTCGGCTTGAAGGAACTGCCACGGGATGACTGTGCGTTCATGCCACCATTGGTATAGCTTATTCCCTGCGCTTGTTGACATTGGCCTCCTTCTACCCACAGTTCCCCTCATCCACAGACATATACAATTCGGCCATTGCTACAAAGGCCAAGAAGGCTGGGCCGATTATCTTTCCCGCTTCTCCAAAGGCGGTGGCATCCTATACGACATCGAATTCCTCACTGATCCTTCCGGAAAACGCGTCGCCGCATTCGGTTATTATGCTGGTTATGCTGGTGCTGCAGTGTCCTTGATAGCCTGGGCGCATCAAATTCGAAATCCTGGCGTCTCTTGTCCTTCAATCCCACTCTACCCATCCGATACGGCACTTGTTGGTGACACAAGGCCGGCCTTGTCTGCTGCTATTGCCCAGAATAACGGGGAGTATCCGGAGGTGACCGTTATCGGCGCTCTCGGCCGCTGTGGGACGGGTGCTATTGATTTCTGTCGCGCGGCTGGCGTCCCAGACGCTAAGATCATCCGGTGGGATATGGCCGAAACCGCACGCGGAGGTCCTTTCCTCGAACTCGCAGCCTGCGACATCTTCATCAATTGCATCTATCTCACAGCGCCAATTCCACCCTTCATTACGCGGGAATCAGTATGCGTGCCGGGACGCAAGCTGCGTGTGGTGTGCGACGTCAGCTGTGACCCAAATGACCCGAAGAATCCGGTGCCGCTGTACACAGAGTGTACGACATTCTCGAAGCCGACAATAGTAGTCGAGGGCGTGACGGGTGACGGCCCTGAGTTGACGGTTACGGCCATCGACCATCTGCCGAGTTTGGTGGCCAGGGAGGCGAGCGACGCGTTCTCGACTGCGCTGCTTCCGAGCCTTCTTGCTCTCGATAAAGAGGGTGATGAGAGGGTTTGGTTGCGAGCGGAAAAGTTATTTCATGATCACGTGAAAAGGATTCGATGAATTGCCACCCTTGCCGGGGCTTTTGATTCTTCTGACAGGCCCCAGACGGACATGAGAAAGATAAAATAATAAAAGCGAATGTGGGCGTGTCGCTAAAACCGAGATATAAAGAGTTCCATCTCATCCTGCCAGTAAAGAAAGTCTATGCTATCTCATCCAGAGCGAAGGTTAACGAGAAAACTACTACCTGTTAGCAACATCTCCACGACATGCGCAATCTGATGGAGAGAACACGTACGCAACGATTTTCCTGAAGACGCCCTCTTGAAAAATCGACCGGGATATCCTCGCAGGTGAGCAGGCCCTCAGCGCACTTGACGCCTTCAAGAGTAGGAAATGTGATATCAAGCGTGCACATTTCATCATAAACCATTTGATTCTCAGACCTGGAAGTTCCTCCGCAGGTAATGGCCAGCTTCATGGCAATAACGGACCGTTGCTTGCAATCCCAACCGTCAACCTCCAGGAGGGCTAATGCCAGAACAAAAAAACCTTCGCGTCCTGTGTACCAGCATTGTGACTGAGGCGCGGACTGTCGGCCTACGAGTGGGTTTGCCGCAAAGTTCAGTTCTTCCATCCGGTACGAGGTGGCAACGGCCGGTCTAACAAAAGCACCAGAAAGTACGAGCAAGATAGGACTGAGCTGCAAGATCATCATCTTGGCAGGATAAAAAATAACTGCAAGTTAAGACATAGATCAAGGCGAAGAACAACAGCAGAAAATACGATTTCCATCTATGATCGAGCGCCCAGCATTACCTTTATGGTTAGAAAGCTTCGTTCAGTCCCTGATCGTGAGACGGATGGGTCGGCCCGCCAGTGATGGAAGGATTTCGGTTTCATACCCTGTGCGCTTGAGTGATTGGAGGACGAGCTTCTTAGTCATTGCTGGCGATTGTATGGACATCGTCAAGCTACGCTACAACATAAAGGAAAAGCACTATACCATGTTAGATCCGTGGACCCTTCTCGGTAACATCGTCTTGCACCTACCAGACTGGGGAGGTAGTTCCACAAAGGTCCTGCACAGGCATTATCCTGATCCTGGCCACTGTACAGTGTCCAAAAGTCTCACCCGTCTTGGAGTTACTGTTGTTTCCTCTAGGTCTTCGCGCTGAACGCAGGCGAGAATATTCGAGGAGACGAGAGGAGCAAGCACAGTATTTAGCCTTCGAGATTTGTTCGAATCGTTATGAGAATTCTACAACTGTAGAAAGTGGTCTTTCTAGGTAGGAGTCCGTGTGAGCAATTTGAAATTAGTTGCCCAGACGTCGGAACATTCTGTGTCATGGAGACCCCTTTCCCTGAGAATAATGAGAGGAGGTGAGCGGGAAGTACCTCATCATATTGAGTACGCACAAAAGGCACAAAAGGTACTCCTCCGCACATTAGCATGCCCACTACTACGTAAAATGTTTTCGTCTACCCCATCTCATCTTTTCCTTCTTTCAGTGACATTAGATGCGACTCACACATCTACAGTAGTTATCTAGGGATCAAAGCCTCTTCTCTATCCATATTTGAAGCGTTGTTACCTCTATAGGTAGGTACGTTTCTGTCGGGGGGTTTCCTAGCCCAGTCCCAGTTCGACATCTTCCTGCCCCTTTCGCGCAATGCACGATGTTCTGGCGCCTAGCGCAGTCATTCAATGATTTCAGAGCCGTCGTCATGCCGTCCGGCAAGAGCATATATTTTTGCACTGGAGCACGCCTTAATTCTCTACCTCGCGATCGTCCCGTGTTGCTCTCAAATTAGAGTTATATCCTTGAATATACCCCAAGTTTCAAACCATGACTTGGAAATTGGCCCTTGCGCTCGTTGCTTTCGTTTCTTTTCTCACCCAGCCTCTACCATGCTGCGCCCAACGAATGAACAGAAACGTCAGACCTGTCCTTGGACCGCGCAGGCTGGACAAGTCAGAATGCCTCTACGAGGCGATACCCGACGCTGAGGGGGTGGACAGACATGTTGTGGATCTAAAACTGCGATTCGTCGACGGCTGGCAGGAGGCATGCACCAACTTAGGCATCGTCTCTGTGCTATACTACTGCGCGGAGGTGACTGGCAAGGCCGCGTCCATTACCAGGCAACTTCGCGATCCGGATGGTTGCAAGTTACGCCTGAAAGTTGGGGACGTGGAATGCCTCAAGGGAGCATTCAGATGCCACGAGGGGTATCTGCCCGATTGTGTAGGTTCTCCCTGCTTCCCATTCAATACCCATGATTTCGAAACTAACATGGCGGCATTGGCTAATTTGCAAAAGCCTGCGGGAACCCTGGAAGCTCAATGACATTAGCATGTATGGACCTGCAACGAAGACCCCGAAGGGCTGTTGAGGTTTTGCCATTCGTCCAGCAGCATCTTGTCTTGATACAGTTCGTCGTTGCTGAGTTGAGACAAGATTTTCACAAGACAAGATTCTTCCTAATATCAAGGGTGTCAATATACGTTCGAGCGTTCCTACACAAAAGATGTAAGTTATCATTTCTGGAATTACAGCGACACGCATCTGGATAAGCCAAGAATCGTTTCGGTTTGGAGAAGGCAGCTGGGTCCTTCAATATCGACCGTGAGTTGGAGTCTTCAAAAAGTGCCATTAAAATAGATCAGACTTACTACCTAGGTACGGCTTGTGAACGTAAGCACAGAGACAAAGGAAACACGGCACGGTGCACCCAGCTTATCACCATGTGGGCAGAAGAACAAATGCAATCAGCCTCACAGAGCTAAATCACAATACCTCGACTGCATCGGAACAGCCACGAAACACTTCCAGAGGCATGGCGCCGTTATAACCTTGCTTGCTGGACGAAGACTACTTGAATACTCTTCAATTCAGCTCTTTTGACAATTAATGGCGTCTGTTCTTTCGTTTCTCTCCCTTTCCCCCAAGTTGCGAAGTATCTTTCACTCCTACATTTACTCCTCTGAAGGAGAACTCGTCGTTTCTTACCGCTCCGTATGGTCCTCAGCGAAGCACAAGGCACTCGCCCACGCACGCTGCCACCTACACTACTAGGCGTATCAGCCTTGAGCAGAGCATGTCGACAGACTCTTTGAATTTTTCTGGGTTGTTTTCTCGTGAGATTTCAGCTCTGGTAGTTCCTCGTAGGAAGTCAAGGAAAGATGTGAAGAGCGCTGTCAATCGAAGACTGTTGCCAAAGTATAACAAAATCGCTTCTTCCCGGCTATGGTCGCTATGAGTGGTAGCTCTTTGCTGTGGGTATCTCGAGCCAGCATCAATGGCGAGTGCTGGTGACATCATGAAATAAGATACAATAGTGAAGCTAGCAATTGACGGAAATCACGAAACTAAAAATGACATCCGGAAGCGTTTCTGATCTGAATAGGGTAAAAGCTCGTGAAAAAGTGACGGTATATGGAATTCGCAACGCCGAGACTACCCGCACATAAACTGCGTCAACTGCAGCAAGACCCTGTGAGCATCAACAACAAAAATCCTCACAAATAGCCATAACAACAGAGCCTTCCACCATCCAACGCCCACACTAACCATTCCACCACCAAACCCGCAATGTCCTCCACCACCCTCCCAATCACAGCCGCCGCGTTCGCCGCCGCGCTGCCAGCCCTGCCGCTGAGCTCGCTGCACGCGAAAGCGGCCGAGCTGCGCAACTCGATCGGGCACCTGCGGTCGTCGAACGCGCAACTCGAACCGTTTGCGGCTGCGGGCGACGCCGACTGCGCCGAGGCGATTGCCGAGAACGAGTTGGTGCTGCGGCGGATGCGTGAGCGGATCGAGCTGCTACGGCGGGAAGTTGAGGGGAGGGGCATGCGTTGGGTTGAAGATGAAGATGGGGAGGGGGAGGAGGAGAGGGAAGGGGAAGATGGGAAGATGGATGGTGTTGGAGAGGGCGCGGATGGGGCGGGCGGAGTTAACGGGGTGCGGAATGAGGAGCGGGAGGGGGTTGATGCCGGGAGGAGCGGAGCGGGAACGGAGAGTGGACCGCGGAGAGAAGAGCGGCGCCCGGGGTTGACGGACGAGGAGCTCGCGCGGCGGCTACAGGAACGAATGGGCGAAATGGAAGACGAGGACGAGGGCGTGCATTTGTAGCGGTCAGTACTGGGTAAAAGTCTGGCTTGCACGGAGAGAAGCAGCATCGAAATCTGCCTCTCCGACGTTACTAATGATACACGCCCTGAACGCCATGCTTTGCCTTTTTGAAAGCCATATCCACCAAACGCCCGGTCATCCAGACCATCTAAACCCAGCGCTACGGCCCGCATAGTGATCACTTGTAAACATTAAAGTTCAGCGGAACGCTGCTGCCTCTGCCAGCGCGATATCTCTTCGGACCGCCTACAAAATCCCTTGGTTTCGGAAGCTGGCTGTCGTCCTGAAATTTCCATCTGAGGTCATGGACCGCCACAACCGTCTCTTTGGCTCTCGGATCCGCCAATTGCGAAGTCCTGGTCGATGAGCCCCCGTTGGTAAGAGTGTAAGCGCTCGCGTCGAGCCTGGAGTGGTCCGCCGATACATTCCGCATTGGCAACTGAGCGCTCGGTCGCGGCGGCAGAGAACTCTGTGAAGGTGGAGGTGGAGGCGCTGATGATGTAGGTGGAGCTGATGAAGACGGTGGCGGTGGTGGAGCTGAAGGGGCAGGCGGTGGAGGTGGAGGTGGTGGTGCCAGGGATATGGGAGGCGGAGACACTGCCGGAGGCGGAGGAGGGGGCGCTGCCGGAGACGCTCGTCCAAATGCGCTCTTGGCAGCCTGTTCTGCTATCGATGGCGTTGAAGTACCGGAAGGAGGCGGCTGACTAGGTGGAGGCGGTGGAGGCGGAGTTGCCCGTGCTTGAGGAGCTCTGGGCGCCGAAGACGATGGGGGTGGCGGTGGAGGTGCAGGCGGAGCTGAATTAGGCGAAGTCAAGGGTGATGGCGCTAGCGCTGCTACGGATGGCTTTCGAGACGACGGAGGAGGTATTGGCGGCTTCTTGCCAATAGGTGGAGGCCGTGTCTTCTGGTGCCCCGCGTCTGGAGCAGATGCTGCGGAAAATGGAGTGGGTCGAAGATTGTTCTTCAGCTGTGATACGATAGGGTTGGATGGCGGCTGCGATGGGCCCACACTAAAAGCTTTTGGCGCAGCTGGCGGGCGAGGTGCTGCGGTTGGTGGTGGCCTTGGGACAGAGCCTCTTGTCGTCTCCGGATCCGACAGGTAAGGCGAGTGTTTGTCCGCTCCGGTGTCGATACCACCCGATTTGCGCAGCTTGGGGATTCCTCCAGCCAGTATACCACCCAGTTGCGGCGCCGCGCTGAGTCCTCCACTGCCACCTCCAGATCCTCCAGTATCGCTATTGCTCCTCGCTCTATTCCCTAGTGGTGGTGGTGCCAGTCCGCTTGGTCGTTTTGGCATTCCCGGAACGGGTGGTGCACCTCCAATTGAAGCGTTCGAGGGTCCATTAGAGACCTTGCCGACTATCGGTGCAGAGCGATCGTTAATCACCGTTACTTTCTTCAGCTGTGTGCCTTTGGTGATATCGCCGAGCAGCGCTCCCTATACCGGAGTAGTGTTAGCCGTGTTTTCAGCATGGTCCAAGTTTATATGTGGAGTATATCAATGCCGTAAAAGTCCTTGCGATGTGATCACGTACTCTGCCTTTACCGGACGGAGGTTTTGCTGCAGAAGCGCCCGCCCTTGGAGGCCCTCCAGGCGGAGGCGGCGGTGGTGGTGGTCCTCCGCCGAATCCAGGCGGCGGCGGCGGAGGAGGAGGCGGAGGCGGTGGTGCGGGCATTGTATGACGAGGCTTGACTCTCTACAGTATGTTGGAGAAGCTGTGGAGTTGGAGAGAAGACGAATGAGAGTGGGGGTAGCTTTATTGACAGCTTCTTCATCGTCCGGCGAGGGTTGTCGTAATCGCTGATCAGAGGAAGACGTTGGTGCGGCTCTTGCTACACCGCCCGGCAATATCCAACCTGCATCACAAATTTGACGTCCTTGGAAGCTCGGGTTGATGATCAGGAACCAACGGTCTTTTGCGAAGGATGGAAGCGCTCGCTGTCTTGAGAAGACGAACGGCGTCTACTATATGTGATTATGGCAAACAACCTCGACGCAACATTCAACGGATTCACTGTACCTCGCAGAGTCAACCGCGACCCTTGTTGCTGGCCGTCATCCGAAATCCGGCACCTCAACGTCAAGCACGAAGAAGGAACGTGGCCTTCGTGCCAGCGAGACGCATATCAGTGGGTTCTGGTTCATCCACAACAGTGTCGAGGTCTCAGCAGGCTCCTGCACGAGACAATGGACATGCGCCGGCAGGATTGGACCAAGATGTGGAAATTCAAAGAGCTGAGGAGCTGGCACACGGGATTCTGACATCGCCAACAATTCCGTCTGAAAAAGAAAGTCTGGAAGCTCTAAAGGCGTGCGAGACCGCTGCGCAAATACTCGTGAGCGCTACAGAGTCAAAAAAGGTCTCAAGCACCCAGGCAGATACCACGCCAGCATCGGTCCTCCTGTCTCTCGAGTCCAAAACATCACCGCCAACGCGGCGAAATCCCGCGACTACGATTGACTCCATATCAGAACTGGCATACAAGCTAGTGCTACATCCGCCAGTGTTTCTCACACCCGCCATTCTGGAAACATACACTCGCATCCAGACTCTCCTGAACAGACCACAAACCCTCCCTCACGTCTTCGATCTATACGCCACCAAACCCGCTCCTCGCCCGAACACATCCTCGCCAATCCGCTACTACTCGCCTCCCAACCCCGCCAAAGCCGTCGCCGTGATCCCTCCCGCCGTTGCCAACTCCGCCCTCGACACCGCCATCCGCCTCCGCCAACTCCCCATCGCACTCTCCATAGTCTCCACCTCGTTCGCCGCCCCGGCCTTCCGCCGCGCCAAATTCCTCCGCAAAGCGCTCCCGCCGATCCTGGGCTTCAGTCTGGCCCCCGCCGCGGCGTACGCGCTGGCATCGCATCTCGCGCTGCAGTACGACACGCTGGATCCGGTGAGCGCGACGGGCGTCGCCTTTGCGGGCATCTTCACGTATGTCGCCGCCACGACGACCATCGGCTACGTGGCCATCACGACGGCGAACGACCAGATGGACCGCGTCACGTGGGCGATCGGTATGCCCCTGCGGGAGCGCTGGCTGCGGGAGGATGAGCGTGGTGCGGTGGATAGGGTGGCGGGCGCGTGGGGATTCAAGGAGAGGTGGAGGCGTGGAGACGAGGAGGGGGAGGAGTGGGAGGCGCTGCGGGAGTGGATTGGGATGAGGGGGATGGTGCTGGATAAGAGTGAGCTTTTGGAAGGGATGGAATAAGGGTATTGAATGGCTTGAGCTTTGTCTTGTAACAATCAGAGTAAGTCATAAACAGCGGTCCAGCTTCGAGATTTATAGATGTATAGGAAAACACTCGAAGTGGGGCGGAGGCCTCTTTTGGACACTGCGTACTTGCAAACCTGTACGCTGGGTCGGACATTCGCATGGCCACTTCTATGTCTATCTAAGTCATCGTCATGCTAGAACCGCCATTGCGCCAAACGTTAGATACCCGATAGCTGCGGTCAAAATCAAACGCCAAATACAGCAAACGCTCCTACATTGCCGCGCCGCTACCCTCCACGCTTCGTAGTCTTCTAGCCTGCGTACAGCTTAGCCATCAGCTGTGGGAGGAAGGTCAGCATCAAAAGCTCCTGATCACAGCCAAAATTGGGCGTCAAGACTCACGGCAGCCTGTTTCGGCTCCACGAACAACGCCTCCGCCTCCGCAAACACGACAGGCGTCTCGCCCTGAGACTCGTCAACCAGCGACTCAATCCTCCCCGTCACCCACGCCTTCCTCCCCTCAACCTTCACCGTCGTCGCCCGGAGCACGACAAAGCTCTCCGCCGGACACGGCTTCCTGTAATCCACCTTCAAGCACGCCGTGACACCGAACTTATTCGGCAGCGCGGGGAAGCAGCACCGCGCAAGCCCCTCATCCAACATCGTCGCCAACAACCCGCCATGCACGATCCCCGGGTGTCCACACAGCCCGCTGCCAAGGTACTGCACCCACACGGCCCGACTCCCGTCCACGGCGTTGAACGCCAGCGGCGGCACGACGATCTTGTCCGGCCCGAGCAGCGTGCCTGCGGTGAGGTTGAGCGGGCGCGCGGCGGGCGGGATCAGCATGTGCGGCCGGCTCTCGCGCAGAGCGGGATCCGCGCGGAGGGACTGTGTGAGCGGGTGGGCGTCGATGTAGGCGGCGACGGCGGCGGCTTTGGCGTTGTCCGGGCGGAAGAGTGATAGGCTTTCTGTGTCGGTGGGGCGGTGTTTTGCCATGTTCATGATGGTGGGCATGGTAGCTAGGGCGAAGCCTGCGGCGGCGGAGACGCTGCAGATGGCGGCGAGGGTGAGGATGCGGCGGAGGAGAGAGCGGGGTGGTGGAGGTGGAGGGAGCTGTTCATTTGCGGGGAATTGGGATTCTGGCCATTGGTAGGTGAGCAATGCGATTGTTGCAATCAGGGGAATCGCATAAGCTGGGCTGTACCAGATACTACGCTTTGATGCCGCCGCTGGACGGTTTTTCGCCATGCGCGACTCGGATTGAAGGCTTGCGGACGGGCTTCAGGCGAGAGGGCGTCGAAGCATCGATGGCAGCTTCGCAGAGGGATTGCGGTACGCCAGCGCCCTGACCCCCATACTACACCTCTGCTGACCGGCATTGAAGCTGTAGATATCATTCCCGGTTACTCATGTGGTGGTTTGGGAGCGTCTGACTCTTGAAATAACGCTGGTGATGGTGCTGAGATTGAACGTTGAATAGTAATCCAATCACAGCGAGGATGAAATACCTCGGTACTCGGCACTAAATCATACTCCTCAAGTCTGACACAACAACATCATGATTCATTCTTCACAATATAGTAATTTGCACGGTTCATAGAGGACTGCTAAGCAAATTAATGACTGTTCCAACTACCTTGCTAACCAACGTGCAAGACATTGAAAACATCCGACAAGATACACAACGATGTTCTTCTGCAGCATGATCCATCGAAGCACAGGTTATAGCGGCTTGTACGTCTGGAATATGTCAACAGTCATCTACTCCCCTTAATCGACCAGACTTGTTGATGACAATGTACAACTGCACTTACAAATTGGACACGACGCGCCGCAAACCGTTAATCGTCGATGCAGCAGATAAACCCATTCGGCCCCGGGCATTGGTTCTTGATGATGCCGCCATCGGGACAACCCCAGCTAC
>QQTW01001200.1_pt1 | contig 17799 bp, 17 predicted proteins | sample 1904831 | NCBI WGS metagenome assembly QQTW01 (sample SAMN09435610, study PRJNA476489) | Subsurface metagenome, whole genome shotgun sequencing project. | reverse complement strand
TCTTGCCAGGTGTCGAACATCCACAAGGCAAATGATAGTCCCAATCCTCCTACTAATATAGGTCGCTGCAACTTCACTATTACGATTCTCCGAGCGTTTTGGATGGCTTTAACTTTAGTCTAGCTTGAGAGTTTACACCATGTTTAACCTAGATGCTTCAGGTTCAACAGGCAATTTCATACTATTTTCTTGAATAAAAGCAGCTTGTATAATTAAGTTCCAGGCATTACGGTATTCTGCCGAACGTGGTTTTCGCTGTCGTTTGTCCGCTTCAACTAAATGTATTTCGCTGCGATATTCGATAAACACAACCACAGGGAAAATATAAAATAAATCTAGATTTTCTATGTATACCAGAGCGAAGTCAAAATCCGATTGTTTGTAGACATCTCGAATCATTATGCGTCGATTTGTTTTAGTTCGGCGATTATCTACGACGTAATTACCAGATGGTTCGTCAAACCAAGCATACTTTACTTGGATTTTGAGTAAAGTTCCTTCGACATCAAATACTAAATCGTAAGCAAGTCTATCACCAACAGGTTTTAATACTCCCCACCCTTGCTTTAATGCATGAAGAATCGCAGCTTGTTCGGCTATATCTCCCTTTAATTTCGTGTCCATATTCACGGGTTACGAATAAGAATCCAAAAACAAAGCCCTACAATCACTGAAGATTGCAGGGCTTTACTTATTGAGCAATTGGTGGCGGGAAGTGGATTTGAACCACTGACCTTCGGGTTATGCTTACCATCTACAACTTTCGTTGCCTGAACTTAATCAGTTTGTGGTCTGGACTGTCCCTTTACCCTCGACTTGACGTTAGGGTATCTGCCTCCCAGTCTCTACACCTTCCTCATTATCTGAGGCTTGGTTCGGGATTACCGCGCTATTGGCTTCCCCGAGTTTGACAGATAATCGCACGTAAGTTTCTTTACGTACCGCCCATAGTAAAAATAACTTTTAAGCGTTTAGTTATTTTCACCCGTTGAGCCCGACGAGCTACCAGGCTGCTCTATCCCGCGTCGTCTTTATTTAATATAACCCAACTTCTCAAATTTGGCAACTATAAAAACGATAATTCTCCAATTACTTCCAAACGCTTGTACTGACCGAAGTTGATGAATTTTTCTGATAAAGCTTCGGCAACGCTGGGGGAAATCCAACCCATTTGCTGGAGTAAATAAATTGCAGCGGCGTATTTTGCCCGCCTGCCTCCATCGATGACTTTAATCGCTAATCCCATGCCTTCGCCAAGCCGAGCAATACACTGTACGCCTTCAGCACCAGATTTACTAACTAATTCCCCAGGAGTCTGCCGCATCAATTCGGTATCGAATTCGCCATCGCCTGCTACCATCGTCGGATGATGGGTCATGGCACGGACAATCCGCTCCATGTCCAAGTTGTTCCCCGAAGCCAGTTGAGCATATAGATGTGCGATTTGAGCAATTTGTAATAAATATGTTGGCACTCCACAATCATCGCGAACGCCAATAAATTCTGCGGCTGGCATTCGCAATAATTCGGCGACCTTAGTAATTATTAATTGCTGGATTGGGTGCTTGCGGTCGAGATAGCTGTGCAAAGGAAAATGCCGCTGCTGGCAAACTGCTAGCATTCCCGCATGTTTACCCGAACAGTTGTACTCTAAACGGCTGCGTCGCGTTTCGGGAACGGGACATTGAAGTGCAGACGGGTCGATATCCGCTCGCCAAAGTATATTAAATACTTGTCGCACCTGGTCGATTGTACCTTTGTGCGAACTAGTCATAATTGCTAAATCGCGATCGCTCAAGTCGTACCTTTCGAGCGTACCCGTAGTGGTGACAGCGAGTGCTTGGAATGGCTTGAGTGCCGAACGCACGAATGTTGCAGTTTCGGCATTACCCGCAACTGACAAAACTCGTCCTCGTTCATCACAAACAACAGCCTGAACGATGTGTCTTGATTCGATGATACCTTCCCGCAGCAGCCGAACTTCTAATGCTGCGGATTGAGTTCGTTTTCCCATTTATTAATTACGAGTTATCAGTTAAGAGTTACTAGAGAAGAGGGGAAAAGGGGAAAGGGTAAGGGTCCTTTGGGAGGGAGTAGGGAAGTGGGCAGTAGAAGCAAATAATCAATAGGCTCACTAACTCCTAACTCCTAACTCCTAACTCCTAACTCTTAACTCTTAACTCTTAACTCATAACTCCTAACTTTTTAAACTAAATGCCAAACTATCGTACCAGCAACGTACAATACAGCCAAGCCTGCAAAGGTTATTTGCAAGCGTCGCAGAATTGGTTGAATTTGGTAAGCAACAATAAGTCTGTCGCGTGTTAGGACTTGTTCGGGTTTTGTCCAGGTTTGACCGTCGTACCAACCCGATTCTTCGTAAAATGTCACCGGACTGAACAAGCGATCGCGGATGTAAGACCACCCTAAATACAGCCGTACCATAAGTAACACTAGTCCCAAACTAGCACCTGCTGCTCCACTTAACAAAAATTCGACGATATACTTGTGGGGGGGAAAACTCACCGCAGCCACAGGACCGGACACCAACCACGACCAACCATAAATCCAGGCTATCTTCGTGCCATATTCGCGCCAACTTAAAGCACAATCACGAAATAGCCAAGAACTTTTTAAAGCTTCGTACTCGTTGACAGGTTGTTGCTCGCTCGGAACTGGACAACTTGAAACCGAGGAGTCCATCATATTAACTTACTCCTCACCACTATCGGCGCTTGTAAATTCGATACGTTCAGCATGACCCCAGAACGCTTCTAAATTATAATAATCCCGTTCTCTTGGCATCATAACGTGAACAATTACATCGCCGTAATCGTATAACACCCAACTTCCTTCGTTTTTCCCTTCTGTCCTTAACGGACGACGATGTAAATTTTCTTCAACATCCTTCTCGATTGAATCCGCGATCGCACGAACTTGTACCCTTGAATAACCTGTCATCAACACAAAATAATCCGCGATATAAGACACATTCGCTACTTTCAGTAGCAATATGTCGCCTGCCTTGCGTTCGGATGCGGCTTCAGCTATCGTCAAGGCTAGCTTTAAAACAGCATCGTCCATCGATGAGGCACGAATCGCACTATTTGTCACTGTGGAGGACCTGTCGGGGAAGTTTCTTTGAATATCGGACATTAAATCAACTCTGCTTTATCTTTGGTTTTTACAATTCTTAACAATTATTTACTTACGAAAAAACTTCAATTGCTACTGCGTAAATATATTTTGAATATTAACAAAAAAACAGGTGTCTATGACGACAAACCACCTAATATAGACTATTGTTTATTATTGTTTCGATTTCCACTTCAATAAAAACCAATTCCGGGTAGCAACTGCTCGTGGGTGGATTACGCAGCGACTTTCGAGCATTGATTTGAGCTTGCGATCGCAAGTTAACCACATTGCCCGTTCTAAAGAAGAAAAGCTAATATTTCGCAAAACGTGAAGTTCTTCGGTATCGCCGCGACCTGGTTCTAAGCTATCAGCTAAGAATACGATACAGCTGAGCGAGCTCATTGCCGGTCTGCCTAAAGTATGGTTGGCAATCCCTTGTAATATTTCTTCATCGACGATTCCAAAAGTATCTCTGGCAACAATCGCACCGACATCAGCGTGTAGGAGATGAGGATGCGTCTGCATGACCTCATCAATTTCCAAACCATCTGCCCGTGCCATCTGCAAGAGTTTTCTGGGGTGAAAGCATTTTGCTAAATCGTGCATCAGGGCAGAACGAGCGGCTTTTTCACAATCAAGTTTGTGTGATATTGCCAAATCCATCGCCATTTGCTCAACCCTGAGAATATGATTCATCCTAGTAGTTGGGACATTTTTTGCTAACCAAGCTAGGATTTCTTCACGCATACGGCTGTGGTTCTGAATTATGATTTCGGCAAAAATGTTTAAAGATTTATTTTAACAATATTTTCAATTTAAATCCAATTACGGTAGATACCCCTTTTAACTCAATCAGCCTGCATTTGCTGCTTCGACACTGCGGTTGTTACCCCAAGTACGCTCGCGGACTCAACAGTGTAAAATACAGGCTCATATGCAGCCTCCAGACCAGGAGTCGATTCGGTGAGTGCGTAGAATAAAGACTCGTACTGATTCAAAGCACTATCAAACGAATAGTTCTCAACTGCGAATTTGCGGCTGTTGTAACCGAGCGAATTGACGAGTTCTGGTGCTTGGTACAATTGCAAAATTGCATCCGCTAATGCTTGGGGGTCTTCGGGAGGAACAACTAGACCGCCACTGCTTTGGTTAATTGCCCGCGCTGCTGTACCATTATCGGGTACTGATGCAACTAGAGCGCGTCCGCTAGCAAGCAATACTTGAATCTTGGATGGCATGTTGAAGGAAATCACGTTTTTCTTTTGTACTACCAAGCCAATATCGGCAGCAGCTAGCATTTCTGGTAGCTTTTCGCGGGGTTGGAATGGCAGCAGCAATACGTTGGTCGCGCCAAATTCCTGACATTCTTGCTGCAAGCGCTGCAAACCCTTTGCCTCACCCACAATTACAAAAGCAATATCAGGGATATGACAAAGTTTGCTTGCTGCCTTAATAACTGTTTCTAAGCCTTGAGTTAGAGCAATATTACCCGAATACTGGACAACAAACTTCCCATTTAGATTATGTGTTGCCCGAAAAGCATTATCTTCTTTCGGCTGTGGGCGAATAAAATTAACATCTACCCAATTGGGGATTTTCACCATTTTGCTGGGTTCAACGCCCTTTTGCAGCAAATTATCGACAAATCCATCGGCAATAACGCTAATTTTAGTTGCCGTGCGGTAAGCAAATTTTTCTAAAGCTTGGAATACCTTAATCAGAGCTTTATTTTTGAGCAATCCGACGTGAATTGCCGCATCGGGAAGGATATCTTGCAAATTCAAAACTACCGGGCAGCCCCACAGCCATCCAAGCAGCGCAGCGGGTACGCAACCCGGTAGTGATGGCGAAGTAGTTAATATGACATCGGGTCGCCAACCTTTGACAGCAGGCACAAAACTTGTAAGTACAAAGCTAGCATCGAGCATTATGCGGTCGAGCAAATTTGGTTGAGGACGAATCCAGACAAAACTACGTTGGATTTGCACGCCGTTTTTTTCTTCAGAGACAAATAACTTACCTCGGTAGCCTTCATAAATTTGGCGCTGAGGATAGTTAGGCATTGCAGTGACAACACGTACCTCGTGCCCGCGTTTGACCAATCCTTCTGCGAGTTCGGTCATGAGGGGGGCGATACCGATAGGTTCGGGGTGGTAGTTGTAGGAGTAAATTAAAATTCGCATAAAAACTTTTTAAAACAGCCCTGGTGTTTGGTTTGATTTTGCTAGGACGACAGAAAATTCCAGTTGCTTCGTTCCACGCTTTTGGGTACTGGTAATATTAATTTTCTCTTCAGAGTTTATTAACGTCCGTTTTTTTTGGTTGAAGATTGAGTAAAATTTGACTTTTACTCGCTAGACCTTGAATGCTCTTTTTTTACCACTAACTTTGCTGCTAATAGTTCGATTTGTTACATTTGTAGCAGTATAAACTCGGTAGTTTATAAAAAGATACAATTAAGAATTTGATGAATGGGTTCAAGCGCTTCGGTAGTTTTAAGGATTTCACCAATAGTTAGAGGTAATGAGGAGTAAGGCGATATAAACGCTCTTATTTCTGTGTATCGAGGTAAACCACTAAAATTTAAATGATATTAACAAGCAAAAACCCGGTTTCCATGAGGAACCGGGTTGATAAATCCAGTATTTTTTAAGTAGTTGAAATTGAGGGAGTAGGGAGTGGGGGAAAGGGGAGGAAGGGGAGGAAGGGGAGGAAGGGGAGGAAGGGAAGTCCGTAAATTAGAATTTTTCTTGAGTTCCCCCTTGTCCCCCTTGTCCCCCTACTCCCTACTTCCCACTCCCTACTCCCATAATTTGCTAAACAGCTCCGCTATTTCGATTAAATAGAATTGCTACTGTTTTAAAGATAAGTTTTAAGTCATACAGCAAAGTCCAATTTTTTTGATACTGCAAATCGAGGCGAATCACATCCTCAAAGCTGCGAATTGAAGACCTGCCGTTGACTTGCCATTCTCCAGTCATTCCCGGTTTGACATCCAAACGCTGCCATTCCGGGACTTCATAACGTGCAACTTCATCGGGTGTAGGTGGTCGAGTCCCGACTAAGCTCATCTCACCTCTAAGCACATTCATAAATTGCGGTAGCTCATCGAGGCTAGTTCGCCGTAAAAAGCTGCCGACTCGCGTAACTCGCGGGTCTTTATCAATCTTGAAAAATGCTCCTTCGACTTGGTTTTGCTTTTCGAGTTCGGCTTTTTTAGCTTCCGCATCAACGCACATCGAGCGGAATTTCCACATCCGAAAATGCTTACCCATCCAACCACAGCGGGTTTGAGCAAAGAAAATCGGACCTGGGTCGTCAATTTTGATGGCTAAAATAATCGGGATCGCCAATACTGCGGTAATTACCAAACCTACTATTGCCCCAACTATATCAATCAACCGCTTCATCCAAGATTTAATCGATGGATGAGTCGTTGGCAGCACGCCTTCAAACTGACGGTTGGCTGTTGGTGGCGTGTCTTGAGCCGATTCAATCGCAAATACTTCGTCGAGTCCGGTTAAATTTAACACTGCCATTACCTGAGGTGTAACATTCCGCAGTGTCATCTTAATTCCTTGTTCTTGAGCAATTTTAAAATTACTGACCAAGGCTCCTAACCCACTACTATCCATAAAAGTAGTGTTGTCAAAGGCAATAATGATTTGTTTGAAAACAGTATTGGCCTTAATTAAATCCTGGCAGGTTTGCTTAAAGCCTACAGCCTCAAGTACGCTCAACCTTGCGCTTACCTGCACTATAGCCGTGTCTGCCACGAATGTGACGGGAAAATCTGCCTCTGTGGGTTGGCTAGTCATGAAACCTTGCACTTTCATTCCTCGCTTATTGTGTATTGCGCCAAACTTTATTTTGTCAAGGACGAATACTCTAACAATTCGTGTTTAATTTCTAGTAAAAGAAATAATTACTAGTTTTTGCACTTCGGTAGAGAGTCTGCCTTTGGACGATTCACAATAGAAATATAAGTAAAATCATATTTTTGCTATTGTGCCAATTTCAGTACAGATGCGTCGCTATTATCACTCTTTATTGTGAAAACTACTACTACACCTACTGCACGCCTGATTGAAGTCTTTTCTGCAATCCAAGGAGAAGGACTGAATGTTGGAACTCGGCAAATTTTTATTCGCTTTGCACTCTGCGACCTGCGCTGCCATTTTTGTGATAGCGCTCATACTTGGAATGCACCCACTACGTGTCAAATCGAGCGAACCCCTGGTTTGCGTGATTTTGAAATTTACCCAAATCCGATCTCTTTACATATATTAATCGAATCTATAAAGCGGCAAAATATACCTTGCTTACACGATAGCATTAGCTTGACAGGAGGCGAACCACTGCTTCATGCACCCTTTCTTAGCCAATTTTTGCCCGAAGTACGCACGGTGACTGGCTTACCAATATACCTGGAGACTGGCGGACACCGTCCCCAACAGTTAGCGATGGTTTTGCCATATCTTGACTCGGTAGGTATGGATTTTAAGCTTCCTAGCGTTAGTGGTGAAAACCTTTGGCAAGAACACGCCCAATTTCTTCAACTTTGTAACAAATCGCATGTTGAAACGTTTGTCAAGATAATTATTTCCGATACTACTGTTCCTGCGGATTTAGAGCGTGCGGCGGAAATAGTCGCAGGTGTCAGTCCATCGATCCCCATATATTTACAGCCTGTAACGCCCTTAACTGCATCGCAGCAATTCTCTGATATTCCCGTGCAAGCACCTTCTCCCGACCAAGTATTGAGTTGGCAAGCGATGATGAAGCGGTTGGTCAAGCTTGTGCGCGTAGTACCCCAAACCCATAAGATGCTCAATCAGTTGTGATGTGGTTCCGGATATACTATCCGGTTGATAAAGCCTATTGTAGAGAGGTTGCGCTCATCTATTGACTGCGTTTATAGTTTTTTAACTAGATTTCACGTCAAAGCTTGAAAAATAAAGATAAATCGCGCAATTTTCACATTTGCAACCGAATTATGAAGAGTTGATAAAACAAAATACCCGACTTTTTCAAAGTCGGGGATCTGGGTATCCTCGAAAAAACAATTAATTAGCTATTAATTACATATCACCATCATCCATATTCTTCGATTTGCCTCTAACTTTGTTGGCACTACGTTTTAGTGCTGAAAGTCGAGCTTCGTATTTAGAACGCTGACGCTTGCTTGGGGTAGTATCAATCAAAGTTTTTAACGCGCTGCCCAAGCTTTTGTAGGCATTGGGGAGACTGTAGCCGAAACGTTGTGCGAGTGCGATCGCTTTCTCATCGGCTTCGATTAATTCTCTAGCTAGCTTTTCGCCACTATTTTTTTGATAAAGTCGCCAACCCGATACACCGCATAATGATAAAGCGAGTATCAACAATAATCCATCCTGAACCCACAGTTCACCTACAGCACCACCCAAACCAATTGCGAGTGCTGCCATTTCCCAGCCATCTTTGGGAATCGTATCATTTTGTATGCGAGCTACTTCATGCCAGAAAAGCAGATTGCGTTGGTCGATTGCGAGAGAATCCCATTTCACCAAATCAATTTGTATTTCAACTTGGTCTTTACCAATTTCTTCGCAACGAACCAAAGCTGGATTTACTTCGGTCGTGCCTTCGACCGTAACCCAACTCTGCAATTCTGGAGGCAGTAAGCCCTTTAACCGCCGTAATTCACTCATTTCCGCTTTGGCAGAGGAGGTCGCATAGGATGCCATAAATCCAGCCCCAGAAAATATTCAGTATATTGAGGGTATCACTTTGGAGTATAGCGATTTAATCAAGAATTTGGCTCAGTCGTTGGGAAAACTTCCGCGTTTTTTCCGAGCTTCCATTGCTTTCTCCAAAAGGTCGAGTAATCCAGGAGCCTGTTCTTGAATACTAAGTAACAGTCGTTCTCCTAGTTCTAAATTCCCTGGGTCGCTACCCGTATCCATAACTGCTTGCAATCGTGGCATTGCCACAGAATCAACCAGTTGAATCAAACCAGTCAAACAGCGATTAAACTGTTTTTCGGTAAGGATTGAGTCTTCCAGGGGAAATTCAATTATGGCACGAATCTCGCCGTCGGATGGGTCGTATTCCCATTGAAGCATTTTCGTTTCCCACGAAATAGCAAGCATCGTTTGGAGAATTGCGGGTTTGTGCGGGTGTTCTTGGATTCCCGAAAGTACTTGCGGTGCGAATAAGCGAAAAAATCTTCCCTCTTCGTCGAGTTGGACAACGATGAGGAAATCCTCGATATTATCGGCTTCAACGCCAGTGATTATACGGTCTTCTTCATCATCAATACGATATTCCCAACCCAGATTGTCTAAATAATTACCAATTTGTTGCAGATTTGCTGCCATAAAAGCCTCATGAATAAACGGCGGCGCGGCTCTTACCAGACTTAGTTTAACCTGTTGAGGGTGTGGAAATAGAGCCAGATAATGACATTTTTGATGTTATTTGCGGGTCAATATTAGTTTGCGTACATTTTTCTAAGATTAAAGTAGCTTTTTTATCGGACAATAAATTAAGTTTATATTGGTCAGCGATTTGACGCGGCATGTATTCTGTGTGACACGGTAGTACGGCTGGATACCTTGTCGATATGGCGATCGCGCGGTTTTTCGTTCCACATCTAATTTATATATAAATTATGTCTGAATATTCGACAATTACAAGACAAATAATTGAACATGCAAATACTGTTGAAAATAATTTACCAATCAGAAATGAAGGTTGCCGTTCAAAATTCTTTTTTCATCCAAATATAACTTCTAAAGTTTGCTTGTTTTTTCATGGGTTTACTGCTGCACCTTATCAGTTTGAACCATTAGCAAAAGTATTATTTCAAGCGGGTTATAATGTTTTGATTCCTTTACTACCAGGTCACGGTATTGCTGGTGATTGGGGTCGGGATAACCCACCACCTTTACCTGATGAGAGAGAAATTTATGAAAAATTTGCACTTTCCTGGTTAGAGATAGCAAAAAAATTAGGAAAGGTAATAGTTGGTGGTTTATCGGGTGGTGCGACTTTAGCTGCGTGGTTAGCGATAGAACGTCGTCAAGAAATCGAGAAAGCTTTATTATTTGCTTGCTATTTGAGTTCCAACAAATTTATTATCGATTTATTTGTCAAAGTTCTACCTGTTTACTTTAAATGGCAAAATAAAGATAATCGAGAACCGATTGGTTATCCTGGCTTTCGCATTCCAAATTTACGGCTGTTTTTAGATATGGGTAAAGAGATTTTAGATAGGGTAGAAAATGAGGATATTGCACCGATATTTTTGATTTATAGTGAGAGCGATGAGGGAATTGACCATGATGAATTAAACTTATTATTTAAAGCGACAGTCCGACAAGAACCTCAATGTTGGCAATACATGTTTGATAAAATTTTTGAAATTCCCCATCCAATGATGACTGCCCAAGAAGGGAATCAATACGAGAATTTGTTGGTTGCGATCGCGCAAGCTTATGTGGACAGCGATATCACTTGGGATGAGTTACGCGAAATCGGTTATGAGATACTGCAAGGTAATGATTTTAATGCTGCTGTCGATAAGTTAAATCTAACCGGGAAGGTTTCGCCAAATGTGGCGATTCTACTGACAGCGATGGATAATAAAACGATTATTGATGGTTAGTAGTAAGCTAAATATCTTTGAATTTGCATACATTAATTTAATCAAATCGTCGTAGGATAGGCATCCTGCCTGTCCGGATTGTGCTTTCTTAAGTAGGTCGTAAGAAAAAACTAAACTATATCCGCAGCGAGTGAAACGTTCAAGGTAGCGTGTCTCCCTAAAACACAAGGGTTTTGATTACTTTACATTCTGTTACATAATTACATTTATTTATGCCGACCTACTTAAAAGCGCAACAGCTTAAAAGGTACTTGAATATAATTTGCACTGCGAGGAACTAAGTAAATAGAATATTCCTGTCCGGAAGCTTTGGCTAATTCTAAAACTTCCTGCAAGTTCTCGCTATGAGCAATTAAACCATTAGCGTTGTAAGCAACATATTGATTTTTATATAAATCTAATAACATTTGGCGGTTGTGATTCAACCACTTGAGCGTCTCGCGGCTTTCATCTTGAGAAGATGTCGTATTCATAATAATTAGTTTTTGGGCACGTTCTATTCGTTGTTGTAGTATATAACCATGGGGTGAAACCCCTGTTGACTTTTTAAACAACGTACAAAAGTAATACTGATTAATTTTGGCAATTTGAGCAAGCTCAGTTAGATGAATTTCTCGGTCAAGATGTGTATGGATATAGTCAATTACGCTTTGCAAAATGCTATTTGGCAGTGCATCTGAGTAGCTTTTAATTGACGGGCTATTGTTAGAATAGTTTTTCAATAAATGAACAGTAAGTAGCTGGGCGATAGAGTCTATGTAGAGTGTTCCACCAGGATACCCCTGTTTCAGTTCAGCTTTGAGCGTTAATCCAAGTTGCAGGAGCAATGGGTCTTGTTGGAGCGCAAAATGGGGGATGAGTTGAGTACAATCGGGGTTACACCATTCCTGAGCAACTTGATGAAAAAATGCGGGGTTGATAGCTATAAGCATAAACTTTAAAGGCTTCCGAACATTAGCGCGATGTGTCACACCAGCGGGAAGGATTGCAACACTACCTCGATGAAGTAACTCATAGTGATAGCGATCGTCAATCCAACGTTCGCGGCCAACTGTAACACCCAAGCCAAGAGCGATCGTGTGTGTTGGATGGCAAGATTCCGGAACCTCTACGTGGGGTAGATGATGATACTCCATATAAATGTCGTTCCACCCAGCCTGATAGCTAGTAAGTACTGGTGGGTGAGAGAGAAGCTTTTCAGTGGCTCCTTCTTGACGAAGATCGACTGTTAGAGGTTTCGGATTTTTCGTCATTACCTTTCCCTTCTGCTATTCAAATAAGTATGCAGCACCATAATAAGTTTCGCCACCTTTGGGTCGAACTTCTGAAAATTCGATGATTTATTTTGATTAGCAATCTCAAAGCTATCTAAAGCAATAACTCAATACCAAAGAGAATAGTTCTCTTTTTCTAGCCTGAGATATTTTGCAAAAACAGAACATTTTTTACAAATTTGAGAAAGACATTTGACGGTGTTCTCTATATTATCAATGCTAATGAGAATTTTCTCTAGCTTTTGGGTAGGGAAAAGTAGCGATCGCTATGTTATTGGAATACCGATGTAGAAATTTGGTATTTCCTCCGGCTTCATGCCGAAGCACATGCCGCGATTGAGCAAATCACTGACACTTGGTAGGAGGATGTTATGTTCAAGCGTCATATCATTAAACTAATTGTAGGAATATTTCTCACGGTGGTAATTATTACTGGTTGTGCCTTTGGCGTTCCTCAGCGTCATACTAACACCGTACCAGTCGCTGATTCCACTACCGATCCAGCCCTAAACCTTAAGACACCTGCAAATTTACAACTACTTAAGAATACAGAGGGGTCATCAGTTTGGGCAATGGGTGTCCTGGTTACGCTCAAACTACAAAGCAAGGATGCAGGTGGAGCTTATGCAATCTTTGAAGATTATATTCGTCCGGGTATTGGTACGCCATTACACGTTCATAGTAGTGAAGAAGAATTTTGGTACGTGCTGGATGGAGAAATCAACTGGTACGTTGGAAACAAAGAATTTCAGGCAAAGAAAGGGGATTTTATTAATACACCGCGAGGAGTTCCCCACCGATTCAAAAATACTAGCAGCAAGCCAGCTCGTATGTTTTTAGGCTATTCTCCAGGAGGGTTTGAGCAGTGGTTTTTAGATGTTGGCAAGCCTGTTAAAAATATCAAAGAACCGCCCCCAAAAGTTACATCTGATGATATCCAGAAAGCTATAAAGGTTGCTAAAAGCTACGGGGTTGAGTTTATTAAGTAGTATTGGCGATCGCAAAATATCTATAACAATCTAATTTGATTTGTATTGACATAGTTTGCGCGACAGCACTTATAATTAGGTATCCAAGAACCCTAACTTTTCTAAAAGTCGGGGTTCTGGTTTTCGTACCTTAACAGTAGGCTGTGAGTCTTATTTTTACGCCTTTTCCCTTTTCCCTTTCCCCTTTAACCGAACCGTATTGATTACATCATCTACTGAAAAGGAATAATAAAAAAGGTGCGTTACGCTTTCAGCTAACGCACCCTACAAAATTATTTCTTACTCCTCCTTCTGCTATCTTGTGGAAGGGGAGAGGGTATGGTTATTAAATCTTTGCTTCGTCTTTGACCAATTTATCCCAACCTAAATCTTTGAGATTATTATTACGACGCATGGGACGAGTTACTAACTCTAAAATATCCCGCGCATTACCAAAGCCGTGAATTTGCGCGAAGGTAAATTCTACCGACCACTTAGTATTAATTCCCCGTGCTTCTAAGGGGTTCGCATGTGCCATTCCCGTAATTACTAAGTCGGGTTTGAGTTCGTTGATACGTTGTAACTGGTTGTAATTATCGGGCTTCTCGACAATCTTCGGCAAGGGTGAACCCATTTCCTGACAAGTTTTCTCCAGCAATGCCAACTCAGCAGCTTGGTAGCGTTTGTCCATGTAGGGGATACCAATCTCCTGAACGGTCATGCCGCAGCGCACTAGGAACCGCGCTAAGGAGACTTCTAACAGGTTATCACCCATGAAAAATACTGACTTGCCGCGAATCAATTTGACGTAATCTTCCAAACCTTCCCAAATTTTCGCTTCGCGTTCGTCTAAGCCTTGAGGTGTAATATTAAACACCGAGCAAATTTTTTCAACCCATGCACGAGTACCATCGGGACCGATAGGGAATGGTGCGCCAATTAATTTACATTTGCGACGACGCATCAAGGTACTAGCAGTACGACTGAGGAAAGGGTTGACACCAGCGACATAATACCCTTCTTCGATTGTCGGTAATTCAGTAAATCGTTTTGCAGGCAACCAACCGGAAACTTTGATACCTTGCTTTTTAAGTTCCAGGGTTAACTGCGTAACTACAGGGTCGGGAAGCGAACCGAATAACACCAAAGGTGTATGTTTTACGTATTCAGATTCTTCTTGAGCAACATCTTCTTTCTTTTTACCAAAGTTGAGAAGCTTGGCGATCGCATTTCTTTCTTCTTTCTCTGTCTCGACTACAGTTGCTTTTTCCGGACAGCGGTTTGCCATTGCTGCCAATACGGTGTCTTCACCTTGGGTAAAAGCATAATCCAAACCATTGGCACGGGCAACCACAATGGGAATACCGATTTCCGATTCCAATTTGGGTGCTAAACCTTCCAAATCCATCTTGATGATTTCGGTGGTGCAGGTGCCAATCCAGACAATTACACTGGGATTGCGATCGCGTTTGATTTGCGTACACAATCGCTTTAACTCTTCATAGTCATTTAACTGTGCGGAAATATCACCTTCTTCCAATTCAGCCATTGCGTAACGAGGTTCCGCGAAAATCATTACCCCCATTGCATTTTGCAGGAAGTAACCGCAAGTTTTTGTCCCAATTACCAAAAAGAAACTATCTTCGATTTTTTGGTACAACCACGCAACGCAGCTAATCGGGCAAAAAGTGTGGTAGTTACCAGTTTCGCACTCAAAAGTTAAAGCTTGTGTTTCTGCAACGGTCATTTTAAAATTTTCTCCCCTTGATTTTTTAAGTTAGGAGTCAAAAATACTGAGTTAGGACTTATGAGTTATGAGTTAGGAATACTTAATTAAATTTATTTGTAAATAAGTTATAGATAGCTAGAAATCAATTAAGATAAGAGCTTTTTATTTGACTCGTAACTCTTAACTCCCAACTTTCAACAGACGCGAAATAAAGAGTGCGGGTTCTCCTTTATGAGTACGCGTCTCTACATTCCTAACTCCTAACTCTTAACTCTTAACTCTTAATTCTTGACTCCTAACCATTTTTTTAAGTGTTGGGGAAGAGACGGGCAATTTCTGAATCGTCAACAAAAGACGAAAAATCATCACTTAACGACATTTCGCGATCTGCTTCACCTTTTTTCGCTTGCCCTTCTTCACTCCAAACGTCCATCAATACGTCACCAAATCCATGTTCCTCATCGGACGCATTAATATCATCGAGTCCTTGAAAATCCATTTTTTCTTGAACTGGAGTACCAACATCAAAAGAGATATCATCAGCAAAAGCGTCCATTCCATCCAAACCCGACATTTGGGGGGACTCAATTGATGGTGCGGAAATATCAGTTAAACCACCGAAACCATTGTGAGATTCTTCAATGGTATCTGGTTGCGCGGTGCTGATTCCCATCTCATGGTTCGTATCATCCATCGTAAAACTACTAACAGTATAACTACTCACTGTCGCTTCACTAAAACCATTGGTTTGCGTGTTTGTAGTTTCCTCATCCGCTTCACTCATGTCATCTTCAATCTGCGGCATTGCAGCACTGTTACCAAGTGCCATGTTTGGATCGAAGTGCAAACCGAGTACTTCAATTAGCGTATCGGCATCGGGGTTCAACCTAGAAAAGGGTAACATTAGCTGTGCCAATTTTGGCTCTAGCGCATTGACTACTCCCAGGATGAGGTATGAAGGTGGACGTTTACCACCGTCGGGTGTGTAAACTGACTCAACCTGCATCTGCAACATAATCCAGTCATGGTTAGCCTGGAAAAATTGCAACCACTTTTGCTTGAGAGATTCTGTAAAGCTATAAAAGAAAGCCATATTGCCCCATCCTGAGAACTAAATAGATGATTTATACAATCATCAAGTCTAATTCCTCTTCCGGATTAACGACTGCGGGTTTACCCGGATTTAAGTAAAAATCTGATAATAAAGCGAACAATTCTCGGTCGGGGGTATCGTTGGGAACGACACCTTCAGGACGTGCCAAAATCTGATCGGCAATGTTGAGGTAGTAATCGCATACGTAATTCAACGAGGAATCGTATTCTGCCATCTCGAACAGCGTTTTACCCTTAACCCTAGAAACACGAATATCTTCGATTAATGGTAGAACCTCCAATACTGGCATTGGTACTGATTCTATGTACTTATCGATGAGGTCGCGTTTCGAGGTGCGATTGCCAATCAATCCAGCAAGACGTAATGGGTGCGTCCGCGCTTTTTCGCGTACCGATGCTGCAATCCGGTTTGCTGCGAATAAAGCATCAAAACCGTTGTCGGTGACAATCATGCAGTAGTCAGCATAGTTAAGAGGTGCTGCAAAACCACCGCATACAACGTCACCGAGAACGTCAAACAAGATGACATCGTATTCATCGAAGGCGTTGAGTTCCTTCAGTAATTTTACGGTTTCGCCAACTACGTAACCGCCACATCCGGCACCCGCAGGAGGACCGCCTGCTTCGACACAATCAACGCCACCGTAACCTTTATAAATTACATCTTCGGGCCAAACGTCTTCGTAGTGATAGTCTTTTTCTTGCAGAGTATCAATAATTGTCGGAATTAAAAATCCCGTCAGAGTAAAAGTGCTGTCGTGTTTGGGGTCGCAACCAATTTGCAATACTTTTTTTCCCCGCTTGGCTAAAGCGACAGAGATATTACAACTAGTTGTAGATTTACCGATTCCACCTTTTCCGTAAACTGCTAGTTTCACTGTTTGCTGCCTCTTATAGTTAATTGTCAAATTGGCTCAAACACTTGCCTTCGCTTTGTCGCTGCACTGTGCGTTGAGGTCTCTTGAGTGCCATTATTATCTAGATTCATCGGAAAATAAAGGGGCTGATTCTCTAGATAGGGTATATATCATGGGTAATCGCTTGTTTTAGTAACTTATTGGGCTAAATTTAGCTTCAAACCCCTACTTGTGACTTATTATTCAATTTTTTATTTTTTTACGTTTATATTTTTATAAAAATAGTTACAAAACACAAAAATATAAATCCCTAATTTCTTTATGTTTAGTTAGTAGCAATTTTTATTATCTATTTGAACCACAATTGCCCGTATCGCTTAGACAGGATGCGTTTGAACAAACTACTATGGATGCCTGTACTACAGGATAATAAGTTATTTATAGGTTTCTAAGTTGATGCGAAAAGCATCAACTCTAGGCACTATCACCAGTTTTCAATACCACATCAGTGGTAAATTGGATAATAAAGTTTTACGTGAAAATTCCAAGTTCTAGGTAGCTTTCAAGAAAATGTAAATAATTATTTTATTTACCAATGTTGCCTAAAATCCTAGCCAATCGAGGAAGCATTATCCTCGATAGCTTGAATTTCATGCAGCGATAACCAGCCAGATTCCCATTGCGATCTATCCTGGAGGATTCTGGCATTAATCCAGAAGCGAACATTTGCATCGCACGATGCCACCATTTCGGCGTAAACCCATTTTCCCTGATTTTTGCGGTTGACAACCTGAAAATGTCGCCATCCATCAACTTTTTGCTGTGCTGTCCACTTGGAACCGAGTAGATAAGGGAATTTTTGTTTTTTAGGTTTAGGCATAAATTAAGAAAATAATTACACTTGTATGAATGTAAAAACAAGCTGATTAAAAATTGTTAACTATTTTTAATTTTAGATAGTAAATATGCATTGACTAAAGTTACTGCAATTAGACTCAGGGAAAGAATTAGATCCCCGACAACTTATGCGGATACAGAGGCGCGAACTAATAAGGGGTCTAACCCCTGGTTG
>QQTW01001199.1_pt1 | contig 17799 bp, 30 predicted proteins | sample 1904831 | NCBI WGS metagenome assembly QQTW01 (sample SAMN09435610, study PRJNA476489) | Subsurface metagenome, whole genome shotgun sequencing project. | reverse complement strand
CCTTTCTACCCTACGAGACCCCCGCCGAGGATGTCTTGGATCGACCTCGACCACCTAGTTCAGATACCTCATCCGTACGTTGAATTCCCTCTCTCTGCCCCTCATTACATATATACCGATATTGATGGATTAGATCCCACCATCCATCTCCCACCCCCTCACGCATCCACCCCGTCACGACCCCTTTTGGTCTTCTTTATTCCTCATCTCACTCGCATCCATCTTCGCCACCTTCTTCCTGGTAGCTCTCCACTCCTCCGCACCCTCATCGAAGCATCCCCTCGGCGATACCATCTACACGACACTGCACTCCTCATTCTACCTACTGGCCATCGACACTGTCGTAGCCATTTTTGTATCCCTCCTCTGGCTGGCTTTATTACGATCTTATATCCGACCACTGATCTACACCATTCTCATCGCCGCGCCCGTCATTTTTGTGTCCTTCTCCATCTACCCCTTTGTCGTCAGCTACCATGGCCGCACTTTACAAGACAAAGTAATGCGCTGGCTCTCCCTCCTTCCTTTTCTTGGGGCACTACTATGGATCTACACCGTCTACCGCACGCGATATTCATTACGGAAAGCGACCGAGATGCTCGATTTCAGCTGTCGCATCCTCGGCGCCAATCCGGCTTTATTGATTCTCGGCTTCGGCACTCTTTTGTCGGTGGTGATATGGACGTGGGTCTGGATGGGGATGTTCACGCGGGTGTTCTTACAAGGCCATTTCCTCTCGAAAGCACCCTCCCTGTCTCCGACACCCTCAAAAAAGACACTATTCATTCTGGACCCAGGAACATGGTGGTTAGGGACATACTTCGTCCTCATCTATCTCTGGACTTTGGGCATTCTCTCGGGGATTCAACGCGCAACGACAGCCGCGACGGTGAGTCAGTGGTATTTCCACCGTCTCTCGACTACTACCACCACCGGTACTGGCCCGGCGACATCTTCGCAGATTGTCATCGCGGCATTACAACACGCTTTGACAACCTCCATTGGAACGGTGTGTTTATCGAGTCTACTACGATTGTTGATTCGAGCACCTGTTCTGGTTCTGCCGAGACGGATAATGGGGCTGGTTAACATCGTCACATACGCTTTCGTGCCTACGAGCGTGGTCATATTGACGCATCCATTAACGCTGTCTCATGCAACGATTCATTCTCAGGGATTGAGTCACGCGGCGGGGAGTCTGGCCCAGCTTTTGTCCTCATCATCAGCGTCGGCGGGGGTGAGTGGCTATCCGCCATTGGGGAATTTGTTGTTTGCTCCGTCGTGGTATGGAATTGCCAGAGGAGGCGGCTGGATTGGTGGAGCGTCAGTGGGAAGAGGTGGACAAAGAGGAAGGGGTCAATTCGTGGAATCCTACCGACTAGCCAAGATGTTGTTACACGCTACGAGATTGATCATGGTAGTTGGATTAGGTATGGGAGCGTGGGTGGGTACTGCATCACATTCTCCATCATCCCCCGCTTCTGGTGGTACCACTGGAGGGAGTAAAATGCCTGGAGGGAGTCTATACGGATACGTCGTCGGCTTGATTGCTGCAGCGATCGGTTGGGGCGTGTTGGGTTCCATCGAAGGTGTCCTTGGTGGTATCTTGGATGCAGCGGTGTTATGTTGGGTTAGCGAATCGAGATTGGAACATGGTGGTGATGATAGGGTAGATAGAGGGGGGTTTGTGGGTGGAGGTGAGAGACTGGATGATGATGGAGAAATCGGACGAAGACGAGGACGAAGAGAAGGACGGTATTGTTTGGAAGCCAATCGTTTATTCGGCGATTGATGTATACTATCACCATACGTATTCATTCAATCTCATGGAACGAGGAACGGGGGTAACTTGTTGCATGAACAGCGCAGCGTGTATGATAGAGTATATTACGTATACCATTATGTAATTGGGACGAAATAAAGTGGAGTGGAGTGGAATGCTACAATGTTGTGCAGACGGAGGAAGGGAAGAAAGAATTATGACAGTTACTCAGCGAACGCAAGTATTGTAGGGTACAGTAGACTAGTTAAGAGAAGGCACGCAGAATTGTACAGTAAACTAGTCAAGTGGAGAGTGGAGAATGAAGAAGTAGATACACAGTTGAGATATGCGTATAGCATGTGCAATAATCAGAAGGAGAATGAAGATAATTCGGGAGAGAAATTACAGCGGAAAATTGAAATATTTGCAAGAAAGAGATGATGGAGGTACTCGTACAATTTCATATCCATCATCATCATGATTTCTTCATAGGGGTTGACAGTATCGTTCTCGTCGTCGTCCTCACCCTGTTCTTCTCCTTGTCCTGAATAACATTCGAGTTACCAGCCAACAGTAGCATTTGCGGTAGCAGTGGCGTCACCACCACTGGAGATACCCCTACCACCACCACTGGAGACACCCCTCCCACGACTACTACCACCACCACTACCACTAGCAGCACCAGCAACAACAGAACTTCCTATCGGAACAGAGCCCATAACACCCCCTGTACTCGTACGTCCGATAACACCTGATCCAGATTCTCCAATATCTCCAGGCATGACCATCCCAGCCGGACACGGACCCTCTCCCACACCCTCTTTACTCACCCCACCGCCGTTCTTTCCACCAAGAAGACGACCGAGTAACCAATCCACCAATCCAATCTTCCTTTCCCAAGCGAGAGACTCGTCATCGTAATCATCCATGGTATGTTCGATGGTATGTGTCAGGATGCGTCCTTGAGAGTCGAACGTGAAGATGAAGAGGCCGGTGAATTCTTTTTCTTTGTTGTTGGTGTTGGTGTTTTCGGTGGTGGAATTGTTGGTGGATGATGGGCTTGTTGGTTTTGATTCGAGGTGGTTGTTAGAGGGGTTTGGTGAGGCTTCTTCTGGGTTGGTGCTACTGCTGCTGGTGGCTGTGCTGGAGCTAGTGTTGGAGTTGCTAGTGCTCGCGAACTCACTGGCGCTAGGGCTGCTAACGGTATTGCTCGTGCTGCTGTTGTTGCTGTTGTTGGTCGTAGAGTCGGCATTGCTGTTCGAAGTGCTTGTTTCATTTCGTGCATTGCCATCCGGGATAGGTTCAGGAGAAGCGGTATGTTGAGGATGAGTGAAACTCGGTGAGAATATATCCTTCATTCCCTTTGCCGGTGAACTCGACTCCGAAGACAACTTCGACGACGTTGGTGATGATGTAGAAGCAGACGAACTCCTCACTTGCTCCAGATACTTCTTAATCGTCTCCGCTGGTAGATTGATAATCGATGAATATCCCTTTTCACCTCCTCCTCTTTCGTTCTCGTTTCGTGGTCGACTATTACTCTTCCCAACCGTCCTCCATCGAACAATGTATTTCTCATTTCCATCACCACTTTGTCCTCTTGCTGCTGCTGCTGCTGCTGCTGCTGCTTTTGCTGCTGTCGATGACGAAGATAAGAGAGGAGAAGAACTCCCACCCCCGTGAATCATCCGCTCCGATAACACCTCCAATTGAACGTTTCCTACGATCGGTACTCGTCCCCAGACTACCGGCGCCGTCCATAATGCGGCTACATATGCTACTCGTCCTGTAACTGTGGGCAGATGGGGATGGGTCGAGGGGAAGAGATGTAGACTGATCTGCGGTGAGAGGATCTCTTGGGGTAATGGTGTCTGAAGCAGGGTGGGGAGACGAGCGCGGAGGATCCTTAATGCTAAGATATGTTAGCTGTGGTGGATTGAATGCTAATTTTCTGACTTTGAAGATATGATAAGATCGAGCGGTGGGAGGAAGTTACGACTACTCACTCTTGCCAAGTTGGAGGGTACGTTCATCTGGTGGTCGATGATCTGACGAGGATGGTGATGGGGAGCTGTTGGTCGAGAGGACAGAAGAGAGTAGATTAGGAGGACCACGGGAAGAATGAACACCTGAAGTGGTTGGATGAGTGACAGATCGAGTGCCAGTCGGTTGGGATCGTCGTCGCAACGAGCTGGAGAGTTGGCGCAACTGACATCTTGCGCAAACCGTTGACGCAGCTAGTGACCGACGAGTCAACAACGATGGGCGGATTTTCATAAACGGCATGGTTGAACTCCTGCTAATGATTCAATCAAGCCTTGAAATCATTCGAAACACAAGCTTGGATCCAGAGGTGGGTCGATGGTGAGATTATGGGTTGAACGAGCATGTGAAGTCATAGCTCCCTCAGATGTCACGGGGATAAACCGGGATTAAAACCGATGTCCATCAAACAACATCAACGGGCAAAATCGCAACCTATTTTCGAAGAGCATTCCATTACGATCGAAATCTCTGTATATCGAACCTTCCCTGGCCACTGTTTCATCAAACCACATATCAGCAACTCATCTGCATATTCTAGAAGACATCGGGGCCTCAACCTCGACGATGACCCGGCCCGAGATCGATGCTATGACCGAACGTCTTAAGAACCTCCAACTTCAAAATACCCCTTCTGTCCAGTCGCCGACGATGTCAGATGGGGAGACCCAGTTGTTGGAGAAGTGCCACGAAATCCTAAAGAAATTGGATCGTATAGATGCCACATTGGACGCCAAGGACGCAAAATGGGATGCACGAACCAGGGAGCATCGACAACTCGCTGGGGCTCATCAAGATGTAGATACCGCTTAGGTGATGGCGTCCAGCTGGGCTACGTAATCGATGGTGACGCTTGAACGAAAACTGGACAGCATATGACCATCTCATTGAGGACGTTTCCGCTACTAGAGTCGATCTCGGTAGTCCATCTGGTTGACCTGGCTTTTACTTGCACTCTTCAACCTTACTAGCCAACTTCGAGCGTCTATCCTGACTGTATTGAATGTAATATATTATAACCCGGGTATAGACACAACGAAATCTAAATCTGAACTATATCATCTTCTCTACTCGTCCTCTTCGCGCGCATTGATCGGCTTGTATTGTCCTCCACTCCGTCCATTACCGCTGTTGCTGCTGCTCCCTCTATTGCTATTTCCTCGTCGTAACAGCCGCGACAGCCATCCGCTTACTCCAGAACTGGGTCGCTCGTTCGATGATACCTGCGAGGTCTCCAGTACTGGTGGATCGATGTCTAACCCCGGAATGGCATCGCCTGCGTCGTGACGACGACGGATGTCCAGCGAGGGTACGGGCGAGCCCAGTCCCCGTAGGGACCCTCGCTCGGCCTGCGTAATCGGCGTCGGCGCCGTCGTCGTGGCATCGCCAAAGATGGCGTCCATGTCTTCCAACCGCACGCCCGTCGTCTCGGGATAGAGAAAGTACACTAAATTTTTCGTCAGCTCCATTGCGGCTGAAAAGAATGCAATCAATAACACTCACCCACGACGAAACTGGCGGTGCAGAAGAACGCGTGCACCAGATACAACCGCCACTTGATCCAGTCCTGCAGCACCGGCGTCACCTCCCCCACCAACCAGTTGAACGCCCAGTTGGTGGCCGTGCTCAAACTCGCCCCCTTGGCCCGGATGCTGAGCGGGAGGATTTCGGGCGGATACAACCACGGAATTGGGCCCCACGAGAACCCAAACGCAGCGTTGTAGATCATGACGAACAACACGACCAGCGTCGGCGTCTCGTGGATGTCGATGTAGATGAAGTACGAGATCAGCGACAGCGACATCACCATGGCCACCGCACCAGACAATAAAATGAAGCGACGCCCCCATCGATCGACGAGGTACCAGGGCGGCACGGTTGACAGCAGGTACGATATCCCGTTGATGCCCGTCATCAGGATGGCGTCTCGTCCGACCCATCCAGCCTGCTCAAACACCAACGGCGCATAATATGAGATGACGTTGATCCCGTTGAGCTGGGCAAAAGCCTGGGCCGACATGGCGATGAACACGCGCTTGTAGTATCGGTGGAACATGTCCCGGTACGATCGTTCGCCTTCTTGGCGTTGCAGCAGCACGCCCATCTTGATCTCACGGTATTCATCGCGCGCCTTGGGGTTGTGGATATCGCCCTTGCCGTAGAGATTGGCAATGACGATGATGCCTTCTTCGTCGTGGTCGTTGTCGAGGAGCCATCTGATGATTGTCAACCCGGAAAACAGTCCAAAGCGGATACGAAATTAAATTACCTTGGAGACTCGCAGATGATCAGACTGCCGAGACCCAGCAACGCCCCCATGACGCACTGCATCAGCAAGGGCACCCGCCAGGCATAGTTGCTCGGGATGTAGCTGCAGAAATAGTCGACCCAGACGCTGGCCGCGTAGCCCGACACGTTGCCCGTAAACTCGATGCAGGCGAGCTTGCCGCGATTATGCGGTGGGGAGATCTCCGACTGGTAGACGGGGACGATCGTCGACAGGGCACCGACACCAACCCCGGCCACGATGCGGCCCAACATCATCATCGGCATCCCGTTGGCGGTGGTCTGTAGCGCGCCCCCGACGAAGAAGATGATGGATCCGTACAAGATCGTCTTGCGTCGACCGATGATATCACCGATTCGACCGACGGACAGCGACGCTACGAAAGCGCCGACTTCCAAAATGGCCACCATGGTGCCAATCTCGGCCCGCGTGGGCTGATGCATGTAGTCTTTGAAGTACGCGCCCCTAGATGCCTCTCAGCGGGTATTCAATCATATCAGTTTCACGGGAAAATTCTCAGCACGTACGTGATGATGCCCGACATGACGCCCTGATCGTAACCAAACAAAAATACCCCCAATGACACAAAGACGCTCGTAAAATACCTGCAACGACACCATCAGCATGTGGTAACCGTTTGTCGATATGAAATACTCACAGTAACTGCTTCCCCACCAACCCCTGGCCATGACCCCTCCGTCCGCTCATGATGACGGCGAGCAGCTGTTCCGGTCGCGACACCGGTCGTGGCCGCGGCGTCGGGATCGCAATCTCCTCTTTATCGAGGCCAGCGTGTGGGAGTTTCGGCTCGCCCGCTCCGTCCGCTAGTCGGACGTGCTTGAGTGGTCGGCTCGTCGATCGTGAGGTCCGAATGAACGCTTCCTGCTCGCCGGACTCGCGCCGCTTGTCGTGCAGCGGATCCTCCTCCTCGGCCAACCGCTCGGCCAGGTCACCCGTGTCGCTCCACAGCGAGAAGTCCGAACCGGCCGACTGCGACGACGAGTGCGAATGTCGACGCCGCGCGTGTCCGTGCCCGTGCTTCTCGTCCTCGACGCCGGAAGTCGTCGTCGTCGTCGTCGTCGTCGTCGTCCTCGATGACCGTGGCTCGGGTGGTAAGGCTCGCAACGGAATCTGAGCCGACGGAGGAGCAATGGATGTCGCGCTGGAGGACGGAATGATGGCGGTGGTCGGGGCTGAAGAACAGCAGCCCCGCTGTCAAATGGATCAAGGGGAAGAAGCAGGCACGAGAGCGCGCGGGGGGGGTGGGGACACGACACGCGACAATGGCGACGTTCATAGCATTCGAATCAGCCTCGGGCCTGACGTTACGCTGGCGGCTCTCGGGGTAAGCGCGTCTGACCGAGAAAAAGAGCAGCTGGCTGTTCGTGTGCCGGCGGGAAGCGTGATATCGTGGCCGTGATCGTGGTCGGCTCATGTGTCGAGCACGAGACTTTTCGGACTCCTGACTACAAACGCAACGATAAAAAGTCAGTCTTCGGCCCGTATGAGTACCTGACCTGATACCAACGTTGAGAACAACTTACAATACAAACGCTCTCTAATGGCAGTTGCGCTCCTGGTCGTTGCGAGTCAGCAACCACCTCGGTCCACGGGGTATGATCAGGCCACGACGCAATGCATACCGGATGCAAGTAGGATGGGGGGATGTGGTCGGGATGGAGGCCTGACACTGTCCCTATTTTCCCCTTCGGTACCCCCGTTGGGGAGGGACCCTGGAACGGCTGCCGATGGTGGTGGAGGTTTTGCTGCTGCTGCTCTGCTGGCCTATCCATCTGACTAAGGAGGATGATTAAGCCAAAATCACGTGACTGATGACTAACCAGAACCATCGCCGTGCTTCATGGACCGGCCCCGTGCCATGACCAGATGATGGAGATGGAGATGAAACATATGGAAAGATAGTATTAGCAGGCTAATGGTACTGTAATAGTGTTTCTTGTTTCGTGGTTCTTCCCCGTTATATTCTAGGCTTCTCTTTGGTACGAAAACTGGTCGGTGCTGGATGTAGCACGTGCCAGGTCAAGGCTTCAGCTGCTCGCTCCACGCGCGAAGACGCGGGGCAGCTGGTCGGACGACGTCAAACGCTGAATGCCGAAGTGCTCAGTGTTCGTCTCATTGAAGACTGGTATTAAGATCGAGGTGTACCAGTAGTGGACGCTGAGCAGATGTAGTAACAACGATGGCGGCCTCCATATTGACGACCTTCATAGTCTCACGTAGCGGGAAACAGATGCCAACTTGGCCTGAGCCAGATGAATGATCTCCCCCTCAGTTCTTCGGTGGAAGACGCCTTCAATCTCCAGTCGATGAGTGACGACGGTCGACGAATCTTTGCCCTTGTCATGTGATCTTCAGTCCACGTCAAAACTGCGCTTTCAGAGAATTCTGCGAGTTCGGATGTTCGACGAATCTCTGACCACCGACCAAGTCACGTGATGGAGTCAGGTGACTTCGTATCCGCCTCGAAACCGTTCTCGAGAATTTCTAGCCCATACTCGACGTCAAGAAATCTGTCTTCGCTTCTGAGGATTCTGCGCGTCCGACGTTCGACGAATGTTTGACCAGTTTGATTCGACGTCGAAAACGCCATCTGGGCATTCCAGAGAGGATCCTACGCTCTGGATGTTCAACGAATACGTAGCCACGTCACATGACTACCATTTGACATCAGAACCGACTTCTTCAATCTCTAGAAAACTTCCGACGTTCGATGAATCTCCGACCATCCCAATGGACGTCGAAAACGCCCTTGGCATTCCAGAGAGATCCGCACTTCGGGATGGTGGACAATCATCTGGCTACATCACATGACATTTCAATCCACACGTCAAAACCGCGACGGAGGGTCGACGATATGATGACCAGATCACATGACCTTGAAGTGGCACTATGTAATCACGTGACACAGTCATCCCCACCGACCAAGAAGGTCTCATAGGTGCCGCCAATCCCGACGTCGAAAGGTCTTGCGATGCTCTTTTCCGTCCTCTGTTCATCGAAATGCTGGGATGAGCATATTTATATGTATCATCTGGTCTCGCAGCCCATTCGGAGCGATGATGGTAACCCGGCGCCTCGAGTCGGTTACGAGGCGAAGGCACTCCCACCAATCTATGCCCGTTCGACATCTTGCATCAATCCATCTGGCAGCTGGCATCCTGGTCGCTGCCAGGGCAAAGAAAACCACCGTGCAAGGTGTCAGCTGCCGCTGGAAGAAGCTTGAAATAATGCTATTTTCGTCGTCACAGTGTCGCCACCGATCATCGCGGTCGCCATGAAACGAAACGGCGGCGGTCGAGGGTCGTTGGCCAGTTTCTTGATTCATCCTTCACCGCCTACCGACTTTGAAAGATCGTCCCTTGATATTGCCCTGCTGTGCTGTTGCAGTGGCAATAGTAGGTGGGGCTGAAGGAAGACGACGATGATGATGATGCTGCTGATGCTTGATGCTTGGCCCGTCCCGCGGCAACTAATCTCGATCCAGATGGAGGAAGGCGGTTCGAAGATGAAAATGAAATTATGTGGGCCCGGGGCAAAATTAAAATGAGGTTGGTTCGGCCGATGGGGGCCCCATATCCGTCCCTTTTGTTCCTCGCTTGCCCTGGTTCCGCTTCCCGTCCCCCGTCTTTCGTGTCTCTCGTCTCTCTCGTCGTCGAGGGGAGAGCATCGCGACAGTCCATCCATCTCCATCCATCAACGCCCTCCCGCCCTCCTTGATTCCTCACCTCCTCCTAACCCTCGAGTATCGGTAGATTCTGGCGATGCATCTTCATGGACACGCATCCTCTCCTTTGTCGTGAGATCAGACCTGCATCGAATCTCATTCCTTATCGACGCGTTTCAGCCCTACTCTTTCGTCACGTCGAATCGCATTCAGCTTCGAGCGCGCCCGGGAGGGTCACCACCATCCTCGACCATCATCTGATCTTACAAAGTTGCCCCGAAGCTTGACGGGCGTCGTTGGAACAGCGATTGAAGATTATATTCCTTTGATCCAAAGTCGGCGGCCACGTCGAGAGAGAGGAGGCAGGAGGGGGAGCTTCGCGACGTGAGCCCGGACGGCCGTCGCGGCCATGTCGACAGCCTTTGGCAATTTTCACGTGCGTCTTCTAGCGTAGCCCATTCTGGAATGCGACGTCACTAACGCGCCGGTAGAATTTCTGTCGAGATTCGACGCTGCCAGTCTGCAATGTATGTTGCGTGGGTTTTTTTGCGGCTCGTTAGATTGGGCGACGCGCCATCGGGCGCATTCGAGATATCTCAAAAGAAGCTTGCTGATGAAAAAATAATAGCTCTTCGATGAGTCGCCCAACAAGGGTGGGCGGGGCTTTGGCGGATGTCAGCTGCGTGGCATCTCCCTCAGCCGAGGGCGCAATCTCGCCAACCTGGGTAGGTGAAGTGTGGAAGCTCCCTGTGGAAATAAACCAGCTCATGTTCAATATCAGGCTCGATCCTCTTTGCGGGACTGGCCATCCTCGCCGCATTGCTCCTGATCTGGCGATCCGAGCGGAAGCGGGCCGCCGTCGGTCGAAGGTGTGTAGATGTCGCAAGAAGATCGAATTGGAGTTGATCGAAGCTGATGTCGATTGCAGAGAGATTCAATTGTTTCTGTTTTCTTATATCTTAGTCTCCATTTGTGAAATCATCACCATTGGCGGATTTCCCTTGAGCTCCAATGTCCGAATAGTACGCCATGCCCTCCACTCAATAAGATGATGACGAGATGCTAACACGCAATGACAGGCATTTACAGGCATCCATCTGGGTGCCATTGTGGCTAGCACCTGGATCTTGTTGCTGAATGCCGTCGTCGGCTTCCAGTTGTTGGACGACGGCACGCCACTCTCGATCGGCCTCATTCTCTTCTCCGCCGTCGCGCTGTTTGTCGGCACGGGGTACATCGCGCTCGACACCGGCTACAGCTGGACCGGCCGCTTCGATCCGAGCCTGACCGACCCCAACCGGAACATTGGACTCTACGTGCTGTATCAGCTCGCCCCGCTCGTCTTCCTCGTCCTCTTCGTGCTGTTGGAAATCTTTCTGGTCCTGAAGGTGCTCGGCGAGTTCAAACCATTATGTAAGGCGTCTTCGATCGATGTATCCGTCTGGGTGGTGGCTAACGCGTCTCAGTATATCTCGTCGCGGCGGCCTTGCTCTTTGCCGTCGGCCAGATCTTTCAATACGTCATCAGCACCCATCTCTGCAACGCGTCCAACGGTCGAATCGACGGAGCGCTCTTTGAGACTCTGTTCACGCTGTTGTCCGTCGTCGCCCTGTGGATCTTCTGGTCGAGCATCACCGAAGACGACTGGCCCATGTTTCAGGCGGCGCAGAGTCCGGCCATGGTGGCCGGGGAGTAGACGGGTCAATGGAGCGTGGAACGAAGATCGATGTGGGCCCGGGAAGGAACCCTCCAAATCTATACCCCGTGGGAAGTCCCGAGTCTCCAATTCATACCTAATCATTAATGCGAATCGACGTCTTGGATGGTGCGAGCGTGTGTGTGTGGGATGCGACCTGCCGGTCCGCTGTACGAAGTACGCTCGTTGCGAGTCAGAGCGACCGGAGAGCTGCTGCATGGCCTAGTCGTGGTGGGAGAGGGCTGGCGACATTGCATCTTCTGGCATGATCGGTGCCCTTCCTACGGAGCACCCAGAATTGCTCACCTAGCGCTATCACCATCGTCAGCCGAGAGAGAGAGAGAGACCTGCGTGGATCTCAAGTGGAGGACGACTGATGGAGGATCGATCTACGATGGCACATGTTGCAGCGTTTCCGTCTAGCTATGCATTTGATATCCGTGAATGTAGTTGTTGCTCTTTTGATTTCTCTTCCATCGTTCCTTTTGAGTTTTTTGCATTGTTATTCCACCTCGCGTACAACCGCCCAACGTCGACTTCCTCGATCGCGAATCAACACCCAACCTGATGTTGACAAAGTCATCGGCTCCCCTCACCTCCACATCATCAATGTGTTCCCAGCATGGCCGACTCGGACGGAGAATACATCGACGACCTATCGGATGATGAGACCAACGCACATCAGGTGACGCGTGGTGCAGCCGGGGGGACACGGTCCAGCCGACGACGAGGTGGCGCGCAAGCCGCGCAACCCAAGGCACGATGGGAGGATATCCAACGCAGCTGGGATAACGTCGTCGAGGGGGCCGATGGCAGCATCAGCGGGACGGTGGTGGGGCTGCTCGAAGCTAGCAAGCGAAAGCGGTAGGATATATCATTCATCGAACATCGGTCACGCCTACCAGTACATCGTTGATAGCATTGACTGACACTCCCATGCAGCCTACTCAAAGATACCACGCCCCTGCAGCGAGGAATCATTCGACATGTCATCCTGGTGCTGGATCTCAGTCTGGCCATGTCCGAGAAAGATCTACGTCCGACACGCCATCTACTCATGCTCCGCTACGCCCAGGACTTCGTGACCGAGTTCTTCGAGCAGAACCCCATCTCGCAGCTGGGCGTGATCGGTATGCGCGATGGACTCGCCATCCGGATCGGCGACATGAGCGGCAATCCCAACGACCATCTCGGACCGATCCAGGCGCTACGACCGCAGGATCCCAAGGGTCATCCGAGCTTGCAGAATGCGCTGGAGATGGCGCGCGGGGCGCTGTTTCACGCCCCGAGCCACGGCACGCGGGAGGTGGTGGTCGTCTTGGGCGCGCTGAGCTCGTCCGACCCGGGCGATATCCATCAGACGATCGCGGCGCTGGTGACGGACAAGATCCGGGTCGGGGTGGTGGGACTGGCAGCGCAGGTGGCCATCTGTCGAGAGATGGTGGTCAAGACGAACGATGGCGATGACTGTGAGTTCTTGATATTCACTGCTCATCCGAGAGCAATGATGCAGCTGCCTACGGTGTGGCCTTGAACGAGCAACATTTCCGAGATCTACTCCTCGAAGCAACGACCCCTCCACCGACACGATCCGAGCAACAGTCCGCCTCGTCGTTGCTCATGATGGGTTTCCCCTCCCGCATCGTCGAGACCGACGCCTCGCTGTGTGCATGCCACTCGAAGCCGACGCGCGGAGGCTATCTGTGTTCCCGATGCACGGCCAAAGTGTGTTCGTTGCCCTCGGAATGTCCAAGCTGCCGATTGACCTTGATCCTCTCAACCCATCTGGCACGATCCTACCAGCATTTATTCCCGTTGAAGAACTGGATCGAAGTATCCTGGTCGCGAGCGGGAAGGTCGACGCAATGCTACGCCTGTCAGATTCCCTTCCCGCCCATCCCGCAAGACATCCCTCCTCAACGGAGACGTCAGAGCGGCCACAGGCATGACGGGTTGAATGATGGGATGGCGAATGATGGTGGCATGCAACGACCCAAAACGGGTTCGGGGACGAGTCAGAGCTCCCGATATGAATGTACCGTCTGTCATCACCATTTCTGCATCGATTGCGATCTGTGGTCCCATGAGGTGGTGCATAATTGTCCGGGTTGTCAGAGTCTGCCTCCGGCTGTGATGGTGGAAGAGGAGGAGGTAGTAAACGGAGGAGCGAGCAATGGGGATCTAATGGCGGTGGATGCATAGAGTGATCTTTGATGCTAAATGAATCAACTTGTATAAACTCCACATCCCATCCTAGTCAGGAAGAATTACTATGGATATTATATAGGAGGGTCACAGAGTCGTCAACCATCGCAGTCTTCAGAAGGTTTCTCGTGAAGCAGCCAAAAGAAACCACTATGGCATCGTACGGAGTACAGTGGAGCCACAAACTCGTCGACGTCGTAAGATCCCCTGAGGTTCCCCTTGAAGGAGTCTGAAGTGACTCTGAAAGACCTTCTAAAGAGGACTCCAAAAGAGTCCCCTTGATGGACTTTTGATGGATCTTCTGAAGGACTCTCTGCAGCTCACTCTGAAGCTTCCCTAAGAAGACCCTATGAAAGACTCCCTAGAATTTCCTTGAAAGGACTTCCTGAAGATCCTCTGAATCGGATTTCGAAAGACTTTCTGAAGGGCCGCTTAAAGGACTTTCCTAAGGCACTCCCAAAACGACTTCGGTTGATTCTCTGCAGGTCCAGCTCTAGCAGACACCCGCAATCCACTCGGAAGCCCAATCTCAAAACTTTTGTCATTCCCCTGTCGTTTCTGCGCATATCTCGGATTTCGTCCCGCATATCCAACCTCATCGTTTCAATTCTCACGTCCATCCGTCCATCCTCCCATCCCACGACATCCGTTCAAGATGCGTCCTCCCCAGCTTCTCCTCCTCCTGTCATCAATAACAATACCCTCCACCTCCGGTCTCAAACTAATCTTCCTCCCTCCACCCAACATCCCCAGCAGCTTCCTCTCCTCCACGACAACAGCAAGTCTCATCAGCGCCGGCCACTCTCCCCCTCAAACAGCGCCCATCCAACGCGCCCCCTCGAATGGATTTACTTTTCGAAATCTGACCACGGGATCATTTTTGTTCCAGGTTCATTCCCCAGAATGGGCTTTTGCGCCGTTACGAGTCGATGTGCGGCCGTCGAGGGTGCCAGCCACATCAGCTATTCCCTCAACGGACGATGACGATGGTGCGAGGGACAAGGGAAGTAAAAAGAAGAGTGGATACGTCGATGCTGGGGTAAGAGGGGGCGTGGATGTTCTTGTGCATCGAACTTTCTTGGGAAATGCGTGGGATGAACGAGGGGAGTTTAAAGGCGGGTTTGTAGCGAGGGAAGGTGGGGATGCCGCTGTTGGTGTTAATGGTGCTGGTGGTGGGCAGACGAGTACGGCCCCTTCGGAAGATACGGGTACTACTGCTACTGTAAAAGCTGGGGGAGAAAGAGAGGTGAGGATCGAACTGGATGTCCTGGGGCGGAAGGAGTATTATAGTGCGAGGGAAGGATGTAAGTATCTATCTCAGATCTTATATTCGTACATTCTTTGGTGGATCTCATGGGAATATGTTGCTGGAAATGCATGATTTGGTGTTTTATAAACGGTGGAACAGTACGCTGATGATAGATACAAACTAGTCTCCCCATTATCGCTCTTCAAGAATCCAATGATTCTATTGGCTATAGTGTCGTTGGGACTGGTATTTGGCATGCCATATCTAATTGATAATAGTATGTTCGAATCATCTCCCTCTTCTCCCTTTTCCTTTCAGCAGACCATGGTTGTTTCGTATCCTTATAGTCTCATCTATACTTTTTAATATCACGTTGGATGAGAGCTAATAATATATCACAACAGTGGACCCCGAAATGCGGGCCGAGTTCGAAGAGCAGCAGAAAAAAGGCGGTGCACTGGGTCTTCTAACTGGAGGAGGGGGAGGGGGGTCATCAGGTACCACTGGCCGAGACAGTGCAGCCGCAACAGCAGACAGTGAAGAGGGAGGAGCAGGGACTTCAGCAGTCAATGCTATCCAGAGCTTTGATCTAGCAGGGTGGATGGCTGGACAGACCACCTCGTCTTCTTCTACTACATCTACCTCGAAAGATACCTCATCTCAAGGCGGGACTCAGAAGGGGCAGGCGTCAGGCGGACAGGCACAGAGCGGTAAAGCTCGAAGGAGGGGATAGATAAGATGATCAATCAGATGAGGTACGTCTCGCTATACTCGTTACATTTGTTCACACAGAGCATGCGTTTCGGATATCAAGTTAGATATGTTTTCTGAACTGAATGTAATCGAACTTGAGTAAATGGATGCTGTTTGCTTTGTTCTGCTCCTCTTTTGTATACTGTGCCTTTCGTCCAATCGATTCTACTTACTTGCTTGCTTCCTCCCAGCGTGATTAACGGACGCTACTTGGGAAAATCAATAATGTGGGTGACATGATATGATATGAGTTGTGATGCGTCCATGATGTGTTTGTTCCATTAACTTCTCTATCCTTCCGTCCATCCATCCATCTATCGACTCCTCATCGCTGACTGATCGATCCCATCCACGTCACAACACCAAACCCATCAACGTGAATGTCGACGTCGACGTCAACGACAACAACACGCGTTGGATGACTCAAGTCCCACATCGACTTAAATTACCCGCCACATCCACAACCACTCTCACATCTACACCTACAACCACATCTACACCTTCACCTCCAACCTCAACCACGCCCACACCCTCGTGGTTCTCATCGTCCTCCATCCTGATCCTCCTGATCTTACTCTCCTCATCCTCCTCCTGCCATCCTTCCATCAACTCCTCCCACTGCTCCCATACGGACGTGTTGAGACGCCCGCCCGCGGACGTCGACCTGCTCATTCTCCCCCGACAACCCACATCTACTCCTCCACCCACGCCCACGCCCACGCCCACGCCCACACCCACACCCACACCCACACCGTGTGGATTATCCTTATTTTTATCCTCCTCCTCTTCCTAGCCTCACCCTCATCTTGCCATCCTTCCATCAGTTCCTCCCACCACTCCCATGTGGACGTGTCAAGACGTCCGCCCGCGGACGTCGACCCACTCATTCTTCTCCCACAACCCACCACCCACCACCCACGTCGACATCGACATCGACCAGCTCCAACTCCAGGGTGCTACTCCACTTTGATACCTCTTCGCAGTCCTCCTCCACCGACTCTCCTTGCTGCACGGCCAGATGCTGCTGCATCTGCTGAAGATTCCACGTCCGCCCGCGGACGTGGGAGCTTTCTTGGGCGTGGCTAACTTCTTCTCCTCCACGCCCTCCAAATCGGGCGGAGGAGGCGCTTCTTCACCTCCTCCTCCTCCTCCTCCGTCATGAGGATCTGGTGGTTCACCCGATGTTGTGATGTGGCCGTGCGCCGGCCCGATGCCGGCGTCGTCCGTCTTCCCACCACCACCCCAACACCGGGTGAACCACCAGAAGAAGAATGCAGTCCTCCTTCCTGCGTCTCCTCCTCCTCCTCCTCCTCCTCCTCCTCCTAGGCCGGGAGCAATACGGGCGGCCTCGTCGCCGCCGTTGTCAGCTTCCTCCTTCTCAACTTGGAGGAGTCAGGGCGGCCTCATCGTTGTCGTTGTCGGCCTCCTCCATCTCCTCCATCACGAGGATCAGGTGGTTCTCTCCGTGGGAGTCGCCTTCCCGACGACGTAACTCCCTGCTGTCCTGCTCCGGCTCGAACCCCGCCGACAACGACAACATGGTTGTTCCGTCGTCATCGCCGTCGTAAGTATATCAATGATACCCTCTTCATCATCGTCGTTAGAGTAATGATGCTGACTCCCTTCGTCAATAGGTCGACGACTGCGTCTGGATCCACCGCCGGCCAGACGACGCCGGTGTGCCCCTGTGGTCGCGCAGCGCGCCTGCGCGCTGCGCAACAGATTGTCAAGTCAGAGGAGGAGGAGGACGCGGTCAAGGTGGAGAACAACCTGGGGTTGGGGCTGGCGGAGGACGACGGCGACGTGGGTGATGGGTGGTCAATTGGAGGAGGGAGTTTCTACTCGCCGACCCACATCCGCGGGCGGACGTGGCAATTTTCGGAAGGTGCAGCAGCAGCTAGCCATGCAACGTGGCGGGTCGGTGGAGGAGTGGGAAGAGGTGTCGAAGTGGAGCAGTACCCTGGAGTTGGAGCTGGTCGATGTCGATGTCGATGTCGATGTCGATGTGGGTTGTGGGTTGTGGGTTGGAGGAGAAGAAGTTGGCCACGCCCAAGAAAGCTCCCACGTCCGCGGGCGGACGTGGAATCTTCAGCAGATGCAGCAGCATCTGGCCGTGCAG
>QQTW01001198.1_pt1 | contig 17804 bp, 20 predicted proteins | sample 1904831 | NCBI WGS metagenome assembly QQTW01 (sample SAMN09435610, study PRJNA476489) | Subsurface metagenome, whole genome shotgun sequencing project. | reverse complement strand
AAACTCGAAATAGAAATCATAACGCGAGGGCCCTCGCCCATAACTCTCTGTACAATTACTTCAAGTACCAGCTAAATGCCCTGGTTCGTGTTGCAGATGGCCGTCTCATCGATGATTTTCCTGCTACGGCTCGAGACATCGGTAACCTATCTGGTCTGAACTCCCTTGCTATTCTGATTTTTTCTGGGCGCCACTGATAGCCACATTCCAGACTCGACGGTGCGTCGGATTCTTTCAGATCTTGAGGTGCCACCCATGGATGACGCGACGGAGCTGGAGGAGAAGGACCGACTGCTCTTCTATGTTGGATTGGTGGAGATCTTCTCGTCGGGCCGGGAAGACTGATGGATCCCAGTCGGAGTGCTTGTCAGACGTCTGGGGTGTGTGTGTAATAGAGTATCATTGATTCTTTCCAGCGACTTGAGAGTGATCCCATACGATCCATTGGGTTCGATGGGGCCCAACTCGAATCACCATCTGAAATACACCAACATACTTCTATGAGGAACCTCAGTCAGCGTAAATTCGATACCAAGCAGCTGCGCACCCACAATGCCTACCTTCGCAGAAGTTGCCATCTATTCCAATCGCCAATTGAGCGTCACGGAGCCCAGACATTCCCCTGATTTCCATCGCTTGACGTAGATTGTTACAATCCAGCAACTTTCATGCACCGTTTTACAGCCTTCTTCTGCTCATCCACGTTCAACCTCCCTTCATCCGTCTCCACGATCGCCCTACCAACCGCCAACGTCTTCCGTGTATCCCCCGCATTCACCCAGATCTTCCCATTTCTTCCCACGGCAATCTCATAAGGGATCTTTTCTGCACATTCTTCCAAGACCACCACCGCGCCCTGCTTCGCTGGATCGGGCATCATTAGTCGTCGAGCCATGCTCAACGAGATCTCAAACACCATCCCGCCTTTCAATTCGCCGAGTCCATCTGCACGACCGGTCGTTGAATTAACACATTCCAGTTCGGGATCCATGTATTTATTCGCGAGAACGATGCGTGCATAGACGAGTGACCCCGATTGAAGCATCGGACGACTCTTCTTCGAGGCATTCTCAAAGGACAATTGAGGGAGCTGGGCGAAGGGGGTATGCGGTGTGATGGCGCAATGGTAGAAGTCTGGACTGGAGTGATGCACGGTAACCAGTACCTGGTCACCGGTGGTAGGGATGTACTAGAATACATATACATATATATCAGTGATATGTAGAGAGTGTAGTTGAAAGGAGGATAACGAACTCTCCCATCGAGACCTTCCACCCAGATGGCATTCTTCTTGGCATCCACACAGAGCTCGCCGGCCACCGTTGGGGTAATGACGTCTGGAGGAATATGTCGTAGACCGGGGCCCAGCTTGAGCAATCCCGATTTGTTCGATGATCTAGGTAACTTGTCATGGGGGATGTAATCCCCGGGAAAGACGAAGGTGGGCTCGGCCATTGACGATAGTGGTGGTGATGGTGGGGTGTTGTTCTTAAAGATCGGAAAGTTTCGTTGCGACTCAACGGCCACTAAATAAATTTCTTGGTGGAACATCACATCTCCACCACAATCACCCTCTCACTTCGACCATGACTATTCGAACACCAAGGACTGATCATCGATAACGCAATCATGTCCGACTCCGAGTCTGCTGTAGCAGATAGCACTGAACGAGTTGCCATTGGCATCTCATTTGGCAATTCCAACAGCTCCATCGCGCACACATCCAATGTATGATAGTAATCTTTATATCTAGTCACCTTGATTGACCCCGGCTAATATTTATCTTCACAGGAAGGAAACGTGGAAGTGATTGCCAACGAGGAAGGAGGTATGTATGATGTGATACGCTAGTCCTCGATCGTTCAGATATTCATGCAATACAGATCGCCAAATCCCTTCCATCATCTCATATACTGCTGGCGATGAATTCCACGGCACGCAAGCCAAGGCGCAATTGATCCGAAATAGTTCCAACACGGTGGCCTACTTCCGGGACTTTCTCGGAAAGAGGTATGATATTTTCCACCGTTGACGTACGTTGACTCTTGCTGACTTCTCCCAGCTTCCAAGCTATCGATCCAACCGCATGCCATGCCTCGGCTCATCCAATCGAGCATGCATCCACCGTGGCATTCACGGTCCACGAGGATCCCTCGGGAGAGAAACCATCGACACTGACCGTCTCCGAAGTGACGACGCGACACCTCCGCCGTCTCAAGGCGTCTGCATCCGAGTATCTCGGGAAGGAAGTCAACGCGACCGTCATCACCGTGCCCACGGACTTTTCATCCTCTCAACGAGAAGCGCTGATCCAAGCCGCGAAAGATGCTGGGTTGGAAGTTCTACAACTGATGCACGAGCCCATCGCGGCTTTACTTGCCTACGATGCACGTCAAGATGCGTCAATGGCCGACAAGATCATCGTCGTGGCTGACCTCGGTGGGACCCGTTCCGATGCCGCCGTAGTTGCGTCCCGCGGAGGAATCTATACCATTCTGGCCACCTCGCATGAATATTCCCTCGGCGGGGCGCAACTGGATCAAGTCCTGATTGACTTCTTCGCGAAGGAGTTTATCAAGAAACACAAGACAGATCCACGAGAAAATCCGCGCAGTCTGGCGAAATTGAAACTCGAAGCGGAAGGGACCAAAAAAGCACTCAGTCTTGGATCGAGCTCGAGTTTGAGCGTCGAGAGTCTAGCGGATGGAATCGATTTCAGCTCGACGGTGAATCGGACCAGATATGAATTGTTGGCCGGGAAGGTATTTGGAGGATTCACGTCGTTGGTGGAACGGGTGGTGAAGAAAGCGGACTTGGACGTATTGGATGTTGATGAGGTAATGTGTTCCCCTTCATCCATCTATCCACCCGATTGTCCCATCCTAACCTGCAACTCTGCGTTGATCTTCCTTTCTTCAGTGATTGTTCCCACGCTAACCCCATTTTGATGTGGGGGGAATAGGTAATTCTATCCGGCGGAACCTCCCACACGCCTAAAATCGCACGCATGATCCAATCCCTCTTCCCCTCTTCTTCTTCCACGACAGTCATCTCCCCATCCACCTCTCCCACGGCCATGAATCCCTCCGAACTCGCCGTACGCGGGGCCGCTATTCAAGCGAGTCTCATCCAAGAATTCGATCCCGAGGACATCGAACAATCGAGTCATCCCATGGTGACCGTGACTCCGCATTTGAGTCGATCGATTGGTGTCGTTGTTCTTTCTGCATCTGGCAATACCCCCACCACGAACGGCACCGAGATCAGTCAAGATAAAGATCAAAATGCAGAGAAAGGGCTCTTTCAACCCCTCCTTCAACCCGAGACAGCCATCCCCGCGCGCCGCACCGCCTTGCTCAGCGTCCCTAAAGGCGGAGGCGACGTGTTAATCAGGTTATGTGAAGGAATCAAAGAAATCCAAATCACTCGTCCCGAACCCAAACCCAAATCATCTCACAAGAAAGACGACGTCGACAGCAACGATGACGACGATGAGAATGATGATGAAGATGACGAAGAAGAAGAGCAAGAAGAGATTCGATCCAGGATGTGGAAACCCGGGACGATCCTCGCCGAAACAGCCGTGCGGAACGTGAAGAAGGGGAAAAAGGTGGAAGTCATGGTGAATGTCAATGCGGATTTAACGTTGCAGTTCACAGCGAGAGAAGAGGGTGTCAGTACCGGTGGAGTGAGGGGGTTGATTGAACGGTCTAAAGCTGAGGAGGGACAGAATGGGAGTGCGTAGAGAGAGCTAGGCGGTACCCCCTTGCATTCAATACTGCTAGTAGGGGTACAGTACAGTACAGCAGGTAGAAGCGGAACGATTCCTTAATATTCTATCCCGTAGACAACTATGGAAAGAGAATTGAGCAAAAAAAGCCAGATAGAGTAGAGTGGAACGTAGATTAGATAGAGGATCTAAAATCAGCAAGCCGGAAGCTGAGTTGAGATGAGAAGAGCATGAATGAATCAATACTCGTAGTCATACATTACCGTTACTATCCTCTTCCAGCTTGAATCGAAAGAGAGCACACACCGTGTCCCTGCGAGAGACAACCGCCAATTCACCCACCACGCAACCTGAACGGCTAAAACACGACTCAACCTCCCGATGGCTTCTTCTTCAAACCTAGGGTCGAATATCTTCTACTTCGATTTTCACGGGCTAGTGAGTAGAAGAAAGAGACGAGCTGATGCTGTTGCATAGCTATGGTGTGCCAATACCGTTAGTCCTGTTGAAAGAAATCTCGAGTTTGATTTAGTTGATATGGTTAGGTAGAAGGCATGGTTGGCTAGGTAGCTCTAATAATGCTTATTTTTGTGAACCGAACTGACGATTTCTTCCTACCTTCCTTCCTTTTTTCAGTTGTCAGGGGGGTTTTGACGCACAATAACTAAACTGGATTAGATTTGTGATCTAGATTGTTGTGAGATAGGTAATAGTCTAGCTATATTACTTTACCTGTCCAATTACGGTACGTGGGTGACGAATAGTGTATGTAATGAAGGTTGCTCGGCGGTAATCATATCATCATCGTCCTTACAGTGAAGAATTCCTCGACTTTCATTGTGGTTACAGTACGATGATGATTGAGTTAGCTTTACTACCATCGCACCTCTGATGAAGATTAGTTGAACCTAACGACTATTGCCATTGGTCGTTACTGCTGAGTACCTCTATGTACGACGTACTGTACGGTATGTATCATCTGCGTGCCGATATATATTGCATTGGTTCTTCGGGTTCTCATCCCACCTCTCACCTCATCGCCTTTCATGATCAGCGTCAGCTCTTGGTATCGATCGTATTGCGGATCGAAGCTCGTTCGTCTGTCTATGATATCTCCCCTATCACTCATTTTCGTTTCGTTTCCTAAACCGTGGAGCAGCGCATGTCTATCATCGGTTCTGACAACGTGGGGGAGGTAAGAGGTAAGTGGGGTGTGTACTGTAGATTCGTTTCTGGTCTTCTCTTCGTTCGGATGGGATCGGATGGGATCGGATTGAAGGTGTTTCTGGTTTTACCGGATTGAGATCGAGATCATGCGTTTCACGTACGTATTTCCCGGATGGGCGATTCGTGATACTGTCGATGAATGGTCGGTAAAGTAGAGTACAAAGATTGTTGTCCTGTTCCAGCAACACGTATTGATGCGGTAGTGGATTGGGAGGCATGTATGTAGAGGAGAGGAGAAGAGGAGTAGAAACCCCCATGACACGTGCTGCTCGTACTCGTACGGCTATGTGGGATACATACTTACACGGACCAATGTATTGATCTGTGCTGCAGTTCGTACGACTTCAGTGCGTCAAGCTGTTTGGAGGACGAACTCTTCCGTAACTCCGAGGCCAAGAAGAGCTCGTACTGTAGCAGATATATCTCGAACGTCTCGAGAGCTTGTCCGCTGGAATTGCATCGTAGGTGGCGCATGAGCTTTTGCTAGGCCATCTTCGTCTCTCTCCTACTCTCTTCTTCCCTCGACGTAGCCTGGTCGACACTTCTGCTCCCTCAGCAATCTTGATCCGTGTGTGCCTTCCATCCATGCTGGGGCTGTTTTAATACCGAGTGAAGAGATCAATCATCGTCTGGAGACAGGCCACAAAAGACATCGACCGAAAGTTTCGTTGGGTCCGCAAAACTTCAGGAAAGAGCACAGAGCGATCACGGAGAGGCTGTCGTTGGATGAATGCTTCTCATCCACGTCTTTCTCGCCGTCTGCGTGACAGTCGTTGGCGGATCGCCCGTTCTCCGAAGGCATAGCCAGGCGGTAGTCGTCGGAGGACCACCAAGAACACCAGCAGATCATGAGTTCCATGGTAGGTTTATCGCTTCCAGATTCGCAGAGTCGGATCCAGTACTTCTGTTCTACCAAGACGTTGATGTTTCCCTTTACTCCTGATGCGCGATGGACGGCCTTGGTAATTCGTTGTTGATTTATCTCGATTCAGACCCGATCCTCCAGAAGCGGACTGATTCGTCGGATCGTCCATCTTCACAGCCGTCACCCGGAGACCAAAGCGAGGGTCAGCGGAGAGCCCCAGTCCCGAATGAACCCCAGATTTGCATGACGATGGACGAATGCGAATTGCTTCTCGGCGAGATGGTCTTGACGCCGGAGGAGGCAGACCAGGTCACGCAGTGCGTCTGGAACCAGGTGAGTCCTATCCTGTTCCTCCTGGCAGCCTGGGGGAGGATCTCCGCTGGCCATCTCCCTCATGCTATGGCCATCTTGGTGGCCATCAGCTGCTAGAACCATATCTGGACGGCCATTCTCATATTGCTATGACAGGTTCACTCCCCGCAAGCCGGCGGCGGGCCAAGGTCCAACCTGGAACTTCGCCAGATCCAAGTCAACTGCGGGATGCAGATCGTTCGTCAACGCGTGCAAGCCCAAGCCGCTCGTCGACGGGTTAACGATCCGGGGAATACTCCGCAGATCCGCATCTCGGCGTTAGCTTCAATGGCGTGGAATGGGGTCCAGCAGGCTTCGAGAGGGTTCCAACAGGTTTCGAAAGGGGTTCCGTGGGAAAAGGGGATGCAATGGGCGGCATCAGTTTCCAAGGCACGCTTGGAAATGCCGAAAGTCCGTCCTGGGTTGGGTTATGCTGGATAGAAAATAAACGGAAATGCCCATCGACTGAAAGCAAAGTCATTGAGATGGTTTCAAGTCGGAAACTGGCCAACAATGCGGTCCCTTGTAGTTCGTCGAACACCGGCTTCAGGGAGTCCATGTTTGAGAGCCCCGTCCAACGACCTGATTGAAACCCACCCCATTGGCAGACCAAACGATGGAACACGTCTGGCCAGGCTCGAGTTCCCTTTCTTTGTGGTTTCGGCTCTGTTCTGTTCTGTCCGTGACTCTCTAGTCTGGCGGGATGAGTCGTCGTCCACCAGACTGATGCCCGTCGATCTGAAGCCAACCGGGGAATTGTGAGACGATGATCGACGACAACGGGAGTCTCAGAGCTGTTCCGTAACAACATCTCTCCTGGAACAAGTTTCGCCAGGCCATAAATCGAACGTGTCTCAGTTGGGTTGCTTCTTTATGGTATTGATGCTATCCCCAACTGAAACCGAAACTCGATACCGGGCCAGTCATGCGAGTGGTTGTCTCGAGACGGCCTTGTGGCGGGTAGTCATCAGCCACAAGTATCGCCGTGGTTGTTGTCTGGTTGGACCAAATCCACGCGTGTCCTGTGGCACCTATGGATTCATGAGATCGAGCAGGTGTTGAAGAATAATCCTCGTAAGAGCCAATCGCGACAGGAAATGTAAAACGCCACCAGTATGTCTTGGCGCCACCGTGTGGAGCAAATCCAACGGTGGATCGTCGAGTGGCTCATATTCGTAAGGCCATCATCGTCCAAGCGCCGATTCGATCTAATCGCGCCCGACGACGCCCCTATCGAACACTTTGGCCACCTATTGACGCGTAGTGTGTTCGGAGTCGTATCCAGTGAGCAGATGAGGATCTTATGCTTCGTAAAAACTCTGCGCCGTTAATTTCCAACGCGTATTTCGCATTCGCAAATGACGACGTCGTGTCGTTCTTTCCACCACGCGTTGATGGTTTTTTTGCTCGTGTGCCAATCTCGATCCCCACACGACGCCAATCAGTGGCGCTCCCAACAATCGAGATTCTTCCCGCGTGGTTCGTGGGAGCGGGACGGGGCGATGCTTTTTGCGCGCGCGACCACCAAATCTTAATCTTAATTCAACCTCATTTCCAATTCTCTCAGGCTTCTCATTGGCCGAGTAGCGTAATTGCGCACAAATTAGTGAGAATTAGTTTGATGAATTGCTCGATTGGCATCTCGTAATTGATGGAGGGCATCGTTTTTGGCTCATCCCTGTTGCCGTGTCGCAGCTCGCATCGATCATGTCGCACGCCGTCGCTCGGTCGACGGGAAATTACCATCCTCCTGGCGCAGAGCAAGGCCGATCCAGCCCAGCGCAACCCCCCTCATGCCGCCAGCCGTTGGACGGCGCGGAGAGAGGCAGCGAAGGCGTGAGAATAGCGGCGGCGCATGGCGAAATGATGCGGCGGCGCGCGCGCGCGAGCGCGCCAGGGCTGGAAATGGAGCTCGCGACATCGGGGGTGTGCGATGATCATTTAATCTCGTCCTCGTCGTACATCGTCCGCGCTCTCTCTTCTCTTTCCTCTTTCCCCATACATCTTTCGCTGTCGTCGTCGTCTTGCTCGTTGTTACTCTTGCTTCGGCATATCCACTCGCTCTCGGTGTCTTCACTCTGCGCTGCGCCCAGAGTCAACCATCAGTCACTCATTCATTCATTCACTCACTGTCCATCTCGCTGCTGTCGCAAACCGTCGCGCATCGCATCCACACCCTCATTGCTGCTCTATCAACCTCGTTGCGCCATCGCAGTTGCTCGGCCTTCGTCGCATCGTCCAGCCGACCACCTCTTGAACGTCGTGTGCGCACTGAACTGAATCATCACTGCGCCTGTCGCATCCACACTCTTTCCGTCAAGTCATCATGCGCGCCACCACCGTCTTCACGGCCCTGGCCCTCGCGCTGTCGCCCGCCTCGCTGGTCGTGGCCCAAGAATCCAGCTCGTCGACGTCGACCATGACCGTCACCCAGACCGTGTCGCGCGTCGTCGCCACCTCCACCATCACCAGCGCCGGGGCCTCCTCGAGCTCGTCCTCGTCCACGACGGCGCCGCCCGTCAGCTCGCCCTCCGTCAGCGCCGCCAACACCACGACGACCTCGCATACCGTCTTCTACACCTCGTCGTTGTACAGCGCCTCGTCCGGCGTGCCCGTCCCGTCCACGAATGGCACCGTCGTCACGCCCTCGGGTGGTTCGCCCACACCGCAGCCGACGACGACCTCGCCGCCCATCAACAACGGCGCCGCGCGCGTGCTCGGCAGCAATCAAGTCGTCGGGGCGTCGCTCCTGGGCTTGCTCACGCTTCTCGTCGCGGGGACACTGTGACCCGGATCGTGATGTTTCCACTCCGGTCCTCGCCTGGCCGGGCCCACCCGAGAGCAGCGTGAGGGGATTCCGGAGAGGAGGTCATCTGTCAAGCATCATCCAAGCGTCACGAAGTCCACACGAGGAAATGGTGTTCCGTCGCTCCTTTGTCGTCGTCCATGGGAGAGATGTGAGATACCCCGAGAGAGAAAACGAGAGAGAGGAGATTCCCCTTCGTAATATACCCTTGTTGATTGTTGTCATTCCTTTCGCCACCGCTCCTGGAGTGATTCCTGTACATAGTATTGTTCTTGAAATGCATTGTTATTCCACCCCGAGCTGGTTGGTCCCGTTAGATCGATGCGACTGAAAAACTTGACGGCATACCACATTGCACAACGTTTTGAAAAGACGCACATGACATTCACGACAGTAATTTTAGATCGCTCTTAGTGAGTCGACTTGTATGAACGTAACGCTAAAGAAACAGAGCACTATCGAGTGCTCAGGCAACGGTGACCGACAGACTGAAGCTGATCAATAGGGCAATGACGGAGTTTAGAGGAAAATGACACATGCAAAGAAATGAGATTGCTGAGCATCTCAGCAATCCGGTCAAGTCCAGGGAGCAATGACGCCATGATGCACTTCTATTCGATCGCCATCTCAGACTAGGACTTAGGGACATCGCTATGGATTCGAGATGCCATTCGGCATGCCGTGGGCGTGCGGATCATCGTTCGCCGCATCGCCATCGTCGATCAGGCGCCAGTCCTTGACTGAACCTTTCCAGTCGGCGATGCGTCCATCGCGGATGCGAACGGCCACGACGCGCACCTCGTCGCCTTCGATGTAGCACCCTCGGCCGCCATCGCCAGACGATGGACCCTGCTCCGCCGGGTCGTCTCCGAACGTGTTGTTCTCCAGGTGCTTTTCTTTCAGGTATCGCTCCATCTCCGTCCCCGGTTCGACGAGCGTGGCCGTCCCATTGATGGTGGCGCTGATGCTGCTGAGAGCGCTGGTATTGAGGTTGAGCAGCAGGTTGGCCAGGCTGCTGCGTGGATGTTGCTGCGTGGGCGATGATGGATCATCCGACTCCACATTGGTGGTCGGTGGTCGATGCGAGACCCAATCATGCACCAGCAATGATACGCGGGGGTTGCGAATCAGATTGAGCGTCTTCTTGGATGATGGATTGGTGGTCATGATGACGGTCGGATGATCGGTGTAGGGTGATGATGGGAGGTAGGTGTAGTTCATGAGCGAGACATGAGGATAGAGAGCATCACAGGTGGCCAGGTGGAGCTATCACTCCATCAGCATGAAACTGTGTCCTGAACATACAAGTGCACTGACGAATCGAGCGTTCTTCAGGCAGGTCACCACCTCATCGGGCGGACTGCTGCCGGTCTGCAGGTGCGTGGTCGTCACCGACGGCTCCCAGTTGAGCGGTGGTTGTGGTTCCGCCATTGATGGCCATCCAGACTGATAGTCCGGGCAGGTCAGAATCCAGTCGACGTTGATGCTCAATTGATGCCGGGAGGTGTCGTCTGGATAACCGCGATGGAGTCACCTGACGTGCATATCAGCAATCCAAGTTTGCTTGCCGGCAGCGACGTTCGACGAATGTTTGACCAATGTTTGTCCCCACCGGACTATCACCCCGCTATAACTCCACCACGACAGCAAAACCAGCTCTTGGCTCAAAGATCTCCACTCACGACTGATTTGAGAGCCTGAAAAGTAGTCTCCAATGATCTCTAGACTCGGTAGATTATTAGAAAAATGTGAACGAGCCTGAATGACGCCAAAACCTTCAGTCGTCACTGGCCTCCGATGTTCGACGAAAATGTGGCACGCGTTTGACGCGAAAATTGTCACGTCCAAATCACGTCTGCACCAATCATTGGTCTCCCCCGATAGGGTAATGCCCGTCTGCACCTGGCCATAAATTCGTCGGACATCGTCAAGGAGGGAGCGAGAGCGCGGTACCGAGATAGGGTAGCCGAGGTCTAGGTAAGCTCGCAGAGCCGCACCGTTAGATCACGTGAGGCATCGGTGACGTCCCGTCCCCACTCTTCTCCAACGTCTTGCACTAGTCACTTGAACAACGCCTGTTCCACCGGCGAGCTTCAAGAATTCACCCTCGGGACTCAATTGGCCGGACCACACTCACAGCTTCAAGCAATTGGTCCCGCTGCTCGCTCAGAATTTCTCATCACTGAAATTGTTCCTCTTTGGTGACGCTGTAGCCAAATCACGACGCCGAGCACGATATCGGTTACCTCGCACTACTCAAGGCCCTGAGAAAAACGTATTTGACAACACAAAGAACACGGCTATCATTCGACGGATCCCTGCTACTCTCGATCTTACTTGCTGTTGCCTGCTGCTGCCGTGGCTGCCGCCGTTCGCGTCTGGCGCGGCTGTCACTGGACGAGGAGGACCGTCAATCGCATCTGCATTGGGCGGACCGCGTGGTCTCGTGCCTGCCCCGCATTCCACCTTCCGTTCTCTACGTACCCCAGCACGTTACTGAGCAAGGGTAGCTTCCCCGCCTTGAGCTTCGGGGTCCTGTTTACCATCTCCTCTCTCTCTCTCTTCTACTGGAATACCCGGCTTTCGTCATCCTTCAATCTCGTCTTTTCTTCCCTTCTCTCCTTTCACCATGTTGTCGCAACGTCTCCTCTCATCTCCTCGATCCCTTGTCTCCGCTCCTCTCCTCCTTCGTCCCTTCTCGACCTCTCGGACGGCTCTAGATGGAGGGCCAACCCGAGCTCCCTCCATCGCCGATATCACCCCCGGAGGAGGCGAGGCGTTTGATGCCCGGCAGAGGGACTTCCGCGCCAAGGCGGCAGCGGCGCAGCGGGCTCGAGAACAGCAAGAGAGTCAGTGGGTCCGTCGTGGTGGTTCGGAAGCTGGTGCTGCGGCCTCGGTGGCCAGCACGAGCTCGGCCGCCTCCTCTTCCTCTTCCTCTCACCCTCCAGGCCTAGGCTCACTGAGCACGCACGAGACAGAAGATCAGGCGGCCGCGGCGGCCGGCGCATCCGAGCATACGTCCAAGGCCAAGGGCGCCTTATCCTCGCTGATCTACGGCACCAAGGAAGGCCGCCAGATGGACCAGGAGATCGAGCGGTCCTACTCGCAGGTCTTGATGCGCGGGAAATACGTCCACTCGATTGTGTTTCACAAGGTTAAGCCCGACAAGGTGGACGAGTACGTGGCATTGGTGGGTAAATGGTACCCGCGTATGGCTAGCATGGAGCAGAATAAGGTCAATCTGGTGGGCAGCTGGCGGACGGAGGTGGGGGATTGTGATACCTTTGGTGGGTGTCCGATCGAGCCAGCCAACGAAAGAATGATGAATCGCTTATAAGAAAACAGTGCACATTTGGGAATACCAGCGCTACCAGGGCTATCACGCATCACTTCACTCCATCTCCTCGCATCCCGAATTTCCCGAGTTCGATCGACATCTCAAACATCTCATCACCAACAAAGACACATCATTGATGCAGGAATTCTCCTTCTGGCCGACGACATCCCCACGGCAACTGGGTGGATTATTCGAGCTGCGGTCCTACACGCTACATCCAGGCAATCTACTGGAATGGGAGAATCACTGGCGACGAGGACTCAAGGCACGACGCGAGGTGATGGAGGGGGTGGGAGCCTGGTTCGTGCAGATTGGTGATCTCAACACCGTTCATCATCTGTGGCAGTTCGCCGACCTCGAGGAGCGCAAGTTGCGGCGCGAGCGCAGCTGGGGGGTCGAAGGCTGGAGCGAAACAGTGCACAAGACGGTGCCGCTGATCCAGACGATGCGCAGTCGCATCTTGATTCCCATGCCTTGGTCGCCTGTGGCGTGATGGAATACATTCTTACAATCCTCCCTCGCAATCCGCTTATTTTCTTTCTTCCAATCATCCATTCGAGTTCTCTAGCAAGGAAGACGAACATCTTTCTCCTTCATCCGTGCTATATTCCCCTTTTCTACTCCTCGATGTTCATGGAATTAACAAAGCGAAGTGCTCTATTCGTGAGGTGACAAAACCACCGCACCGTGCAGTAAGCGGCAACCACTCAAATCCCATTCAAACTAGCGAATAGCAACCGCTATTGCATACTACAAAACCATGTAGCTCAACAACAACGGGTCTAAAAGTCAGTGGCTATTGACAGATTGAAGAGCGTAGATATGGCCTTCATAATGAATAGCTTTTCTAGCGGACTGAACACACATTGACATTGTTATACATTATTTGCTTGAAAAAGTGGGCGGTAGCACACCGCTTGCGAGCGGGGCTGATGCCGGAAGCTGCGCGCTTGACACTTCAAACATTTCCACCTCAACAGCGTCTTGACAAGACATTTCAGAATAATTTGACATACTAAGCGGCTATATCTGTTCCTTGCTATCTATTCAATCTTGTAGAATAGCCTTATCTTGGTGACTTTGACTGTTGTTGCGCAATTCTCATTTGATGCGCTTGTTTTGTCACCTCACGATATGTACGTGCTGTCTCACCATCACCGTCATGGTGCCAGTGGTCTATCTCCGTCATAACAATGCCAACGCTATAGTATCAATGGGTCACGATCAGAGGGTTCAGGAAAGCATATATAAATCGTAAGTTCTGGAAGGAGCTCGGTAAGAGAAGATGGATGGAGCAATCGAGCCTGCTAAAGATATCATGCACACCACGCGGAGGGAGAGATGAAGTGAAGTAGGATTACATCCCCAGCAGCGACAATAGCTTTGTCGGCGGTCCCGTAGCCGAGGTCTAAGAACTAATAAATCTACACGTAGGACAGAGCTATATCGTGTCAATCAGATCTAATACCGGCATTTGTAAATGACCTCTACAAGCCCCCTTCTTCCAAAGCATGACTAACTCTTGCACTTCTATCGTCTATCCTCTAACTCCGTAGCCCTCTCCGCTTCCCAATATCCCCACCATCACTCTCCAAGCATCTTCCTAATAAACTCCACCACCACATTGACATACCCCCTCTGACTCGGCACGAAATGACCACCGGGATGGTACACCACCCTCTCCTCCCCCACATCCCCATCTTTCGCCGTCTTCTCATCCGCATCCACGCAAGCATCCACCAACGCACGACTCCTCTTCTCTTCCACCACGCTATCCAACTGCCCAATGAAATGTAAAACAGGCGTTTTGATCAGCGGTTCATAGAACGCTTCGTAACATCTCTGCATGGCTTTGAAGCCGGAATAGACCACCACGAATTTCAACGGGGGATGAATCACCTTTATGTCTCCCTCTTTTGACTCATCTACCGCTTTAGGCTCTGCCATGGTGTCATTCCTACTATCCGGTGCTGGTTTTTCAAGAAACGACGAAGGGAAATCGATACCGCCACCGTCTGTTCCACTCATAGTCCTCGATTGAAATGCTTCCCATCGACCATCTTCCAACAACGAAGCTACCATCGCCGCCGCGGCACCGCCCTGACTGAATCCAATGACGCCATCGAACGGTCCTTGGGATCGCAGGATGGATGTAAGGGCGTCTAAACCGGTCTTGAGACCGAGGTATTCACCGGTAAGGGCATCTTTGCGCCACCATCCCCAGGCATCGAATGAAGTCTCATCCCTCTCTGTTTCTGTCTCTGTTTTGCCGCCGGGATGGTGCTCCTGTGTTGATACCGAGGAGGCGGGTTCGAAGCCAGGGATATCGGCGGTGTGTAAGCGGATGGGAGCAGTGGGGTAGATAAGTTCGATGCCATCGTATGGGTTTAGGACGTTGGGCGCGGATTTATTGGAGAAGCTTCTTTCGAGCAGTTTTCGGAGAGCGTTTGTTTTGGAACGGAATATGGGGCCGGATTGAGCGTATCCTGTTTTTTTTTTAAAAAATATGTTTGGTTCAATCGAGGTGGTTTACTCGGCCCGCTATGTCATATAGGGAAATTGAGAATATGCAAAGATCGAAAAAATGATGATGATGTGATGATGATGTGATGTAATGAAGGTGGGTATCGGGGATAACTGGAATGGAAGGTTGGGAAGAATCAGAGGAAGATGCGGTTATTCACCATGAAGCATGAGGATCTTTATTCTTCGGGGAGCTTGATGACAAGAGGTCTCGGTGGTCGTCGACGTCGATGTCGAGGGAGGGGCATCGCTTGCTAACGAGCCCATACTTCAACAGAGGTAGGGCTGGTGAAAACTGAGTGATGAGAAGGATCAATTTTTTATGCCTAATGGGTCTTGCTGAAATATCTACCCTCTACGTCGAACTTTGAAGAAATTTCTTGCAACATTGATGAACATGGTATTGGTGTCAGCGAGCGCCGAAGACGTCACTGTCAGCTTTTCTTTCTCTCCACTTGGATATAATACGACTCAAAGTCCCACTCAGAAGACGACGATGATACACTAACGCTATTCAAATCCAGGCTATATTGGACCAGTAAACTCCCTTCCTTCGAGTTGATACAGCAAGGAGTCTCTTCTTGGTGCATCTCTTTCTTTCCCTCATACGGGTTACTGTCCGCTGTCAAGTTTCTCAGAGTTATGTATTCGTGTCATGTGTTGGGATCTCCATCCTACACAGGAACAGGAAATGTTCTCGAAGATCGATCTCAGGCGATCAACCTAACGCTCGTCTAACGAGATGTTCTGGATCATCTGGTCTTTAGCTCGCGTCCAACTACCAGGTTAGTCTACAAGCTCCATTTCGACATGCAATCTTCGGGATTGAATTGGGAGGATCGGACGATTGTCGATTTAATGTAAGGGCAACATCAGCATCATGTCTGTTTTGGTCCAAGAAACTCATTAGTATATCTCTAGGTGATTATGACAGGCAGTCGAGACACCTCGGATCTGCCAGCATCGTATATCCCCGGAAACATGGAGCGCATGAGGTGCGGTTATTATGTTATGTGAGTCTTTCAACTGTTCTCTGCTTCCATTGAGCAACCCCTTTATATAGATTAGGTAGGGATACTTTATCGTCTTAATCAGTCTCTTCCCATACTGGTACAGTGTGACCCCGTTAAGACGATACTCGATTAGCCGATAACCTCGTTTGTGCGATATCAAATCTCGGTTCGATCGTATTTTAAGCGGAATCAACAATATTTCTCGATATAACAATATCGTTGACCTCCTTTCTCGAGTTTGTATGGGCATTGTCTTATCGAGATGTAGTAATCATGCCAAAAGCTGGAATTCCAGATAGCCAACGGGCTGCACTTCGACACTATTACGCTGAACAGGTCAGCCAAGGCAAGGTCTTTCAAAAACAGTACGTGGAGTGGTTCAAGTGCCAATATCAACGCACCCTCACTCAGTCTACTGTCTTTGAGAGTCTATCAACCAAGTGATCCTACCTTGACAATGTGGAGGTTACCAAAGGTTTAACATCAATGAGACTACGAGAACCTTATTGGAAGCCATTTAAAGAAGCGCTGTTTGAGTGGCAGCAACAGGTGTAAAAGCAACATGTCATTGTTACTGGCGATATGCTACTGCATGTAGCAAGAAGTCTATGGCTAGACATGCTTATGTATCGTAAAGAACAAGAGCCCAATTGATCTAGAGGATGGCTGGTACGATTTAAGACCAGACATGGCCTTTGACAACAGATGATGCATGGAGAGGTAGCACAAGTAGATCCTCTTTTAGCAGAAAACGGTTTCCGAACAATCCAGTCAGCGGTAGAGCTCTACAAACCCCAAGACATTTACAATATGAGTGAAACTGACTTGTACTGGAAACTGTCTCCCGTCAAAAGATAAGCTACAGAACAGCTCTCAGGTAAACACAATGTTGTCTTGAACAACAATGTTATTGACCAGTTGGTTAGGGCAGAAGAAGTAGAAAGCACGCATCATAACAATGTTGGTATGCAATGCCACCGGTACACACCGTTTGACTCTTTGGTTTATTGGTACTGCTCAGAAGCCATATTGTTTTAAACACAATGCAACGGCGTGGATGACCGACCACATCATAGATGAGTGGTTGGAATGGTTTGATCATCAGATGGCTGGCAGAACGGTGTTGTTGATGATGGACAACTTCTCTGCGCATGAAGTGGGTTTGTCAAGCGTCCAACAGCGGCAAGCATTTCACAACACACACATCATATGGCTCCTACCAAATGTCACAAGCGTATATCAACTAGTTGATTCAAGCATTATCAAGGTATGGAAGTGCTACTACCGGAAGCAGTGGCTCTGTTTCATGGTGGGGGAGCTAGATCAGTCTCATGATCTGATCAAGACGATGAATGTCTTAAAGGCAGTTGAGTGAGAAGTCACGGCAGGGGAGCTAGACATCAAAACATCTATTATTGTGAACTGCTTCCAAAAGAGCCTAGTGCTGGACAACAACACCCTTCTTGCTGGTTGTATGATAGGTACAGGAGTGTTGCATGATAGAGATGAAAAATATCAAGAGCTGCAGCAAGAGATATTACAACTGCAAGCACAAAGTGCTCTTCACGATGCTTGGAGTATCGATTACATCATTGATCCTGTTGAAAAGTGTGTAGAAGACACCAACAACGACGTTGTTGGCCACATACTGGCTCGCTATGCTGCTTCAATGGAGGCAGAGTCAGATGAGGAGGAGGATGTTCAACGGAAAATTGATATACCTGAAGCGCTTGGTGCTCTCGAGACTTTGCAGCTTTATGAAGCTCAACAGGAGGACAACAACGCATCCCGGCTCCATGGCCTTCGACAATGGCGTCGAGACCTTTTTACTCGTCAACAGAAGCAGAAGAAGCAGACGTCTTTGGATATGTATTTCACTACATAGTTTTAGTCTATTCTACCTAGTCCCGATATGCCGATATACCCGTTAAGACGATGGCCAAACCTGGTCC